>Ga0210408_10000374_pt1 | contig 60232 bp, 64 predicted proteins | sample IncBWH4MmetaG_FD_155471 | JGI IMG/M metagenome (GOLD analysis project Ga0210408, IMG submission 155471) | Forest soil microbial communities from Barre Woods Harvard Forest LTER site, Petersham, Massachusetts, United States - Inc-BW-H-4-M | ecosystem: Environmental > Terrestrial > Soil >... | reverse complement strand
CCGTGCCAGGGTGAAAATCATGCACGATTCGCGCCAATTCGACATCCGCCGATGCTTCCGGAGTCTTTGTCATGAGGCGCACATGGGTTTGTTACCGCCGGTAGGATGGATTTGCCTGCGTCCGTTCGGCGGAAACGACCTCGCGGCGGGGAAAGTAGCCCTCCGTGAATTTTACTGCTTTTGAGACGGGAACAAGACGGCTGATTGAGGCCGCCTGAGGTTGGCGGCCTCTTTTGTAATTTCGAACTGCAGAGGCGATGTCGCGTCTTCACACATCTGCGACACGGCGAGAGAGCGCCCGCACTTCCGCTTTTGGCGGAAGAGCCGACGTGCGGCAGACCCGACTAGCGGGACTTCATCGGCTGACAACGTCGAGACTGACCGGCGTGAGGCCGGAGAATCCGAGCTGGCCGGCGGCGGCTGGCGTCACATCGATGATGCGGCCGCGCGTGAACGGCCCGCGATCGGTAATTCGCACCACCACGGACCGCCCATTCCGCTGATTGGTGACGCGCACCATGGTGCCGAACGGCAGCGTGCGATGCGCAGCGGTAAGCCCGCTCGAGTTGGTGGTCTCGCCGCTCGCGGTCTTGCCGCCGCGATGCGAATAGATCGCCGCGATGCCGGATTGCGGGGAACTCGACTCGGTAGGGCCCGTCGATCCGACAAGTGTCCCCAATAGGAGGAACGCAAGAACGGTCGGTCGTGCCGTCATCGTCCGCCGCCCCTGTGATCCGCCGAGTAACACTAACGCATGCCCGAGGTTTTGGAATATGGAGTGGTGGTTGCGCTCGCCGCCGCTGGGCCCACCGCCGGAATTTTATCCGGGTTCTCGAGCAAGAACTGGGGATTGATGCGAGCATTGTGCCATCGGACGCCGAAGAACAGGTGCGCCCCGGTCGAGCGGCCCGTGGTGCCAACCAGGCCGACGGTGTCGCCCTTCTTGACCTCCTGACCAGCCTTCACCTTGATCTCGGAGAGGTGAAAATACATGCTGATCAGTCCGCCGCCATGATCGATGTACACGGCGTTGCCGGAGTAGAACTGGTCTTCGGCCAGCACGACTGTCCCCTCGGCGGCGGCCCGGACGTGGGTGCCCTGCGAGGTGGAGTAATCGGCCCCCATGTGGGGCTGCCCAGCCGACTTGCCATTGAATATCCGCTTCGAGCCGAAGTCCCTCCCTTCGGGCAGCGGATGTGCCGGCGCGCCGAGCGGCAGCGTGAACCTCGCCGGCCCCTCCTTGCGCGTCCAGACCTTGGCGAGCAGCGACTCCTCGCGCCCGGCGCGTTTGAGGTCCTCCGAGGAAGGGTTGGCTTGCGGAATGTCGCCGAGATCGATCTCCTGGGTCGCGTAGTTGAACGGTTCCACCGAGATGCGGGCGGACTCGCTGTGTCCGTTGCCCGCGCGGGTGATCGCGATGAGACCCGGTTTCTGCAGCAGGTCGACCGGGTAGTAGCAGGTCTCGTGCAACGCAGGCCAGGAGCGCCTGTTCATGCCGCAGCGTTCCGTGCCCGGCATCGATCAGCGGACCAGCGTGCCCGGAGTTGCCGAGACAGTCGGTCCCGAGACGATCGTTGCTCGATGCCGCGGTGCGGCCGCGGCCGGACATGGCAGCGAGCAGACGAGCGCCAATGCGGCAGTCAGGACATACGCAGCGAGCCGGATCTTAACCGACCCGCGTTTCTCAAATCCGAGGGGGTCAATCGCCAGCCCTCTCAGGATCAGACGGGGCTGGACCAAAGCAAGGGTTACCGGACCATCGCATGCAGGACGCAGGTCGCTGACCGGGGCTGGAAATTCTGGATTGCGCAATGGTGCGCGCATAGCTCTCTCCTTCGCCCGATGTGCTTCAGCGCGCGTGCGACAGACTCCCGGATGGGGGCCCCTTTTTCGTAAGTTAGCTGAAACGTCCGGTCGGCTCTCGACAGCGGCCCGATTTGCAGAGGATGCGCCGGTCAAATGACCGGAGTCTGTACAGAATTGAACACGGCATCGAAAGATTCGCTTCGTTTCGCGTCTTCGCCGACCGCGCGCGCCCGTGGGAACGGCACGCAGATCTGATTGAGGAGATTGCCGCGATCGTACAACGTGCATAGGGATGGCCGAGCGCGCCGCCCGGACGACCGCGCCGAGCGCTAGCCAGCTGATTCTCCGAATTGGCGTTTCGCGACGAAGTCCAGGCGGCAGCATTGCTGCGAGCGCTAGTGTGGCGGTTCAGAAGTCCGGATCATTCTTGCAGCGAGTCCGAGATGCGGACTTCTGAACCAAAGCCACACTAGATAAATAAGTTGCTAGTGCCCTTCGATTCCGAAGTTCGCAAACGAGCGTGCCACAGAATAATGCGAACTTCGGAATCCGGGCACTAGCCGGTGAGAGACCCTCCTTTGCGAGCACGCCTGTGGGCTGTGGCCGGAATATGCGCTGCCCTCGCGGCAGACCAAGCGGTCAAGCGATGGCTGTTGTCCGGCGCCGTTGACCTCAATGGGACAACTCTGATTCCCGGTGTAATGGACGTGAACTTCGCGTGTAACCGGGGCGTGTCCTTCAATCTGTTATGGCACAACAGCGATCTTGGCGGCCGGCTGTTATCAGTAGCTGCCGTCATTCCCGAAGCCGAGCGAAGCGAGGCTATCGGGAATCCCAGTATTCCAGAGTAGGTGTCGTTATCCGCGGCGCACGAGGATCACGCAGCAGACGACAGACCCGTCAATGGCCGCGAGGTCAGCGTGTACCGTGCGAGGTCAGCCTAGGCTCCTGCAACTCCGGGAACAAAAAGCTCGGCCGCTGCGTTAAATTCCGCCGCGGGGCGCATCCCGCGAACGATATCGCCGGGCTCCCACGGCGAGGGGTGCGTCGTTGGAACCGAGCACATCCGTCAGCTCCGAACAATCATCGAGCGGATCGAAAGCTGCCCGCGACGCATCGCTCGCGTCGGCGCGGCAAGCGCTTGCCACCGGTAGGCTCTGGCTTGTCGCACTGCGCGCGGCATTGCGGTCACAAATGACTCGCGTTTGGGCTTGGGCCTCGCCTCGTCTGACTCGCTTCCAACAAGAATTGCCTTCTGCCAGCGAATTGTCAGATGTTTGCGTCCGCCTGACGAAAGGATTCCGCGAGCTCGATGCGCGTTCGCTGCTCACAGGCGCAATCGAGCGGCTTCGCCGCGGCGCGCAATTCGCAGCGCGCCATATCCCGCGCCCACGGCTCAAGCCAACGCTGGCCGTGCTAGCGGCCCTCTTGGTGCTTGTTGCCGGTTATGCCGTCTACTGCCTTGCCACGTTGCCTCTCGGGGGCGGGCTCGTCATCGAAGCGACGCCGAGCGCGTTGGTGGTCGAGGCGGACAACGCTCAGGCGTTCGCCACCCGCGGCGTGTTCAAGGGCGAGAGACTCTCGGCAGGCGACGTGCCGCCGGACCTGGCACGCGCAGTCGTCGCCATCGAGGACAGGCGCTTTTACCAGCATGGCGGGATCGACGTCCGCGGCATCATGCGGGCAGCCGCCCGCAATATCGCCGCCGGGGGCGCGCGGGAGGGGGCGAGCACCATCACCCAACAGCTCGTGCGCATGACCTACCTGTCGCCGGAGCGGACGCTCAAGCGCAAGGTGCAGGAGGCGATGCTTGCGGTGTGGCTCGAGCATCAGCTTTCCAAGGAGGACATCCTCGTTCGTTATCTCAACACCGCCTATTTCGGCGCGGGGGTGTACGGCGTCGATGCCGCCGCCAAGCGCTATTTCGGCAAGACCGCCAAGGAACTTTCGCTCGGCGAGGCCGCGATGCTCGCCGGACTGGTTCGCGCTCCCTCGGCGCTGGCGCCGCACCGCAATCTGGAGCGCGCGCGGGCGCGGGCCGAACACGTGCTCGCCGCGATGGTCGAAACCGGCGCCATCTCGCGCGAGCAGGCGGACGCGGCCCGCCGTCAGCCGACCGCGCTGCGGGTGCCGCCGGAGACGCCGCCCGGCGCGAACTACTTCGTCGACATGGTCAACGCGGAAGTGCGATCGCTGCTCGGATCGGCCGCGGGCGACTGGCGGATTCGCAGCACCCTCGATCTCAAGGTGCAGGCCCTGGCGGAAAGCGTCGTCGCCAAGCGCCTTGCCGCCGAAGGCAAACAAAAGAACGTCACCCAAGCCGCCCTCGTCGCCATGACCCATGACGGCGCAATCCTCGCCATGGTCGGCGGGCTCGACTACAACGACAGCCAGTTCAACCGCGCGACCCAGGCCAAACGCCAGCCAGGCTCGTTGTTCAAGCTGTTCGTGTATCTCGCGGCACTGCGGAAGGGCTACACGCCGCAGACGGTCGTGATCGATCGGCCGGTGCAGATCGGCGATTGGGAGCCTGAGAACTACGGCCGCCGCTATCGCGGCCCGATCATGTTGCGCACCGCCTTCGCCAACTCGATCAACAGCGTGGCGGTGCAACTCGCCAACGAGGTCGGTATCGGCAGCGTCATCGAGGCGGCCAGGAAGCTCGGCGTCCAGTCCGATTTGCCCGCGGTCCCGAGCTTGGCGCTCGGCTCGGCCGAGGTGACCTTGCTCGAGATGACCCGCGCGTTCGCGGCGATAGCGGCGAACGTCGAGAGCGTCGAAACCTATTCGGTGCGCTCGATCAACCGCGGCGATCAGACGCTCCACACGCGAGCCCCGGCGACGCGGCCTTCGCCTGCCGATCCGGCGGCCCGCGCCGCCATGATCGACCTCTTGGCGAGCGTGGTGCGGGAGGGCACCGGCAAGGCGGCGCGGATTTCAGGTCCGGCAGCCGGCAAGACCGGAACCACGCAAGACTATCGCGACGCGTGGTTCATCGGATTTACGCCAGAACTCGTGGTGGGCGTCTGGGTGGGCAACGATGACAACGCGCCGATGAAAGGCGTCACCGGCGGAAGCCTGCCCGCCACGATTTGGCGCGAGTTCGTCACGCAAGCGGCAGCGCGCAAGGCGCTTCCGGCGATAACGCCCGTCCGCAGGGCGCCCGGCGCCGGTGCGCCCGTGGGCGCAATCGAGCCAGGCCTCGACCGGCCGGCGCCGAGCGCCGGAACCATTGGCGGCATCGCCGTCGTGCTCGACAGCGCGACCCTGGAAGTTCAGGGGCGGCTCGTGCGCCTGGACGGCGTCGAGGGGATGACCGGCCGAGTCGCCCGCGGGCTCGCGCGCTTTCTCCGCCGCCGCGAAGTGATCTGCGAGCCCGCGTCCGCGCAAGCCTACCGATGCCGCGTCGACGATCAGGATTTGTCCGAGCTCGTCCTGTTCAACGGCGGCGGCCGCGCAACCGCGGACGCCCCTGCGGAGCTTCGTGCCGCCGAAGAGCGGGCGCGCGAGATGCGCGCTGGCTTTTGGCGCCGACGCTGACCCTTATGCGAACGAAGACCAAGGAAGGAAACGCGTCTGCTCGTGCCAGGTAAGCAGACCTTGGCTGGCGTAGCTGGAAGGTCCGTCCAACGCTGTGTCAGGTCACGAGCATCGCTTTTGCGCTGTCGCGGACAGGTCCGCTTCAGTGAGCCCCGGCGATGCAGTCCTTGATCCAGCGGTTGCGCTTGATCCAGTGGATGCCGAAGTGGCGGGCTTTCGCCTTTTCCTTGCACTCCGCCTTCCTCGCCGCGTAGGCCGACTTGGCGCTGGAAAATTCCGTCGCCGTCGAAGCCGCCGAGGCGGCGCTTGGCAGCGCAACGGCGATGATGGCAAGCGCGATAACGGTCGATTTCATCGGTGGTCCTCGTTTGTGAACAGTTGTTCAACCTCGCAGGCGCGAGGCTTTCACTCCAACAAAACGATCGACTGTGAGTCTTGTTCCAAACATTCCCCCGGTGCCGCGAACCCGACCGATTGCATTGAGGAACCTTGAGGCCACAACCGGGTTTGTTGGACGTGGTAAAGAGCAAAGTTTTAGTGGACGTGTGGGTCGTGATCGCCGCGTATAATGAGGCGCGGGCGATCGGGCTCGTGCTCGCGGGTCTCGCCGGGTTGCCCTACCGGGTGCTCGTGGTCGATGACGGCTCGACCGATGGCACGGCCCATATTGCCGGGCACGCCGGCGTCGAGGTGCTCAGCCATCCGATCAATCTCGGTCAGGGCGCGGCATTGCAGACCGGCATCGATTACGCGCTGTTGCGCGGCGCCAGCCACGTGGTGACGTTCGACGCCGACGGTCAGCACCGCCCCGAGGACATCGCCGGCCTGCTCACGGCGCTCGCCGCGAATGACGCGGACTTCGCGCTGGGCAGTCGCTTCCGCGGCGGGGCGATCGACCTGCCGGCGCTGCGGCGCCTGATGCTGCGCGCCGCCACCTGGTTCACGCGACGGACGACCGGCCTCGACATCACCGACGTTCACAACGGCTTGCGCGCGATGACCCGCCGCGGGGCTGGGCGCCTCCGGCTGCGGCAGAACCGCATGGCCCACGCCTCGGAGATCCTGCACCAGATCGCGGCCAGCGGGCTGCGCTACGTCGAGGCGCCGGTGACGATCCAGTACAGCCGCTATTCGCTCGCCAAGGGTCAGCGCGCGAGCGAGTTCGTCGTCATCCTGCTCGACCTGTTTGCCCAGCGGCTGCACCCATGATGGCGCAAGTGTTGCTCAGCTTCCTGCTCGGGGCAGTGCTGGTGTACGCCTTCTCCGAGCGGCGGCGCTCGCCGGTGGTGGGGGTGCTGGCGCTCGCGGCCGCCGCGGCCGGCCTCTATTTCGTTTGGGTGCCGGCGCACGCCACGACTCTCGCCGAACTCGCCGGCGTCGGCCGCGGTGTCGACCTCATCATCTACATTTGGGTCGTGATCAGCTTGCTGTTGCTGCTCAACCTGCACCTGAAGCTGCGGACGCAAACGGAAGCGATCACCAGTCTTGCCCGCGCCATTGCGATCGGCGAGGGGCGGCGCGCCGGCAGCCAGGCTCACGCCGCGCCCAGACCCGAGAGCGGCGAACTCATCGAGCCGCTTTCCGCCGCAGAACGATCCGCATGGCATCGAACAAGTTGATCGGAAGGCCGATACGGCTCGCCAACTTCACGCGAACGCCGGCCATGCGGCCCAGGTGATAGGCGACGAGCGAGAGCGGCACGAACTTCCAGGGATGATCGAGCGAGGCGACTTCGAGGCCGGCACTGGCGGCGAGGTGCTCGATACTCGCGGGCGTGAAAAACCACAGGTGCTGCGGCGGCGTCATCAACCGCCAGGCGGAGCCAAGCGCGCGCGCCGGGAGGCTGCTGAAATCGCCCGTGGTCAGCACGATAACGCCACCCGGCGCGAGCGCGCGCGCGAACGCCGTCATCGCCGCGCCCGGGTCGGGCAAATGCTCGATCACGTCGAGCAGCACGATCGCGTCGAACGGCCCGCCCCCGGCGCGCACGACGCTTTCGGCGGTGCCGGTCTCGACCGCAAGTCCCTGCTGCCGGCAGTAGGCCGCCGCGTCTTCGGCGAGTTCGACGCCGGAGACGGTGAAATGCCGCTTCGCCTCCTGAAGAAAGAAGCCGTAGGCGCAGCCCACCTCGACGAGCTTTCCCGAGCGCCGGTGGCGGCGAATGAAATCGACCGTGCGCGCGAACTCGCGCCGCAGCACCGGCTCGGCGCCGCGGTAATCGGCGTAGCCGTCGGCGTGATCGCCGCAGAAATAGCCCTGCGTGTAATAGGACGCGGGGTCGAACGCCGGCGCCCGCGCGCGGCCGAGGCCGCAGGTCGCGCATTGGAAAATGTCGCAGCGGTTCTTGGCGTAAAGAAAACGGTGCGCCGTGCGGATGCCGCAGGCCGGGCAGGCGAACATGGTTTCGCTCGCCGGCGTCGTGCGCGGCCGCGTTTCCTCGTCGAGCGCAGAGGCTTTCGCCATTCTCACCAGTTCCAATCGACGCGGAGCACCGCCTGAACGGCTGCCGCGCAGGAGAGGGCGGCCGCGGCGAGCGCGATCGTCGCCCGCACTTTTTCCGATAATCCGCGGCGCACCAGCGCGGCGGTCCCGAGCGCGACTGCCGGCAGCGCGGGCACGAAGTAGCGCCCTTGTACGCCGTCGATCTGGGTCGCGTTGATGGCCGTCCACACCAGGAACCAAATGAAAACGACCGCGAAGCAATAGCCGGCGACCGTTAGCGCGCAGGCAAACGCGATGCGCCGGCCGGTCGCGCGATCCACCCCCAGCGGTCCGACGAAAGACGCGGCGATGAGCGCAGTCAGCACCGGGTAGGTCCAGCCGGCGAGCGGCGCGTCGAGCCAGCCCAGAACGCCGATGAACTGCTGCCAGAGCTGAAAGCCGTAGTCGGTGAACAGGCTTAACAGCAGGCGCGGAAACAGCAGCGGCTCGACCAGCATGTAGCGCAGCTTCCAGACCGGATCGAACTGTTCCAGCTGCACGTCCATGTACCCGAGCATGCGATAGGCGGCGACGTCGGCGGAACTCGCGACCGTCCACAGCCCGGCGAAGATCACGCTCGGCAACACCACGGCCGCGGTGCTCTTCCAGTGGCGCGGCAAGGCGCGCGCGGGACGTTTCATGGCTTCGAGCAGGATCAATGCGAGCTGCGGCGGTTTCGCCAGCGCGCCGAGGGCGAGCCAAAGCGACTGCTGCCACGGCCGATCGGCGGCGGGCACGAGCACGCCGCGCGCGATGAGTGCGACCGCCATCATCGCGCAGGCGAGGCTTGCCCCGTCGGCGCTGAGCACCGCGCGGCTGTAAACGGCCGTCGGCATGAGGGCGATGAGCAGGAGCGCCCATTTGAGTCGCGGCACGAGCGCGACGGCAACGGCGCAGATCGCCGTCGCCGCCACGAGCCCGAAGACGCGCATAAGATAAAGCATGGCGAGGAAATCGAAATGCGCGGCGTGCCCGATCAGGACCGCGGCCGCATAAGGCAGATAGGGGATCGGGCTGTAGCCTTCGGCGCCGCCGTAGAGCCTGAACAACGGCACGTCTTCCTCGCCCAAAGGCAAGGGCGGCTGTTGCGCGTGGGCGGCAAACACGTCCCAATAGGTGAAGCCGGGCGTGCGGTGGGCGAAAATCTTGTCCTCGAAGAACTTCAGATCGCGTTCGATCCGCGCCGGCAAATAGAGGCCCTTGTGACCCTGCGCGTCGAGGGTGCCGGGTACCAAATCGCCCTGGGCGATACCGTAGGCGCGCAGGAAATGCTGTGCCTCATCGGGCCCGCGCAGCGGCGGCGTGATGGCCACGAGCAGGGCGCCGGCGAGGAGCGAGATCAACGCGAACAGCACCGCCGGATCGCGCAACCGGCTTGGCGCGCCGGCCCGATCCACCGCCCCGGCGGGCGCGCCGCGGACCGCAGCTGCGGTGATTTCGCTCAAGAAAGGTGGCCCCGGTTCGCGCGCGATTTACGAAACTGCGCCTTGCGGCAGCGAGCGATAACGCGCAACCGGGTGGGGGGTTCCGGGCCTTCCGACGCGGCGGGTATTTGCAATTGCCTGAGTTACCGGTTGGGGACGCACAGTTGGTCGCGGGAAGCGCGCCGCGCGTTTACGGCGCAGGAGCGGCGGGCGCGCTGCTTGTTACCTTCCCCCTTGTGGGGCGGGTCGGCGCCGAAGGCGCCGGGGTGGGGGGATCTTTGTCTGACGCCAAGCGCTCGTACCCCTCGGCAATGCCGAGCATGGTGCGCTTGGCTTCCGCGTCAGCGATGCCGTCCGCGATTGCGCGCGCTTCCTCGGCCCGCTGACACCGGTGCTCCGGATCATTCAGGAGCGCATTTTGCAAGCCCAGCGTAGCCATTGGGCGACCGGAAGTCCCTGCGAACTTCGGGTTCAAAGCGGCACTAGAATCATAGAGTCGCTAGTGTCCTTCGATTCCGAGTTCGCATCGGAGTGTGCGGCAAGATCGGGCGAACTTCGGAATCGGGACACTGGCACTATTTGCGGTGCTCGGTCGTTAAGGAGGATGATGGATAGTTCGACCACGGGCCGCGCATGACAAGAGAATCCCGCCGGCTGCCTCGTCCTGCGGAACGGGCGTCCGTGCTTAGCGCGCTGCGCAACGCCAAAATCGCGCGCTCCGCGCACGCCTACGTCCGCGGCAACACGGTCAAGTTCTACGAATGGCTTGCAGGCCTCAAACGCAGTCAGCTGCCCCAGGGGCCTTCCATTTGGATTTGCGGGGATTGCCATATCGGCAATCTCGGACCGATTGCCAATACCGCCGGCGAAGTCGAGATTCAAATTCGCGATCTCGATCAGACCGTCGTCGGCAATCCGGCGCATGATCTGATCCGTCTCGGACTATCCTTGGCCGCCGGCGCGCGCGGCTCCGATCTCTCTGGCGTGACGACGGCCAAGATGCTGGAGCATTTGATCGCCAGTTATGCGCGGGCGCTCGACGGCCGACCGACGTCCCGCGGCAACAAGAAAAAGGGCCCCGAGTCCATCCGCGATTTGCTGCAATTGGCGGAAAGCCGGTCGTGGAAGCAGCTGGCCAAGGAGCGCATCAGGGACACCAAGCCGACCATCCCCCTGGGGAAGCGCTTCTGGCCGATATCGCGGCAGGAGCGGCGCGAAATAGCGAACATGTTCGAGGGCGAGGAAATGCGCCGGCTGGCCGTCCTTCTTCGTTCCCGAGATGATGATGCGTCGATCGAATTGCTCGATGCGGCGTATTGGATGAAGGGGTGCAGTTCGCTCGGCCGGCTCCGCTTCGCCATCCTGCTGGGCATAGAAGACAAACCGGGGAAAACGATCGACTATTGTTTGATGGACGTCAAAGAGGCGGTCAAAGCCACGGCGCCGTGCGACCGCAAGGCTAAGATGCCACGCGACAACGGACAGCGGGTCATTGAAGGAGCGCGGCAGCTTTCGCCGTACATCGGTGAGCGGATACGCGCGGCACGCTTTCTCAACCGATCCGTTTTCATCCGCGAGCTTCGTCCGCAAGACATGAAGCCCGATATCGAGCGACTATCGCCGGAGGAAGCCGTCAAACTCGCCGCATATCTGGCGGCCGTCGTGGGTTCCGCCCATGGGCGACAGATGGACTCCGCAACGCGCGAGGCCTGGCGCAAGGAATGCGGGCGCAATAGATCGAAGACGCTCGACGCACCTTCATGGCTCTGGTGCAGCGTGGTCGATTTGCTGATCAAACACGAGGGCGCCTATCTCGAGCATTGTCGGAAATATGCCCTCGACGAACCGTCGCTGTAGGGAATTTGCAAACCGGGAGAACTCGCGACAATCATGCTGATCCTCGACCGTCCCGGGCGGAGCGTCACGGTAGCGCAACGCGTGGTCCGCCACCGCAATCCGATTGTTCATGCTCGAATTTTATCGCGAGCGCGCTTGGTGCCACGCCCGCATCGCGACCGGGCGCCGTCGATCGCCCGGGCTCGCGGCAGCAAGATCTCCGGCTGATGTCCGAAACACCGCCTCGCCTTGAGACACATATATCCTCGCCGGCGCCGGTCAGAAATCGGGTGGCTCGCTCGCCGCCATCGCCCCAATCTGCTCCGTAGGCCGGGGTACGCGATGGAGAGCGTCAACCGCCGCTGCCCGCAGCCCGCTCTCAGCCACGTGACGACAAATCCCGAATGAAATTTTGAGGGACGCCATGACATCGTTTCGCTGCATCGCGATGAACACCGAGGACGCCACGCGCCTTCGCCGCGCCGCCACCGATGACTTCGGCTACGCCATCCAGCGCTTCGATCTCGACCGCACATATCCGTGCCGGCATTGCCTGCGCGAGGCCTCCGGCAGGACCGGCATGCTGCTCCTCTCCTATCAGACACCCGAGCCGAAAAGCGTCTACGGTCATCCGACCGCGATCTTCATGTGCGCCGGCGACTGCGAGCGCTTCGAGCGGCCGGACACGATTCCGGACATCGTGCGCAATCGCCTCGTCTCCTTCCGCGCTTTTCGCAGCGACGGCATGATCATCTATGACGCCAGCGAGATCGTCGAAGGCGATGGCCACGACGCCGCCGTGCGGCGGATCCTCGCCCGCGAGGATGTTGCGTACGTCAACGCCCACACCGCCCGGCCGGGTTGCCTGCTCTGCCATATCGAACCAGCGTGAAATCGATCCGTTCGAACGAGACGCATGATGCTGCGCGAGCGCGTGGCGCTTCAAGTCTTTTTGTACGAAAGTGCCTCGGCTCGATCATTTTGCGCCGGCGTGGCTTTGATCCCCGGCGCACGGGCACTGCGTAACTCTGCCGATGCGATAGTCCTGCACCGCTTCGGTCGGCGCAAAGTCCATCGCTACGGTGACCTCCGGCGCGGCCCACATGAATTCCTCGCGGGATTCACTGTCGGGCCCGTATTCCTGCAACCGCGTGAACACGATTTCGAAACGACCGCGCGAATTCGCGGCGCAGCGGGAGGCGTCGACTGCCACGACCGCGGTCCATGTGCGTTGCAAGGTCGGCGGCTGCATCGGCGAGAACTGCACTTGTTTGAATGCCAGGCTCGGCTGGCAGAGCGGCGCGCTCGATGCTTGCGTGATGCCGGCGAAAACAAGAGCGCAGGCCAGGAGTCCAAACAAGCTGGATCGATTCATTGATCCGCTCCTTTTGCGCCGATCGGGGCGGATGAGTTTGCTGCCGGCGCCGCGTCGGGAGCCTCGACGTTGACCACCGCACGGACGAGGAGCGCCGCGTAAATGCAGAACCCGGCGGCGACGGCGGCAAAGAAGCCGGCGACGCCGAGGTCGAACCAGTAGATCGCGACGAGCCCGCCGGCCGCGCTCTCAACCATGCGCACCGCGTTGGCGTTCATGGCCGCGACGCCGCGGCCGAAGCCCTGGGTGACGTAGAAGAGTCCGAAGCCGAGCCCTAAGCAGAGGTAGGCCGGGCCGACGATGCGCAGGTAGAGCGCGCCGAGGCGTGCGACCTCGGCATCGTCGCTGAACAGGCCGATCCACAGACGGGGCTCGAATGCGACGATCAGCCCGATCGTTCCGCACAACAGCGCGACGGTCGCCGCGCCGGTCCACGCGACCTCGCGGGCGCGACGATACTGCCGGGCGCCCCAATTGGTGCCGACCATGGCGACGATCGCGGTGCCGAAGCCGAACGCGATCGGCTGCATGATGTATTCGAGGCGAGCGCCCATCGCGTAGCCCAGCGCGGTGTCGCGCCCCATCTGTCCGGCGATTCCCGTCAGCACGACGACCGAGAGATTGGTGATGGCGATGTTGATCAAGCCGGGCACGCCCACCTTGAGGATGTCGGCGAACAGCTCCCAGCGCGGCGTCACCCCGCGGAAGTTCAGTCGCACGATGGTGCGCGAACGCAGGTACCAGATCATGATGGCGCTGCTGCCAAGGAACGGGATCACGATGCCCCAGCCCGCGCCGGCCGGACCGAGCGCCGGCAACGGTCCGAAGCCGAAGATCAGCACCGGCGAAATGGCGATGTGCACGATGACGGCGCCGATCAGCACGGACGCGGGGAAGCTCATGTTGCCGGTGCCGCGCACCGCATTGCCCAGCAGATTGCTCACGCAGATGACGACGGCGCCGCCCAGCGCCACGTTGGCGTAGGCGAGCGCGTCGGCGAGCATTTCGTCGCGTCCGCCCATCAAGCGGAACAGGAAGGGCGCGCCGAGCAGCATCACGGTGGAGAAGACCGCGGCGGTCGCAAGCGCCAGGAGAAACGCGTGGAAGACGAGCGCGTCGGCGCGGTCGCGACGCCCCGCGCCGAGCGCGCGCGCGATCGCCGAAGAGACGCCGAGGCCCATGCCGCTGTTGGTGGTCTGCAGGACCATCATCACCCAGGGGAACGCCAGCGAGGCGCCGGCCAGCGCGTTGGTTCCGATCCGCCCGAGAAAAAATCCGTCGAACGTGATCACGCCGACGAACGCGAGCAGGGTGAGGATGTTTGGCGCCGCCAGGCGCAGCAGCGTCGGCAGGATCGGGCCCTCGAGCAGCAGCTTGGTGCGCGCCGCGGCCGGTGGGGCGGTCTTTGCGGGTGCCAATGATCGCGGGGAAATCGAGGCGCTTCGTTCGCTCATGGGTGCTCCTCCCTTGCGAGGTCGGAGCAGCGCTTGAGACGCGAGCGTCCTTAAACACCGGGCGGCTGCATCACGAGCCCGATTGCGCTTCGTCGTGGGAAGCCTGCCGATGATCTAAGGTTCGGCCCACCCTGGCGCAAAGCATCGTTTCTCAGGCAGGCATGAGAAAATCTCATAGCGAACCACAACTCGACCGTCATCCTGAGGAGGTCACGCGCGCTTGCGCATGACCGTCTCGAAGGATGGAAGCAGGCTGCGTGCGTGTGTCCATCCTTCGAGACGGCCGTTCGCTTAAGCGAACGGCCTCCTCAGGATGACGTTGGTGTTTGCTGCGCAAGATGCTTGCCCCGGCATCAGGATGGGGCCTATACTTTATTAGTTTTTCTCATTAAGAACAGCCATGCCGCGCCGTCTGCCGCCGCTCAACGCGCTCAAAGCTTTCGAGGCCGCCGCTCGCAGCGAGAGTTTCACGCGGGCGGCCGAGGAGCTTCACGTCACGCAAGGGGCGGTGAGCCATCAGGTCAAGGCGCTCGAGGCGACGCTCGGGCTCAAGCTCTTCAACCGCGAGCGCCAGCGGCTCACCCTCACCGACGCCGGGCGCGAGTATCTCGCCGTGGTGCGCGACGCGCTCGACCGCATCGCCCTCGGCACCGAACGTCTGGTACAGCGCCAGACCTCCGGCGCGCTCACGGTGAGCACGTCGCCGGATTTTGCCGCCAAGTGGCTGGTCTACCGATTGGGCCGATTTGCCGAGAGCCACCCGGAGATCGAGCTGCGGGTATCGGCGACCGCGCCGCGCGTCGACTTCGCGCGCGAGGACGTCGACCTCGCGGTGCGCCACGGCGACGGCAAGTGGCCCGGGCTCGACGCCATGCGCCTGTGTTCCGAACGCCTCTTTCCGGTTTGCAGTCCCAGGCTGGTCTCGGGACGCAACGGCATCAAGACCGCCGCGGATTTGTTGAAATTCCCTTTGCTGCATCTCAACGATTGGACGACGTGGGAGCGATGGTTCGAAGCCGCGGGCATCAGCGAGCCGGTCGCGCACGGCCCGAGCGTGAACCAGGCGAGCATGCTGATCGACTTGGCGATGGACGGCCAGGGCGTCGCGCTCGCGCGCACCGCGCTCGCGGCATGGGACCTCATCCACGGACGTTTGGTGCGACCGGTCGATGTATCGCTGCGCATGGCGAACACTTATTGGATCGTGTGCCCTAAGGCGGCAGCGGGCCAGCCGAAGATCGCAACGTTCCGGAATTGGCTGCTGGCCGAAGCCGCCGAAGACGCGCGGCGATTGCGCGATACGCTCAAATAACCAGCGCGGCTCCCGAAATGAGCAGATGTAGGGTGGGCCGAACGGGCGGAGCGCAACGCAGCCTGCGTGCCCGCCATGACTCCGCATCGAACAAACATATCAAGCCGCTGCCTCCAGAGTCGTAGTATCCGCGCCTCCTTGTTGATCGACCAGGTCATCGGCTCCATGACCCGCCGAGTTCGTCGCGGCCGGCTGCACGCGAAACCAGGCCACATAAAGCGCAGGGAGAAAGACCAGAGTGAGCAGCGTCGCGACCACGAGGCCGCCGATCACTGCGTAGGCCATCGGCCCCCAGAACACGGTGGGCGCAATCGGGATCATGCCCAGAATGGCGGCTGCGGCAGTAAGGAGAATCGGCCGCAATCGATGCTGGGTAGCGACGATCACCGCATCCCATGGCTGCCGGCCCTCGGCGATCTCCGTCTCGATCTGGTCGATCAGGATCACCGAGTTGCGGATGACCATGCCGATCAGCGAGATGACGCCGAGGATGGCGACGAAGCCCATCGGCGCGCTCGACAGAAGCAGCGCCGCCGCGACGCCGATGACGGCGAGGGGCCCCGTCGCAACCACGAGGAAGAGCCGCTGAAAGCTCTGCAGCTGCACCATGAGGATCGTGATCATGAGGAACAGCATGAGCGGGAAGACAGCGAACACGCTGCCTTGGGCCTTGGCGCTTTCCTCGACGGTCCCTCCGACCACGACCTCGTAGCCCGGCGGGAGCTTCGACCTGAACGCGGCTATATCGGAACCGAGCGACTTCACGACCGTCGCCGCCTCGACGCCGCGCGCGGTATCGGCCTGGACGGTGATGGTGGGAAGACGCTGGCGCCGCCAGATCAGCGGCGGCTCGAGGCTGTACGAGAGCGTGGCCATCTGCTCGAGCGGCACGGCGTGACCGCCGGGCGTCTCGATCATCAGACTGCGCAAGGTCTCGAGCTTGGCGCGTTCCGCGGGGACGGCGCGCGCGACAACATCGATCAGATAGATATCGTCGCGCACCTGGGTGACGGGCGTGCCGGACAGCACGGCATTGATCGCCTGGCTGAGCGCCTGCGAGCTGATGCCGAGCGCGCGAGCGCGGTCCTGATCGACCTCGACACGGACCACCTTGGAAGGCTCGTTCCAGTCGAAGTTGATGTTGCGGGCGCTTGGCGTGCCGCCGAGCAGCGCGCCGAAGCTGTGCGCGAGATCGCGGACCTTCATCGCGTCCGCGTCTGTCCCCTGAAACTTGAGCGGCCAGCCGACCGGAGGCCCCAGTTCCAGGGGACAGACGCGCGCCATCACGTGCTCGAACTCCGGCCGTTGTAGCGCGGCGAGGATGCGCTGCTGTACGCCAGGGCGAAGCTTGAATCCCTTGGTGACGATGACGGCTTGCGCGAAGAAATCGTTGGCAAGCTGCTGGTCCAGCGGCAGATAGAAGCGAATAGCGCCGCTTCCGACATAGAGCGACCAGTGCTCGATATCGGGATCGGCCTTCAGGATCCTTTCAAGATCATCGACCGCCTTGCGCGTCGCGTTGATCGAGGAGCCTTGCGGCAGCGTGAGATCGACGAGCAGCTCAGGGCGGTCGGAGTTCGGAAAGAACTGCTGCTGCACGAATTGCATGCCCACGAGGCCCGCAACGAACAGTGCGATCGTGGTGCCGATGACCCAGTATTTCACGCGCAGCACGCGATCGAGCACGCCGTGAAAAGCGCGGGCGAACCGCGACGGCTCGTGACCGTGGCCCTTCATCTTATCGGGAAGGATGAACACCCCGGCGAGCGGCGTAAACAGCACCGCAACGAACCACGAAGCGACCAGCGCGGTGCCCACGACCGCGAACAGCGTAAAGCAATATTCGCCGGCGCTGCTCGCCGCGAAACCGACCGGAACAAACCCGGCGATCGTGACGAGCGTACCGGTCAGCATCGGAAAGGCGGTGGAGCTGTAGGCGAAGGTCGCGGCGGTGATCTTGTCGGCGCCCTGCTCGAGCTTGGACACCATGGTCTCGACCGCGATCATGGCATCGTCGACGAGAAGGCCGAGCCCGATGATCAGCGCGCCGAGCGAGATGCGCTGCAGGCTGACGCCCGTCAGCTTCATGACCACGAAGGTGACGGCGAGAACCAGCGGGATCGCGATCGCGACGACGATGCCGGGCCGCCAGCCGAGCGCCAGGAAGCTCACGCCGAGCACGATGGCTATCGCCTCGACCAGCGTCTTGATGAACTCGCCCACCGCCTCCTCGACCACCTGGGGCTGGTCGGCCACCAGATGCGATTCGATGCCGACCGGCAGGTCGGGCGTCACCTTCTCAAGGCGCTCCTTGATGTGCTCACCGAACGCCAGGACGTCGGCGTTCTTGGTCATCGAGATGGCGATCCCGATCGCGGGAGCGCCGTTGTAGCGAAACATCGGCTGTTGCGGGTCGACGTAGTCGCGGTGGGCTTTGGCGATGTCGCTCAGCCGAAAGAAACGCCCGTTGAAGCGGAAGTTCACCGCCTTGAGGCTTTCTTCCGAGGTGAATTGCCCGGAGACGCGGATCGCGATCTTCTCGCGGTCTGCATTCACGATGCCGCTCGGCTGGATGGCGTTCTGCCCCTGCAGCGTCTGCACCAGCTGCGAAACGTCGAGCCCCATGGCGGCGAGCTGCTGGGTGGAGAACTCCAGGTAGATCTTTTCGTCCTGTGTGCCGAGCAGGTCGATCTTCGCGACGTCATGCACCTCGAGCAGCTCGGCACGCACGCGTTCGGCCTGGTCGCGCAGCTCGCGCTTGCCAAAGCCATCCGAAGTCAACGCGAAGATCAGCGCATAGGTGTCGCCGAACTCGTCGTTGAAGAAGGGGCCCTGTACTCCCTCGGGCAAGGTCTGTTTGATGTCGGCCACCTTCTTGCGCACCTGATACCAAAGATCGGGCACGTCGGACGCGCGGGTCGAATCCTTCAGGTTGACGAACACCACGGATTCGCCGGGCTTGCTGTAGCTCTTCAGGTAATCGAGGTTGGGCAGCTCCTCGAGCTTCTTCTCGATGCGGTCGGTGACCTGCTTTACGGTTTCCAGGGTGGTGGCGCCGGGCCAAAGCGTCTTCACCACCATCGTCTTGATGGTGAACGGCGGGTCCTCCTCGCGGCCGAGCTTGAAATAATTGAGCGTGCCGGCCAGCGCGATGGCCAGCATGAAGTAGACGACGAGACTTTTGTGTTCGATCGCCCACCGGGAGATGTTGAAGTTTTTCACTGTTCGGTCCTCCCTGGCGCTGCGTCGGCAAGCCGGACCTTCTGACCTTCGCGCAGCGTGTTGATGCCGGCTGAGATGACCGTGTCGCCGGTGGCAAGCCCGCTGGCGATCACGACCGTATCGGCGTCGTAGCGGGCGATCGCGACCGGCTTGAGCGCGGCGCTGCCCGATTGCTGATCGAACACCCAGACCGCCGGCGCGCCGTTTTTTTCGAACAGAACCGAGAGAGGCAGTGCGACGACTGGGCCACTACGACCTTTCCAGCGGCCGCCGATGATCATGCCGAAGCGGATCGACGGCGGCGGATTCTTGAGCGTGACCTTGACGGTGTAGGTGCGCGTCGTCGCATCGGCGACGGGAGAAATCTCCCGGACCACGCCTTCGATCGCCAGCTCCGGGTTTGACAGCGGCGAGACGATGAGCTCGGCGTCGTCGTTGCCGCCATCGACGAGCCCGGTCTCGGCGATGTTGAATACGCCGTCCTTGTCCCCGGGCCGGGCGAGCCTCACCACCATCTGCCCGGCGGCGACATTCTGGCCGAGTTCGGCGCCGACGCCGGTGACAATGCCGTCGAACTCGGCCTTGAGCTCGGTATATCTGAGCTGGTCGCGCGCAAGCTCGAGACCGGCCTTGGCGGCGGCGAGCTTGGCCTCGCCGGAGCGCAGGTTGCGCAGCGCGGTGTCGTAGTTCGCCTGCGGCGTCCAGCCGTCCCTCAAGAGCTTGGCGAGACGGCCTTCGGCGCCCCTGGCCTCCACCAAGGCGGCCTCCGCGGCAGCGACGTCGGCTTCCGCCGCGCGCAGACGATTGTGATAATCCTGCGCATCGAGCGTGGCGAGCGTGTCGCCTTGTTTGACCGCCGCGCCGACGTCGGCCAGGCGGGACACCAGCTTGCCGGCGACGCGGAACGACAGATCGCTCTCGTAACGCGGCTTGACCTCGCCGACGGCTCGGCGCCCTTCGTCGATCGGCCTGGGCTCGACCACGATCGTGCGGACCGGCCTTATTTCCACGGGCGCGCTCTCGGCGTTACAGCCGGCAAGAACCAACGCAAGGGCGAGAAGAATGAAACGAGGCTGCATGATCAGTACTCCAAAGTTTGGTTGTCGCTGTTGATGTTGCACCTAACTGTGACGGCCCCAGGCGCCCATCTGCACCCTTGGCCGGGCGAAGGGGGCGATTGCTGGCGTCTGCTGAAGGCCATGCGCGCGGGAACGCACCGCGTGATCCATGCGCCGCAAGCTTTGGCCCAAACGTGCGGAGATCGCGGCGAGATGAAACGTCATGCGCTTGCGCGCGTCTTCCCGGCGCGATGCGCTTGCCACGTCCGACGCCCGCCACGCCTGCAAACAGCCTGCCAAATCCGAGAGATTGTGCTGTAGCTGCTGCAGCGCGAATCCCGACGCGAAGATGCGCTCTCGCGCGTCCGCCGGAAGGCCGTGCATCAGACTCTCGGTCCGGCTGGACGAGATTTGGCAAATGTACGCGGCAACGGCGCGGTCCACCGATTCAGTCGAGGGTCCGTTCTGCCGTGCGGTGAGCGCAGTTGCGCTCGCAAGGAGATAATCGCGTGCGCTCGCGCCGATCTGCGCCAGCCGGGGCTTTAGAGTTTCCGCCAACGGATCCGGGAGCGGCGCGGACGCGGCGCGCCCGATCATGACGAGGTCGTGGCGCAGGCGAAGCAGGGTTCGCGCCAACGCTGCCGGGTCGGGCGCGGGCGTCAGATGAACCAGGCGCTCCGGTCTGGCCTCGCCGGCAATTTCAGCGAAGGCATGCACGGCGGCGCCGACGTCGTCCTGAACGCGCACATTGTTGTCGGGATTCCGTTTGGTACCAAAGCCGGTGATGACGGCCGGCAGTGCCTGTGCCATGTGCTCCAGCACGCGACCGGCTTCCGCCAATCCCAGCTTGTGAGCGCGCGCGGGAAAGACCAGAAGCGAGACCGCGATCGCGATAATGCCGCCGACGGCGACGCCAACCGAGCGATAGACGGCCAGCTCGATTGCCGTTTCGCCGAGCTGGCTCGAGATCATGAGCACCAGGACCGCCGTGACCGGTGCGGCGCGAAAGCTTGGGCTGACGGCCGCGGCATAGGCCAGCGGAGCGACCGCAAGGGCGAGCACGCCGGCGAACGCGAGCACGGTTGCATGCGGCACCATCGCCGCGACCGCGCCGGCGTAGACGGCTCCGCCGACCGTCCCGACGATGTAATCCGCGGCCGATTTGAGCGATCCGCCCACGCTCGTTTGGATCACGATGACGGCCGTGAGGACGGCCCACAGCCCATGCATCGGAACAGCGAGGACGTGCGCCAAGCCGAAGGCTAGCAGCGCGTTGACCGTCGCCTGCAGGCAAAACCGCAGGCGTGGCTTGTCGAGCAGGTGGTCGAAACAGGTCACGTCGCATACTCCCCGGCCTGAAACTGCGCATCTCGGTCCGGCCGTTTGACCTCGAGGCGATCGTCCTATGTTGACGATGCCAACTTCTAAGGTCTAAAGTTGTCGCTGTCAACATCATCACGGAACAGTGATCGACGGCCCCGAGTTGACAGCGCCAACTTTGAACGCTACCTATCGTCGGTGAGGTTGGTTCGACCGGCGATGCCTAAGCTCCCATCCACCAGCGACGAGCGCCCTTACCACCACGGCGACCTGCCTCGCGCGGTCGTCGCGGCCGCGCTCGAGATCCTGAGCGAGACGCAAAGTCACGAGTTTTCGTTGCGCGAACTCGCCCGGCGCGCCGGCGTCAGTCACAACGCCCCTTACAAGCACTTCGCCGACAAACGCGAGCTGCTGGCGGCGGTCTCGGCGGCCGGATTCGAGGCGCTGACGAAGCGCATGAGCGTCGAAGCGGCGAAAGCAAGCAGCCCCCGCGCAGGACTGATGGCGGTGCTGCGCGCCTACATGCACTACGGGGTCGACAACCCGGCGCTCTACCGGCTGATGTTCGGCGGCTACCTGAGCGGCCCGGACGCCGGTCGCCCGGCCATCGAACGAGCAGCGGCCGAGAGCGCCAGGACCCTGCTCGCCGGCCTGATTCGAGACGGCGCTCTCGGGCACGCGATCCCGGATAGCCCACGAAACGAACGCAAGATCGCGGCAGCGATTCTGGCGTGCTGGTCGCTCGTCCATGGCCTCACGCAATTGATAGCTGACGGACTCGTAGGACCGGGAAAAAAGTCGGGCGAAATGTGCGAGACGCTGGTCAAAGGGATGCTCGACGGACTGGCGGTCAACTGCCCAGCCTTGCCGCCCGGCGCCTGGGTAGGGCCTCAGCGCTAGAGCATGATCCCGAAAAGTGGAAACCGGTTTTCGGAAAAGATCATGCTCCAAGAAAGAAGTTAGAGCGTGATGACGATTCGAAGAAAAGTCATCACGCTCTAATCGCCCTTCTGTCGTGGCGATTATGTCTCGCCCAGGCGTTTCTCGGTCATCCGGGGAAAGCGAGGCCTAACAAAGTCCGCTGGTCTGCCGCATCACGCGCATCAGGTCCGCTTCCAGAAACGGCTTGCGAATAAGCGGCAGGCCATGTCCGTCATCCTCGCGGCCGGACAGCAATATGATGTGAAGATTTTTCCGTATCCGTTTAGCCTGTTCAGCCAACTCAAACCCGGACAGGCCGGGCATGTTGACGTCCGTGATGAGTATTTCGATGTCGCGATCGGCGTCGATTTTGGCCAGAGCCTCCCTTCCGTTTGCGGCTCTCTTCACTTCGCAGCCGAGATCCTCGAGCATGGTTGCCGCCAGATCCAGGATCAGCGGGTCGTCATCGACGACCAGCACCTTGCGCTTGCCGTTCCCGCGTTTGTCGGACGGGTGCCGGAATGTTTCGAGGACAAAGAGCCGGAGGCTTGAAGACAAGTTTCCACGCTCGTGCTCGCGCTTGATGATTCCCACCAGTTGGGAAAAGCTCATCCCACGGGACGCCGCGATCTCCTTGAGCGCGGTCCAGAACTCGTTTTCGAGGCTGACACTGGTCTTACGGCCATCGATCGTCACCGATCGCTTGACCACGGTCGAAGGTGTGTGTCCCGATCCTGTCTCCATACCCTGCCAACGCGACGGCAGATGCCGGCGTTCCGTTGCGGGATGAAACGAAAAAGCGAGGTCCTGCGCGGCGCTGCCTTTTCGCTCGCTCCGGCACCATCGGGGGCTACAAGGAGGGCCTACCGTCGCTGGCCGATCAGGACGTCTTCTTGCAGTGACCGAGCGCGGCGAGGGCTGCGTCACACAGCCTCTCGGGATCGCGGTGCCCATCCAGGGCCGCGCGGACGATGTTGCGGCCGACCAGCTCAGTCATGGGATCGCTCCGATCCGTCAGGCCGAGCTTCTGTAACGCGAGGGAATAGGCCACATTCATGGCGTCGAGCTCGTTAGGCTCGACCAAGGCGCCTTGGTCCAGGAAGCGTCGTATCGGCACGGCAGCGTCCGTAGGGCGAATGGTAGGATTATACGCCGCAAACTGCCGGCACGGCGATACCCATTTTTGGCCCTCCACAACGTTTGGTTAAGCGCGGCCCTGATTTGGCTGCGGAAGGGGCCGGCGCGCAAACCTAATCAGGGGTACCGACTTAATTCCCGCGGCGTCGTCAGGAACTGACCCGACTCGTTGGCGGAGGAAAAAATCGGGCGAAATGTGCGAGACGCTGGTCAAAGGGATGCTCGACGGCTGGCGATCAAGTGCCCAGCGTTGCCGTCCCGCGCCTGGGTAGGGCACTCAGGACCGCTGTTTCACCAAATGTTCACGCGTAAAGTTAGCTAATTGCTCCAAGGCGGGTTCGCGGAACGTTCGATGCCTCGCGCGCTGGCCGGAACATGCCACCGCTTGGCGTTCCAAGTTCTTCAGCCGACAATTCCAGGCTCGTCGGCGAGGACATCGGAAAGGCAATCCGATTCGATGAACGCGAAATAGGTCGCAGCATTGGGGCCGGCGCCGTGGCTCCCGCTATCTCGACCGCTCGCATTGCCGAGCAGTTCCCAGACCACCTGCCCTTGATCCCAAAGCTCATGACTTGGGCCGCTTCTTTTTGAAGCTCTTGATGCCCGCCTCGATTAGCTTGCGCGCCTTTTTCGGGCTTACTTCGTCCTTGGCTTCGAATTTGCGATCACGCAGCTTGTTGTATGTTGCAAAAAATTCCTTGATCTCGGTTATCAGGTGTGGTCGCAAATCAGCGAGTTTCTTCGCACCGTTATGTGTCTGCGCATGCGCCGCGACGGCGATGAGCCTGTCGTTGCGTGTCCAGTCTTTGCCTTTCTCCTTTTGCTTTCCCTCGATGGCGCCGATCAGTCGCGCGCGCACGACACAACCCGGAACGACGGGTTCGTCCATCAGGATCAAGATGTCGAGTGGATCTCCGTCCTGGCCGAGCGTCGAAGGAATGAAGCCGAAATCGTAGGGAAATACCATCCCCTCGGGAAGCACCGTCGAAAGCTCCATGCAATCGCATTCGGGGTCGTAGCTATACTTGCTGCGGCTGCCGCGCGGCGTCTCGATCACAACCCGCAGGCAGTCGTCATCCTTGGTGAACGGATCGATTTCGGAGAGGACCGTGTGTCTTGCGCTGCGTGTCATGACAACGTCTCAGCCCGTAGGAAAACAGATTTCTTCCATGGCGGTCGGCCGGGGCGAGCGCCAGGATGAGACGCCGTGAATGCGTTGGGCATGCGTGAACACTTCAAATGAATCCTCCCGGGCGATGGCGACGAGGGTCAACCCTGCGGCCTCGCAGGCGCGGACCGCCAGCGCTGTCGGGGCGGACAATGCCACGACAATCGGCGCGCCCATGGCGGCGGCCTTTTGCACCATCTCGATCGACACGCGGCTGCTCAGCACGACAAACCCGTTTTCCGTCGCGATGCCTCGACGCGCCAAAGCCCCGGCGAGCTTATCGAGCGCGTTATGGCGTCCGACGTCTACGCGCAGGATGAGATCTTGGCCGGCCGGGAGAACGCCGCGCCGTGCAGTGTGCGCGCTTGCCGATTGAGATGCTGGTGCAGGGAAAAATTCGCAAGCGATGCCCGGATCGTATCCGTCGCGATGCGAAAGTCGCTCTGCACGCGGCGCAGGGGCGGCAGCGCTTCCGCGAGGGATTCAACCCCGCATAAGCCGCACCCGGTCGGTCCCGGCCGGCCCGCTGCGGCCATGGCCGCGCCGACGCCGAGACCGCCGACCTCACGCCGCGACAATCCATTGCGTTCGCTCTCGTTCATTGCTCCTGCTCCGCTTAAGTCCTTGGCAACCTAACGAGCGGCAGCAGGTTTGGTTGCGGCTGCTTTGTCGGGCGTGACCGGACGTCATCCTCCGGCACGGCGCGCCCGCAGGATGAGCGGCTGCACGAACCACAGCCCGGCGAATAGCGCCGCTGTGACGCCGGCGCCGGCGATGCCGAGTGCGGGCGATTGCGTCGCCCGCACCAACGCGACGAAGAGTTCGAGACTGATGCCAAGCCCGAGCGGCACTGCGGCGGCGACGATGAAGCGGGTGCCGAGGGCGTGAAAGCGCTCGCTGTCTTCGCCCGCGAAGGTGATGCGGTGGATCGCCGCCGGCGTCATCAGCAGGATCACCGCCAAGGCCACGAGCGCGAGCGCGGCGAAGTGGACCGCCTGCGCGCTGGGCGGCAGTTGGTCGAACGCCTTCGTCAGCATCACCGCGAACTGGAAGCCGAGGATCGCCTGCGCGCCCGGCAGCATCACGCGCGATTCGGTGAGCATCTGCTCGATGCGCGTGTGCAACGGTGTTTTTCCCTCGTCTTGGTCGTCGTCCATTTTCCGCTCCGGTTGTTTAATCATGCGCTCGATGCCGAACCAGAAAAACAGCGCCAGCGCGGCGAATGCCGCCCCGGCGGCGGCCGCGAGCGGCGCGCCGGTGTGGCGCTCGAGCACGATGTAAAAGGAGATGCCGAGGCTCGGCGCGAACGGAATGAGCGCCAGCGCGGCGAATACGCTGGTGGCGCGACGCAGACGCTGGGTATCCTGGCCGCGCTCGACCAGTCGGTGCTGCATCGACGGCGCGATCAGCAGGCCGACCGTGCTTGCCATCAAAAAGTAGCCGCATGCGTTGAGCTCGCGGCCGACGGCCGAGATTTGCTCGAACGCGTCCTGGAACATCCCGTTGAGCTGAAAGCCGAAGAGAATCTGGCTGCCAAGGATCAGAAGGCGCGTTTCGTCGAGCGCCGTCTTGACTTTGTCCTTGAGCGCCATGCGCCGGTAACGTGACAGCTGCACCGCCGGTTCCGACGGGCGAATGGCGTTCGACCCCGGCCGACGGCTCGCGTCGCGTGGCGTTGACGACACTGGAACAACATTCCTCCAGCATGCGTTGCCCTCGCGAAACGCGACGCAGGCTTCTCCCCTGACGGTTCGGTATCCGACAGATATGAACCGCGCGGAGGTCCCGCCGGATCATGTTGCCGCGCCATCTTCGAGCGCGGGAATGCGGCGTTGGAAGTCACGAAGGAGACGACAGGAGGGCGTGGATGAAGGCGTTGGCATGGCACGGTAAGGGCGACATACGCTGTGACAGCGTTCCCGATCCGCAAATCGAACATCCACGCGACGCCATCATCAAAGTGACCTCGTGCGCGATCTGCGGTTCCGATCTGCACATCTACGACGGTGTTCACAGGAGCTTCCCATGACCCGATCCGACACCCGAGCGAAAGGCCGCTTTCCGCGCGCGGCCGAAACCACCGCGCGACGCGAGCGCGCGATCCAGGAGCGCGTCGACAGCCGACGGCCGGCGAAGCCCAAGGAATCCAAACAGGGCATGCAGGCGGGCGCGCGGCGCTACCCCGCGCCGCCGTTTCCCAAGCAGCATCTCAAAAAACCCGGCCACGAAGGCGACCTCAAGCTGCGGCCGATGTACGACGCGCCTTACTACAAAGGTTCCGACAAGCTGCTCGGCATGGCGGCACTCATCACCGGCGCCGATTCCGGCATCGGCCGCGCGGTCGCCGTGCTGTTCGCGCGCGAAGGCGCCGACGTTGCCGTGGCCTATCTCAATGAGCATGGCGACGCTGAGGAAACGAAACGCGCGGTGGAAAAGGAGGGACGGCGCTGCATTCTCCTGCCCGGCGATGTCGCCGATTCGGACTACTGTCGCGACGCGGTCGAGGAGACCCTGCGCGCGTTCGGACGGCTCGACGTCCTGGTCAACAACGCCGCGTTCCAGGAGCACGTCGACAGTTTCGAGGACCTGACCGAGGAGCACTTCGACCAGACCATCAAGACCAACGTCTATGGCTATTTCCACATGGCCAAGGCCGCCGTCCCGCACATGAAGCGGGGAAGCTCCATCGTCATGACCGGATCGGTGACCGGCATCCTCGGCAGCGCAAATTTGCTCGACTACTCCATGACCAAGGGCGCGATTCACGCCTTCACCCGCTCGCTCGCGACACACCTTGTCGAGCGCGGCATCCGGGTGAACGCGGTCGCGCCCGGGCCGGTGTGGACGCCGTTCAATCCGGCCGACAAGCCGGCGGAGGCGGTAAGCAAATTCGGCGGCGACGTGCCGATGAAACGCCCGGCGCAACCGGAGGAAATCGCGCCCGCCTATGTGTTCATGGCCGCGCCGAGCTGTGCGAGCTACATCACCGGCGAAGTCCTGCCGATTATCGGCGGGTATTCCGGCGGGTGACGTGCGATGCCCTATTTCGCGGCGAGGGAACGCGGCACCCAACACCAAGATCGTCCGGCCGGTACCTACGGCTCGCCCGGCCGGTCTGATGACAGATACCGCTCTTCCTCGGCGTTGCAGTCAGGAGAATGGCGATGGGCGGCAAGACCATCTGGCCGTTGCTCAAGGGCACGGTCCTCGCCTTCATCGAAGACGAAGCCCTCAGCCGCGGGGCCGCGATCGCCTTCTATACGGTAACCTCCATCGCGCCGATCCTGCTGATAGTGATCGCGATCGCGGGGCTCGCCTTTGGCCGGGAGGCCGCACAGGGGGCGATCACGGCGCAAATCGGCGGGCTGATGGGGCAGCAGACCGCCGAGGTTCTGCAATCCGCGGTAGCGAGCGCCAGCGGCAAGTCCTCGGGCATATTGGCGACGATCATTGGGATTGTCACAGTGGTCGCCACGGCCTCGGGCGTCTTTGGCGAGATGCAATCGGCCTTGAATGCGTTTTGGAAAGCGAAACCGCAAGGCGGCACCGTCTCGCGGCTGGTCCGCGCCCGGGCGGCGAGCCTGGGTCTGGTTGCGGCGCTGGGATTTCTCCTGCTCGTCTCGCTCGTGGTCAGCGCCGCGCTGACCGCCTTTGGCAACTATCTCAATTCCGTCCTGCCGTTCGGCAAGGTCATCGTGGAGGCACTGAACACGCTCGTATCGCTGGTGCTGGTTTCGATTCTATTTGCCGCCATATACAAGGTCTTACCCGACCTGCCCATCGATTGGCGCGACGTTATCGTTGGCGCCATCGTTACCGCCGTGCTGTTCACCATCGGAAAGTCGCTGATCGGCTGGTACATCGGCAGCAGCGCGGTGGCTTCCAGCTACGGCGCGGCCGGCGCACTGATCATCTTGCTGCTATGGGTCTATTATTCGGCTCAGATCTTTTTGCTCGGCGCCGAGTTCACCAAGGTTTACGCCAATCGCCACGCCGCGTCGGGGTTACTCGAAAACCGATGACCGTCAACGTTTAACAAGCCACTCTACGGCGCCCGGCGCTTCCTATTTCGATCCAGATACATTTGGCACCTCGATACCAAGCGCTGTTGCAAGATCGATTTGATGATCCTGTTCCTGGACCAGAATGTCCCGAATCTGTTCCGCAAGCGCGTATTCGCCGATCGCTTCACACTGGCGGATGCGTGTCCGGTAGTTGCGGATCGTCTCGTTTTCGTTGTCGAGATCGAACTGCAGCATTTCGCGTGGCTTGTCCGAAACCTTGACCGGTTTTGGCTTCACGCTTGGCATTCCGCCGAGATAGTCGATCTGGCGGGAAATGGTGAGCGCGTGCTGCAGCTCCTGTTGGGCATGGGTCTCGAGCTGTGCCGCAATGTTCATGTATTCAGCGCCCTTGAGCACCTGAGAATAAACTACATAGGCGATAATAGCCTGATACTCGCGCTCCAAATCCTCGTTCAAGAGTTTGGTCAATTGCTCACGAGAGACGGCGATCTCGCCTGATTCCGCCTGCCGGTCAGCCATTATTCGACTCCCTTGTTGAAGTTGCAGTGGCCCCTCGCCAATGGTCCGAGCAGAGGAGGGCGTACACACAGGGCGGAGGATTTTGAACGACGACCGCAGCGCCAGTCAACCAATACCACAGGGGACGCCGATCGCGACGCCAACGCCTGCTCGCCCGAAAACAAATGACCGTTTGGATCGCGAACCCAGGCATTCTGTCGTCTGGTCGCCGAGTGCGTCGCCATTATGAGCCCACATGTCGTCGCGCGGCCCGGATCGTCGCGGCGTGGAGTGATCCTCAGTTGAGGGACGCACATCGGATCGACCGCAGCTTGGTCAGCAAATCATCGGTGCGCTCCACCTGCGCGGCGACTGCCGTCCAGGCGGACTCCATCTCCCGAAACAGCTCTTGCCGGCCGGAATCGGTTTCGCGTTGTGCGAGGTCGCCGCACGCCGAAGCGAACCGCCGCAACTGCTCCGACCCAGGCAAGGGCGGAACGGGGCGGTATTCCGTGCCGATGGCATTGACTGACTTTGGATGAGGGCGCCGCATGTTCTTTTGCGCAAAAGGCCCGTTCCTTTGTCAACCGGCGCTGCGGAGAAAAGTTGCCCAGCTCACCCAGGCAGGGGCAATCAGATACCGTTTGGCCTGAGTTATTTTTCTCGGATGCCTAGAGCGGGATGACTTTTCTTCGAATCGTCATCCCGCTCTAAGTTCATGCTGGCGCATGATCTTTTCCGAAAACCGCTTCACACTTTTCGGGATCATGCGCTAAATAAAAGGCCGCCCGGCTCTCTCGGTCGCATCATATTGAGCGATCCGGCCCAGCTCCTCGGCAAGACCGAGTCGATTGGCGCGCGTGAAAAGGTGAAGCAGAAGGTAAGCGACGCGCTCGATCGCGCTACGCTTTCGGAAAAAGATCATGCTCCAAGAAGAAGTTAGAGCGTGATGACGATTCGAAGAGCAGTCATCACGCTCTAAAACGCGTCAGCCGACCTTGATCTTGCGCGGCTTCGCTTTTTCGGCCTTCGGCAGGACGAGGGTGATCACGCCGTCGCGCAAATCGGCGGTAATCCGTTCCTGGTCGATCTTGCCCGACAGCTGAAAGCTGCGGGCATAGTTGCCGACGTTGTACTCGGTATAGACGGGCTGAAGTCCCTGATATTTGGAGAAGTCGACTTGCCCGTCGATGGTGAGCACGTCGTTTTCGACCCGCACCTCGATGCCGTCCTTGTCGACGCCCGGCATTTCCAGAATGACCTTGAGCGCGTCGGCCGTCTCGAAAATATCCGTCATCGGGAGGTACCGCCGGGCCGGCATGGTGCTCTCGGGCTTCTTGTCGACCTCGCGTTTTTGCTGGACCTGCAGCTCATGTTCCGTGGGCATGGCCGTATCTCCGTGTCGCTATTTGATCTTGATCGTGCGCGGCTTCTGGCTCTCCGCGCGCGGAATGAACAGCGCCAGCACGCCGTCGCGAAATTCCGCCTGGATGCCGTCCGGATCGATCTCGATCGGGACCGAGATGGTGCGGTCGAAAACGCCCGACACGCGTTCGCGCCGGTGCATGCTGGCGCCCTCGTCATAATTGATGGTCTTGCGGCCGGAGATGCGGATGGTGTTTTCCTTCGCTTCCAGCTGCAGCTCGGTTTTGTCGACGCCGGGGAGCTCGACCACGGCGACGAAATCTTCGCCCTTCTGGAAGATGTTGATGGGCGGGTAGCTGCCCATCGCGGTGGTGCGGCTGCCCATCCAGTCGCTCGCCAAATGGGCGTCGAGCGCCCGTTGCAGCGAGAACAGGGCCTCGAACGGATCGCTGAAGCTCGGCATCATTGATACCTCCTGGCGCGAGCGGCCGTGCCTGCCGCTGCGCTGATGTGATGAACGGTCAACGAAGAGCCGCGTTGGGCGCGGCCCGGTTCGCGGTCAGGCCGAGAGCCCGCGGTCGGGTTCGGGGTCCCGGCGGCGGAACGAGCGGAATAGCCCGGCCGTGCCGCGCATACGGCGGCGCAAGCGCGAGCCCTCCGGCTCGCTCGCCCGGGCCTGCCGGTCGAGGTCGCGCAGCGCTTCCAGGATCTCGTCAACGCTCACCGGCTTCCGGCCGCCCGGCGCGCAACGCAAGGCCGGTGCGGCCTCGACCGCGCAGGCGTCGGAAGCCCAGGAAGCCAGGATTGCGCGCTTCTCGTTGACCGTGAGGTCGGGATCGGCAAGCACGTGGCGCGGATGTTCGAACGCCTGCGCCGGATGCAGCAGGTCGTCGAGCTCGAAGCCATGGGAAGGCAGAGGAAGGTCGTCGAGGTTTTTCATAGCCACATCCTCGGTTGAGCAACATGGTTACGAAGACGTGCCGGACACCCGCCGGCATCCGCCACCGAGCCCCGCGGGCGCCCGGCGGCCAACGATTTGGTTCAAGGGCTTTCTTTTTTCAAGAGGGAACAAATATCGAACCCACGTCGGGCCGCGCTCCTTTTTGTTGGACGCAAGCCTTCTAGGGGTCACGGCACCGAGCGCAGCCAGCGCCCACGATACGCCAGCTCTACCCCACCCGCCAGCCACGTGGGCGCGACCCTGTTTCCGCGGGACCCCTCGCCATGCTGCGTTCCTTTGCAACCAATCGATTCGGCGGCTGAAGGGAAAAGACCACGACAGGCCCGGGGGCGAGAGCAATTCGCTTGTTGGCCAACTCGGCTAATTAAGCTGGCCTGACTCAAATCCAAGTTCTCGATGAACCGGCCACTGTTCGGCTCTGTCCGCAATCCGACTCTAGTCCAAACAAGGAACGACGGTGCTTGCGCCGCGTTGCCCAATCAATCGCATCGGCACCGCGTCGCCGTGTCGGACAGCAGCACGTAACGGGGCTCGTTTGTCTATTCTAACGTTGAGGCAGGCACGGCAAGTACAGCGGACTCCAGACCGTGCGCGGGTCTCTACTCATGAACGGCATGTTGCATTCGCTGTGCCGGGTGACCTCGCCACGCCGACCGGAGGTTACCGCTACGACCGGCGCATCATCCAAGAACTTCGGGAACTCGGTTGGCAGGTCGACATCGCCGACATAGGCGATGATTTTCCTTTCCCGAGCACCGCGCAACGTGCGGCTGCGCTGGCGATACTATCCGCGTTGCCCGCCGGGCATCCGATTGTCCTCGATGGACTCGCGTTCGGGGCGCTGCCCGAGGCCGCCGCCCTCCGGTCTCGCACGCCGCTCATCGCACTGGTGCACCAGCCGCTTGCTCTCGACCCCGGTCTCGACACGACGCAGGCAGATATTTTCCGAGACACTGAGCGCGCCGCGCTCGCTGCTGCCGCGCGCGTCGTCGTCACGAGTGAGGCAACCGCGCGGATCGTGACGGCTGACTACGAAGTGCCGTCTCGGCGCATCAGCGTTGTGCGACCGGGTACTGATCGCGCCCCGCCAGCACCCGGCAGCAGCGACGGCATTGTCCGCCTTCTCTCAGTCGGCTCCGTCCTTCCGGTCAAAGGATACGATTTACTGATCGCCGCGCTTGCCACGCTTGCCGACATGCCATGGGAACTGACGATCGCGGGTGACCGGACTCGCAATCCGGCCGCCGCCGCGCAGCTCGACGCCGACATCGAGGCCCGCGGCCTCGGCGACAGGGTCGCCGTGCTCGGCGCCGTGCCGTCTGAGCGCATCAACGAACTGTTTTTGGCGTCCGACGTATTTGTGCTTGCGTCGCGTTTCGAGGGTTATGGGATGGCGCTCGCGGAAGCGATTGCGCATGGCGTTCCGGTTGTCTCCACCATGACCGGCGCAATTCCCCAAACAGTGCCTGAGGGGACCGGCCTGCTGGTGCCTCCGAACGATGCAGCGGCATTAGCCCAGGCGCTGTCGCGTCTGATCGGCGAACCAGCCGAACGGCGGCGGCTCGCCATGAGCGCTTACGCTGCAGCATCGCAGTTCCCCACTTGGCAAAATTCCGGCCGACTGTTTGCCGACGCAATCGAGACGGTCGGATCAGCGAGGGTTGATTTATGCAATCGGTTGGACGGGTATGCGCTGGAAACTCTGGCGGAAGCGGCCGAATAGGCCCTTGCATGAACTGATGGATCAGGAGGGTTTCCAGCGATCCAGCACTTCCTGGGCTGAAGCAGTGGCTATCTGTTCGCTATAGCGGCCCCGGTACAACGCCAGCATGGAATCGTGCCCGGCGTCGGAAGAGCTGCACACCGCGTCATGCACAAGCACGACCGGATAGCCGAGGTCGATTGCGCCCATGACCGTGCCCAGCACGCACACATCGGTTTCCGAGCCGGTCACGATCAGACTATCGGCGCCTCGTTCCTGGAGATGCCGCAGCAAAGCGGGCTCCGCGAACGCCGAGTAGCGGCTCTTGTTGATCACGGTGGCTGGCGGCGCGAACCGGCGCAGCGGGGGAAGCAATTGAAGAAGTTCGGGATCGATGTATTGCCGGGTCGCCTGCCGATCAGCAGGTGACCATACTCCACTAGAAACGTGAGCCCGGGGGCGATCGCCGGCACCGTTAGGTGCGTGCCCGCCTTTGCGCGGATCGCGTCTTCGCCGCGAATGTCGCGCGCGTGACCGACACCGTCGTTCCTTGCGGGCCGGCCAAAGTTTCCACCTGTGCACCGAGTTGCTGCGCGAGCGCCTTGACGATACTCGTCCCCAGCCCGGTTTTTACTTGAGCAAAGACACCGTCCGGCCTCCCAACGCCGTTGTCGCTAACCGACAGCTTCCAATTCGGCCCTGCTATGTCATATTCGACGGTGATCAGACCATCTTTTATGTCGCCAGGAAACCCATGCTTGAGAGCATTCATCACAAGCTCCGTGACGATCAAGCCGAGGCACTCCGCTTGACGGGAGGTCGAGCTCCCTCCGTCACCGCACACCTTCAGAGAGATTGGCCGGGTGTCGCCGATCATCGAGGTGGCGACGGCTTCGCACAGCTTTGTGAGATAAGGCACTAGGTCGATCGACCCGCCAATCCCCGGTGCATGAAGATGTTCCTGCAAAGCCGCAATCGACATGACCCGGGAATGAGTGTCCTGCAGATGAAGGCGCGTCTCTTCCGATTTTACCGTCCGCGCTTTCATCAGAATTATGCTGGCGATGATTTGCAGGCTGTTGAGGACGCGGTGCTGCATTTCCTCGAGCAGCAAGTCCTTCTCCCGCAGTAGCTCCTTGTTTTCGCGCTCCAAGGCGCTCTGCCGGGTGACGTCCTGCATACCGAGCAGAATTGCCGGGTTGGCGCCTCCTTCAAAGAAAACCTCTCGCGCATTCAAGCGCATCGTGTGGGGTCCAGCGCCGGGGAACTCATGCTCGACTTCATAGTCCTCCATCTCGCCATGCTCGGGTATGATTTTTTCCAAAAGCACGCGAAGCTTCGGAATATCCCATTGGCCATCCCCCAACTCGTAAAGAAGCCTGCCTTGGGTGTCCTCGGGGGTCACCTTGAAGACCGAATAAAAAGAGCGGCTTGCGGCTATGACGCGCAGGAGCTTGTCGAGCACCAGGACGGGCTCGCGGACAGTGTCGACAATCGCTTGGGCGAGTGCACAGGCGTCTTCGACGTTGGCGAATTGCTTCCTGAAATTGGTGAGCCTCATAACCGCCTCCGCGACGGGCCACATCATCGAACCGTCGATCAGTCCACCCGGAGGGGCGCACTCTGTGCGTGGCCGGGAATCCTGGACACCGAGAGGTTAGGACTCATGCCAGAGTGCAGTCTGTATGATATTGACCACTTTTCCATTTGCGTTCGATCGCTTGTGGTTTCTCGCCAATGCTACCAGCGCCTGCCCCAACGGCTGCCCAATCCGCTTCCCCATCCCCAGCCCCATCCGCCTCCCCAGTGGCCTCCGCCGCGAACGAGACGGAGAACCAACAGGAGCAGCAGCGCCCCGATCGTGGCGTTGACGATCGCAGCGACAATGCCGACGCCAATGTGGATGTTGAGTTGCGGCAGCAGCCACTCGCCGATGAAGGCTCCTATGATTCCGATGATGAGGTCGCTGATCATCCCATACCCGCGGCCGCGCACGATCTGGCCGGCCAACCATCCTGCAATGAGACCGACCAGCAGGATGACGAGGACACGTTCGCCCGACATGACGTCTTCTTCCCAAGTCGACTAATAGATTCCCGTCGCGCGCAAATCGGCGGTTAAAGGCGCGTGGGTGCGCGCCGGCACCGCGGTCCTGGCAACCTGACGGTGACTGGGAAGCACGATGACCTCTGTGCCGACCGTCACGCGGCTGTAGAGATCGGCCACGTCGGCGTTGGTGAGGCGGATGCAACCGCTGGAAACCTTGGTGCCAATCGACTCTGGCGCGTTGGTGCCGTGAATTCGATAAACCGTGCTGCCGAGGTAGATGGCGCGGGCGCCCAGCGGGTTGCCTTTGCCGCCGGCCATGAAGCGCGGCAGGTACGGCTGGCGCGCGATCATCTGTTTCGGGGGCGTCCAATCCGGCCATTCGGCCATGCGCGTGATCGACTGCGAGCCGGACCAGGTAAAGCCATCGCGCCCGACACCGATGCCGTAGCGAATCGCTTGGCCGTTGCCCCGCACGTAGTAGAGATAGGTATGCGCGGTATCGATGATGATGGTGCCGGCCGCGGCCGTAGTCGGGTAGCCGACCAGCTGGCGCCGCAGGTTGGCAGCGAGTACGAAATTGCCGTCGGCCGCTTCCTCGGGGTCCTGCATTACCGGTGCGAAAAGCGCCGCGGGGTTGCCGGCGTGTTGCGGGAGCGGCGGGGCCGCACACGCCATTCCGATCCAAAACACCGCGCTCGCGGTAGCGAGAACGCTGGCGGACCTCAGTACGCATTTTCCGATGGTCATGACGAGCCCCCCTTTGGCTGCATCGACCAAGTCTTCCCGCACCAAAAGGTTCCGTGGAAATACGATTCTAAGGGCAAAAATACTTTGCTTTCTCTTTGGGAATACTGGACTAATTACGGGATGCGTTGAAATTACTAGCCCATTCCCGAGTATTTCGGAATTGCGAGGCTGGAATATTTTGGAAAGTACGCAAAATACGGGGAACTTGCAGTGCGAGCGGACGTTTTAACTAGGGGCCAATCAGGGCTCGAGGGGGTTTCCAATGTTCAAATCAATCCGCAAAGCATTCGGGATTACCTGCGCACCGATCATCACCGCCATTGTGGTCGCCACGTTTGCGGGCGCGTTGGCCGTCTTTTTGCCCGGCATGCCGGATATGAAGGCAGGACCGCAAGCCGAGGCTGCGGCGGCTGATCGGGCTCGCCAAGGCTGATCGCCTGCCCATTCTCGCAAAAGGACCCGCGCGTCCGGACAAGGTTTACGACAGGCAAAGGTTCTTTGACGTTCTGCGCTCGGCGAGCGAAAGGCCATCGCTGGAACGCCTTGGGTAGTAGCTTATCATAAAAGCTCGCTCGTTATAGACAGAGCAGATTGCGCAGCTGATATCGGTCGAATAAAATCACTACGGAACAAGATATCGCCGCGTCTGTCGTCTTTGTGATGCCTCTTATCGATGTGTTCTTCAAAGGCCTCAATCGAAAACTCGATGGCGTCACTCAGTTTATCCCTTAATGCCGACTTAACATGCGTCATATGCGCTAGTTTTACATTTGCCCTTTTAACGTCAGCAAGAATCCGAGAAGCTTCACGCCGTCGGTCATCGCTCATAAACGACGGAATGGCATGGTAGGTCCAAAGATTCCCCAATCATTCGATTCGTCTGACGAGGCTCCCGCGATAAGGTTGATCACAATTTACCACGAGAGTTTTTGGCAGGCATTGCCATGTCAAAGGCTCACCCACAAGAAGCCCCATTGTTCCGCTGGCAAGCGTCGGGATTGGCCCGGGCATCGATCTCAGCACGTCGAGGGTTGTTTGCTTCAACGAACGCCGTGTTAGCTCATTTGTGACTCGATGCATGACAAAGAGCGGAGATGTCTACTGGTCCGCAAGCGAATCGTTCTCGCCCATGACCCCCACAGCGATGGCACTTTGTGAGCGCAAGCGGGTTGGGTACCTCGCGGGCGGGCGACCACGCTTCTGCATCCGTGGGCGATCATGACCGCCTCAGGTATGTTTGGCACGCCAGCGAATGCCTCGCCGTTGATGCTGATCCGGTTCCGGCATTATGGCGCTTCGGCTTGCGCAATTTCCAATCGAGCCTGCGGGCGAAACGCCAAGGTGTAGGCACCGCTCTCGCGGATGATCCGGCGCCATGCCGCGAATGCCGACGGCCGAGGAGCCTCTCCGGCTTCGCACCAGCGGCCGTGGAAAGCTGCACACGATCGTCTGAGCGCTGGACTGAGTTACGCCGCCAGCTGTATGGGCCAGTCACCTCATCAAGCGGCCTAGTCTTTCTTTTTCGGAAACCTGTGCACCAGCCGGGCGCCTTCCCACAACTCCGCGTCCCGACCGTCAAGAAATGATCGCGCCTCCTCGACGGCAGCGTGGTCCGTCTCGCAATCCAGCAGCCGGGCCGGCTGGCGTATGCGGCCTTCCTGGTCCAGGGCGTAAAGGCGGTATTGCGGCATCAAAACCCCTTTCAGTGATATCGCCGAAGAAAGGGCACGCGCATTAAAATTTGACATAGAGAGCGAGAAACTGGACAGGACGGCGGAACTTGACCCCTTGTGCGCCCGGGTTAGCATCGTGCCGGCGGGAGGGTGAAGTCCGTCAAACCATAAAAGATCGCTTCACGAAGAAGAGCTTTGACCCATGCCCGAAGCATCACCGGCGCGAAGCGTGCCGTGCGAGGCCTGCCCTTTTCGGTCGTTCCACGCCGTGTTTCGCGATTTCACGCTCGATGAGCTGGAATTCATCTCCGGTTTCAAAGTCGGCGAATTGCGGGTCGAACACGGCAATACGTTCCTGATGCAGGGTACTAGCAGCGCTCACCTCTACACGGTGCTGAGCGGATGGGCGTTCCGCTACAAGCTTCTTCCTGACGGGCGGCGTCAGATACTCAACTACGCGTTACCGGGAGACTTTGTCGGCCTACAAGGCGCCGTATTGAATGCGATGGAGCATTCGGTCGAAGCGTTGACCGACATGGTGCTTTGCATATTTCCCCGAGACAGATTATGGGAACTCCACCGTGGTCATCCCACTCTTGCCTTCGACCTGACGTGGCTTGCTGCGCGCGAGGAACAGATCCTCGATGAGCATCTCCTCAGTGTGGGCCGGCGCACCGCCATCGAGCGCATCGCATACCTTCTGTTGCACCTCTTCACGCGCGCCAAGCAACTCGGTCTTGCCGAGGGAAATGCCGTGCCTTTCCCGCTCACGCAGCAGCATGTCGCCGACACGCTCGGTATGTCGCTCGTTCACACGAACAAGACGTTTCAGAGGCTTCGTCGCTCCGGTGCGGTGCGCTGGGACCGCAACGAATTGGAGATTCTCGATCCCGCGGAGTTGGGCCAGATCGCTCAATACGATGCGGCGGAGAGAGCCGTGCGGCCTTTCATTTAGCGGATCGCCGAGCGGGAGCGCGGGCTTCGGTAATGCGCCTCCAGCGGCTCGCGCAAACGGTATCACATTGCCATGCTAACAGCGCAACCTTTCGCCACGGGCTTGGTTGATGATGAACAGGTCCTTTGCGGAAATAACATGCGGCACCCCAATACGCGGCGCTCCCATCCAAACTCAGCCCGGCCCACAGGGCCGGAATACCGGGCCGCCCTATCCTTGCCGGAGGCGGGGCAGCTACGCCGGTTCGCGTGGGCTTGCCGTGACCTCGCGAAACGCGAAACCGATTCCAGCCGGAAAGCACTGTTCCGCGATATGGAGTCTGCCTGGATCGCAGTCGCCACGCAGGTCGAGCGGACCGATGATTTGCTGACCAAGTTACGCGCGAGCCGATGTGCATCCCTCAACTGAGGATCACTCCAACCTCGCCAGACTTGCCCGCGTGCGTAAATAGAGGCCAGGCGTTCTGGCGCCGAGCGGCTTCTTTGGGCGACAAGCAACCTTCGCACAGCCAGGTGGCGCCGCGAAGCTCGCGGCGAAAGGCCAAGCGAATTAGGCCGGAAGCACGATTCAAAACGCCGTCGCCGGCCTCAAGGATGCCCTTCCGCGAGAAGTACGGCCGCTTCATCGCGGTTAAGAGTGTCGGTGAACAAATCAATAGAGATCGAGCGCGGGTGGTCACGGCCTGACCAGCGGCTCGCTCCGCCCCAAATCGACGCTTCTCATGGATCTAAACCGCTTGCGCACCGATTGGTGCGCGATCGGGCAACAAACGTGCGATCTCCAATGAGAGCTGCTCCTGAGTGTATGGCTTGGCTAGTCGCGGGAGCTCAATCGGCAATTCGCCATGAAGCTCGGCATATCCTGTTGCCAGAAGAATAGGCAACTGCGGATCGCGCGACCGTAATGTAAGGGCGAGATCGACGCCTGTCATGCCCGGCATCGCATGATCGGTGATGACAAGGTCCGGGTTCAAGCCCGCCTCTACGATGGCGAGCGCTTCCTTGCCGGAATGCGCTTCGACGACGCGATGCCCGAGATCCTCAAGCAGCGCGACCGTGCTCCCCGCGATCAAGGCGTCATCGTCGACCAGCAATATCGTAGCCGGGGATATTACCGCCTGGAGCGCATGAGATTGAGCCGGTATCTCGGCCGCGCGATCGGCTACCGGTAGCCACAGCTCGGCCTTGGTGCCCACGCCCAACTGGCTCTGCAAGCGGAACGCGCCGCCCGATTGATCGGCAAGTCCATGCACCATGGACAGACCAAGGCCGGTGCCCTTGCCGATTCCCTTGGTGGAAAAGAAAGGTTCGACGGCTCGGGCGAGCGTAACGGAATCCATGCCTTCTCCGGTGTCTTGGAGCGACAGGCGGACATAGGGGCCTGGTGCCAAGGCCAAGCCGTCCGCTGCGCTTACGAGCTGATGGTCCAGCGCGATGGTCAAGACCCCGCCCGCGGGCATGGCGTCCCGTGCATTTACGGCAAGGTTGAGAAGGGCCATCTCCAACTGATTCGGATCGACGGTGACTGCCGGGGTCGCTCCGGAAGCGATGACCTTCACGTCAATCATCGGGCCGACCGACCTGCTGATCAGGCCTCGCATATCTTCGAGGAGGGCAACCACATCCGTGGGACGGGATTGCAGCTCCTGCCTACGCGCGAAGGCCAGCAATCGCTGGGTCAAGGTCGCGCCGCGGCGGGCCCCTTCCATGGCGCCTTCCAGCAACCTCCTATTCGCAGAGTCGGCGCCCATTCGTTTGGCGAGCAAGTCCAGGTTGCCAATGACCGCCATGAGCAGGTTGTTGAAATCGTGCGCCACGCCGCCAACGAGCTGCCCCATGGTCTCTATCTTCTGGGTCTGCAAAAGCGCCGCTTGCGCGCGCTCGCGCCGTTCGCTCTCCGCTCGGAGCCGATCGTTCGCCTTCTCCATGGCGGCCGTGCGCTGGGCGACCAAGCGTTCCAGCTCTTCGGCCGCGTGCTGTTGGGTTTCGAGATACGCTCGAGCTTCGTATTGGCGGGCGCGGCCGCGTTCGGCGCTCAAGACTGCCGCCTGAAGCGAGATCGCCTGCATCGGCCTTTCAAGGAAGGCGATGTTGCGGAGCTTGCGGACAAGATCTCCGCGGAAGCGAGTGAATCGCGCGCTGTCGTTGTGATTGGTGAGAACGATGAATGGCAGGTCCGACCAGGGAGGCTGAGCGGCGACCCAGGCTTCCAAAGGGTCAAGCGCTTTGCCATACAACGCCTCTTCCGCGATCAAAACCACGTCTGCATGAAAGGCCAGATGTGCGATCAAATCCGAGACGCCGCAGCACACTCGGGAAGAAAAGCCGGCTTGCTCGACGAGTTTGGCGCAGGTAGCGGCGTCGCGACCGACCGGCGCGAGAATAAGGACATTCGCGCTCGGCGCATCAGTGGCCATTGCTTTCGCGCTCGTCCAGCAGCGGAGTTTCCTCGCCCGTGTAAACCGGCGTTCCCGAGAAGATGCCCCTGAAGCCTTTCAGGGGTGGTCCGAGCTTGATCCCGCCCCCGCTCAATCCAAACTCGCGGATCGTATGTTCGTGGCGTCCGCTGCGCTTTTTCACGACGGAGAGCGCGCGGCGGACCGTGCCGTCGAACTCGAAATAACGCAACATCAGGACCGCATCGCTGAGGTAGCTTATATCCAACGGCGTATCCATCGGGCCGACCAGCCCGTGCTGGGCCAGTACCAGGATCGTCAGCACACCCAGCTGGCTCAGGTAGCTCAGCAATTCGTGCATCTGGAGCACCAAAAAACGCTCGTCAGGCATCGAATTGAGATAGCCATTCAGGCTATCGATGATCACAATTCGGGCTTTGTCGATTTCCACCGCTTGCCGCACGCGATGGGCGAATTCCCCCGGCGAGAGCTCGGCGGGGTCGATCTGCTCAATCCGAATCGTGCCGCGCGCGATGGCCGCATCCAATGGCAGGCCGAGCGTTTTGGCACGTGAATTCATCGTGCCCTTGCCCTCGTCGAACGCGAAGACGACCGAGTGCTCGCCCCGCTCGGCTGCCGCGATCGCATAGGTCAAGGCAAGGGATGATTTACCCACTCCCGCCGCTCCGATCAGGAGGGCGTTCGTTCCCCGCTCCAATCCGCCGCCCAGAAGCAAATCGACTTCCTTATTGCCGCTGGGGACGAAATCACCCTCGAAGTCTTTATGATGCTCCGCAGCAATCAAGCGCGGAAAAATCTCCAGCCCGCCGCGCTCGATGGTGAAGTCATGAAAGCCGCCCTTGAAAGGAATGCCACGCATCTTGACGACGCGCATCCGGCGACGCTCCGCGCCGTAATCGACCGCCACTTGTTCCAGCAACACGACACCGTGGACGATGGAATGGAGCTGAAGGTCGTTCGGGTGGGCGGTGAGGTCGTCCAGCAGGATGACGGTCGAGCGGCGGCTCGAAAAGAAATGTTTTAGCGCCAGTATCTGCCGACGATAACGCAACGGACTCTGGGCCAGCAGACGCAGCTCAGACAGGCTGTCGACGACAATGCGGTTCGGGTTCAGTGCCTCTACCTTCTCGAAGATAAGGCGGCTCGTCTCGCTCAGCTCCATCTCCGCCGGGTGCAGGACGGTCAGTTCCTGGCTTGGGTCCAATGTCGTTTCGGGAGGAATGAGTTCAAAGATAGTGATACCGTCCAGGGACCAGCCGTGGCGCTTGGCAACAAGACGCAGTTCGCGTTCGGTTTCGGAAAGCGTTACGTACAGCACGCGCTCTCCGCAGCGGACGCCTTCAAGTAGGAACTGCAAAGCCAGAGTCGTCTTTCCTGATCCGGGACGGCCCTCGTAGAGATACATGCGATCGGGATCAAAGCCTCCGCCAAGGACGTGGTCCAAGCCGCGGCTGCCAGTCGAGATTCTGGCGGGTTCGGCGCCATCATCCGGCCGGGCCCCCTGTTGCTCGTTCATCAAAATCCCCTCAAGTCGGTGATGCTGCGGGTGCTTGCCGGTGATTTAGCAGGGGTTCGTTCATCAAAGCCGCCCTGGAGCGCGATCGGCCCCCGCCCGTACGAACCAAGCAGACTCCTGCTCGGCATGCCACGACCATAGGAGCGGGGATAGGCGCCCCAGGCAGGAAGGCAAAGGATCGGAGAAAGTTCCGCAAGACCAGCCCGTTGGGTGGATTTTCTTGTTAGGTTCGCCGGTTTGCGCCGATGCCTCCCATGTTGGTTTGCCCTTCGCTACTGTGAATCAATAACTGAACGCGTGCGAGAACCCAGTTCGCTCTTCGTAGAGAACAGCCTGCGCCCGCGGCGGGACCACGACGCGCCCGAGCTTTTCGGCTCTGCAGAGAAACCCGCGCCGAGCGCGACCCCGCCTTTGGCAAATCCCGGCGATAGATTAGAAAGCTAGGGCGTGACTGGAACCAGACCGGCGCGCTCGGCGTTAGCTTCCTCGTCTTATCCGCGCACGGGGGCACCACTATCCCTTTGATTTCTCCTTTGTTTTGGCGAGCGGCGAAGCTCCGAGCGCGTGGGCGCAGAAACCGGGGGCATTGTGAGAGCTGAATGCTCGACCACCTCAAACCGAATAACCGCGCCTGGGCCGAGGGCAAGTCAGCCGGACAAAAAATTAACGATGGCCACTACAACCATCGTTCCAAGCACCGCGAGCATCGACCAATAAAACACGCCTGGACAACGGCCAAGCGTTCGAAATGTTCCCGGGCGCAGAGCCATCGCACCTCAAGGTCCGCGACCCCCCGGCAAAGTCTTTATCGTTCCTTCGAGGCTGCGCGGAACGAGAACAGTTGCCGAACGTTAGCCAGCATGGATACGCAAGATTCGCCCCGCCCCCGCTCGCCCGTCCTCAAGCGCTCCGTCATCGTCGACGGCCACAAGACCAGCGTCAGCCTGGAAAACGAGTTCTGGACCGCGCTCAAAGAGATCGCCGCGTCCCGCGGCATGACCATTTCCGCGTTAATCGGCACGATCAAACATCAGGGCGACTCTGCGAACCTGTCGTCTGCCCTTCGCCTTGTTATTCTCGCATGGTTTCGCAACCGAGCCGAAGCAGCCGCAAGCGACTCCAGTCGCAAGGTGCTCATGGCCGACGAAGATGGATCGGATGATAGGGGCAGTGCCTTTCGGCAATAAGAAGGGCCGGCCCCTCCTCAATCACGCGCACCAGCAATGAATGTGCAGGCACCTCCGACGCATGGGAGGAACGCCTGGAAGCATTCAGGCAGTGCGAGAGCCGCAAGGCGCCGAGCGACTCTCAACGATGCCGCCGGCAGGTTCCTCTATGGCTGTCCAGGCTCCTAGCGCATGATCCCGAAAAGTGGGTACCGGTTTTCGGAAAAGATCATGCACAAACAATAGGCTAGAGCGGGATGACGATTCGAAGAAAAGTCATCACGCTCTAACGTCCGGAACAAAACGCGAGTTCGCGATTGGTTGCCGCACGTTGCGACCACGGGCCATCGACAGCGCCCCAGCTCATGTGGCGGCACATGTTCCTTCGGGCGCCCGCAGCCGACGGGCCACTCACGTTTTGGCAGCATAGTCGCTGCGCGTTGCGCTTTACTCGCGAGGGAACCGCTTAACTCGCAGCCCTACGGTTCACGCCTTTTCGCAGCGCGAGGTTGGACAGTTTCTTGTCCGCCGCCTTTTCCTCATTGAGATTCGTGGTCAGCAGACGAACGACATCGTCGTGGCCCAGTTCTTCGGCCCAGGCGATCAAGGTTCCGTAGCGGGCGATCTCATAATGTTCCACCGCCTGCGCCGCAGCGATGACGGCCGCGTCGAGGACTTGCTTGTCGGCGACCTCGCCCGCCACATCCTCCGCTTCGGAGATCAGGCCGTCGATTGCGGGACATTGGGCTCCCCGCGGCTGATGCCCAAGCTTTTTGAATACCTGCTCCAGCCGGCCGACCTGCGTTTTCGTCTCTTCCAGGTGATCCCGCAATCCCTTTGCCAAGTCGCGATTGGTGGCCTTTTCCACCATCTCGGGCAGAGCCTTAACGATGCAGTTCTCGGCGTAGTAGATGTCCTGGAGACCGTGCTGAAACAGATCCTCCATTGTTTTGATGTCCTTGGTGAATAGACCCATGGCGGTTCTCCTGGCGCAAGACGTGAGGGGCAGTGGCCTCGGTGTCGCCGTAACATCCAAGCCCGTAAAATCGTTCCGGCAACCAAGCGAGGCGACCAAGCCTGCGCCATTGGATTCTGTTGGTCCAATTTCGTGTGGTTGCAGAGTCGGCAGGAAGTCTAGCGGGCGGACAACCTCTTAGAGACTCGGGATAAAATAAAATAAGACACACGCCGAGAGGAGGCGAACGCGCGATGGTCCCCGGAAAGGGTGGCCGCCGAATTTGGCCGGTGGTCTCAGCGACGCCCGCGCGGTTGCGGTATCGGGTGGAACTTTTGGTGCGGAGTCAACGTTGCGGAGGAGACAAGTGATAATTCCGGACCGGCGAGGCCGATAATGAGCGAACAACGCGTGGGACTGGGAACGTATACGGAAGAAACATCCGTTTCGGCGGTGTCGTGGGCGGCGGTTGCCGCCGGAGCCATTGCGGCCGCCGCCTTGACGCTGGCCTTGGTCGCGTTCGGCGTGGGGATGGGTTTTTCAGCTGTTTCGCCATGGGCCAATTCGGGGCCGTCCGCCACCACCTTCAAGGTGGGGACGGGCATCTATTTGTGCGTTGTCGCCATGCTCGCTTCAACGGTGGGCGGCTATCTGGCCGGGCGGCTGCGTACCAAATGGACCGGCTTGCACTCCAACGAGGTCGTCTTCCGCGATACCGCCCACGGCTTCCTGGCTTGGGCCTTTGCCACGGTGCTAAGTGCGGCTTTGCTCGGCTCGGCGACCACGAGCATCGTGGGCGGGACGGCATCCGGGGCGGCGCAAACGGCAGGGGCTGCGGCCCAAGGGAACGGCGGTCAAACCGGCTACTTCGTCGATGCGTTGTTCCGCGCCGATTCCCCGGCGGCGCAGCCGGCGGGCGATCCCGGTTCACAGCGGGCCGAGGCATCGCGCATCATGGCCAAAGCCATTCGCGATGGCTCGTTGAATCAAGCCGATCGGGCTTATCTGGCGAAACTGGTGGCAGCGCACACGGGGCTTGCTCCCCCCGATGCCGAGAAACGGGTCGATGAGGTTGCCGCCAACGTACGAGACGCGCTCGACGCCGCCCGGCGGGCCGCGGCTCATCTCGCCCTCTGGCTCGCTGCATCCCTCTTCATCGGCGCTTTCGCAGCAAGCCTCGCTGCCCTGGAAGGCGGGCAGCTTCGTGACGGCGTGTGGGACCGCACGTTCCGCGGCCGTCGCGCCGCCGAGGCGCGGGTCGTGAGCTAAACCAAGGAGAAACGACAATGGGCTACATTCTGCTCTGGTTGATCGGCATTCCGATCCCGATCCTCATTTTGCTGGCGCTCTTGCATCACTGATCGCGGGGACAACCCCGGTCGACCTGCTCGCTGCGGGGCAGACGCGGTCCGGCCGTTGATGGAATCGCCTAAATATCAGTGGTACGATTGCGACCTCGGGAAATGCCCGCTGCTAATTCCGCTTCCGAGGGAAAAGCAGAAAACTCGCGATGGCCGCTGCTCACTTCCCGTGCTGCTCGTCCAAGACCTTCTCTATCCAGTCGACGCTCGTTCCGTCGAGCGCCTCCGCGATCGCGACGTGAGTCATCCCCTGGCTCGCGGTTGCGCCCTGCCAATGCTTGACGCCCGGGGGAAACCAGACCACGTCGCCCGGCAGTATCTCTTCCCTCGGGCCGCCCTCGACCTGCACCCATCCGCAGACGCGCGGCGATTGCGCGATACGCTCAAATAACCAGCGCGGCGCCCGAAATGAGCAGCAGCACCAGCACCGCCTTGCGGAACATGGCGTCGTCGAGGCGGCCGTAAAGCTTGAATCCGAGCCAAGTGCCCAAGGCGAGCGCCGGCAAGCCTAAGAAAAAGAGCTGCACGGTACCGCCGGAGAGCGCGCCCTTGGCGCCGAGCCATGCTGCGCCCATGGCGAAGATCGAAAGGCCGACCGGCTGAAACACCGCGCGCTGCTCGTCCTTGGGCCAGCCGCGCAGGCCGGACCAGATTGTCACGAGGATGCCGGCAAGCCCGGTCATGCCGCCGAGCACGCCGTTGAGAAAACCGACGCCGGCGTCCGCCGCGGCGCCGCCGTGGGTGACCGGCTTGAGGGTGGGGCGCAGCAAGGCATAAAGGCTGTAGACGATCAGAAACACGCCGGTCGCCGCGCGCACGTGCGCGGGATTGGCCCAGCCGAGCACGGCGACGCCGGCCGGCACCCCAAACGCGGCCCCGAGAATGAACGGCCACAGCCGGCGCCAGTCGAGTGCGCGCCGCAGGCGGATGACCGCGTATCCCTGCACGATCAGGCCGAAGGCGATGATCAAGGTCGCGGTCTGAATGGGGCTGAGGATGTGCAGCCATAGCGCCGCGACGACCAGGCCGAAGGCGAAGCCCGTGACGCCGGCGATGAGGGCGCCCACGAATGTGGCGAGAAGAAAAATTGAGATGTCGAGAAGCGATCCGTCCATGTGCCCGCTCCAAATTAAAGCGAGCAGCGCTTGCATGGGATCGCCCACTTGACGGGGAGGCTGCGATGTCCCCACGCGTCCTGTCTACCACGGACTCGGGAATTGCCACAAACGGCGCCCGCCGGCATAGCCCAATTTTCGGCAGAATTTCCGATTACGACTTCGCCGTTCCAATACTTTGATTCGTAGACGACGGCGCCGCATTGGGGCGCCAACACTGGCACCGAACGCGAGGGGATCGCCGTGGCACTCAAGCAGGACGGCGTCGTTCGGCCGGATGGCACGCTGACGCGCAAAGAGGCGGCGAACCTTCTCGGCATGAGCGACACCGAGTTCGCTTTGCGGCTGATTTGGGATTCCCGTTTTCCCAAGCCGCGCGACGGCGCCTTTCGCGCCGCCGAGGTCCTCGCCTGGATGAAGGCGCAAGGCCGCAAAGTCGTCGCCTCGCGGTCTTAAAAACGGCCGCCGCGGAGCCCATGCTCCGTTTGGCTGGGCAATGAAGATTCCGCCGCGTGTTGTTTGGAGTTGCGTTGCATCGTCATGGCCCCTTCGCGGCGATGCCCGCGGGCAAAAAGCCGTGCGGCTCGACCATCCGGTCGCGTGTCGTTGCGGTGATATGCTGGGCGCATGCACTTGCCGGATGCGCTGCGGGATTGGCGGCCCCGCCGGTTCATCAAATAGCGAGGTCTCCGACCGCCAGCGCGTTGATGACCGCGCCGATGAAGCCCGACTGCACCTTTCACGACATCGGGCTCGGCGACACGCTGCCCGACCCGGCCGAGGCGGCCTTGCGCAAGCTCGACTACGAGCGCGGCTGCTACCGGCGCGCCGAGATGCAGGTCCGCGCGCGATTGCGCCGGCTGCAGGCATCCGTCGCTGCCGGGATGAAGACCACGGCTCGTGTCCCGATCCCGAAATTCGCTCAACCTTGCAGCACGTTCTGATGCGAACTTCGGGCTCGCGGCACTGGCATTGAAGCGCCAACGCTGGCACCGAATTCGGGGGCTCGGGGTGCACTGAGGCATGACGCAGCGTTCGGCCGGAGGGCATGCTCACGCGCAAGGAGGCGGCGAACCTTCTCGGCATGAACGACACCGAATTCGGGCTGCGGCTGATCTGGGATTCCGCCTTTCCCAAGCAGATCCAGGGCGGGTTTCGCGCAGCCGATATTCGCGCGTGGCTCAAGACGCAGCGGCGCCACGCGGCTATGAAATAATGTTGTGAAGGCATTTTCACATAACGTTGTAAAGCTATTTCCATCACATAATGTTGTAGAGCCATTTCATTGCTATTTTCAACGCGCTAACGAAGTACGTGCGTCGCCCTGACGATTTGTTTGACATCGCGTTTCCGGTTTGCTACACTTCCGAAATTCATGATGGGGGTATCGCGTGCCGCCGGTCCGAATTGAATAGCCGCCGCCGCGACCGTCGTTAAGATCCCCACTACCGATCCTCCCCAAGGGCCGCTCCGCGGCCCTTTTTCATTGGCGAGAACCCCTTTGCGAAAACGTCCGCGACTAACCCGCGCGCGGCTGCGCGAGCTGTTGCACTACGACCGCGACACCGGCGAGTTCCGCTGGTGGAAGCGTGTCGGCAACGACGTCCGACTCGGTGAGAGGGCAGGGTATCTGGAAATACGCCTCGATAATCGTACGTACCAGGCCCACCAACTGGCGTGGCGGTATATGACCGGCCGGTGGTGCCGTCCGATGGTCGACCACCGCGACGGCGATGCGACAAATAACCGTTGGACCAACCTGCGGCGGGCAACGCCGTCGCAAAACACCGCGAACAGCCGCCGTCCGCGGCACAACACCTCCGGCTACAAGGGCGTGAGCTTGTACCGCAGGTCCGGCCGCTGGAAGGCAGTCATTTGCAACAAAGGGCGATGGACATATCTTGGTACTTTCACCACGCCGGAAGCGGCCCACGCCGCTTATGTGGCGGCGGCGCGCGATCTGTTCGGTGAATTTGCCCGGACGGAGTAATTGGGCGTGACGCCGGCGCTCATTCGCGCCCATCGAAAAGATCGTCCTGCGCGAACTGGCTAAATCCCGACCACCAATCCTCCCCAGGGCCGCTCCGCGGCCCTTTTTCATTTGCGAAACCGCCATGAAAACACGTCCGCGACTCACGCGCGCGCGGCTGCGCGAGCTATTGCACTACGATCAAGACACCGGCGAATTTCGCTGGTGGAAGCGCGCGGGCAACGAGCTTTGCCTCGGTGATGTGGCGGGCTGTGTAAGAATATGCGTCCTGGGGCGTACGTACCGGGCGCACCAGCTAGCGTGGCTCTACGTGAAAGGCCGGTGGGGGCGCCCGATGATCGATCACCGCGATGGCGACTCCACTAACAACCGATGGAGCAACCTGCGTCGGGCGACCGCGTCGCAGAACGGCGCGAATAGCCGCCGTCGGCGGGACAACACCTCCGGGTACAAGGGCGTTCTGCCATGCCGCCGCTCGCGGCGATGGCGCGCATGTATCCGCAAGAACGGGCGAAGAATGCATCTTGGTACCTTCGCTACGCCGGAAGCCGCCCACGACGCTTACGTCGCGGCAGCGCGCAAGCTGTTCGGTGAATTTGCCCGGACGGAGTAATGCAGCCCGAAACGGTTTTCGCCAAGCCGAACCGCGGCCGGATCGGTCGGCGTTGCGCGACTTACGCCTCCTCGAGCCGGCGCGGATCGTGCTCGCTCGGTCGGCGGGCAGTGGCGCGGTCCTGCCGTTCGGCGACGTGCCGTGCCAAGCCGAGGTAACCGCGGGCGATCTCGAAGAGCTTCGCGCGCTCGCCGGGATCGCGCATGTGCTCGGCGGTGCGCACGCAATGCAGCGCCTGGCGATGATACTTGTTGTGTTCGGTCACGGTTTGCGGTCCGAGGGATTGTCCAATTTGAATCGATAAAGCCGCGAATGCGCGTTGGTTCCTCCGGCTCAATCGCGCAGGGCTAATGCCTGGTTAAAAATCAAAGGCATAGTGCATGCTTTCGGTGAACCCGGCAATCCGAACAAGCCGCCGATGCGGGACAAGGCAATTGCGCTCGGCGCGCAGATCATCGCAGCGGAGCGGGACCTCGATCGCGCATTCGCCGAGCGCTCCGTGGACGCAGATTACCTGCGCCATCAGGTCGAGAAGATCGCCGCCCTTCAGGGCGCGCTGCGAGCGAACCATCTTGAGACCCATCTCGCTCAGCGCGCGATCCTCACGCCGGAGCAAATTGCCCGCTACGACTCCCTGCGACGCTACGTGCCGTCCTCTACGTCGGACCATCATCCCGGACACGGTCACTGAGAGCACGCGGCCGAATGTGCGCTACGGGTGTTGAGCCGCTTGTATTGGCTGAACCTCTGCTCGCAATAATTCGCGAGAGGCAGCAATCCCGGACAAGCAGCAAACTGGATTTGGCCCCACATCGGCATTGTACAGCAGTGGAGCAGAACCATGATCACAAAGCGTTTTGCCGCGGCCTTACCGGCAATAGTGTTTATTGCGATGTCCAGCCAGGCCTACGCGGGTGCGACAATCTCGGACAAGCGCTACTGGCCCGATGAGGTTGGACCGGTCCAGCCCTCGGATAGCGACTTTGGTCGGGCGATGCCGTCAGCGTCTCCGCAGGCGATCGAACCAGATGAGCAGCGCTATCATGGCGGGCCGAAGTCGAACGATTGACGGCAAGCTGCAATGAGAGGGAGTGGAAAACCCACGCTCCTGACCCGCCGCCAGATCCTTGCGGCTGGCGTTGTCCTCGCCGGCACGATCCCCTTCCTGCCGGTAGCTCGCGCTTCTGCCGTGCCCGAATCGAGCCCCGCCGAGCTTCGGCTGACTGCCGAGACCAGTATCACATGATCACGGGGATGATGACCGAAGTTCGCTGCCCTGGGATCGTCTGAGCAAAGTGCTAGGCGCCGACCCGCCGGCGGATCAGGAAAGTTTCCGATGCGGTGTTGGTTGTACGTCCATCGTCCAGGCGGAAGCTGCCGTTGATCAAGGCACTCATCGACGCGCTCGGTATGGCGTTCGCCATGGGGTGGGAAATCCTGTGGCCGCTCATCCTCGGCTTCGCGCTATCCGGCGTGGTCCAGGCGGTCGTCTCGCACCGCGAGATGGTTCGGCTTCTGCCGAACGACCGGCCGCGCTCGATCGCCATCGCTCTCGCGCTCGGCGCCGCCTCATCCTCGTGCTCCTACGCCGCCGTGGCGCTCGCTCGCTCGCTGTTCCGCAAGGGCGCCGATTTCACCGCCGCGATGGCATTCGAGCTCGCGTCGACCAATCTCGTCGCCGAACTGAGCATCATCATGCTCGTGCTGCTGGGGTGGCGGTTCACACTGGCCGAGTTCATCGGCGCGCCCATCATGGTCGTCTTCCTGGTCGTCCTGTTCCGGAAATTTCTCAAACCGGAGCTCGTAGACGAGGCCAGGCGGCAGGCTGAAAAAGGGATCGCGGGCCGGATGGAAGGCCATGCCGACATGGACATGTCGGTCGCCGACGGCGGTTCGCTGTGGCGGCGAATCACGTCGCAGCAAGGCCGCACCGCGATCAGCCATTATTTCGTGATGGATTGGGCAGCGGTCTGGCTCGACATCGTCGGCGGCCTCTTGATCGCCGGCGCGCTCGCGGCGTGGGTGCCGCAGGAGTTCTGGCAATCGTTCTTTCTGGTCGACCATCCGGTCCTGGCCAAGATTTGGGGACCGATCGTCGGGCCGCTCGTCGCGGTGATCGCGTTTGTCTGCTCGGTCGGCAACATCCCGCTCGCCGCGGTGCTGTGGAACGGCGGTATCAGCTTCGGCGGCGTGATCGCGTTCATCTTCGCCGACCTGATCGTCCTGCCGGTCCTGGATATCTATCGCAAATATTACGGGCTGAAGATGGCGGGCTTTTTGTTCGTCACATTCTATGCCGCGATGGCCGTCGCGGCGCTGATCGTCGAGGGGATATTCGGCGCGCTTGGCCTCGTTCCCGCGCAGCGCAACGCGCAGATTGTCGAAGCCGCGATCGCATGGAACTACACGACGTGGCTCAATATCGCCTTCCTGGCGCTCGCGGCGCTTTTCGTCTGGCGCTTCCTGAACACCGGCGGGCCGGCGATGCTGCGCATGATGAACAGGCCCGCTCACTCCAATTAGAAATCTTCCGTGAGGTGTTCGACCATGGACCGGCGGACCAATTGCCGGGGTTAATCGGGCACTGAAACGCTCGCGGCTCTTCAAGAGACTAGGCCTTCACCGCGGACCGAAAGATCAATAGCGAGTCAGCGTGGCCGAGTGCTTCCAGTGCCATAGCCGCTCGAGAAGCAGGATTACGTCTTCACGTATGATAAGCTGAAGCGGCGGCCGAGAGATAAGCATCGCGGGGCGATGCAGGGGGTCGATCCGAGAGCCCGAACAAGTGACCCAGCACGACGAGACGCTAAGCGGCAATGCTGAGCTTGCGGCTCGCCAGCCCTTGCGCAATCGCTTCGATCGCATGGAATGGGCAGGCGCGTTCGGCGATCATGTCGGGCCTACAACTGGGTGTGGCCCAATGATCACGCCGTCGGGAAATCGACCAAGCGCACGCGCCAAGAGTATTGACTAAGCCGCGTCATGCCGTAGCGTCGGCTGTTATAGTGTAACACTCCGGTCCGTCGGGCACGGGTGGCAGGGATGCGCAGGTTGCGATCAATCAGGCGCTTCGGCGCGGGCCTCGGGCTCTTCGCGCTCCTGCTGCAATTGGCGCTGTCGTTCGGCCACATCCATCCTGAGGACCTGCTCGGTACGTCCGCCGCCGGCATCGCAACGGTGGCCGGCAAGGCGCCGCCCACGAGTCCCGCGCCGGATCGCCGCGATTCCGGGGTTCCGCACGACGACTGCCCGATTTGCGCCGTCATGCATCTCGCCGGCACGATCGTTCTACCGGACCCGCCGGCGCTCGCGTTGCCGGCTCAATTCGCAGTTACGGTTTTCCCAACTGACGATCTCGTTGCGATCGTCGTTCCGCGCCGTCCGCCTTTCCAGACTCGCGCGCCTCCCATCGCCTGACATCGACGACCGCGGATCGCCGGTTCGCCTCCACCGAGGCAAGAGCCGGAGCGATCCATCGCTTGCGGCATCGAACGTCATGGGGGTTGAGGTGAGTATTCGCGCGCATCGTATTCTCGTCGGCAGTCTCGTCCTGACGGCGGCATCCGTGCTGCTGTTTGCGGCCGGCGGCGGGACGCCGCTCGCCCAGACGACGCTGCCCAAGATCGAAGTGGAAAAGCCCAAGCAGGCGCAAAAGCGCGCGCCCGCGAAGAAGCAGGCGGCGCGGCGGCCCGCCCCGACGCCCGCCGCCAGGCCCGCACCGACGCCTGCGCCGACCCCGGAGCAGCGCCAAGCCGAGGCCAATCGTCAGGTCGTCCAGAGGACGCAGACCTTCGACCAACGGCGCGACAATGTGCTGCTGCCGAAAATCGGCGCCAATAACTATGAACTGAGTCAGAAGGACCTCGAGAACATCCCGCAGGGAAACGCCGTCCAACTCAGCGACCTGGTCCTGCAATTTCCCGGCGTCTACCAGGACTCGACGAGCCAGGGTGATTTTCACATCCGCAACGAGCACGGCAACGTTCAATACCGGATCAACGGAATTTTGCTGCCCGACGGCGTTTCCGGCTTCTCGCAAATCCTCGAGACATCCTTCATCAGCAACATGCGGCTGCTCACCGGCGCGCTGCCGGCGCAATATGGCCTGCGTACGTCCGGCGTCATCGACATCACTGCCAAAAGCGGAACGGCGCTCTCCGGCGGCAGCGTCACCGTCTACGGCGGCAGCCGGCAAACCATATCGCCCTCCTTCGAATATGGCGGGGTGGAGGGCAATACCGAATATTTCGTCACCGGCCGCTATTTCAGCACCGCGCTCGGCCTTGAGAATCCCACAGCGACCCTCAACGCCCTTCACGATAACTCGCAACAGGGCAGGCTGTTCGCCTACACGTCCACGCTGCTCGATCAAACGGCGCGGCTGGTCACCATTGCCGGCTTTGCCGAGAGTCGATACCAGATTCCGAACAATCCCGGGCAGGCTGGCAACGTGGGAGGTTTTTGCGGGACGACTCCGATCGGTAGTCCATTGAACCCCGCGAATCCCGTACCCTGCCTCAACCCGGATGGCAGCCCCAACCCGAATGCTGCCCCTTATACGGCCTTCGGCAAAAGCACTTTCGATTCGAGCACCCTCAATCAAAACCAATACGAGAAGAATGCCTACGGCGTCATGGCCTGGCAGAGATCGGAAGGTAATTTCGATGGGCAGCTTGCGTATTATACGCGCTACAGCGATCTTCACTTCGTGCCCGACCCGGTGGGCGATCTCTTCATCAACAACGTCGCATCCGATGTTTTCCGCAGCTCGTTCCTGAACGGAGTTGCCGGCGATTTCGCCTTTCGCCTGAACGATGGGCACACCCTTCGCACCGGCTTCTACACGCAAGGGGAGCAGACCCGGGTCGCCAACGTCAGCACGGTTCAGCCGCTCGACCCGGCCGATCCGAGCGGCCTGACGGCGATCGATACGCCTTTCAACATTTATGACCTAAGCGAGAAGCTTGGCTGGCAGCTCGGGGCCTATGCCCAGGACGAGTGGCGGCTGACCGACAAACTCACACTCAATTACGGCCTGCGGTTCGATCAGATGTTCCAATATGTCGATGCGAACCAGCTCAGTCCGCGCGCGAGCCTGACCTTCACGCCTTGGTCGCCGACCGTGCTGCATATCGGCTACATGCGGACTTTCACGCCGCCGCCGCAAGTGCTCGGTCGCACGATTCCAACCCAAATCTTTGACAATACCACCGCGAGTACCCCGATCGTCACGCCCGAGCAGGCCGCGGCGCTGCCCGGCCAAGTGGCCGGCCAACCGCTGCGGAATATCGGCTCGATCCTGCCCGAGCGGGCGAATGTGTTCGACGCGGGCTTCGTGCAACAACTGCTGCCGCAATGCCCGACGGCGACCGACGGAATGCCCGCCAAAGCGCCGGTCGCGGCGCCAAATTGTCCGAGCCTCGAGTTTGGGATGAGCGCCTATTACAAGATCGCCAAGGACCTGATTGACGATGGGCAGTTCGGCCAAGCCTACGTGCTCACAGCGTTCAACTACGAAACAGGCGAGAGCTACGGCGGCGAAGCATCACTCAAGTTCAGATACGGAAACTTTTCCGCCGCCGCCAATTTTGCCTATGGGCTCCAACACGCGACCCGGGTTGCGTCGAACCAGACTCTGTTTAGCCCGGACGACTTGGTCTACCTCCAGACCCATTGGATCCACACCGACCACGATCAAACGTACACGGCTTCGGGGAGGGTCGCATACCGGTGGACCGACACCCATAGCTGGTTGGACGGCACCGCCGCGAGCGCAACCGTTATCTTTGGCAGCGGCTTGCGTACGACCCCGGATAACTTGCCGCCGGGGGAGGTCTGCCCCAACTGCGACCATCTCCCATCTTATTGGCAGGTCAATACCGGTCTTTCGCATGAGTTTGCCAATGGCTGGAACGGACTGCCGTATACGGTCCGGTTCGATGTGGTCAACGTGACCGACAACATCTACGAGATCCGCAATGGCAGCGGCGTCGGCGTGTTCGCGCCGCAATTCGGCCCGCGGCGCGGATACTACATGGGCATAACGCAGAAGATCGGGGCTCCGGATAAAACTCCCGCTGGCTCGCCTGACATCTACACCAAGGCCGCAGCCGCGACCGCCTACCATTGGGCCGGGGTCTATGTCGGCGCCAACTTTGGCGGCGCGTTCAGCGCCGGGGAGCACGTGCTCACGCCGATCGGCAGCGATACCATCAATCCGAGCGGCGTGCTCGGCGGCGTGCAATTCGGCTACAATTATCTGGTTGCACCGACCTGGCTGGTCGGGATCGAAGCCGAACTCGACGGCACCTCGGCTGAGGGTAAGAGCAATTTCGTCGATCCCGCCGGGACGGCGTCCCTCTCAATCACCAGCGACCACCACTGGTATGACACCTTGAGCGGCAGGATCGGCCATGTCATGGGGCCGCTGATGCTCTACGCCAAGGGCGGCGCCGCATGGATGAATGCCGATTACACGATGGAGGTGAACAGCGGGCTCGACGGTTCTACCTTGACCAACACGACCAGGACGGGATGGCATGTCGGCGGCGGCCTGGAATACATGCTGGGGTCGCGCTGGTCGGCAAAGTTCGAGTATGATCATCTCGACTTCGGCAGCAACACCGTGGGCTTCGTGAATCCGTTCGGCAACACCGTGACCTTCAAGACCGCGGTCAACGAAGTCAAAGCCGGCGTGAATTACCATTTGGACGGAATGCTACCATTTTGACGGGCTCCGAAGGCGTTCGATGAATGGTTTAAAGCCTTCCGATTGGGTGGGCGTGAGTTGCGGGTGAATGATGACGGAAATTTTCGCTGAACGAATAAAACGCACCCCTGGGGTGATTTTCGCGGCGCTATGGCTCGCGTGCTGCGACGCCGCGCTCGCGCAAACGCCGGAGACACCGGCCCCCGACGTGCCGGTCACGCTCTTGCCGCGCGACCTGTCCCCGTGGGGTATGTTCTCCAACGCCGACATCATCGTGAAGGCGGTGATGGTGGGGCTCGCGTTCGCCTCGCTCGTCACCTGGACGGTGGCGCTCGCCAAGGGCCTCGAGGTCATCATGGCGCGGCGCAGGCTGCGCAAGGATTTGCGTGTTCTGGCGCAGGCGCGCTCGCTCGCCGATGCCGCGCGCCAACTCGACGTGCGCCACACGGTCGCGGGGCTGATCGAAGCGGCGCTCGCCGAAGTGGAAGCCTCCGCCGACGCCGCCGACAAGGAGGGGATCAAAGAGCGGGTGGCGCTGCGCCTCTCTCGCGTCGAGGCAGAGGCGGGCCGGCGCATGACGCGCGGCACCGGCGCGCTCGCCACCATCGGCGCCGTCGCCCCCTTCGTCGGGCTGTTCGGCACCGTGTGGGGCATCATGAACAGCTTCATCAACATCTCCAAGCAGCACACCACGAACCTCGCCGTGGTGGCGCCCGGGATCGCCGAGGCGTTGCTGGCGACCGCGCTCGGACTGTTCGCCGCCATCCCGGCGGTCGTCATCTACAACGTGTTCTCGCGATCGATCGCCGCCTATCGCGCGCTCCACGCCGACTGCACCGCCGAGGTGCTGCGGCTGTTGAGCCGCGATCTCGATCGCGAGACCGTCCATCCCGCCAAGGGCCAGCGCACCAACTTGGCGGCGGAGTAAACAATGGGCGTTCGGCTCGACCCCGGCGAACCCGATCTGGAGGAGGCGCACGAGATCAACGTGACGCCCTTCATCGACGTGATGCTGGTGCTGCTCATTATCTTCATGATCGCGGCGCCGCTCGCGACCGTCGATATTTCGGTCGACCTTCCGGCGTCGACCGCTCAAGCCCAGCCGCGCCCGGATCGCCCGCTGTTCCTCACGCTCAAATCGGACCTCACGCTCGCCGTCGGCGATACGCCGGTTGCCCGCGAAGGCCTCGGGCCGGCGCTCGATCAGGCGACTGGCAGCAATCGCAGCGAACGCGTGTTCCTGCGTGCCGATAAGCGCGTGAGCTATGGCGATCTCACGCAAGTGATGAACCTGCTGCGCACGGCCGGCTATCTGAAGGTCGCGCTCGTCGCAGCGGAAACGGATGAGCCGCGCTGATGTCGTTCGGTCCGCAACCCCTCATGAGTCGGCCGGAACTCGTCCGCTGGGGACTGTGCGCGGCCGTGGTCGTCGCGGCGCACGGGCTGGTGATGTTCGCGCTTGTAGAGCGCTCGGGCGAGGTGGAGGCCGACGCCGGCGCGCCGGTGGTGACGCTCGAACTCGCGCCGATTGCGGTCGCGCCCCCGGCGCCGACGCGCGATCTTGCGCCCGGACCGCTGATGGAAAGCGAGAGCCAGGAGCAGGTCGCGGAAGAAGCGCCGCCCGAGGAGCGCAAGAAGCCCAAGGAAGAAAAGCTGGTCGAGGAACCGCCAGCCCCCGATCCCGAGGTGGCGATGACGAAGCCCGAGCCGATGCCGGAAGAGGGGCCGATCGACGACAAGCCGGCGCCGGTCGTTGCCCCGGCGGCGCCGGTTCCGACCGCGCCGCAGGTCGCGCCGACCCCGGCTCCGCGGGTCGCGGCGCTGGAGGTCGGTCAAGTGCCGCGGCCGACATCCACAGCGGTGACAAACTGGCAACGGCTGATCGTCGCGCAACTCGAGCGTTTCAAGCGATATCCACCGCAGGCGCAAGGCAAGGTCGGCGAGGCGCGGCTCGCGTTCCGTATCGACCGCAGCGGCCACGTGCTGACAAGCCGCATCGTGCGCAGCTCGGGCTCGGACGCGCTCGATCAGGAGGCGCTCGCATTGGTCAAACGCGCCGCGCCGCTGCCGCCGCCGCCGGCCGGGATACCCGACGATCAGCTCTCGTTCGTGGTGCCGATCCGGTATCACTGAGCAATCGTAGGGTGGGCTAAGCGGGCGGAGCGTAGCGGAGGCCGCGTGCCCACCAGAATGTTTCGCTGGTCGACAGGTTGCGGTGGGCACGGCCGCTGCGCTTGCGCTACGCGGCCTTAGCCCACCCTACAAATAAACTGGTTTCACCATGCCGCGACCGCCACCACCACCGCCAATGGGGCGAGAATGATGCCCAGGTAGGCCCAGGTGCGATAAGCCTGGGCGTCCTTGGGCGGCCGGAACAGTTGCACCAGGATGCCGATGGCGACCGCCGCCCCGAGTATCAGCCGCAGGAGATCGCCGGGCGTCTCATAAGCCGACCAGACGGTCTCGCTCTGGGGCGCGCTGACCCGGATGGCGATGGCGATCAAGGTACAAAGGAAGATCGCGCGCAGGATCAATCCTGCGGCTCGCACAAGGATCGGCACCTTCGACCGATCCAGCTTCGCCTCAGGGGGCGCCTCCATCCGGGGCGTCATCCGTGCGGCTCGTGCTCATCGGTTGCTCGTCCTTATTAGTTGCGGCAGGCGGCGCGCGCGGCTGCCCCCGCTATGCGGACATTATATTATACTGACTCGGTACCGACTCGGCGATGAATGTCCGCCCGGACACAAGAATAAAGCAGAACTTGTGCGCTGCACCAAGGCGGGCGAACGGCAAGCCCGCGAAAGAGAGCGACGCGCGTGGGATTGCCCCACTCGGGTCGGCTAGACGGCTTCGTCTGCTAGTTGATCATGCGTCCGAATGCCGCCCCGTCGGTTGCAAAAATGCCGTGAAAAAACCAGCACGTATCGTGGTTTTGCGTCGGAACCCCGACACACCGCTCGCGTTAGCCACCTAGGGGCTGTCCGTATCGAAACGGGAGAAACCTATGGGCTCACCCGTATTGAAACGTTCCGTCGTGATCGGCGGCCATAAAACCAGTGTTAGCCTCGAGGATGAGTTCTGGTCGGGGCTCAAGGAAATTGCGTCCGGGCGCAACATGACGTTGTCGGATTTGGTGGCAACGGTGGAGCGCGGGCGCGAGACCGGGAATTTGTCTTCGAGCCTGCGCCTGTTCGTGTTGGAATCCTATCGGCAGCGGGCCGCGGGGCGCGCCGGGGAGGGGCAGAACGGCGCCGGGGCCATTACGGCGGCGCCACCGGCGCCTCGCTGACGAAGCGAACTGCCGCTCGACACATCTCGTCTCGCTCCGACGGCAATCGCGCAGCGCCGCCCTCCAACAAAGACCGCAAGCCGGAACGAAGAAAATCATTCGCCGGCGCGTGACCCGGCAATGGCCGGCGGCGCACTTGATGCGCATTGGCACATGATCCCGAAAAGTGGGAACCGCTTTCCCGCCTGCGCGAAGCCCTTGGCACACTTCGTCGTCTGGGTTGACGCTTCTGCGGGCGAAGCCAGGTCGGAAAAGGTCATGCGACAGCAAAAACTTAGAGCGGGATGACGATTCGAAGAGAGGTCATCCGGCGGTTTCACCAAGAAGTTGGAACAAATGCAGACTCGACGGAATATAAGTTATCGTCCTTCGTCCTGAGCTAACGATCCGCCGGCCGAATCTGCGCGGGCGGGGGTTGTCATAATTTGACGGTTGTAATAAATTGAAGATTGTCATAAACTGTGGAAATTGTGATAAACTCTACGAGTCGCAACGAATCAGGGGAGATCTCCGATGGCCAAGCGGGCCAAGAAGACAGGCCGTAAACGTGTCGCGTGGACGAAAGGGCATGAGAAGGAACTGAGAACTCATTCGAAAAAGAAGACGCCCGTGACGGCCATCGCCAAGGCCATGAAGCGCACCGCGGGAGCGTTGCGGCAGAAGGCCCACGCGATGGGACTTTCGCTCGGCCACCGGCGCTGAGGCGGGTCGCGGCGAAGCGCCCCACGTTTCGCCGACCGTAGGTTTCCCCGGGGCGTGCCCGTTCCTATGGAACGGGTGCGCTTTTGGTGCGTCCAGCAAAGAATGCAGCCTGCACGGCTCGCCTCCCTCGCGGGAGCGTGAGTTTGGCTGCGCGTCTGCCCTATCGACGATGCTTTGCGCGAGGAGCCGTACTTGGCTCAGCGTGAGCGCCTTCGTCGCGTGCGCGCCGCCTTCTTTGCTGCCGCCGAGCGGCCGCTGCGGGTCTTGGTGCGAGAGGCCTTGCGCGCCGCTGCCGATCGCGCTGCCGCGCTCCGTCGCGAGGCCGCGCGCCGCGCATGGCGCGAGAGTTCGGCGCGCGAGACCGAAGGCGC
>Ga0210408_10000373_pt1 | contig 60358 bp, 58 predicted proteins | sample IncBWH4MmetaG_FD_155471 | JGI IMG/M metagenome (GOLD analysis project Ga0210408, IMG submission 155471) | Forest soil microbial communities from Barre Woods Harvard Forest LTER site, Petersham, Massachusetts, United States - Inc-BW-H-4-M | ecosystem: Environmental > Terrestrial > Soil >... | reverse complement strand
ACGGCGCCGGCGCGGGAGCCGAACACGACGAAGGCGGGCGGCCGCGTCTTGACCTGGGTGATGTAGTTGAGCTTGAGCGAGCGGCCCGCCGCGGCGGGCGGCGGATGGGCCGCCAGCGCCTCGCCAAACCAGCGGTTGAGCGCATTGGTCGGAACGCGGCGGTTCCACACCGCGTGCGCATCGAGGATCGCCTGCATCAAACGATCGACGCCTTCGCCGCCGAGCCCCGACACCGCGATCACCGGCGCTCCCTTGACCTGCGGCAGGAGATGATCGGTTTCGCTGCGCAGCCGCGTGATTGCCCCCGGACGGCGCTCGGCCAAATCCCATTTGCTGATCGCAATGACGAGCGCGCGCCCCTCCCGTTCGACAAGGTCGACGATGCGCAGATCCTGCTCCTCAAACGGATGCTCTGCGTCAATCAGCACCACCACCACTTCGGCAAAGCGGACCGCGCGCAACGCGTCGGCGACCGAAAGCTTCTCCAGCTTGTGCTCGACTTTGGCGCGGCGGCGCAGGCCGGCGGTGTCATAGACGCGGAAGCCGCGGCCGCGCCAATTAAGATCGACCGCGATCGCATCGCGGGTGATGCCGGCCTCCGGACCGGTGAGCAGGCGCTCCTCGCCGATGAGCCGGTTGACGAGCGTCGACTTGCCGGAATTCGGCCGCCCGACAACCGCAACGCGGATCGGGCCGGCGGTTTGCGCAGCGCCTTCCGCTTCGTCGGCGGCCTCCGCCGTTTGCTCCGGCAACGCCGCGCGCACCGCATCGTAGAGATCGGCTAGGCCCTCGCCATGCTCGGCCGAAATCGCGACCGGCTCGCCGAGCCCGAGCGCATGCGCTTCGAGCGCGCCGGCGTCACCGGCCGCGCCCTCACTCTTGTTGGCGATGACGATGGCCGGCTTGCCGGAGCGGCGCACCAGATCGGCAAAAGCCCGGTCGGCCGGCATGAGCCCGACCCGCGCATCGATGAGGAACAAGACCGCGTCCGCGTCGGCGACGGCGCGCCGGGTCTGAGTCATCATCCGCCCGGCAAGGGTTGCAGCGGCCCCTTCCTCGAGCCCTGCGGTGTCGATCGCGGTGAACTCGAGATCGCCGAGCCGCGCCTCGCCTTCGCGGCGATCGCGCGTGACGCCGGGAAGGTCGTCGACGAGCGCGAGCCGCCTGCCGACCAGGCGGTTGAACAGCGTCGACTTGCCCACGTTCGGCCGGCCGACGATCGCAAGCGTGAAGCCCATCGGAGCAAGCCGTTAAACGCGACCCCGTGCGCGGCGCCGGGATCAAACCACACGCCGATACAGAACCGAGCGGGTGGATGCCAGACTATTGCTTAGGCGCGGCAGGGGGCGTCTGTGATGGCCAGCCGGACGCCGGCTGCATGGGCGGCGGCCAAGTCGAGGTTGGCTGCGGCGCCTGCATCTGCTGGGTCGGCGGCACGGTTTCGGCCGATTGATCCGCGGGGGCTTGCGGCGGCGCCTTCGGTTTGGCCTGCACCTTCTTCTTTGGCTTCGGCTTTTCGGCCGGCGGCGGCACCGCAGCCTGTTGCGGCGGCGGGGTCGCTTCAGGCGGGGGCTGATTGCCCTTCACCATATCGGGCGGCACCCCCTGGGGCACTCCCGGGACGCCTTGCGGAAAGACCTCCTTGCGATCCCCCGGCAGCGGTTTCTTGTTGTCGCCGAACGGGATCATATCCGTCAGCTTGTCGAGCGTGTCGGCGGTGTCGCAGCCGATGAGCGCGAACGACAGCGCCACCGTGGCGGCGCTCAGAACCGAGCGATAACGCAGGCCCATGGTTGTCCCCTCAACCCTTGGCTTCCGATGGCATCAGCGCCGCAAGCACGTCGACACGACTTCGGATAGTGCTCGGCGTGTCCGGATCGGCGATCACGGCGTCGATCCATTGGCGCGCGGCCGCATTATCGCCTCCGCGCCACGCGCCGAACGCCAACAGCTCGCGGGCGGAATGGCGGAACGGCCGATCAGACGCGGTGAGCGGCTCAAGCCGCGTGCGCAATTCCTGATAAGGAGCGGTATCGACCAGGAGCAACCCGGCGCGCACCGCCGCGAGATCCTGCAGCGAGCGGCCGAGGTTCGCGTCGGCCGCGAGCGCGTCGTAGGCAGCGACCGCCGCCTTCGGGTCGCTTGACCCGAGTTGCGCGGCTTCGCGGAACCGCGCGAGGGTGCGATATCCCGCCGTGCCGTCGCTCGCCAGTTTGGCGAAGGCCGCCTGCGCTTCCGTGCGCTTGCCTTCATCGGCGAGCATGCTGGCGGCCTCGTAAGCCGCGCCGGCTTCCGCCGCCTTGCGCTCTTGCCAATAGACGTAACCGCGCCACGCCCCGATGCAGGCCAGAACAAGGATCAGCGCGGCAATGATGTAGTTGCCGTACTGCTTCCATAGCTGTTCCAGGCGTTCGCGTCGTACTTCCTCGTCGACTTCCTGGAAAATATCGGCCACGAATCTAACTCCGGCGGCATAGGCAAACGCCCGCGGAATCCGACCGCGGGTTCAGCGGGCGGCGTAAGGTAGCGATGTGGCAGAGGCAAGGCAAAGCCTGTGCCTGCGGCAAAACGTGAGGATTATCGGACTAAACGGCTGCGAACGCCGCTTTATCGGGTGAATGCCGGCACCCCGATGACGAGCGGGTGGAACACGAAGCCGAGCGCCAGGTAGACCAGCGTACCGGCGATTACGGCGACCACGTCGTTCTTCCAGCCACCGATCGGAATGGGCGGCGCGCCCGGATCGGCGCGCCGCTTGAGCGAGATGCGGTCGACCACTGCCCACGCGAGGACCGAGCCGAACAGCACGATCGAGCCGAGGTCGCCGTTCGCGAGCAGATGCGCGAACGCCCACAGCTTCACACCGACCAGCATCGGGTGCTTGAGCTTTTTCTTGATGTACCCGGGGCTGTAGGCCGCGGCGATGCACACGATCGACGGCCACATCAGCGCCACCGTCACGTGGCGCATGAAGGCGGGCGGATTCCAAATCTGGATCCATCCGCTCGCGCGATATTCGCCGTAGCCCCAGGCGATCAGCGCAATGCCGAGAATGGCAACGAGCGAGTAGACGATTTTATACGGCACCTCGCCGATGCGCGTGACGAGCGCCGCGCGGGCGCCGCGCGCCATCGTGAGCGCGTGGCTGCCGATGAACACGACCAGCCCGAGGACGAGGACGGCGAGACCCATAACGGGTCAGTAGAGTTGATCGAGACAATCGTGGCAAGCCGCCGCCCCCGCGCAAGCGGCCAAAAAAGCGAAAAGCCGCGCGTACGCGGCCTTTCTGTTTGAACCGGCGATCAAGCGCCCTCCTGCGCCTTGAGGCGCACGAGGTTGCTCAGCAGGGCATCGAGCCCCCGCCCCTCGCCCGCGTGCACATCGATGCGTCCGACCTTCTCCACCACCCGCTCCAGGCTCTCGAGTTCCTTGAGCCGGAGCAGCAGCGGGTTGTCCTCCATGAGCCGGGCGGTGTTGAGGAGCGAACGCGTTGCCGCGGTCTCCTCCTGGCGGCGGATCAGGTTGGCCTTCGCCGTCCGCTCCGCCTCCACCACCTTGTTCACCAGCTCGCGGATCTCGCCGGGCAGGATCACGTCCTTCACGCCGAGTTCGGTCACCTCGATGCCGGTCTCCGCGATACGCTCGCGCACGAATGCGCGCAGCTCCGCGTCGAGCGCGTTCTTGGCCGCCAGCACCTCGTCGAGCGTGCGCGCGGCGACCGCTTCGCGGATCGCGAACTGCACCAGCCGGTAGAGCCATGCGTCCACGTCCGCGACCGCGCCGACCGCGCGCTCCGGATCGACGATCCGGCGGAACGCGGTGAGCGTCACGCGCAGGGCGATGCGGTCCTTCGTGAGCATCTCCTGCGCCGTGATCTCGATCGCCTGCGGCCGCAGATCGAGGCGCTTGACCTCGACCTTGCGGTCGACGCTCCAGTAGGCGTGGCGCCCCGGCGCGAGCCGCTCCACGAACCGGCCCTCGACGTAAAGGAGACCCGCCTCGTGGTTCTCGATCACGGTCTCGCTGATGTAGGTCGACCGCGCGCGGTCGATCATCGCGAGGTAACGCGGCGCCACCTTCGGCTCGCTCGCCACGTCGATGCGCTCGACCTCGACGCGGGTTGCGACCTTCCAGTAGACGCGGGTCAGCCACGGGCCGAGCACGACCAACGGCCGGCCGTCGAGCTTGACGATCGCGATTTCGCCGGCGCCGGTCTCGACCGCCTCGAACAGCTCGGCGACGAGATCCGGCCGCGCCGCCTTGAGCACGGCGTAACGATCGGCCGGGAAATCGGCGCGCACGACCTGGAACACCTCGGCCGCAAGCTCCCGCTTGGGATCGAGCAGGCGGTGGCGGCCCGGCTCGAGCACCCGCTCGAACCGGCCGTTGCGGGTGAGGAAGGCGCGCTCGCCGTCCTTCACGGTCACCCGCAGCATCAGCAAATGCCGGCTCATGGCACGTCTCCTTTGTTGGCCCGCCGGCCGCGCCGGAGGGCATCGCTTCGCTTCGAGGACGTGAGAAACCGGACGCGCCTTCCCGCGATCGCGGCGAGCCGGGGCTTGAGCCCGCGGGACGCCGGGCGCACGCGCGCGTTCGCCGCGCCGGAGCGCGACGGCCGCACGGTGGACCCAGCTTCACGCGCGGGCGGTATCCGCCCCGGCGCAGAGCCGGCCTCACGGTGTCTTAGTTCGGGCAAAAGGCCTTTCGGCCGATCGACCGGACCGCGACTGAAGCGCGCGTCCGGTCCCCTTCAAGGGTCGAGTCAGCTTAACAGGCTGATCCGGAGCGCTGGAGCGGGATTCGAACCCGCGTCAGGATGCGTTTCAGGCATCTGCTCTTTCCACTGAGCTATCCTCGCTGGTAGCAATCGGCCGGCCTTGCACCGACTCCGGGTTGCCCCGGCGCTCTTCGCTCGACTGCGCCCTTCGTTTCGGCGGAACACGGACACGCAGAGCGCACCGTGCCAGCCGGGATCTCACGAGCCCGGACCCAAGGCCGAGCGAAGGGACGCGGCTTATGCATCAAACAGTCGCCGGATGCAAGCATTTTTTGCGGGCGCAGCGCACTTTTGTTTGTAGAGTATTTGAAGACGGAGCGACGCGCTGTGGCGGGAGAGTGCCTTGGGTTTGCACGCCGGACATTCTCAAACAAAACCGCCGTCCCGAAAGAACGAATCGTGCGCAGATCGCGTCGTCAGCTTTCGCTTTCGTTCGCGGAGGTTTTTGCCGCCGGTGAAAGGGCCGGTAAAGCTAGTCGGGAAGTGGGCGAGCGCCGATGAACGGTATAGAGGCGAAGACGCGGCCGGCAAGTCCGCTCGCGCGCTCCTACCCTGCCTCGAACTGTCCCAGCGGGAAGTCCGAGCGGCGATAAAGCTCCTCGATTTCCGCCAGCCGATATTCCTTGCCGCCGGCATTGATCCTGGCTTGCACGCGGTGGGCGGGCTGCAGCCGCTCCATCACGAAGCGCACCGCTTCGGCGAGGCTGAACTCGTCGGCAAACTCCTCGATCGCGGTCGCCCCATAAGGCGGATGCTGCCAGGTGACCGAAGCGGCGGCGGTGTAATCGGTGCTAGGCATGTTCAATCCTATACACGAGTCGCGTCCCGATAGCGGCGCACCGTTTCGCGTAAGCGCGCGTTCACGGGCTGCGGATTCAAGAGCGCTTCGACAAACGTCACGCTGTCGCGAATAGACAATTCGATTTGCCGATGCTCGCCATCCACGCACTGCGCCCCTTCCTGACCTCTTTTCGGCACCAACTCGCTCACCTTATCCCTCCAGCTGCGGTCTCGGCACGCTAGTGAGGCTTGGCTATCCATCCATCATCTTCGCATAGCTTCGTTCATGCTCTTTCGACTCCACGATGAGGCGTTCAATACTATAGAACCAAGTTGGCCCCAGATGCTCATTTAACAGTTGGACTAACGAGTCTCCCGCAATAAAATCCAATTGGGGATTCCTTTCAACAAAGCTCTTTGCCGATTTCGTAAGGTCACTGGTAGTGACAAGCACACCATTGGTGGCCTTGCTGTCCGAAACAACGCCCAGGAGGCCACGAACTATCGGTTCCCCAACATTGCCCTCCCACCTCTTGCACTCGATGTGGACTCTGGCGCGGCGTCCTGCCCCCTCTTTCGTGGCCAATACATCAAATCCGCCGTCCTTTTGGCGTGGTGTTAATTTCGTCGTGTACCCTAACTTCGAGTACAATCGCTCGACCAGATGCTCGAGTGTGCGGGTAGTCTCATTCAATATGAGGCGGATCGCCTCCCCGGTGGTCCGCGGACGTTGGATGTACTTTGCGCGAATCACTTCGATCGCATCCGCGATCCCATGCATGCGCCCATCCGGCATGAAGCCACAATGCGCTTCGAAATACGCATTGAGGGTATCGATGGCGCCACGAGGATTGTCCGGCAGCAAGTCCAGAATCCAAGTCACGCCTTCCCACGGCGGCGCCACATTGTGATTGGCCATGCCTTTCGCATAGGTGACTAACCGTCTCTGAAATTCAGAAATCCGGCGCAATTGCCCTTCTTTCGCCCGATGAACTAGCCATCGAAAAGTGAGTTCATCCGCCCCCAGCGAGCCCGAGGGGATCAGAAATTTTCGAATCAGGCCGGTAACTTCGCGATCCGTCCTCTGCTCAATGGTTTCAAGATACTCTGTCTTCATTTTATCTGACGGGAACGAAAAATCGATCGTGCCGCTCTTGCCTGACTGGACGGCTTCAAGCCATTCCTCAAGGTTCTCTTCTTCCGACAGCGGTTCAATGTCGGACATAGCGCTGATCCGCCCTACTCCCACTCGATCGTGCCCGGCGGCTTACTGGTCACGTCGTAGACCACGCGGTTGACGCCCTTGACCTCGTTGACGATGCGGGTGGCGACGCGGCCGAGGAAGGCCATGTCGAAGGGATAGAAGTCGGCGGTCATGCCGTCGGTCGAGGTCACCGCGCGCAGGCCGACGACGAAATCGTAGGTGCGGAAGTCGCCCATGACGCCGACCGTCTTGACCGGCAGGATCACCGCGAAGGCTTGCCAGATGTCGTCGTAGAGGCCGGCGCGGCGGATTTCCTCGATGAATATGTCGTCGGCGAGCCGCAGGATGTCGAGCTTGTCCTTGGTGATCTCGCCCGGGCAGCGGATCGCGAGCCCGGGACCCGGGAACGGATGCCGGCCGACGAAGGCCTCGGGCAGGCCAAGCTCGCGGCCGAGCGCGCGCACCTCGTCCTTGAACAGCTCGCGCAGCGGCTCGACGAGCTTCATGTGCATGCGCTCGGGCAGCCCCCCGACGTTGTGGTGCGACTTGATGGTCACCGACGGGCCGCCGGTGAACGACACGCTCTCGATCACGTCGGGATAGAGCGTGCCCTGCGCGAGGAACTCGGCACCGCCGATTTTCTTCGCTTCCGCCTCGAACACGTCGATGAACAATTTGCCGATAGTCTTGCGCTTGACCTCGGGGTCGTCGACGCCGGCAAGCGCGTCGAGGAACAGCTTCTCGGCTTCAACATGCACCAGCGGAATGTTGTAGCTGTCGCGGAAGAGCGTGATGACCTTCTGCGCTTCGCCGAGCCGCAGGAGGCCATGGTCGACGAATACGCAAGTGAGCTGCTCGCCGATCGCCTCGTGAATGAGCACCGCGGCAACCGCGGAATCGACGCCGCCCGATAGCCCGCAAATCACGCGCCCGCGGGCGACTTGCGCGCGGATCTTCTCGATCGCCTCGTTCTTGAAGGCGCGCATGGTCCAGTCGCCGCGGCAGCCGGCGATGTTGCGCACGAAATTGCGCAGCAGCGCGGCGCCGTGCGGCGTGTGCACCACTTCGAGGTGGAACTGGGTCGCGTAGAACTTGCGGTCATCGTCGGCGATCGCGGCGATCGGCGCGTTCGCGGAGGTGCCAACGACGCGAAAGCCCTGCGGCAGCTTGGTCACCCGGTCGCCGTGACTCATCCACACCGGATAACGCTCGCCCTTGCGCCAGACGCCATCGAACAGCGCGCTTTCGTCGGTGACCTCGACCTCGGCGCGGCCGAACTCGCGATGATGCCCGCCCTCGACCACGCCGCCGAGCTGCTCCGCCATCGCCTGCTCGCCGTAACAGATGCCGAGGACCGGCACGCCGGCGCGGTAGATCGCGGGGGGCGCGAGCGGCGCGTCCTTCTCATGCACCGAGGCGGGCCCGCCCGAGAGGATCACGCCCTTGGGATTCATGGCCGCAAAGGCGGCCTCGGCTTTGTTGAACGGCACGATTTCCGAATAGACCCCCTCCTCGCGCACGCGCCGCGCGATCAGCTGCGTCACCTGGGAGCCGAAATCGATGATGAGGATTTTGTCGTGCATCGGGCGCCGTGGCTTGTCGCCGGTGCCGCTGCGCATGGAATCGACCCAACGGCCGTCCGGAGGCGACTTGTGCAGCGCACTAGCCTTCGGGTCAAGAGCGCATGTGTAGCCCGCATGGAGCGTAGCGGAATGCGGGACCCGGATTGCGCTTCGCTCCATCCGGGCTACTTTGCCCGGTCCAATGACAGGAGGAAGCACCAATGGAAATCAGCCTGCGCGGCCGCACCGCCATGATCACCGGGGCCAGCAAGGGGCTCGGCCTCGCCATGGCCACCCGTTTCGCCCAGAGCGGCGCGGACGTGGCGCTGCTCGCGCGACGGCCCGAGGTGCTGGCGGAGGCGAAGGCCGCGGTCGCGGCGAGCGCCAAGGGCAAGGTTGCCGTGTTCCCCTGCGACGTCTCCAAGGCCGCCGACATCGAGCGCGCCTACAAGGGCGCCGTCGAGGTGTTCGGCAAGATCGACATCCTGGTCAACAACGCCGGCGAGTCGAAGGCGATGCCGTTCATGACCATCACCGACGAGGTCTGGCAGGCCGACATCGACCTCAAGCTCTTCGCCGCCATCCGCACCTGTCGCCTGGTGCTCGACGGGATGAAGGAGCGGCGCTGGGGCCGCATCATCAACGTGCTCAACATCGGCGCCAAGGCGCCGCGCGCGGGCGGCGCGCCGACCGCGGTGTCACGCGCGGCCGGCATGGCGCTCACTAAGATTCTGGCGGGCGAATACGCGCAGCATAACGTGCTGGTGAACGCGCTCCTCGTCGGACAGATCGTCAGCGATCAGTGGGTGCGCCGCCACAAGAGTCAGGGGGCGAATATTCCGTTCGAGGACTTCACCGCCAAGCAGGGCGCCAACATTCCGCTCGGCCGCATGGGCACGGCGGAAGAATTTGCCAACATGGCGTGCTTCCTCGCCTCGGACCAGGCCGGCTTCATCACCGGCACAGCCACCAACGTCGACGGCGGATTGTCGCCGGTGGTGTGACGTAGGAGCCGTAATGCGCCGTTTGTTTGCAAGGCGGCGCAATACGCTCTTCGCTATTGCGCCCTACGCACCGCTCAGGAACGGGAACGGCCCGGGATAGCGCTCGACATAGACCGTGTGCGAGACGATGCCGGTCGCCGGCCGATAGCGGTGCAGCTGATAGGCGGGCGGCTCTAGCACCAGGGAAGCAGGCCCGTCCTCGGTTAGGTCGAACGTGACTTGATGGGCCACGCCGGGAGAGATCGACGCGATCGTGCCGGCGAAGCGCGCCTCGATCGAGCGATGATGGTGCCCGCACAGAATGCGTTCCACGTTGGAATACGGCCGCACGATTTCGGCGAGCCGCTCGGCGCCCTCGATGAGGCGGATGCGGTCCATGTGGGCGATGCCGCAATCGAACGGCGGATGATGCATGAAGATGACGGTCGGTTTCTCGCGTTCACGCGCGAGCGCGCTTTCGAGGAACGCGAGCCGGCGCGCGCACAGCGCCCCCTCGCCTTTCCCCGGCACCAGCGTGTCGAGCGCGATCAGCCGGACCGAATAATCATCGACGACGAACTGCACAAACTCGGGGTCTTCGGTGACGCCGCGGTAATCGCCAAGCACGCGGCGTAAGTTTTCGCGGCTGTCGTGATTGCCGGGGATCATGAGGGCCGGAAGGTCGAGCCGGCGCAGCATGATTTTGAGCTGCTCGTATTCCTCGACGAGTCCGCGGTCGACAAGATCGCCGGTGATCAGCACCACGTCCGGGCGCGGCCGCAACGCGATCACCGCATCGATCGCGCGCTCGGTCATCATGTTGCTCTCGACCACGCGGTTGGCTGCAAGCTCGCGCGGGCGCACGTGCAGGTCGGTGATTTGGGCGATCAGCATGAGGGGCTCGTCGTTAGGTGGATTTCCGCAACATGGAAACAAAAAACCCGTCCGTGTCGGTGTGCAGCGGCGTCATCAGCAACCCGCCCTCCGACATCAGCACGGCGCGGCGGAACAGATAGGCGCGTTCGCCGAGCGGCTCGGCGACCTGCGACGGCGCAACGAGCGCGAACTCCGGATGGCGGCCGAGAAAAGCCCGCACCTGATCGTCGTTCTCCTCCGCCAGCACCGAGCAGGTAACATAGGCGATGCGTCCGCCCAGCTTGACGAGCGCAGCGGCGCGATCGAGCGCCGCTTGCTGCTCTTTGAGCCGCGTGGCGAGCGAGCCAGGCCGGATTCGCCACTTGGCATCGGGATTGCGCCGCCACGCGCCGATGCCGGTGCACGGCGCGTCGATGAGCACCAGGTCGGCGCGGCCGGCAACATCAGCGAGCACGTCGGTAGTGCCGCGTGGGGTGCGGACCTGAACGTTGCGCGCGCCGGCGCGCTCGAGCCGGGCATGGATCGGCGCGAGCCGTCGCTTGTCGTTGTCGGTCGCGTAAATCTGGCCGTGGTTCTCCATCGCGGCCGCGAGCGCCAAAGTCTTGCCGCCGGCCCCGGCGCACAGGTCAACCACCTGCTCGCCCCGCCGCGCGCCGGCGAGCAGTGAGGCAAGCTGCGAACCCTCGTCCTGGACCTCGACCATTCCCTTGATGAAGGCCGGTTCGGCGTGAATCGCCGGGCTTTTCGCATCTGCTGCTAAGCGGATGCGCAGGCCGAGCGGCGACCAGCGCGTCGGCTCGGCGCCGAGGCTTGCGAGTCCCGCGGCGGCCTTGTCGCGGTCCGCCTCGAGCGTATTGACCCGCAGGTCGAGCGGCGCGCGTGCTGCAAGCGCGGCGAGTTCGGCGCTCCGCTCCTCCGCGAACACGCGGGCAAAGTGCGGGTCGAGCCATTCGGGATAATCGCCGGCGATCCACGGCGGCGCTTCGGCGAGGCTTGCCCCCAGGATTCGGCTCCGCTCGGTCTCGGAGAGCGGCGTTGGCGCAAAGCGCGCGCCACTGCATAGCGCCGCGATCGCCTCGAGATCGAGCTCACGCTCGAGCCGGAGCATGCCGATGACTATCGCGCGCGGGTTTTCCTCACCCATGATCCAGGCGGCCGACGCGCGGCGTCGCAGCGCGTCATAGACGAGCCCGGCAATCGCAGCGCGATCGCCCGAGCCGGCGAAGCGGTGCCCCAGCCCCCACTCCTTGAGCGCGTCGGCAGCCGGGCGGCGCCGGGCGTCGATGTCGGCGAGCACCTCGATCGCGGCGGAGACGCGGGCGGCGGGCGTCATCCGCGCGAAGCCTCGTGCGCCTCGAGATAAGGCGCAATGCGCGAGAGCACGTTGGCGGCGGAGATGCGCGCCATGCCGTGCAACGTCGGGGCGCCGCCGTCATCGGGCAGGATCGGGTGAATGTATTTGGAATAGGTCAGCACGCGCGTCGCGCCAAACATGGCGAAGGCGGGCGTGCCGACTGCCGCCGCAAGGTTCATCGGCCCGGAGTCGGGCCCGACGAAGAGGTCCGCCTCGCGCAGCAGCGCCGCCGCTTCGATGAGCGAAAGCGCGGTGGCGTCGACCACCGGCGCGCCCGCGGTGCGAGCCATCAGGTCGGCCGCCTGCGGCGTTTGCGCCGGCCCGCCGATCAGAAAGACCGTGCCGGCGAAACGCTTGCGGAGTTGGCCGACGAACTCGACCCAGGTCGCCGCCGCCCACTGCTTGAGAGGATGCGAGCCGCCGAGCCCGAGCACGACCCAGGGCCGCGCGTGTGCGCCAAATTTTCCGTGAATAGCTTCGATCGGGGCCGCGGAAAGCGGCAGGTTAGGCTCAGTCGTGACGACCGGAAGCTTCATCTGCTCCATCAGTTCATCGAGCCATTTGAAGGGATATGGATCGTCCCGGTGAGTACCCGGATCGACTCCACGATTGGTGATGAACCAGCGCTGCGGGCCGAGGCCCACGCCGATGCGATTTGGAATCCGTGCAAACAAAGCTGCGATGGCCGGCCGCACCGTTCGATCGAGAAACCACGCGGTATCACAATGCAGATTTCGCAAGGTCGCGACCAGCCGCGCCTGATGGAGGATGCGCTTGAGTTCCGAGCCGCGGCTCTCGAAATAAATCGTGCGTTCGATGCACGGCTCCTCCGCGAGCAATTCTTTCGCGTAGGTAGAGGGCAGCGCCAGAAAAATGACTTTACCGCCGGGCGACGCGGCCGCGATGGCGCGCACATAGGGCAGATGCCAGACGACGTCGCCGATCCCTTGCTTGGATTGTATGACGACGGTGGACGTCACGGCGCTTGCTCTTGCGGGAATGACAAACGTCAGCGATTAGCGGCGGGAGCGTTTGCGCTGGCGTCACGAATCTTGAGCCGCACCGCGACTTGGCCGCCGTTGCGGATGTAGCCGATGTAGTCGTAGCCGAGCCGTTCGTGAGAATCGATGAACTCGGCAAACCCCCTGAACTCGCCCTGTTGCCATCCGGGATAGTTGAAATACTCGTCGAACACGATGATCGTTCCTTCGATCAGCATCGGCGCGAGCTGCTCAAGCACGGTTTTCGTGGCGCTGTAGAGATCGCAGTCGATGTGGATGAAGGCGACGGCCTTCTTGCCGCAGGCAGGAAGGAAATCCGGCAGCGTCTGCTCGAAAAAGCCTTTGACGAGGACGACGTTGCTGTGAACCGCCGGAAGCCGGCCGCCGACGCCGAAGGCCCCGGCGCGCGCGCCCAGCGTCCAGCTCTCGGGCAGGCCCTCGAAGGAATCGAAGCCGTGGAACACCTGACGCGGGCGCAGCCGCGCCAGGCGATTGATCGAATCACCCTTGTAGACGCCGAACTCCGCATAGAGGCCGTCCGGCACAGTAACGCTGTCGAGTGCGAATTTGAACAGCTCCTGGCGCGTCTTGAACATCGGCACGGCGGCGAGATGCTGCCGCTCGAACTCGACCGACGAGAAGAGGTCCTGCATCTGGCCCATCAGGTCGAGGTTGCGCAGCACCGATTCGGCGGTCTTGCGCACCAGCCGCGTACCGACGCTGCGGAAAAAGATGTTGAGGTTCTCGATCCAGAGTCGAGCGAGAATGACCGGATAGCGCCACATGACGTTGCTGCCGCGTCCGCTCACGACGCGTAGACGCGTACGGCGAATATGACCCACATCAGCAAAAGGACGAGTGCGCCGGCGGCGAAAGCCTGAAAACGATGGAGGACACGGTTCGAAGTGACATGGATCGCCGCATGTACGATCCGCAGCAGGACGAAAATCCACGCCATCACGACGAAGAGCAGGTCTGCCTTTCTAAGAAACAGCGCCAGGATTGTCAGCACAAAGAACAGCACGGGCAGCTGGAACTGGTTATGGTAGCAGTTGGAAATCTGCTGCACGCGCGGCGGCCAGTTCAGTTGCCCGAGCGCAATATCGCTGACGCGCACCTCGCGGCTCCGCACGGCCGCGAAACGCACGGCGCCCATCCACACCAGCAACGCGAATGTCAGCGCGACCAGCACGAACAGCGGCGCGAGAATGGCTTGAACCGTCATCAGCTATTTCTCATAACATCACTCGTCATCGCCCGCGAAAGCGGGCGATCCAGAAACCACTGAACTATCGAACCAAACTTCAAGGTCAAAATAAACTCCGCCTGCGTTTACTGGATGCCCCGCTTTCGCGGGGCATGACGAAGCAGAGTTTAAGAGCGTCGGTAAATGCGACACGGCTCACGCCCGCGAGGGATAGTTCGGGCTCTCGCGCGTGATGGTCACGTCGTGGACGTGGCTCTCGCGCAAGCCCGCGCCGGAAATGCGCACGAACCGCGCCTTGTCGCGGAACTCGGCGAGGTTTTCCGCGCCGACGTACCCCATCGCCGCGCGCAGGCCGCCGGCGAGCTGGTGCAACACGGTCGCCACGGCGCCCTTGTAGGGCACCTGCCCCTCGATGCCCTCGGGCACGAGCTTGAGGGTGTCCTTGATGTCCTGCTGGAAATACCGGTCGGCCGAGCCGCGCGCCATGGCGCCGACCGACCCCATGCCGCGGTAGGATTTGTAGGAGCGACCCTGATAAAGGAACACTTCGCCGGGCGTCTCGTCGGTGCCCGCGAGCAGCGAGCCGATCATGGCGCAATCGGCGCCGGCCGCGAGCGCCTTCGCGAGGTCGCCGGGATATCTGATGCCGCCGTCGGCGATCACCGGCGTGTCCGTCGCCTTTGCCACCTCGACCGCATCGAGGATGGCGGTCAGCTGTGGCACGCCGACGCCGGCAACGACACGCGTGGTGCAGATCGAGCCCGGCCCGATGCCGACCTTGATGGCGTCGGCGCCGGCATCGATGAGCGCCTTGGCGCCGTCCGCGGTCGCAATGTTGCCGGCGACCACCTGAACCGCGTTCGAGAGATGTTTGATGCGATCGACCGCGGCGAGCACGCGGCTTGAGTGCCCGTGCGCGGTGTCGACCACGACGAGGTCGACGCCGGCGGAAATCAGCTTCTCCGTGCGCGCGAAGCCCAGGTCGCCGACTGTCGTCGCCGCGGCGACCCGCAGCCGGCCCTGCTCGTCCTTGCTCGCGTAGGGATTGGTGACCGCCTTCTCGATGTCCTTGACCGTGATGAGGCCGACACAGTGGTATCTGTCGTCGACCACCAACAGCTTCTCGATGCGGCGCTGATGCAGCAGCCGCTTGGCCTCGGCTTGCGACACGCCTTCGCGCACGGTGACGAGCCGATCCTTGGTCATCAGCTCGGCGACTCGCTGACCCGGATCGGTAGCGAAACGCACGTCGCGGTTGGTCAGGATGCCGACGAGTTTGCCGCTCCGCTCGACCACCGGCACGCCGGAGATCCCGTGATCCTTCATCAGCGTGAGGGCGTCGACGAGGGCGGCGTCGGGCGCGATCGTGACCGGATTGACCACCATCCCGGACTCGAACTTCTTCACTTTGACGACTTGTTCGGCCTGCTCGTCGGGCTCGAGGTTGCGATGGATCACTCCGATACCGCCCGCCTGCGCCATGGCGATTGCCATGTGGGCCTCGGTGACCGTATCCATGGCCGAGGCGACGATCGGAATGTTGAGAGGAATGGAGCGGGTGATGCGGGAGCGGATATCGGCCTCGGAGGGAAGCACGTCCGAGAGCGCGGGCTCGAGCAGTACGTCGTCGAAGGTGAGCGCCTCGCGCGGGCTGCCGTTCGATGGTGCCGCCATGGCCAACTCTCCTCGCTATGTCGGGGCCACCGGATGAAAGGCCACCGTGTCCCGGCGGAATGGCCGGGTTTGGCGACTCGGAACCCCGTGGCGGAGTTGGCGGCGGTCGATAGCATGGGGGCGCCGCCCTGCATAGCCCTGCACCGCAGGATATGGGGATTTCACTGCGGCTGCGTAAGCATCGGCGCCCGGATCACGCGGCCGGCCTGGCTTGCGGGTTGGCTGCTCATCGCGGCACTCACCCCGCTGCCCGGCGCGGCCCAACAAGCACCGGTCGTGCCGCATCCGGCTGCGCCGAAGGCTGTCCGGCACCCCGCCCCAAAAGCCGCTTCGCCGACGAAAAAGGCCGCGCCGGCACACGCGGCCGTCGGCGGCAAAGTCATCAAGGATGCGGCGGAGTACAACGATTACATTTCCGCGCTCAACATCGCCGATCCGGGCATCAAGGCCGGCGCGATGGAGGCGTTCGTCGCCAGATATCCGGCGAGCGTCGTCAAGCTCGACGCGCTCGAGCAGGCGATGTCCGCTTACCAACGCGCCGGCAACACGTCGAAGGTCGAAGAGATCGCCGACCGCATCCTCGAACTCAAATCCGACCACGTGAGCGCGCTCGCCGTCGTCACTTATCTGCGCCGGGCGCGGGCAACCCAGGGCGATGCAACGGCGCTCGCCGCGTTGGCGGAAGGTGCGCGGCGCGGCCTCGACGCGCTCGCGCAGTGGACGAAACCGGCGGACGTGTCGGACGACGCCTTTGCCGCGATGCGCAAGCAAATGACGGCGATCTTCAACGGCGCACTCGGCTTTATCATGCTGCAGGCGAAAGACTACGCAGGCGCGCGCCGCTATTATCAGCTCGCCTTTGCCAGCGATCCCAACAATCTCCAGGACGTTTATCAGCTCGGCATCGCCGACCTGCAGGCGGAACCGATGGAGGTCGATGGCTTATGGTATATCGCCAAGGCGACCGCGCTCGCCAAGGACAATGAGGCGGCGCAACAGCGCATCAGCGAATACGGCAAGGCGCGTTACAAGAAGTACCACGGCAGCGACGACGGCTGGCAGGACCTGGTCGCCGCGGCGGCGGCCCAGGTGGCGCCGCCCACCGACTTCGCCAAGCGCATAAAGGCAGCACCTTCGCCCGCGGAAATAGCCGTACAGGCGGTGCGCGAGAATGACGTGGCTGACATGTCTTTCTCCGACTGGGAATTCATTCTGAGCCAGCGCGATGCCAGTCCGGCCAACAAGGAAGCGGCGGAGAAAGTGTGGAACCGAATTCAAGCGCTGCAAAAGAACGGCGCGGCGAAATTGAAAATCCCGGTGAAGATCGTGGCCGCGACCAAGGATACGATCAAAGCGGCCATATCCGAAGACAATCAGAAGGACAACAAAGTCGATTTGCTGGTCGTCCTCAAAACGCCGCCCGCAACCCCGCCCTCGCCCGGTGCGACGGCGCAGATCGTCGGGTCGATCGTCGATTACCAGATGAACCCGGTCGTGTTCATCATGCGCGACGGCGAACTGGCGGCGAGTAATTGACCTCGCGTCACATTAGGGTTTCCAGCCGGGCGGCGCGCCGTGACGCTCGATTGCCTCGATCATCGCACGGTGTTTGCGGTCCTCGCGTTTCATGTGGACGGCAATAATCGCGTGAATCGACGGGACCAGCAGAAGCAGGTGAAACACGAGCCCGAAGATCAGGCACGGCACGATCAGCGCGAGGTTGAGCAGCGCCGACCACGGTTGGCCGTTGAGCAACAGTCCGAGCGGCGGCAGCAGGGCAGCGAGGATGTAGATCATCGGCTAGTGTCCCGATTCCGAAGTTCGCCTGAGTTTGCCGCAGGTTCCCTAGCGAACTTCGGAATCGAAGGACACTAGCAAATCTATGATTCTAGTGCCGCTTTGAACCCGAAGTTCGCATCCGGACTCGCGGCAATTGTAATGCGAACTTCGGGTTCGCGGCACTAGGCTCCGGCCTGGACCGTTTGCGGCCTAGAATGTAGAGAGCGCCGAGAGTTTCGCAATAAAGATACTTCGAGCCCATGGACAGAACTCTAGGTTCCCCTCCCCCCACGCGAAGCGTGGCGGGGAGGGGTCAGGGGTGGGGGGTTATTTGATCGCCGTCGCGCGACTCGGCCGCACGCGCCCCCCACCCGGCTCGCTTCGCTCGCCACCCTCCCCACCGCTCGCTCCGCTCGCCGCGAGAGGGATGTAGGACGAACATGAACAGCGATCGTCTCGTGCCGCTGATCGTGGCGGTCGCCCTGTTCATGGAGAACATGGATTCCACGGTCATCGCGACCTCGCTGCCGGCGATCGCGAACGATATCGGCACGAATCCACTCGCGCTCAAGCTCGCGGTCACCTCCTACCTGCTCTCACTCGCCGTTTTCATTCCCATGAGCGGCTGGACCGCCGACCGCTTCGGCGCGCGAAAAGTGTTCGCCACCGCGATCGCTGTGTTCGTCCTCGGCTCAATCGGCTGCGCGCTGTCGGGCTCGCTCACCGATTTCGTGATCGCGCGCATCGTGCAGGGGATAGGCGGGGCGATGATGACGCCGGTCGGCCGGCTGGTGCTGCTGCGCACGGTCGACAAGCGCGCGTTGGTCGACGCCATGGCTCTGGTAGCGATGCCGGCGATGATCGGCCCGATCACCGGCCCGCCGCTCGGCGGGTTCATCACCACCTACGCGTCCTGGCACTGGATCTTCATCATCAACGTACCGATCGGGCTCCTCGGCATCGTGCTCGTGCTGCGTTACATCGAGGACGTGCGCATCGCCATGCGCGACCCGTTCGATCTCGCCGGCATGGTGCTGGCGGCGATCAGCGTCGCCGGGCTCGCCTTTGGCTGTTCGGTGCTCGGCGTCGGCCTGGTGCCGTGGCCGCTGGCGATGATTTTGATCGCGATCGGCGCCGTCGCCTTCGTGTTTTATCGCGTCCACGCCCGCAAGGTGCCGGCGCCGGTGCTCGACTTCTCGCTGCTCGCGCTCCCCACGTTTCGCGCCAGCCTGATCGGCGGATTTTTGTTCAGGATGGGCATCGGCGCGCTGCCGTTCCTGCTGCCGCTGCTGCTCCAAGTCGGTTTCAATTACACGCCGTTCCAGTCGGGCCTGACCACTTTCTCCTCGACGGTCGGCGCGTTCACCATGAAGACCCTGGCGTCGCGTATCCTCAAGCGCTTCGGTTTCCGTCCGGTGCTGGTCGTGAACGCGGTGGTGAGCGCGGTGTTCCTCGCCGCGTGCGCGTGGTTTTCCGCTTCGACGCCGTTCGTGCTGATGTTTGCGATCCTGCTGGTCGGCGGCTTCTTCCGCTCGCTGCAGTTCACCAGTACCAACGTCCTTGCTTATGCGGAGGTCGACGAGCGGCGCATGAGCCGCGCGACAGCGCTGACCGCGGTCGGACAGCAGTTGTCGCTTTCCGCCGGCGTCGCGCTCGGCGGCGCGGCCGTCGAGCTGACGGTGTGGAGCAGGGCCGACGCAACGATTACGGCCGCCGACTTCCCGCCGGCGTTCCTCCTCATCGCGCTTATTTCCGCCGTCTCGGCGTTGATTTTCGCGCACCTGCCGCCCGATGCCGGCGCCGAGCTCGCCCACCGCACGCCGCCGGGCGGGGCCAAGTAGCCCGGTAAAGCGAAGGAAAATCCGGAAACGCCAGCCCCGCATCTCGCCTTGCTACGGCGGCTCAGGCCCGAGCGGTGGGAACCCGCGGATCGATCGGGAGGCCCGCGGCCTGACGGCGCTTGAGCACGCGGAGCCAACCGTGCAGGCCCTCCACATCAAGGCCATGCATCATGAGGCGGTAGCCGGCCTGCAAGGTGGAGAGTGGCACAAGCGGGTGGCCGTTTTCCATGAACGCAAGGTGGTAGTCGGTGCCGAGTATCTTCGCGATATAGACCGCCACGACCTCGTCGAGCTGCAGCGAATTTGCCGCGCGCACGAAGTCCTCGCGCGGCAGGAACAGCGCATAAAGCGGCGTGTAGGCCTCTACCGCGGTCTGCACGTCGATCACGTTCAAGGGGCCGTCAGGCAGCGGCTCGAGTACGATCGGTTCGTCCGAGATCATGGAGAAATCCGGCTTATCGACCGGTGCGAGGTCTCGCCCCTGAGCGCGCAGGCTCGCATTGAGCTGGATAATGAAATTGTAGATGTTGAGATCGTGCTGCAGAAAAACGTTGTCGCGCAGGTCCGCGAGCTTGGTCGGGCGGAGCGGCCAACTGTCGATCGTCACCGGCCCCGCATTGGCCTTGATGAAGGCCAGGAGCTCGGTCGCCAACGTGAAATGCCGCAGGATCAGCATGTTGGCTTCCGGCGAGGCGAAATTCTTCAGGCCCCAGTGAATCAGCCGATGCAGCGCCATGTTCATGTTGGGCCGCTGCGGCGACAACCCACGCAGGATCTTCACCACGATGAAAAAAACGAAAATGAGCGGTCGTGAGATCGGAAACAGCCAGCGCCGCGAGATCGACCGATTGCCGACGAGCAATGCCTGCTTGGCGCTTTCGTCGATCGGCAGGCTTTGATCGAGATACAATGCGAGCCAGGGATCCGGATCCTTCGGATTGAATTGAGCGAGATCGAACGTTCGCATATCGCTTCTCATGTGCCGATCTCTTCGATTTGCAGCGCATAAAGCCGTGCAGTGACGCGCGCGCAGGTCACGATGCGTGCGGCGGTGGCTTCATCCGGCAGCACCATGCGCAACATCTCCGCGAATTCGTCCATGTGCTCCGCATCGTTCTCGCCATGATACAGCAGGAATGTCACGGCATCCGGCGGCAGCCCGAGGCGCCTTTGTACCAGGCGCCCCCACTCTGCCGCCTTGATCGACCCGAGCCCCTCGATGATGAACATCGCTCCCAGCAGCCCGAACGGATTGGGTAGCGACGCTTGGTGAAACATCCAGGACGACAAGGCTTCCGACCCGATGTTCTTCTCCGCGTTTCGGATATCCTCGATATTGCCGCCGCTTGCCACATAATCCGCCTCGAGCATGCGGAAATCACGGTGCTCGGTGACGGCGTGGCGCATGAGAGTCGAGCGCAACTCGAGACGATCTTCGTCGATACTCGAGGCGGCGCGCGCCATCCACAGCGATCCGTCCTTCACCTGTTGACGCAGGTTCATCAGAAACGTCCGATAGTCGGCAAGCTCGAAGCGACCGCGCGTCAGCTTGCGGATCAAGGGCGTTGCTTCCAAGCGCCCTTCGAATTCGCTCCACACCACGGCAAGCTTGCGCAGCACGTCGGCGACGGCCGTGTCCTGCGCGGTACCGGCAACCTCGGCAACGCTCATTGCAGCATCTCCAGCATCATGAATCCGACCATGGCCCGCCCGCTTTCCGGCACGATGCACAGCACTCTGTCGCCCGGCTTGGCCGATCCGGTCTTGAGTAAGGCGTCAAGCATCACCCAAATCGAGGCCGAGCCGACGTTCCCGGTTCTGGGTAAGGTAGTAAACCATCTTTCCTCGGGAATCATCGCATTGGTTGTTTTCAACAGGTCAACGATCTCCCGGCGCAACGATCGAGCCGAATAGTGGCAGAGCAGCCAGTCGACGCGGTCCGGATCAATGCGGCCGCTGTCGACCTTCTCCAGATAAACGCCGATCCAAGCCCGAATAATGATCTTAAGCAGGGCAAAATCCTGCAGCAGCGCGATCGCACCGGCTTCGTGGGCGGCGCGCGGACCGGTATGGCACCAGGCGCGAACGAGCTCGCCGCGATTTTCCGGAGCAGCGCCTGCCCACATGCACGAGTCGAAGCGACCCGCGAGCGACGTCAGATCGATCCAAACGATGCGAAGACTCGCGCGTCCGGGCCTTGGTTTCGGTTCCACGATGATTGCTCCGGCCCCATCGGAAAGGGTCCAGCGCAAAAAGTCCGCCTCCATGGGAAGCCGGCCCTTGGCGTCGATCAGCGCCGTGCCGTCGTAAAAGCTCGGCCGGAACCAGCGCGAGGAAAATTCGCCTGCGACCGCGGCAGCGCAGTCGGTCTCGCCGGCGCGCACCGCAAGGCATGCCGCTTTCGCCGCCATGACCGAAGAGGCACAAACAGATTGAAAGCTCGCGAGCTCCAGCGCGCCGCCGCCGAGTTCTCCGTGCACCGCGCTCGCATGCCCGGGAACAAGATAGTCGCCTTGCGTCGTGGCGGTGGCGAGAAACTGCAGGTCGTCGCGCGCGAGCCCTGCGTCGTCCAACGCGGTCGAGACGGCGGCGGCGCACATGGATGCGTTGGTGTGCAGCACCTCGCCGGCAGGTGTCAGGGCGTAGTGGCGGGTTTCAATCCCATTCCAGCGCAACGCGCGTGTTCCGATGCTGGATTTGCGGCCTCCGACGTAACCGATGAAATCTTCCATCCGGCTGTTCGCCACCGGCTCACCGGGAAGAAATATCCCCGTTCCGGTGATGTAGGCGTCGCGTAGGACAGTCATGAAGGTTGCGGACCTGGTTACCGTTGCGTGAGAATCAATTCGTCTAAATTATCCACCGGTCACGCAAACATCCCAGACCGAGATATTGCGCTCGTTGAAGGCAATCGCGCGTAACGATGTGGTTGCCAGCCTAGGACGATCTCATACTGCTGCAACCAGACGACATACCCAATCCCGCGATGTCAACAGCTTATTGTTGAATTTACGCTCACCCGCGAAATCCCGTTGCCAGCACGTAGAGCTCGGCGGAATCGGTGCGGCTTGCTGTGGGCTTCACGTGCTTCACGCTGGCGAAATCGCGCTTGAGGTCGGCGAGCAAGGTTCCCTCGGTGCCGCCCTGGAGGACCTTGGCGAGGAACGCGCCGCCCGGCTTGAGCACCGCGCGGGCGAAGTCGGCGGCGGCCTCCGCGAGCGCCATGATCTTGAGATGATCGGTGCGGCGGTGGCCGGTGGCGTTCGCGGCCATGTCGGAGAGCACGACATCGGCCGGCCCACCGAGCATGTCGCGCAGGCGCTCCGGCGCCGCCGGATCGAGGAAATCGAGCTGCGCAAAATCGACGCCTGCGATCGGCTCCATCGGCAAGGGGTCGATCGCGACCACGCGCCCCCTGCCCTCGTCGGCGCCGACCCGGCGCGCCGCGACCTGGCTCCAGCCGCCCGGCGCCGCCCCCAGATCGACGACGCTGCGCCCGGGTTTGAGCAGATGATGCCGGTCGTCGATCTCGGCGAGCTTGAAAGCGGCGCGGGAGCGCAGGCCCTCGATCTTAGCGCGCGCCACATAGGGATCGTTGAGCTGGCGCTCAAGCCAACGCTTGGAGGAGACGGAACGGCCTTTGGTGCGGAGTCTCACTCTCGCCATGACGGCCTCCTCGGACGACAGACGGACGACAGAGGACAGAAAGATCTCCTCTATCGGTCCACCGTCGTCCGTCCTCTGTCCTCGGATCTCCACACCCCGTCCTCGCGCATGAGCTGCACCAGCATGCCTTCGCGCAGGCCCCGGTCGGCAACGCGCAGGCGCTCGCACGGAAACGCGCGGCGGATCGCCTCGAGGATGGCGCAACCGGCGAGCACGAGGTCGGCGCGCTCGGCGCCGATGCACGGGTTGGCGACGCGCTCGTCGTAACTCATGGCGAGCAGTTGATCGAGCACGCGGGAAACCTCGGCTTCGCGCAGCCAGCATCCATCGACCTGCCGCCGGTCGTACCGCGGCAGATCGAGGAAGACCCCGGCGATCGTGGTGACGGTCCCGGAGGTGCCGAGCATGTGAATGGTCTCACCGGCGATCTCGGCCCCGTGCGCGGCGAGGAACGGCGCGATGTGGGCGGCGACCTCCGCCACCATGGCCTCGTAGATCGTGCGGTCGACCCGGATGCCGCCGTGGCGCTCGGCGAGCGTCACGACACCGACCGGCAGCGAGATCCAGCCGCGGATTTCCGGCACCGGCGGGCCGCCGGGGCTGCTGGCCCGGCGGCCGAGCCGGATCAGTTCCGAAGAGCCGCCGCCGATGTCGAACAGAATGACGCCGTCCGCCTCGGGATCGACCAGCGGCGTGCACCCGGTCGCCGCCAGCCGCGCCTCCGTCTCCCGGTCGACGATCTCGAGCTCGAGGCCGACGTCGGCGCGCACTCGTTCCAGGAACTCGACCCGGTTGCCGGCGGCGCGGCACGCCTCGGTCGCGATCAGCCGGGCGCGGGTCACGCCCCGGTTGCGCATCTTGTCGCGGCACACCGCCAGCGCCGCGAGCGCCCGATCGATCGCCGCCTCGCTGATGCGCCCGGAGGCTGAGAGCCCCTCGCCCAGCCGGATGATGCGGGAGAATGCGTCGATGACGCGGAAGCCGTCCGCGGTCGGCCGCGCCACCAGCAACCGGCAATTGTTGGTGCCGAGGTCGAGCGCCGCATAGGTCGCGCCGTCGCGCTCGGGAGGAGCCGACCAGCCGCCGCGCGCGCCCTGACGCCCCGGCCCGCGCCGCCCCCATGGCGGCCGCACGCGCGGGCCACGCCTGCGCGCGGGGTCGAGGCCGGAAGCCCGGACCTCGTCGTCCATCGCAAACCTTCCCGCCGCGCCGGAGCCCTTTCGGCTCAACGGACGCGGGCGCATTCGATGCCGTTATCGGAATCGAGTGTAACAGCGAGCCCGATGCGCGCAACTCGGTTCGGGTGAAACGCGCGACAGCAGCGTTGCGAAGCGGTGCCATTCGCGCCCGTGTTTTGTCACGACAGGCGCGGATTTCGCGCAGTTTACAGCGACCTGTGTGCTCAAAATACAACACGCGCCGACATTGTTGTCGGGCGCGGTTGTGGGCTTGGGCGCAGCGCGTTAAGCCAAACGGTCCCGACCGATGCAGGGGGCAACCTGACCGATCGGGACCGGCCGGAGTGGGAACACACACACAACCCGTCCGACGCCGCCACGTTATCGCCATATGGTTGACCGCCTCCTAACGACCGGGTCGCCTCAGCAAAAAACGTTTGAATCACCCCCCGAGCCGCAGCCCGGACGAGATCCAGTGAGCTCTGCCGGGGAAGCCGTCGGGGCCCACTTTCATCAGGGCCCGCCCTCGTTATGCTGGCTGAAAAGCCCAGTCGTCGGGGGGAACCAATGGACGCCAGCAGTCTCGCCGCATCACCGGAGGCCGACGCCCACGCGGCCGACGTCCGCCGTGCGTGGATCGCCCGCCTCGCCTGCGTGGCCGTGCCGATCATCATCTGGTTCGCCCCGCTGCCGCTCGAGCCCGTCACCAAGCACGGGATGGCGATTGCGGCCTTCATGATCCTCGGCTGGGCGACCGAAGCGGCGGAACCCGCGCTCGTCGGCTTCGTCGGCTGCTTCCTGTTCTGGGCGCTCAAGGTCGTGCCCAATTTCGGCGGGGCGTTCGGCGGATTTGCCAGCGACACGGCCTGGTTCCTGTTCGGCGCGCTTCTCATCGGCGCGATCGCGACGCGCTCCGGCCTCGCGAGGCGGCTCGCCTATCTGGTGATGATGCGTATCGGAATCAGTTACTCGCGCCTGCTGCTCGGCCTCATCGTCACCGACTTCCTGCTCACCCTGGTGGTGCCGTCGGGGCTCGCGCGCGTCGTCATCATGGCCTCGATCTCGCTTGGGCTGGTCGAAGCCTTTCGCCTCGGTCCCGGCAGCAACGTGGGACGCGGCATTTTCCTCATCATCACCTATACGGCCGGCCTGTTCGACAAAATGATCATCGCCGGCGCGGGCGCGATCACCGCGCGCGGCGCGATCGAGAAGTTCGGCGGAGTCGATGTGCAATGGAGCCTGTGGTTCCTCGCCTACTTGCCGTGCCACATCCTCACGATCCTGGCGGCGTGGCGCCTCACGCTCTGGCTCTATCCGCCGGAAAAGCCCGTGCTCGACGGCGGCTACGAATATCTGCGCGCGGAAACCGACAAGCTCGGCGCCTGGAAGCCGGCGGAGCAGCGCGCCGCCGCGCTGATCGCGATCGCGACGCTGTTATGGGTGACCGACTTCCTGCACCACATCCCCTCCTCGATGATCGCCATGGGGGTTGGGCTGTTCGCGCTTCTGCCCGGCGTCGGCATCCTCGAAACCGAAGATCTGCGCCGGCTCAATTATCTGCCGATCTTCTTCGTGGCGGCCGCGGTGAGCATGGGCGAGGTGCTCGCGCGCACCAAGGGGCTGAACGTGCTCACCGACCTGATGTTTTCCTGGATGTTGCCGCTGATGACCAACGCTTTCGTCTCGACCGTCGTGCTTTACTGGACGGCGTTCGTCTATCACCTGTTCCTGGCGAGCGAGATTCCCATGCTCGCGACCTCGATCCCCCCGCTCATGACCTTCGCCAAGGCGAACGGCTTCAATCCGCTCCAGCTCGGCATGATCTGGACCTTCGCGGCGGGGGGAAAGATTTTCGCCTACCAGTCGGCAGTGATGATCGTCGGCTATTCCTACGGCTTCTTTGCCGCGCGCGACCTGCTGAAGATCGGTGCCTTGCTCACCGTGGTCGAATTTCTGATCGTGATCGTGCTGGTGCCGCTCTACTGGCCGTTGATCGGGATTAAGTAGGATGGGTTGATCCGCGCACTTCAGCGCGGCGAAACCCATCGCACTCGCACACGACTGCTGGGGAGGTTGGGATGGCTGACCGGAACGCGATCGAGAAACTAATCAGGGATGCCTACGCGGCACGCAAGGGCAAGGATCTCGACAATGTCATGAAGTTCTTTGCACCGGAGGCCACCTTTCAGTTCGCCGGATCGGCGGCTGCGTCTCCCGCCGCGGCGCACGTGTGAGGGGCGGCCGATCTACGTGCCACTTTCGCCGCCTTGATCGCGGCATTCGACATTCTCGAATTAACCCTCCTCACCAGCGTCATCGAGGGTGATAACGCTGCGATGCATTGGCGCGTGAAGGTACGATACAACCCGAGCGGCGAGTTGCACGACACCGAACTGTTCGATCTGTGGACGATCGTGGATGGCCGCGTGACCCGTTTCGTGCAGTTCGCCGACACTGCGCTCGTCGCCAAACTCATGGCGCACAAACATAGTTGATCGATGGGTTTCGCCGCGCGAAGAGGCACGGCTCAACCCATCCTACGATTACTACGGTCACAACTTCAGCAGCTTGCGCGCGTTGCCGCCGAAGATCGCCTGGCGGTCCTTTTCGCTGATCGGCGCGGCGTCCATGAATTTCCGCCCCGGCATGTTCGACATGAACGGCCAGTCGACCGCGAACAGAATCTTTTCCACGCCCAGCTCGGCGATCGTGCATTGCAGCGCCGAATTGGAAAAAGCGCCGCTGGTGGTGACGTAGAAATGCGCTCGCACGTAATCGGCAAAGCCGCGCGCGAGCTTGGTGTGGCGCTTGAGCGTGTCGTCGGTGCGCCACAACAGGAAAGGCAGCGCTTCGCCCAGGTGTCCCACGATGATCGTGAGTTTCGGGTAGGCGTCGAACACGCCGCGCACGATGAGACGCACGACATGGGTCAGCGTCTCGACCGTGAATCCGAGGGACGCGCCGGTGAGATTGGGAAAGTCCTTATAATAAGCTTCGACCACCGCGCGGTGGGGCGGGCCGGGATGAATATAGATCGGCACGTCGAGCGCCGCGGCGCGCTCGAAAATCGGCCAGAAGTCTTTCTCATCGAGAAAGCGGCCGTGCGTCAGCCCCATGATCATGGCGCCCTTAAAGCCGAGCTTGGTGACCGCCCGCTCCAACTCGTCGGCCGCCGCGCGCGGGTCGGGCGTCGGCAGGGTGGCAAAGCCAGCGAAACGATCGGGATGCGAGCGCACGGCCTCATGCAAATAGTCGTTCGAGCGGCGCGCCAGCCGCACCGCGGCTTCCGGATCGAGGTTCTGGGTCGCGGGCGCGGACTCCGACATCACCTGAAGGTCGATGCCGGCCTCGTCCATCTCGCGGATGCGCAGGGGGCCCATGTCGCTCAGGCGTTCCGGCGCACCTGCCTGCGGGTGCCCGGCGCCGCTCAATTCCGGCGTCCAGAAATGCTCTTCGATGGTGACGACGTTTGGAACAGGCATAGAGGCTTACTCCTGTGAGAGCGCGAATGGCGAATGGCGAATAGTCAGGCGGGCGAATAGCGAATGGCGAATAGCGAATAGTAAATCAAGTCCTTCCCTGCCGTTTCTTCTATTCGCTATTCGCTACTCGCCATTCGCCCTGTGACAATTTCTGCCAATCGTTTTGCATTCGCCGGCGGCTGATTCTCGCGCCACGCTACATGCAGGTCCGGGCGCAGCAACAGAAGATCGTAGCCATAGACCGCGCGTGGGGCGTCGTCGCCGATATCGAGCACGTCGAGCGGCGCGCCGGTTGCCCGCATGGCCTGCGCGAGCCCCGTCGTATCCACTTGCGTGCCGCCGAGGCGCAGCAAAGTGAACCCGTCGCCGATGCGATCGTGCAGCGCCGTGCCGTCGTCGAGCCAAACGTGCGGCAGGCGCGCGCCCGGCCAGGTGGTCGGCACGTAATCGATGAACTCGTGCGGCGGGCCTTCGCCCGGCTCCGGCCAGATGAGCGGGGAGCCTACGTAGCGATAGCCAAGCTCGGCGCCGATCATGTCGTTCGATTTGCGCTGCTCGCGGTCGGCGATACGCGCGAGATGCGCGCGCGCCGACGCGCCTTCCGGCGTGTTTTCGCGGATGCATGGCCGGTATTCGGCGCGCCAGGCGCGGCGCCCGCGCGAGGCGTAGGTCGACGCCGCGACGTTGCGCTCGCCGACCTGCCGGCGTTCGATCTCATAAGATGCAAGCAAGCCGGGGCCGCCCCAGCCTTGCAATACCGCGGCGAGCTTCCAGGCGAGATCGATTGCTTCGCCGACGCCGCTGTTCATGCCGAGCCCGCCGGTCGGGATAACGAGGTGCACCGCGTCGCCCGCAAGAAACACGCGGCCCTCGCCGTAGCGTTCGGCCAGCAGAAGGTTCTGCTTCCACTCGCCGACGTAGAGCATTTCATAGTCGACAGGCATCGCCACCATCTTCTCGAACGTCGTCGCCATTTCGGCGTCGCTCCCGACCGTCGCATGCAGCGTGAAGTGGCGCGTGTCGTCCTGGACGATCAGAAAAGTCGCTCGCCCGTCGGCCACGTGATAATGGCGCCCCTTGCCGATCGAGATGCGTTCGTAGAGATCGTCGCAGCGGAACAGCGCCTGGCGGAATTGGGCGATATTGGCTTCGCCGGCAAGCTTGATGCCGAGTTGGCGGCGCACCGGGCTGCTGCCGCCATCGCAACCAACGAGATAATGCGCCTTGATCTGCTCGCGCTCTCCCCCCGCAGTCTCGATATCCGCCGTGACGCCTGCCGCATTCTGCGCGAACGACACGAACGTGCAGCCGTAACGCACGTTCACCGACGGCAGCGTTTCGGCGATCGACTTGAGCAGCGGCTCGAGCGTGTATTGGGAAATAAGCTGGTAGGGCTCGAGCGGCATCGAGCCGTCGTTCTTCGCGGCGATGTGCGCGCGCGCTTCGGCGACCGACGGATACGGGAGGTGCAGGAGCGGCGGCTCGATTAGCGACGTGACGATGAACACGTCCATGGGACAATGAGCCGGCAGCCCAGCCGTGCGCACCTTCTCGACGATGCCCATGCGCCGGTAGATTTCCATGGTGCGCGCGTTGCAGCGCTCCATCTTCGGCAGCTTGGCGGGGGCGGGCTTCTGCTCGATGATGGTGCAGCGCACGCCGCGCCGGCCGAGTTCGATCGCCAGCGTGAGCCCGACCGGGCCTGCGCCGACAATGACAACCTGGGTATCCAATCCCGCCCTCCTCCGCGGCCGCTTGCGCCGGCAAAGGGCGGTTTGTATCGCGTCTTGCGATTTGCGAATATCCGTTCCCCTCCCCGCCTGTCCCCAGGACGCTTTCCATGGCTGACCTCGACCTCGTGCTGGAAGAACTCGTCACCGCGAACCGCATCCTCGCCCACGAGGGCGTGGTCGACGGGTTCGGTCACGTCACCGTGCGCCATCCGCAACGGCCCGACCGCTATCTCATGTCGCGGGCGCGCGCCCCCGACTGCGTCGAGGTGGCCGACCTGATGGAGTTCACCCTCGACGGCACGCCAGTCGACGCCAAGGGCCGCAAGCCGTACCTCGAACGCTTCATCCACGGCGCCATTTACGAGGCGCGGCCGGAGATCATGTCGGTCGTGCACAACCACAGCCCCAGCACCATCCCGTTCGGCATCACCTCCAAACGGCTCCGCCCGCTCATGCACATGTGCGCCACCATCGGCCACGAGGTGCCGGTGTGGGACATCCACGACAAGTTCGGCGACACCTCGCTGCTCGTCACCGACATGGACATGGGCCGCGATCTTGCGAAGACCCTGGGCGCGCGGCCGACAGCGCTGATGCGCGGCCACGGCTGCGTGGTCGCCGCTGAAACCCTGCGCAAGGCGGTATGGGTCTCGATCTACCTCGAGCTCAACGCCAACCTGCAGATGAAGGCCATGGCGATGGGCGACGTAAAATTCCTCTCGCCCGGGGAAGTCGACGCTGTGATCGATCGGACCACGGGTTTCGGCATCGACCGCGGATGGGAATATTGGTGCCGCCGCGCCGGCCGTCCGGCGGGCGCGCTGGAGATCGATTAGGGGAGTTGCTCTGATGGGCCGGGTCGTGACATTCGCGCGGCTGACGCCGCAAAAATCCGACGGTGTCGGCACCGCCGCAATCACCCACGACGATGTGCGCGAGATGAGCGCGAGCTACGTGCGCGTCGAGACGGGCAAAAGCTGGAGCGACCGGGTGCCGGACGGGTCCGATTGCTATTTGTTCGTAATCGGCGGCAGCGGCACGATCGTGTCGGACGACGTGCGGCATGGGCTCTCACGCGAGAGCTTCGCCACTGTCGAAGAAGGGCGCAGCTTCTCCGTCGCAAACAACGGCACCGACGCATTGGAAATCGTGCGCGTGCTCGCGCCGCCGAACGGCGGCCGCGGCCTTCCCGGCTTCAATGAAAAATTACGCGTTGCCGAACGCCGCAGAACCCCGATCCACGACATCCCCGCGGAGAAGAAGCGCCGCATCTATTTCGTCGGCCACGGCGGCGCCGATTCCGAGCGCGGTCACGCCATGATCGTGATCTACGCCAAGGACACGGTCACCCGCCTGCACCATCATCCCAACGCCGAGAGCATGTTCGTCCCGCTCGACGGCGCGCTCGAGTTCACCGTCAACGGCGAGCAGGTCAAGGTCGCGCCCGGCCAAGCCGCCTATTTCGCCATGAACGACAAGCATGGCCTCCACGTCGCGCCGGGCCATTCCGGCGCGAGCTTCCTCGAGTTCCACATTCCCGCCGCCTTCAGCACCGTCAGAGAGTAGCCATGCAAATAGAAAATCCCGACAAGCAAGAATCCGCCCTTCGCCTCTCCGGCGTCGATTTCGAGAATCTGCATGAGATCGTACGCAAGGCGCGCCAGAACCTCGACCAGAACGCCTGGGATTACATCGTCGGCGGCACCGAGAGCGAAACCACCTTGCGGCGCAATCGCATGGGGCTCGACTCGATCGCCTTCCGCCCGCGCGTGCTGCGCGACGTGAGCACGACCGACGCCTCGGTCCAGCAGTTCGGGCGCAAGCTGCGACTGCCGGTGCTTATTGCGCCGGTCGGGGCGTTGGAAACATTCGATGACGGTGCCGGCGCCACGGTGGTGCGTGCAGCCGAGGAGTTCGGCGTGCCGCACATGCTCAGCTCCGTGAGCCAGCCCGGCCTCGAGGGGGTCGCCAAGGCGGCCCCGAACGCGTGCCGCATCTTCCAGCTCTACGTGCGCGGCGACGACGCCTTCGTCGACGACCACGTGCGGCGCGCCATGGACAATGGCTACACGGCGTTCGCGATCACCGTCGACGTCGCCCATTACAGCCGGCGCGAGCGCGACCTCGCCAAACGCCACGTCACCGCCGGCCGCCGGCGTGTGCAGGGGCGCGAGCACCAGTCGGCGCTCGACTGGCGCACGGTCGACCGCGTCAAGAAGCTGCTGAATATCCCGCTGGTGATCAAAGGCGTCCACACTGCGGAAGACGCCAAGCTCTGCCTCGAACACGGGGTCGACTGGATCTACGTGTCGAACCATGGCGGTCGGCAGCTCGACCACGGCCGCGGCTCGATCGAGTTCCTGCCCGAGATCGTCGAAGTGGCGAAAGGCAAGGCGAAAATCATGATCGACGGCGGCTTCTACCGCGGCACCGACGTGGTGAAGGCGATCATCATGGGCGCCGATCTCGTCGGTCTCGGCCGCATGCAGTGCTACGGACTCGGCGCCGGCGGGCAGGAAGGCGTGGTGCGCATGCTGGAGTTGCTGGAAGACGAGGTGCAGCGCTGTCTTGGTCTCCTCGGCGTCAACAAATTCTCCGAACTCGATAGGTCATACCTGCACCCGGCCATGCCGACCAATCCCCCACACGTGTTCAGCGCCTTCCCGCTGCTCAAGATCGACGATTATCATTATTGAGATTGGAGCGGCGGGTTACGGCGTTCACGCCCAACCCACCCTACCTGCCAGCGGATCCTCGCCGTAGCGGTTCGGGCCGACCGTACCGCGCCGCCAACCCAGTTCGAAAAGCACCCAGGTCGTAACGATAAGCGCGCTGTACCCGTTGTGCGACACCATCGCCGCTATCCAGCTGCCAACCATCGGCGTGAGATACAATACGAGCAGCCACCAGGCGCTCTTGTCGCGGTCGTGCAGCCGCTTGATACCGACGAAAATTCCGACGATGAACACCAACAGAAATACGACTGCGAGAATTGCCAGTGCTGCCGGTGGCACAGCTCTTGGCCCACGCGGGTCATAGAGCAGCCCGGCCCGGATGGCCGTCACTACCGCGAGCAGGACGGCCGCCATGGTAACCATGCTCGCTACGAGATAGAGCCAATATTTCGCCCGGTTGATCCGTCCGCGCGGGCTGAAGAGATAGTTCCAGAAGCTCACGACCCATCCCGATTAAGTGCGATCGATCTCAATCACTCTACGGTGCTTGTACGCGTCGCGCCAATGGAAACGCGTGCCAGCCGAAACGGTCGGCAAGCACGCCCCACAGCCCCTTGGGAGCGAACAGCATCACCAGGATGGCGATGGCGCCGAGGGTCATCAGATAAATGCTGCCGAGGTCGGCGAGCGTCTGGCGCAGCGCGAAGAACAGGAGCGTGCCAACGATCGGCCCTTCCACCGCACGTGTTCAGCGCGTTCCCACTGCTCAAGATCGACGATTATCATTAGTGGCCATCATCCCTCCCCGGCAGGGGAGGGATGACAGCGTCACGGGCGGTCTTCAGGTGCTGCAGCAGGCGCGAGCGCAGCGCCGCCTGCGGCTCCGCCGGCCAAGTGCGGAATCCTTGGCCGCTGTTGAATCCGAGCTTACCTGACGCGACGAGCGCTTCGAGATACGGTGAAGGGCTCGGCCGGCTGTCGATCGCCGGCAGAACCGTTTGGTGGATCGCAAGCGTCTGATCGGTGCCGACCAAGTCGGCGTTCTCCAACGGGCCCAGTACCGCAAGGCGTAACCCGAAGCTCGCTTTGATCACGGTGTCCACGGTCTCGGCGTCGCAGATGTCGTTTTCGACCAGCGCGATCGCCTCGCGCCAGAGCGCGTGCTGCAGGCGGTTGCCCACGAAACCGGGCACGTCCTTCTTCACGTGCACGGGCGTTTTTCCCGCCGCCGCATGCAGCGCGACGGTCCGTTCGATGGTCGCCGGCGAGGTCCAGCGCGTGCCGATCACCTCGACCAGCGGCACAAGATAGGGCGGATTCCACCAGTGGGTGCCGAGCGCGCGGGACTTGTCGTTGAGGCCGCCCATGATCTTGCTGATCGGGATCACCGAGGTATTGGTGGCGAGGATGGCGTCGGGGCGGGCGGCGCGCTCGATCTCGTCGAATACCCGGCGCTTGACCGGCAGGTCCTCCGGCACCGCCTCAACGACGAAATCGGCATCCCGCACGGTCGCGACGAGATCGGGCGACGGATGCACCCGATCGATCGCGCGCTCGTCGTCCCCGAGTTCGCGCAGATTGGCGAGGATGCGCTCGGGCAAGCTCGCCAAACTCGTCATCAGCTTGTCGGTGATCCTCACCTCGTGGCCGGCGAGCGCGAACGCCTGGGCGATGCCGTGCCCCATGAGCCCGGCGCCGACCACGGCGATGCGTGCTTTGGCCATGGCTTATCGCGCGGTGCGACCGCCGTCCGCGGGCATGATGTGGTCGGGGTAGAACATTTGCCTTTGCCTAAAACGTTTAGCCCGCGCGAAGCGATTCGGGCAGCATAGGACATGGCCCGGAACAATCTGGCGATCGCGGTCATCGGCGGCGGCATCGGCGGCTTGGCCGCGGCCTTGTCGCTCGTCAAGGCCGGGTTCGACGCGCACGTCTACGAGCAGGCGCCCGAGCTGCGCGAGGTCGGCGCCGGCATCGTGGTGAGCCCGAACGCCACCCGCATCCTCGACCGGCTCGGCCTGGGCGCGGCGCTCGCACAATCGAGCGTGCGGCCGCTCGCCTGGCACGAGCGACGCTGGGACGACGGGCGCACCTTGTTGCGCGTGCCGCTCGCCGAGGCCGCCGTCGCCGCGTTCGGCTTCCCCTATTACCAATGCCACCGCGCCGACGTGCAAACGATTCTGGCGCGCGCGCTGCCGGGGCGCCTGCATCTCGGCCATCGCCTGGTCGGGCTCGAGGAGCATGGCGACCATGTCGAGGCTCGGTTTGACAATGGAGCGCAGATCGCCGCCGACGTTGTGGTAGGCGCCGACGGCATCCATTCGACGGTGCGTCGCGCCCTTCTCGGCCCTGACGATCCTCGTTTCACCGGCTGTGTCGCCTATCGGGGATTGGTGCCCGCCGAGCAGGTGCAACACCTGAATCTGGAAACGACGATGCAGCGGTGGATGGGGCCCGGCAAGCACTTCGTGCATTACTACGTGCAGGGCCGCCGGCTGCTCAATTTCGTCTGTCTGGTGGAGCAGGATACGTGGACGAGCGAGTCTTGGACCGAACACGGGGACGTGACCGAGGCGCGCGCGGCCTACCGAGGCTGGCACCCGCAGGTACGCGCCGTTCTTGACGCGCAGCCGGAGATTTTCGTGTGGGCGCTGCTCGATCGCGCGCCGCTGCCGCGCTGGTCGGTCGGACGCATCACGCTGCTGGGCGACGCCTGCCATCCGATGCTGCCGTTCATGGCGCAAGGCGCCGCGCAGGCGATCGAGGACGGCGCGACGCTCGCCGCAATCCTGATGCGGGGCGGCACGCAGGTTCCCGCAGCGCTGCGCGCCTACGAGGCCGCGCGTCTGCCGCGCACCGCACGTATCCAGGCGCTCGCAACCGCCAGCAAGACCCGCTTCCACCTTCCCGACGGCGCGGCGCAACAGGAACGCGACGCGCAAATGGCGAGCGATACCGCCGACTGGTCACTCAAACAGAGCGCATGGATTTACGGCCACGATGCTGGAGTGGTTTAATTATTCTGACTCGTCATTGCCCGCGAAAGCGGGCAATCCAGTAATCGGCGTCGGCTCCGCGTTGGCACGTCGTCGCAAATCGCAGCGGTCGGTGTTTACTGGATCGCCCGCTTGCGCGGGCGATGACGAGCGAGAGAGTTTGTGCCACACTCCCCTCATAACGAGAATTTCCAGATTGGGAGGAGCCCGATGCGACTAACAAAAGCAATCGTCGCCAGCGTATTTGCTCTCGCGTTGTTCGCCGGCGCGGCCGCGGCCGAGCCGGTGAATATCCGCATCGCCTGGACGGTCGCCGTCGCCAACTGGGCCTCCCTCATCCTGGAGAAGAAGGATCTTGCCCAGCATCTCGGCAAGTCCTACGTGTTCGAGCCGGTGCACTATACCGGCACGCCGCTGATGATCACCGCGATGGCGACCGGCGATCTCGAAATCGGCGACCTCGCCTATTCCACGCTCGCGCTCGCAATCGAGAACGCCGGCATGGACGACCTGAAAGTGATCGGGGACGACTTCCAGGACGGCGTCGGGGACCATTACAGCAACGAATATTTCGTGCTCAAGGACAGCCCCATCAACAAAGTCGAAGACCTCAAGGGCAAGGTGATTGCGACCAACGCCGCCGGCAGCGCCGTCGACATCGCCATGCGCGCGATGCTGCGCCAGCACGGGCTCGAGGATAAGCGCGACTACACCATGGTCGAAGCCACGTTCCCCACCATGGGGGCGATGCTCACCGGCAAGAAGGCCGCGCTCATCCCGGGGGTCATTCCGTTCTCGGTCAATCCCGAACTGCGCAACGCCACGCGCACGCTGTTCACCCAGAAGGAGGCGATCGGCTCGACCCAGATGATCGTGTTTACGGCGCGCAAAAGCTTCATCGACAAGAACCGCGCCGCGATGGTCGACATGATGGAGGACATGATCCGGATCGCGCGCTGGTACCTCGACCCGGCGAACCACAAGGAGGCGGTCGCGATCGCCGCGCGCCTGACCAAACAGCCGCCCGAGCGGTTCGATCCGTGGCTGTTCACCGCCAAAGATTACTACCGCGACCCCGACCTCAAGCCGAATTTGACATCGCTGCAGGCGAACATCGCGACACAGAAGCAGCTGGGCTTCATCAAGTCCGAGATCGACGTCAAGAAATACGCGGACCTGAGCATCATCGAAGAGGCCAAGAAGCGGTTGAAGTAGCGCTCCTATCCCTCCCCCGCTGCGCGGGGAGGGTGGCGAGCGAAGCGAGCCGGGTGGGGGCGCCAGAATTTCGAGGCCAGAGATATCACCCCACCCGGCTCCTCGCTGACGCGAGGAGCCACCCTCCCCTTTCAGGGGAGGGATCACGCCGCAGTCGGCTCCAGCGCCTCCTGATGCCACGCCAGGAGGCGGCGGCGCAGGAGCGCCATGCCTTTGACCAGCGCGTAGCCGATCACCGCGATCTCGACGATGCCCGCGAACACGCCGCGCGAGTCGGCAAAGCGCGAGGCCGTCATCATCGATCCGCCGACGCCGTAGCCGCCCATCTTCATCTCGGCGATGACGGCGACGATAAGCGCGATCGGCAGCGCCACCTGCAGCCCGGTCATGATCTGCGGCAGCGCGGCCGGGACCATCACCTGCCACAACAGCTCGCGTTCGCGGGCGCCGAGGTTGCGCGCCGACCAGATCAGCTCGCGTTCGACGCCCGCGAGGCCCGAAAGCGTTGCGGTCACGACCGGAAAGATCGCGTCGAACACCACCATGGAAATCTTGCTCACGTCGTAGAAGCCGAGCCAGAGCACGATGATCGGCAGGAAAGCGATCTTCGGCATGGGGAAGCCGACCGAAATGAGCGGATCGAAAAACCAGCGCACGCCGCCGTTGCGGCTCATGGCGAGGCCGAGCGCGATCCCGCCGGCCGCGGCGATCGCAAAGCCGGTAAGCGCGCGGTAAAGCGTGAGCGCGACATTTTCCGCGAGGTTACCGTCCGTGGCGTCATGAACGATACGCGCGATGACGTCGCTGAGTGGCGGCAGCATGAAGGCCGTGACGAGGCCACTGCGCGCGACAATCTCCCAGGCAAGTAGCAAGACGATGATGACGGCCCAGCTCGCGAGGGCGCGAGCGGCCGCGCGCAGCATCAAGCCTACTCGCGCCATGCCAGCACCCGCGCGGTGAGCGCCTGATAAGCGCGGTCGGCCGCAAAGCCGAGGAAAGCCACCGTGAGCACCACGGCGAACATGGCGTCGTAGGAGCCGTTGTCGCCAAGGAAGCCGATGAGATAACCGAACCCGCGCTGGGACACGATCAGCTCGGCGCTCACCAGCAGGATGAACGCGAGCGCGAGCGCGGTGCGGATGCCATTGAGCAGCTCCGGCAGCGCGCTCGGCACCACGACGTCCCACAGCATGCGCGCGCGGCCCGCGCCCATGCTGCGCGCCGACCACACCAGCGTGCGGTCGCTCGCGCGCGCGCCATTGAAGGCGCCGAGCGTGACCGGCAGCATGCAGCCGAGAAAGATGAGCAGAATTTTTGAGCCGTTGCCGAAGCCGAGCCAGAGCGCGGTGACCGGAATGAGCGCCGATTTCGGCAGGGGATAGAAGACTTCGACCAGCGGCTCGAGGGCGAGGCGCACCGGGCGCCACCACGCCATGACGATGCCGAGCACGGCGCCGATGACGATGGCGAGGCCGAGGCCGGCGCCGCCGCGGTAGAGCGAGACGGCGCCGTTCGTCACGAGGTCGCCGTCGCGCAGGAGATCGACCCAGGCGACGATGACGGCCGACGGCGGCGGCAAGGCGAACGCAGAAGCGAGCCCGAGCCGCGCCGCCGCTTCCCACGCGAGCGTGAGCAGGAGAATGGGCGAATTGCGGAGGAAGGTTTGTTTCATAGCTTCCGCCGTTCCCCGGGCGCAGCGCAGCGCGAAGCGGTGCGCTGCAGAACCGGGGTCCATCTTGTTGCGATCCCGGGTCTGCACCGCATCACTGCGTGCTGCGGTGCGCCCGGGAAATGCATCATCTATGTCGCGCGATTGTCCTGCGCCTTCATTGCCTCGACGCGCACCAGCTCCCAGAGTTCGTCGACCTTGTCGACGAAGACCTTCGTCTTGAAACAGTGCGGGTCGCTCTTGTCGAAGCGCGTGTCGATGATCGCCTTGATGCGGCCCGGGCGCGCCGACATCACCGCCACGCGATCGGAGAGATAGACCGCCTCCTGCACGTCATGCGTCACAAAGATGACGGTCTTCGGCGTGCGCCGCCAGATCCCGAGCAATTCGCCCTGCATGAGGCTGCGCGTCTGCGCGTCAAGCGCGCCGAACGGCTCGTCCATCAGCAGGATTTTCGGATCGACCGCCAACGTGCGCGCAATCGCCGCGCGCTGTTTCATGCCGCCCGAGAGGTGCGAGGGGTAGGAATCCTCGAAACCGCTCAGACCGACGAGGTCGATGAAGCTTTGCGCGCGCGCCTCGCGTTCCGCGCGCGGCAGGCCGGCGCGTTCAAGCCCGTAGAGCACGTTCGCTCGCACGGTCTTCCACGGAAACAGCGCGAAGTGCTGGAACACGATGCCGCGATCGGGTCCGGGCGCCGCGACCGCACTGTCGTCGACGAGTATGCGGCCGCGCTCGACCGGCAGGAAGCCGCCGATCAGATAAAGCAAGGTGGACTTGCCGCAGCCGGAGGGGCCGAGCAGCGCGATGAACTCGCGCGGGCGCACCTCGAGCGAGATGTCGTCGAGCGCCAGCACCGGCCGGCCGCGCGGCGGCCGATAGGTGTGGCTGACCGCATCGATGACGATCGGCGCCTGCGCGTTCATTGCGGGCGCGCGGCGACCTCTCCCCGCAAGCGGGGAGAGGTGAAGAATGGCACCGCCCCCACTAGCCTCCTCACACCTCGAACACCTTCTTCTCGGTGCGGTGGAGGCATTCGGAAGGGCCGTCACGGCCGATGAGATAATTGTCGCAGATCACCGCGAACAGCGAGACGGTCTGATACCCGGGGTGCACGGCGAGGTTCATGTTCTCCTCGAGTGCCATGGTCTCGTCGAAGCGCACCAGCGGCCGCTCGACGAGATCGTAACCCTGGCCATGGCAATAGAGGCGCAATTCCGGCGGCAGCCCCCGCGCGCGCATGAAGTCGTCGTGCGCGGCCGCGATCTCCTGGCACGAGGCGCCCGGTTTCATCCGCGCGAGCGTGTGCGCCTGCGCCTCCTTCACGGTCTCGAAGCCATCGATCACCTCGTTCGACGCCTTGCCGAGCACGATCGTGCGCGCAATCTCGGTGTAGAAGCCGCCCGGCCCGTTGTTCTCGATCAGCAAAGAAAAATGCTCGCCGGCTTTGAGCGTGCGGCCCTGCTGATGCCGGTCGACGAAATCGGATCGCGCGCCGAGCGGCGCCGAGCTGCCGAGGAATAACCCCTGCTCGCTGCCGAGCACCCTCCCCTCGTATTGCGCGAGCGCGGTCACTTCGGTGTCGCGCATGCCCGGGCGGATCTGCTTGAGCACGCTGGCGAACACCTCGTCCTGCATCGCCGCGGCGCGGCGGATCAGTGCGATTTCTTCCTCGCTCTTGATCGCCTTGAGCCGATCGATGAACTCGGTCGCGTCGCTGAATTTGGCGCAGCCGCCGAGGTCGTGCTCGATGCGCGCAACGAACCGGTACGGCATCGCGCCCTTGCCGACCAAGCCGATGCTGCGGCAGCCGCGGTGTTCGAGCGCATCGACCGCAATCTCCGCCTGGTATTCATCGGTGTACGCGACGGAAGTGAACGCGGGCGCGGTGAGCAGCTCGCCGACGCCGCGATGGATTTCATCACCGCCCTTGAGGTCGCGCCGGCCGCCGTGCGGACCCATGTCGATCACGCTCATCGGGTCGTCGGCGTAGAAGATGACGGTGCATGGATAGCCGTTGACCGCCGGCAGGTCGGTGAACCATTTGACGTAGCCGCCGAGCCAGTCGTTGCTGTTCTGCATGACGAGCGCGTCGAGGCCAAGGGCGGCCATTTCGCCGCGCACGGCCGCCCACCGGCGCTCGAGTTCAGCGGTCGAGATCGGCGTGAGCAGGCGTTCGTTCATTCGCAGCGTTCCTGGGGCTTGTTTGACTTATATCCTGTCCGCACGCTGGCGAATAGCGAATGGCCAATGGGGACTGTGGAAAGAGGGTCGATGAATGAAATTTGATCGATTCCGACGCGGCCACGGGACATTTCTATTCGCTATTCCACGTCAATCCTATCCACCTTCTCCGGATAGAAACACAAATGCCCCTTGATGCGCGGACATTCCGGCAGCGGGTCCATATAGGCCCACACGGCGTCCGCGGCCTCGCGGTCACCGACGCGCAGCGACCAATAGGACGCGCGGCCCTTGTACGGGCAGTACGACGTCTTCGCCGTGGGCGTGAGCAGGTCCATGCGCGCGTCGGCCTGCGGAATGTAGTAACGCGTCGGCAGCCCGGTCTCGAACAGAAATAGCCCGCGTCGCGTCTGCGCGACCGTCTCACCGGCAAAAACCACATGAACCTCGCGCGAACTCGGCACCACGTCCACGCGATGGAAGGGGTCGCGCGGGTGGCCGAAGATTTCCTCGTCCTCCTCGAGCCAACGGTCGACCCGGTCCCAGTAGAAGGCGAGACGCTTGGCGATCGGCTCCATGCCGGCGATCGGCTGCTCATAGCTCCACACCGCGTTCTCGACGGTACGGCCATTGAGCTTCAGGGTGAAATACGAGGCGTCGCCCTTATAGGGACAGGTGGTGCGGTGGTTGGTGGGGCTGAGCAGGTCCATGCGCACGTGTTCGCGCGGGAAGTAGTAGACCGGCCGGTGCCCTTTCTCGAGCAAAAGCAGCGTTCCGGTGGAATCGGCAACGGCCGCCTCACCCGCCATGACGCGAATGCGCTTTTCCGTAGGCACGAGAGTGATGCGGTCGCGGGACATGGGCGGGCTCTCACAATGCGATGCGGGACCTTGAGGTGGCGGGCGGCGCGACGGTCCGCAAGACCCGCGTCAGGGTAGACCGTCATACCCGACCGCCCTATATAGAGCACGCGCGAGGCCGCGTGTATTTAGCCGTGCGGGCGTCGGGCGCCGCCTGAGAAGCGCAAATTGCGCCACGACTTAGGTGGGGGATAGTTCAACGGTAGAACAGCGGACTCTGACTCCGTTAATCTAGGTTCGAATCCTAGTCCCCCAGCCACTTGCGACACGATCCAAACTCCTCACCCGACCATGGCGGCTCTTTAGCCGAGGAGATCGGCGCCCGGCTCGCCCCACTCCCAGCGTCGTGTTGCCATGCTAATCCTCCTTAAGCTCGAACAATGCAAGCTGGCGTTCTTGCGCGGCGCGCCACGCCTCAAGCTGTTGCTTTCGCAACTCGCAGAGGCGCTGCCAGCTAAAGCCGTGGCCATCGACCACGAGGGTGTCGGGCTTGGCCACGGCGGTCACTCCGCCGCCTCAGAGATGGCTGGCGCTTCCTGCAAACCGTGCAGGAAATCCACGGCGCGTTGCGCATGAGAGGCGGCGGTGAATATCGCCCGCTTGTCGTTCTTCAACACCTTAATCCAGCTGGCGATATAGGCGGCGTGGTCGTCCCGCACCTCGGGCGTAAGGTCGAGGTCGGCGCACAGGAACGCAGCACCTAGCTCGGCAACAAGCTCCTCCATGGCGTAGCCTTCGTCACCGAAGCGCTTGCGCCCGAATTCGCGCGCGAGGCGCGAGGGATGCCGCGTCCAATGCACGGTCTCATGACCGCGCGTTGCGTAGTAGCTCTCGGGATCGCGGAAGGTCTCGAAGGGCGGCAGCTGCACAAAGTCTGAGCCGATGTTGTAGTAAGCCCGCGTGCCGCTATGGCGCACTTCTGCGCCCGTTGCGGCAAAGTAGGTTTCAGCACGGGCGTTGCGCTGCACCGGGTCGATCTTCGGCGCATGCGTCACGTAGTAATGCGCGGGCAATCCTTCGATCTGCTCGACATTGAACACGGTGTAGCAGCGCATAAACGGAATCTGCCGGGCGTTCTCCTCGCCGGTCTCGGCGTCCGTCTCGTTGCGCGTAAGTTTGGAGACATAGACGACCTGCCAACCATGCTCGCCCTTGCGGACATGCGCGCCAAGCTCCTGCGCCTGCTTGAAGGTCATCCAGATCGGTGCGGCGTATCCCGCGATAACCGCAGCCGACCAAAGCTCAAGGACGTTGATCCCCTGGTAAGGGATTCCGTTGGCCCGCAACGGTCGCGTGATCCGCCCGGCGGCGTGCTCGACGTTCCACGGTGCGTGCCAGGTGCGGACTCCCTTTTCCAAATCACAAACAATGCGGTCGGTGATCCGCGCGTAAAGATCGCTTTTCATGGTTGCTTGCCTTCTGGCTGGGGGTTGCGCATGCAACCCGACTAGCCACCGCGGCAATGAGCGGGGGTTGGCCGTCACAGGCCGGAAAACGCGGGGTTGGGTGCGGGCCGGAGCGCAGCGACTACACGGCCCGCCGTTTTCCGCCCTTCCCGCTTGGGAAGGGTTGCCTTGACGGCCTGGGGGCCGCAGGCCCTGAAACAATCGGCCGGCAGGCCGATGGAAAAAGCAGGAAAAGAAAATGCAGCCGTAGGAGGGTCAGCATAGCGCCCGGTCCGTAGAAGCCGGAGGAAGGAAAGACGTCAGGGAAAAGCGGGACCGAGTGCCCCCGGCGAGGAGCGCAAATCCGTTCGCACGAGGGGATCGTCACCGAATGGCCGAGACCCCGCTCCCGTCTTTGGGATCTCCGGGGCTACCGTGCAAGCTTTGATATTACCGGTTCACCACGCGGCGGAATTCGCGTGAAGGAAGATTGTCGTTGTCGGCACGGGGGAGATTGTCGTTGTCCGCGCGTGGCGACGCGCTGACAGGATGACCGCTTTTGCCCGTTTTGAGGGAATGGCAGAAGCTCGCCGTGGCGTCGAGCTTGCAAACGGCGTGCCGATGCCGAGCCGGTGATTGGTCGAATCCCAGAAAAAGTTGACGTTATCCTGCGAGTAGACGCCGCTGGCGCCGGCATAGACCACGCTGCCCGCCGTGAAAGCCGTTGCGGTGCCCGTGCCGCCCGCCGCGACGGGAACGGCCTCGTAGGTCACGGTGTTCGCGCCCGTGACCACGGGCACGGTATTGGTTGAGGGCGAGGCGCCATAGGCCACCCCGTTCACTTTCGCCACCGTCGGGTTGGGATAGGTGCCGCTCAAATCCCCGCCCGCTGATCCGTTGGGCGCAGCACTGGCGGCCACGCAGGCCGTCCAGGAGCCGCCCGAGTTCTTGCATTCAATCGAGCCGCTATTGTCGCGGATGCCATAGCCGGTGGTGCCGTCGGTTGCGCCCCAGTTGAGATAGCTGGACGCCGCCATGCCGATATTGCCGTTGACGTCGAGCTTGTGATTGGGGCCCGTTGTGCCGATGCCAACTTTGCCTGTCGAATTAATAAACAAATCCGATGAGCTGATGTTTCCGCTGTCGCCGCCCCGTCCGATGGAGATGGTGCCGGTGCTGGTATAGGTGCTGATGTATGCCGAGCTGGCCGGCACGCTTCCCGTTGTCGTATTTTTATTCACGCCCAAATAAAGCGTCTCGGTGCCGACTTTATTGACCTGAATTCCATACATATTGCCCGCCGTCGCGGTGCCGGAATTAAATTTAGCTACCGCACCGGCATCGGTGGTGCTTCCCGATCCATCCACTTCCAGCGGATCGGCTGGCGTTGATGTGCCAATGCCGACACCGCCCGTGCCCTTGGGCGTGATCGCGATGCTGATATTGGTGTCCGATCCCGCGGCGGCTTCGGTGATCACGCCCGGCGAGCCCGCCGGACCCGGCGTGAAGGAGAAATAATCGACGCCGCTGGCGATGGTGTTCCAGCGCATCACCTCGACGCCGCCTGTGGTGACCGAAAGCGTGTTGGCGGCGGGCGAATAGAAGCCGGTGTCGCTATCGCCAGTGACATAGAGGCCGGGCGCGCCCACCGATCCGGCCGCGAAGTTGGTGGCGGCAATGCCATTGCCCACCGGAACCCAGGAGCCGTTGTAGACTTCGAGCTCGCTCGTGGTCGTGTTGTAAATTGTCAGGCCTGCCGCGGGAGAAGCGATGGCATCCCGTTGTGTTGAAGTCATGCGCGGGGGGAGCAGACCCTTGGTGGTGCTGGTGAGATCGAGCAGGGCGGTAGCTGTCGGGCTACCACTGCCGATGCCGACGTTGCTGGAGTTGTTGAAATAGACAGTTTGAAATCCGCCCCCAAAGGACAGGCTAGTTGATGATTGCTCTTGAAGTGCGATAATTCCATTCAAGCTTAGGCTCGGGACCCCCGACATGGTCAAATTCGCATTGCTGGCTGTCAGGGAAAGCCGCGTTGTGCCATTAACAGCGAAATTCATATCTGTTGTGCCATCTGAGGCGCGTGTATTCTGTGTAATTTGACCTGGAACGACGACGCTGGCCGAACCGTTCCAATACTGTCCATCAAGACGAATTGAGCTTGGAACAAAGGTGGTACCAGATGTAGCAACTGGGGCTAAAATGTTCAGTTGGGCAGCCGGGGCAGTCGTCCCGATGCCGACGTTGCCCGCGCTCGTAATGCGCATAGCCTCACTGAGGACATTCTGCGCGGTGCCAGTGGAGCCCGCAGGAGCTGTCTGAAAAACTATCGCGCCCCCTGCACCTGTGCCGGTGCCTTGCGAACCGTTGATGGTGAAATTAGTGCCTGCCGTATTGGACGTGCCTGCTACGACGTTCTGCACGCCGAGCGTTTGCGCCACGGGCGCGGCGGCATCGGCCGCGCCGAGATGCAGATTAGCAGCGCCTTGGCGAGTTAGCATTGTGTCGAGAGAGGAACTACCCGCGCCACTGGATGCAAAACCAAACTTCATAGCACCCGGCAACACGGCCTGGTGGTTCGTATTGTCCAAATAGAAGGCATCAGATCCATTCGATACCAACGTTAGCCTGCCTGAACCGCCCTCACCTTCGTAGAGGCCGGAATTTGTGACGCCGGTAAAACTGTATGAAGGCGCTGAAGTGCTGCCAGCAGGCACTAAAATCTGCCCATTTGCGATTTGCACGTTTCCCGCCCCTTTGGGCGTCAGCGTGATGCCCACATCCGTATCCGTCCCCGCCGCGGCGATAGTTACAGCATTGCCGGTCGTGGCCGCGCTGAGATTGAAATAATTCACGCCCGAGGTGTTGCCGGTGAAGCGCGCCACGTCGTTGCCGCCGGCGGCGATGCCGAGCACATCCGCGCCCGGGCGGTAGATTCCGGTGTTGGTGTCGTTGGTGAAATAAAGCCCTGGCGATCCTGCTGTGCCATCCGAGAGGCTGATCTGGCCGCTGACATTGCCGGTCACGTTGCCGGTGATGTTGCCGACGAAACCAGCCCCAGCTGTCACCACGCCGTTGTAATCGATCGAAAGGGCCTGATTGGTGATGCCGGTGGCATAGGCATTGCTGGTGCCGAGATACATGGTGGTGCCGGCCGCGGCCTCTTTCAGCCAGATGCCGGCCTTCGGCTTGGTGGCGTTGTCGTCGGTCGCCGACCAGAACACGCCCGGCGTATAATTGTTGGCGGTATAGTTGGTGAGAACGTTGATCGCGCCTTTGGTCAGCGCTTGCGTGAAATCGGTGAGCGTGGCCGAAGAGGCATTGTAAACGTTCAGTTCGGTATTGGCGACCGTGGTGCCAATCGAGACATTTCCGGTGTTGAAATAAATATTTGATCCTGAATTGGTCCATTGGCTGGAATTGACATTGGCGCCGACGGTAACCCGGCCATAGGCATCGACCGTCACCTGTGTATAGGTGCCGGGCGTCACGCCGCTGGTGGGCAGCAAACTCACACTCACCGTGCCGGTGGTGAGGTTGCTGGCGTTATTGGTGCCCAAATTCGAGCGCGCGGTGGCCGCATCGCCGGCACCCGTGCCGCCCGCGCTGATCGCAACGCAGCAGCCGGTCACGCCCGTGGCCGGGACCGACCCCGCCGAGCCGCTCGCGTTGCCGGTAATGTTGCCGGTGAAGGTCACGCCGGTGATCGTACCGCCGGTAATGGCGACGGCGTTGGCATTCTGCGTCGCCATCGTGCCAAGCCCGAGATTGGTGCGCGCGGTCGCAGCGGTAGCAGTGAGTTCAGAAAGATTGTTGGCAATCGCGAGGCCGCCCAAATTGGTCAGCGCCGCCGATGCCGTGGTCGCGCCCGTGCCGCCTTGGGCAATTGCCAGCGCCGTTCCCAAGGTGAGACTGCTGAGCGCACTGGCTCCCGCCGAGAGCGTGCCGCTCAGTGTGGTGTTACCGGTTACGCCGAGCGTGCCGCTGACCGTGGCATTGCCGGAAATGGCCGCGCTGCTCAAGGTGCTGGCGCCGGCCGAGAGCGTGCTGCTCAGCGTGGTGGCGCCGCTCACGCCGAGGGTGCCGCTGATCGTGGCATTGCCGTTGATGGTGGCACCGCTGAAGGTGCTCGAACCTGCCGTGAGCGCGCCGCTTACATTCGCACTCACCACCGAGATCTGGCCGGATGTCGTGGCCGCAGGCGCCGCGCCCAACGTCAGCATCGAGGCGGTGATGGAGCCGTCGGCATTCACCGCCACCGGATTGGTGGCAATGCCGTATTTCACCTGGGAACTGCTGGAGACCTGCCAGACATTGGCGCGGTTGATGGTCTCCGCCACGGTCGAAGACACGATCTTATCGTCGCCCTGGGCGTTGGTGTCACCGCATTTGGTATCGAGGTTCCCGTCGGGTCCTGCGGTAATCACCATGATCGAAGGCAAAGTCGGCGAAGACACCGCATTCTCCCAGCGGCAATAAATATAAAACTTCCCCCATGGATCGAGCTGGCGCACGCCGACCGAAGGATCAATGACGCCGACATCGTGCGGGCTGCCGGTGGTGCTGGCATTCGTGTAGTTGGTAGGAAGCTTGGCGGTATCGCCGCCGGCGATGCTGGCGAAGGCATACACCGCGGGCGGCTGAACGATCGTGCTGGTCGCAGAATCAAGCGCCGAGGAAGCGGCCAGTGTCGTGTCTGCGGCTTGCAATTGCGAGCGCGCAGCGTTGATCGCGGTCATCTGCGCGTTGCTGCGCAGAATCTGCGAGTAGCCGCTGAACAGGACGGCCGCGCCGATGCCCGCAAGCACCAGCATGTACAGGAGCGGCGCGAGCATAAATCCCGCGTCGCCGCGGGCACTCCGCCGAAATGAAAACGTCATGCAAAAGCGATCGCGCGGAGGTTTCCCCGCGATCGGAGTTATGGTGCAATTAAATTCTTTAAGATTTTGTTAGATATCTATAAAATCCAATGTATTTGCAACTAGTTACGATGGCAAAACACATTCATTCATCCAAGGTGGGGCCGGCATTGATTGCGGCACGGCGAGCTTGTTATCTGAGCAAAACCGGGCTCGCGAAGGCCGCGAAGGTCGGGCGAAACACCGCGCGCCGTGTCGAACACGGTCAAGCTTCCCTAAGAAGCTTTAACCAGCTTGCGGACGCTCTCGGGCTCGAGCTACGCGGCCGTGGGCTCCCGCCGGGAGCCATCGGCTCAGGCTTGAAGACGTTGCGGCTGCGGCGCCATCTTAGCGTCGCAACAGTTGCGGCCAAGCGCGCCTGCGAAATTGGCATCGGTGACGTTGGCGTGCCGTGCGGCCTGGATATCGCGCTGCATGGGCGAGACGCTGAGGCCAAGTTCTCTGGCCAAAGCATCATATTTTTGAATGACGCTGTTCACGCTGGCCTTCCACCCACCCTTGGGACTGGTCGCGGCCACACGTTCCACGTCAGGCAGAACGAAACCGAGCAATTGCTGAATGCGAGAATCGCTCGACATCACGCCGTAGTAGCTGCTGATCGACCCAGCAACGTCGGCCTGATTGACGGGCGTATGGGATGCCCCGGTGCTCATCGCGCGCTCCGAAAGATGCGCGGGCGCGCGGGAATATCATCCCGGCCAGGATCAAAAATCGTCGTCATAAAATGCGCACTCAAAATAGCTGATACGCAATACGACTTTGATCCTACTGGATAATATTAACGAAATCTTGAATTTGCCAACTCATACTCAGACACTTTATGGTTAAAACAGATATCGCTCTCGAAAATTTCGCGAGTGATCGCCGCTGTTCGACCGGTTCGGCCGCCACCGCGCGTTGCATCTCCACGCCCACCTGTCCCTGTGGAATCTCCGGCCGCCTTATTCGGCACAGTTCTTCAGGACAACATGTAAAAGTTGGTCGCCGTTAGAGTTCCGCTCCGTACTGCCGCCCAATGCCGAGAACTGGTACGCGTTCAATGAGAAGGAGAACATTCTCATTGCGGTAGTGTGCCGGTCGGTGGGCGTCAAATGGGGCAACTATCAGAATGTGCTCGACACCATCTATGATCTCATCGTGCTGCGCTGGAACAAGGAAGCGGGTGCCCTCTACCTCTACGCCAGCGACTACGACGGCCTGCGGTCGGAAAAAATGGCGCATGCCATTACCGACGAAAACACCCAGCATGTCTCCGGCAATCCGATTTTCAATATCTTGAACAATGTCGAGCTCCCGTTGGTCAAGCAGCTTGGGTCATCGCGGGTCGGAGCCATCAGCTTCACGTCCTATTTCGGGCCAAACGTCACCGAGGGACTGGCCAGTATCGAAAAGGCGGAGTCCGAACTCAACAACATCGCCTGTCTCGGTTACGAGAATGGGGAGCGCGTGCTTTGGGGCTGCACCCAGAGGCGCGGCAAGGTCTGGCAGCAGAAGGCGGGCTCCATTGCGGAGTGGCTGCGCTGGACGGCGGCCACTTGGGCGAAGGTGATCACCGAAGGCGAGATCGGGAGCAACATCACGCGCGATTTTTTGAGACCCGTCAGGCTGAGGGCGCCCCGCCCTTCACACCCCATCGCGGTGCAGTGGGGCGAGCAGGCGCAGATGCGCTTCAGTGACAAGCAATTCGTGAGTTTCGGGCCGACCGAAGTGCCGCTCTTCATGGTGGATCTTGAGGTTGGCACGGTCGATGCGGAAGGGTTCACCATCCGCATCGTGACCGATACGGCTGTGTCGGAGTACCGGCTCGCCATCGCTGAAACACTCACCGGCGGCTACCAGCATAAGCGCACCTTGGGTCCTGCCGTGCGGTTTCGGAAAGGGCAGGACGCGGCGATCCTGCTAGAGGAGTACTTGCAGAAGGACCCGTTCATCGTGCGTTACGCCGACGGGACCTATTCTTACAATTGCTACCACATCCCGGCGAACCTGCAGGCAGGCCTGTTTGACCGGCAACGGCTCGAAACCTGGGAGTGGACCGGCATCCCGCTCAACAAGGAGTCCATGCACCAGGCGCGCGACCCGCAGACGATCCAATACCGCGCCTTTGAGCAGCTGCGGGACAGCTATGAGCTGGTCTTTAATGATGATGGTTGCGGCGAGGCCGCAGACCTCATCTGTCTGCGCGAAATCGACGATGCAACCATCCGCCTCTGCCTCGTGCATTGCAAAGGCGCGCACGAGGGACGCATTTCACGCGATATCAGAAACCTCTATACGGTCTGTGGACAGGCGCAAAAGAGTATCGCAGTTAGGCACGCGGGCATCCCGCGTTTGTACCAAGACCTGCGCCGCCGGCAGGAGCTCTGGGTGCGCGACGGGGCTTCGCGGTTCCTGAAGGGGGACATGAAGGCACTGGCCTATTTCAAGGAGAAGTCCCGCCGCACGAAGCTCGACTTCGAGGTCATCCTCGTCCAGCCCGGCGTTTCGACGAAAACCGTGACCGATGACTCGTTACGTTTACTGGCGACAACGGAACTGTATCTGACGAAGACGACTCAAGCGACGCTTCGGGTCATCGTTTCACCGTAGCAAATCGTTTTTGCGTGGCGTGCCGGTCTGGACTGGCCGGTATAATATGGCCAGTTTTAACCGGCGCCAAGTCCACAGCTCGCTCACAGCTCCGAGCGCAGTGGCGGAGCCCCAGAACAGACGAGTTTGATACTCCCGGACAGGGATCAGGGACTCCGGCTCGTCTGCGTGCTAGCTATAGGCAGACTGACGCTCGCCTTTATGGCCACTGCCGTTTTGGAGTTAGTAAGGATGCCTGATCTGACTAACTTATATGGAGGTTTTTCGGGCGTGGAAATGACGCAAGACTCTTTCGATCTCGGCGAAGGTGTTCAGTTACGTCGTACCTATGCGCATCTAATGTCCCCATGTCTTATGGCCTTCGCTCCTCCAGGACCTCAAGGTTATCACCCGGCCCCTTGGAAAGCTGCAAAGGGCGGTTATGGCTTCGATATCAAGGTCGAAGTCAAAGTTCCTTCTGAGACAGCCCTTAGTAAACACTTCAGTGCGCGCGAGACAATTTGGTGGATTGCTGCTCTTTTGCGTCTTGCCAAAGCACCGTTTCTGTCGGTTCCCGTTATATCTGATCGCTCGTTCGCATCGATTCCAAACGACGAAAACGAGCCGACGCTCTGGCCGTTGGAAACTGAACATCGAATATTTTCACCTGGTGACGAGGCAAACCGATTTTTGGACACTGATGTTTTAGAATGGATCAGAGATAAATGGATCGATGCCGGATACCTTGTCAATTCCAATTCGATGCTACGAACCGCGATTAAGGCCTTTGACTCTGCTACGGTACATGGGAGAACCTCCGCCTCCTTACTCGCTCTTTGGGGAGGACTAGAGCAACTGTTTGCCCCTTCTCCCGGTGAACTGCGCTTCCGCGTCGCTGCTTTACTCGCCTCTTATCTAGAGTCTCCTGGTGCTGCTCGGTTTGAGCTCTATAAAAGAATACTCAAATTATACAATGAAAGATCTGTAGCCGCTCACACTGCGGAAGAGATCGAAATGGGCCCATTGGTACACTCATACGTCCTTATGCGTAACGCGCTGGTTCGCATGATTGACGAAAACAAGGTACCTTCGCAGTCTGATTTAGAAGCCTTATTATTCCAATACGAGCCATACGATCCTGCGCCGCCTGCAACGCGCGCCGGACCTTGATCTTGTCAGTAGTCTTTCAAGTTGGGCACGGTCATAATCCATGCGAATTGGTCAAAGTGCATCTCCAATTTTCGACAGTTGCTGCGCTTCCTTGCGGGTTCGCTCATTTATTTCCTTTGTGAAATTCTCCGATTTTAAACGTGAGAAACCCTCGGGATTGCGTTCGCAATGGTAGTAATAGTGGGCCATTTTTCTCTCCTTTTCGGCCTTCTCTCGTTCCCGAGGAGTCGGCTTCTTAAGCCCCATCAGCTTTCGCCACTCACGCCAAACCCGCCATAAAGTGTAAAACATTACCAAAAAGCCAAGCCATTCTGGTCCAATATATTGAATGATGGCCCATGTTGCTGGAATCACTGCCAACCAAATAGTCAGCATGACTTTAACTGCAATAATCTGTTTTCGACGCTCTTTCAGATAGACATTTGCACTAGCCTTAACCTCCGCATCGGTTCTGAAGGGAATGTCCTTATAGATCGTACGCCAGTCCGGAATGGATGACGTATCGTTTAGAAAAGATGGAAGCTCATTCAATTTCCACGATGATTCAACCTCCTTAGTAGCAGGATCGAGCCAGCCCACCAGAAATCCGTCCTCTGAAGGACTATTGGGACGGATAACATCTTCCGCAGCATCGAAAGCCGAGACCATGATGGGAACTGGATAGCGCGCGAGCCAGCGCACCAATTCGGTGCGCATAGATTCTGCAACTTCATTCAATTCAAAAGCATTGGGGTAGACCAGATTCAAAGTCGCAAATGGATTATTTCCAACAGGTGGATGATACTCGACGAAATAATTACCGCGATTTTCTTTAATCGCCTCAAAATATAGCGGTTCTCGTGCGGAATTTGTCATGGATCGGCAGCATTAGCGACGTATTCAAGCCGGCTGCAGCACGCGCCGGACCTTGATCTTGTCGGCGGTCTTCTCGACCTGGGCGAGGTCGTAATCCATCTGCATCTTGAGCCAGACAGCCGGGCTGCCGCCAAAGGCCTTGGAAAGGCGAATGGCCATCTCCGGCGAAATCCCGCTCTTGCCATTGACGAGGTTATTTAGCGCCTGGCGGGTGACGCCCAGTACCTTGGCACCCTCGGTCACCGAGAGCCTGAGCGCCTCCAGGCAGTCATGGCGCACATGCAGGCCGGGGTGTGGCGGGTTCTTCATCGGCATAAGCTCTCTCCTTCCTCAGTGGTAGTCCACAAAATCGACATCGCAGGCATGACCCTTCTCGAAGCGAAAAATCACCCGCCAGTTCCGGCTCACCACCACCGACCAGTAGCCCTTGCGGTCCCCGGTCATGGCATGCAGGCCGAAGCCCGGCACATCCATGTCCTTGGCCTCGCCCGAGGCATCGAGCCTGGCCAGGATGCGCTCGACCTTGGCCACCAGATCGGGGCGAATGCGGCTGCGATCGCCCTTCTCAAAAAGCCTCTGCAACCCGCGATGCCGGAAATTGCGGATCATCCAATGTCCCTAATGTAAAATGACAAGTGTCAGTTGTCAAGTGGAATCTCAAGCCAAGATAACGAGGGAATCCCGGCGGTGGCTACGTGAGTGCCAAGGATTCCCAAAGATTCTAAAATTCAGTGGCGGCTAAGCACGGTAACCTAACAGCGTCGATCAAGAAGAGTAACTTGGCTGCGGCGATTCCAATTCCCACCCATTACCGTCCGTTACACATGATCGGAGGCATGCCTGAGTGCTCCGCGCTTCTAAGTTCTTCGAAGATCAATCGAATCTCCGGTGGCGGGTCGATGCAAAGAGTTCTATACGTATCCAGGAAGCCCAGCCAATTGCGACACGATCCAAACTCCTCACCCGACCATGGCGGCTCAAACGACAGTGAAAATCACAAATAGTTGCGGTGTCCTGGCGAATTGATCCCGAAGAGCTCAGCCATGCCGACCATTCCATTCCACAAGCCCGGCGTCACCTATAACGGCCTGCATTCCACGAAAAGCCCGACGGTGGAACAGGTCAGCACCGACCTCGCCACCACGAAACAGCATTTCGAGCGTGCGCGGACCTATTATCCGCAATACGGGGGCGGCGTCGTCGACGTCGGCAAAGTCGCCAAGGATGCCAACCTGAACCTGCTGCTGGGCTTGTACGTCTTCGACAACGACCAGTGGACGGCGGGGAATTACAAGGACTTCGTCAAGCCGGCAGTGGCGCGCGGCAATATCGATGGCATGCTTGTCGGGAATGAGGACCCGCAGATGGTGGACAATGGCATCATCGCGAAATATCTCCGACAGGCGAAGAGCGACTTTCCGCGGACACCGGTGGGAACATCGCAACGATCGAATTTCTGGCTCTCCGACCAACGCGCGGGGCAACTCCTCCCCCTCGTCGATTTCATCGGCGTCAACATCTATCCAGTGTGGGACTGGGACCGAGCCGACGCTAACAATCAGCCAAATGGAGTCACTCCGGAAATGGGCTTCAACTCCTTCCGCGACACCTACGGCAAGATCAGATCGGAGTATCCGGAGCGGCAGATCGTGGTCACCGAAACCGGCTGGCCCACCACGTATGGCCCGATCGGTGCGCAGCGGTTTCAGATCGGAATCGACAACGCGCGCGACTACTTGCAGCGCGTGATGGCTTGGGCCGAGACGGAGCAAGTCGTGCTGTATATTCACAACATGTTCGACGACCAGTATGGCGTCGATACAAGCTCACAGTTCAACTACCACTTCGGCTTGATCGATAATACCGGCAGGCCCAAGGAAATCCTGTTCTGACCAACGAAGCGGAAAAAACGCCGCAAAACGGTCGAGAAGCGACGTGGGCGTCTTCCGCGGGGCTGGAGTTGGCGCAATGTACGGCATGGCTTTTCTCGCAGCGATCGGCCTCGGCGTTCTGGCCGCGACGGCATCGCAGGGTGCTTGCTCGAAGCCGGAGGCGCCAGGCTGCGCTTTTGAGCGCATTCCGTTTGCGTCCGAAACGACTTTCGACGAGTGCCGGATGGAGATGCTGAAATTTCGCGACGCAATGGACGAGTATGCGTCCTGCTTGGGCAAAGTTTCCGCCGATCAGGAGAAGGCGGCCCGCGACGAATACGAGAGCGTGCGGGCTCGATTCAATCAGCGGGCCCGCGGCGAGTTTGATTAGCCCGGGACGATCATGCGTTTGCAAAACCTCGTCGTGCTACCCGCCGAAGGCTCACTCCGTTAGTCTCGGTTCTAGTCCTAATCCTCAGCCACTCCGGACACATCCATGCCTCCGTCAAAATCCCATGAAGCCTTGGTCGGCCGGCAGTTCGGCACCCGCGCGGCCGCGTATTTGAGCAGCGCCGTGCACGCGCAGGGGGCGGATCTCGAGTCGCTTTCGGCGCTGGTCGAAGACGACAGCGGCGCGCAGGTGCTCGACCTCGGTTGCGGCGCCGGGCATGTCAGCTTCGCGGTCGCGCCGCGGGCGAAGTCAGTCGTCGCCTACGATCTTTCCTCCGACATGCTCGACGTGGTGGCGCGCGCCGCCAAGGACCGCGGGCTCGGCAACATCACGACGCGCCAGGGCGTCGCCGAGCACCTGCCGTTTCCGGATGCGAGCTTCGACCGGGTGCTGTCGCGCTACAGCGCGCATCACTGGCGCGACTTCGAGGCTGGCCTGCGCGAGGCCGCGCGCGTGCTCAAGCCGGGCGGGATCGCCGGTTTCGTCGACGCGGTCTCGCCCGGCGCGCCCCTCCTCGATACCTATCTGCAGGGGATCGAACTGCTGCGCGACCTTTCGCACGTGCGCGACTATTCCCGCGCGGAATGGGAGTCCGCACTGGTGCGTGCCGGCCTGACGGCGACGTCGGTGACGCCGCACCGCATACGGCTCGAGTTTCCGGTGTGGATCGAGCGCATGAAGACACCGAAGCTGCAGGCCGACGCCATCCGCGCCATTCAGGCCGCGATGTCCGAGCCCGTCGTGCGCCATTTCGATATCGGCGCCGACGGCAGCTTTACCCTCGACGTGGTGCTGTTCCAGGCGATCAAGGAGGGCTGAGACTTCCGCGCCGCGGCGCTACCGATAGACCGGTGCCCCACCGGCCCGGCAGGCGCGGTCGTTGGCGAGGCAGCGCGCGGTGCACACCCCCGACCCGCGGCAGCGTGCCGTGCACTTGTCCAATTGCGCCGCGCAAACGCCGCCGGTGACGCCGGCGAGCCGCATCGGCGGCTCGGCAGCGGCAGACGCGAAACCCAAAGCGGCGCAAAAAATGGCCGAAGCAAGAAGCTCAAGCGCGAGACGAGCGATCATGAAATCCCTTCCGATGCGCGGACGATCCGTCCGAAAGGGGAGATTCGGCAACTGCTTTTTCGTCGCTGCGTTTGCGGCAGGGCCCACCCGGGCTTCCAGCCTTAACCAGCCGTTAACCATAGCGTCCCCTAATCGGGAGGGACGCACAGCGGCCAACAAGCTGGGCACTGGAAACACGCGCGGGACCAATCAGATGACCGACACGACGATCCCGCCTGCTGCCACTACGACCCCATCCACCGCCAGCGCCACCGCCAGCTCCACCGGGCTCGGCAACATCGCCGGCAACTTCAATACCTTCCTGACGCTGCTCACCACCCAGCTTCAACACCAGGACCCGCTCTCGCCGCTCGACACCAACCAGTTCACCCAGCAGCTCGTCCAATTCGCCTCGGTCGAGCAGCAGATCAACATGAACACGTCGCTCAGCACGCTGATCTCGCTGCAGCAGACCCAGCAGGCGACGTCGGCGCTCAATTTCCTCGGCGCAACCGTGGTGGTGGGCGGCAACACCGCACAGCTCGCCAACGGCCAAGCGACCTGGAACTATTCGGTGGCGAGCCCGGCGACCGCGGCCATCAACGTGTCGAACGCCTCGGGTCAGCTCGTCTATTCCACCACGCAGGCGGTGCAGCCCGGCACGCAGACATTTGTCTGGAACGGGCGCAACTCGGTCGGCAACGTCATGCCGACCGGCTCATACACGGCTCAGATCACGGCCACCGGCGCAAACGGCCAGCCGGTCCAGGTCACGACGCAGGTGGAGGGCGTGGTCAGCGGAGTCAACGTCAGCGCCAATCCGATCACGCTTACGATCAACGGCCAGAGCTATCCGCTCAGTCAGATCACCCAGGTGCTCAGCACCGGCAGCACGTCGAGCAATCCGGTATCCCAGGCCGCCAGCGCCGGGCAGAACTTCCTCAACGGCCTGACGAACGCCATTACCGGCCATTAGGGCCCGCGGCACGCAACCGCCGTCGCCGCGTTCTGATACCGCGACCCCCGGTCTTCCACTCCAGGCGCCGCCATTGCTAGGCTGCGTTCCACACCTGCGTCCCGCCTGCAATCCCGCTACAATCAAGGCGCTGCTTGCTGGAGCATGATCTTGTCCGAAAACCGGCACCCACCCCGCATCAAGTGCGGGGCAGGCTTTTTCGGGATCATGCTCGTAACGAGGGAGGCCCCATGCGTATTCATAATCTCTACGTCGATGCCAACGGCGAGACCCATTTTCGCGATATCGAAGTCGAATGGGTCGAAGAGCGGCCGGGCGGCAAGCTGTCGAAGCGTTTCTCGGCAACCGGCATCATCTTCCGCGAGACCAAGGGAGACTACGATCTCGACTGGCACCCGGCGCCGCGGCGGCAGTACATCATCAATCTCGACGCCGGCGTCGAGATCACCGCCAGCGACGGCGAAAAGCGCGTGATCGGCCCGGGCGAGGTGTTCCTGGTCGAGGACACCCACGGCAAGGGTCACCTTTCGAAGTCCGTCGCCGGCAAGATACGCCACTCAATCTTCGTTCCCATCGACTGAGGTCCGCCATGAAGCTTGCGTATTTCGACGACTATCGCCTCGGCGTCGTTAATGGCGACAACGTGGTCGACGTGTCCGGCCTGGTGAAGGACATCCCGCACACCGGTCCACATAACCTGATCAGCGGATTGATCGAGCGCTTTGCCGATTACCGGGGCAAGCTCGAAGACGCGGCCGCACGCGGCCGCGCCGTACCGCTCGCCCAAGTAAAACTTCGCCCGCCGCTGCCCAAGCCGGTCAACATCGAATGCATGGCGGTCAACTACATGGAGGACGGCACGCTCAAGGAGCCGGCGCCGATCAACGGCTTCCACAAGTCGCCTTCGGCGATCATCGGCCCGGGCGACACCATGGTGCTGCCCGACGTGCCGGCCGGTATTTTCGAAGGCGAAGCGGAGCTCGCCATCGTGATCGGCAAGCGCGCCTCGCACGTGCGCGCGGCGGACGCCATGGACTACGTGTTCGGCTACACGAACTTCATCGACGGCTCGGCGCGCGCGCTGCCGCCGCCCGGCAACGTGTTCTATCAGATGAAGTCACGCGACACCTTCGCGCCGATCGGCCCGTATCTGGTGACGAAGGACGAAATCCGCGATCCGCAGAAGATGCAAGTGCGCTTGTGGGTCAACGGCACGCTGAAACAGAACTTCAATACCGACGACATGGCGCACAACATCCCGCGCTGCATCGAATGGGTCACCTCGATCCACGCCCTCGAGCCGGGCGACATCCTCGCCACCGGCACCAATCATCGCGGCCTGAGCTCGTTTCAGGACGGCGATGCGGTCGAGCTGGAATGCGAGGGGCTTGGGAAACTGCGCATCAACGTGCGCGACGACCTCAAGCGCACCTGGGCACGCACCACCCGGCTCGAGCATAAGGAGAAGGGTGCCGACGGCGCCTTCACGCCGCAGCTCACGGGGAAGTACGCGGCGAAAAAGTAGGATGCGTTATGCCGCGCAGCGGCGAAACCCATCGATAATTTGATGGGTTTCGGCCCCATGGGCCTCAACCCATCCTACGCAATACTGCGTTAACGCCCGCACGCTAGCCTCCCGCCCCATGGGGAAACGGGTGGGGATTGCCGTGCGCGCCGGATTGCCGCTGCTTGCGGCCGTCCTGTGGCTCGCCGCCTGCGCGCAGGACCGCCAGCAGAAGCACGTGGCGGAGCTGCGCCGTCAGGCCGAGGCGGAAAAACGGGACTGTGACAATCTCTACCCGCGCGAGGTCGCGGGCCCGCAGCATTACAGTCAACGCGTGCGCTGCCTCAACGAGGTGGAGGCGCGCTTCATGCGTCCCTTGGATCCATTTCCCGACCTCACCGACCGGCGGCTCGCGGCGCGCAAGGCGCTCGCCGCCGAACTCGATGCCGGCCGGCTCACGGAGGCGGACGCCAATGCGCGCCTCGCCGCGAAAGCCTCCGAGATCGCCGCCGAGGAGCGCCGCCGCACTGAGGCGACCAGTTCGATCTCGGCCGAAGCAACCGCGGCGCTCACCCGTCAGCGGCTCGCGCTGGGCACCACCTGCGAGCAGATCGGCGCGACAGTGAGTTGCTTCTGACGGCCGTCAGTTGTCATTGCGAGCGCAGCGAAGCAATCCAGGGCAACGCGTACCGTCCGTGCGGCCCTGGATTGCTTCGTCGCTACGCTCCTCGCAATGACAAGAATGGGTGACGGCGCGGTCGCTCAGGACATCGACGCTTCGTGCGCCCGCTTACGCGGCTGCTCAGCTGTGTCGCCGCGAAACGGTTGCGTCAGCAGCCGGTCGAGGCGCAGTTCGCCGGGCTCGCGGAACGCCGGCAGGCCGATGGTCATGCCCCCATGCCCGGCTTCGGGCGCTGCCCGGTAGGTGCCGAACACCCGGTCCCACCAGGGCAGGTTGAAGCCGAAGTTGCTGTCGGTCTCGCGCGCCGCGATCGAATGGTGCACGCGATGCATGTCGGGCGTCACCACGATCAGGCGCAGGACCCGGTCGAGCCACGACGGCATCGACACGTTGCCGTGGTTGAACATCGAGGTGGCGTTGAGCACCACCTCGAACACGAATACCGCAATGGGCGGAATGCCGAGCGCGATCACCACGGCGATCTTGATCAGCATGGAAATGAGGATTTCGAACGGGTGGAAGCGCACGCCCGTGGTCACGTCGATGTCGAGATCGGTGTGGTGCATGCGGTGCAGGCGCCACAGCAGCGGCACCTTATGGAAGGCGACGTGCTGGGCATAAATGGCGAGGTCGAGCGCGAGGAATCCGAGGAGCGAAGCGAGCGAGAGCCGCAGGTTCAACAGATGAAACAGCCCCCAGCCGTTGCCGGCGGCAAGCAGCGCCGCCCCCACCGCGGCGGCGGGAATAAGGATGCGCACCGCGAGCGCGTCGATCACGACGATGCCGAGGTTGTGCGGCCAGCGGCCCCGCCGCCCGACCGACCATGGCCGCCGCGGCGCCAGCACTTCCCACAGCGCGATCAGTGCGAACACCAGCGCGGCGCCGGCAATGCGAGCGGTAAGTTCGAGCGGCAGGATCATGCGCGATGAACGGGGCGGCCTTTGTCCGGACGTTATATAGGCCCTCCCGCGAGCGACACGCCATCACGTCCGCGTGCCTGCGCGCCGTTGCCGCTCGTCGGGGGCCCTGTTAAGGATTTGTCGCAACGCTTCGGGTCGGGCAGGCGGCAGGGGAGCGGCGGGACGCATGGAATATTTTTGCCAGCAGCTCATCAACGGCCTCGCGCTGGGCTCGATCTATGGCCTCATCGCCATCGGCTATACGATGGTTTACGGCATCATCGGCATGATCAATTTCGCCCACGGCGACATTTTCATGGTCGGGGCGTTCATCGCGCTGATCGCCTTCCTGGGGCTGGTCGCGATCGGCGTGACCTCGATTCCCCTCGCCCTCTTCCTGGTGCTGCTGGTCGCCATGGCCATCAGCGCCCTCTACGGCCAGATGGTCGAGCGCATCGCCTATCGCCCGCTGCGCCACTCGTTCCGCTTGGCGCCGCTGATCTCCGCGATCGGGATGTCGATCATCCTGCAGAATTACGTCCAGGTCGCCCAAGGCGCGCGGGTCAAGCCGCTGCCGCCGCTCATCCAGGGCGGCTACACGCTGATCGACAGCGAATCCTTCCCGGTGCAGGTCTCGAACGTGCAGATCATCATCGTGCTCACCACGGTGGTGCTGATGGCAATCTTCTCCTGGCTTGTCGCCAACACGCGGCTCGGCCGCGACATGCGCGCGTGCGAGCAGGATCTCAAAATGGCGGCGCTGGTCGGGGTCGACACCGACCGTACGATTTCACTCACCTTCGTGGTGGGGGCGGCGCTCGCGGCCGTCGCCGGCCTCATGTATCTGCTCTACTACGGCGTGATCGATTTCTTTATCGGCTTCGTGGCCGGCGTGAAGGCGTTCACGGCGGCCGTGCTGGGCGGCATCGGCTCGCTTCCCGGCGCCATGCTCGGCGGATTGCTGATCGGGTTGATCGAGACTTTCTGGTCCGCCTATTTCTCCATCGAATATAAAGACGTGGCGGCGTTTTCGGTTCTCGTGATCGTGCTGATTTTCCTGCCTAGCGGCATCCTCGGCCGTCCGGAAATCGAGAAAGTGTGAGCGTCGGGTGTCTCAGGCGCTCGAAACTCCCGCCCGGCCCGCGATCGACCTTATCGGCGCGTTGAAAAGCGGCGCGCTCGCCGCGATCGTCGCGTTCGGGCTGTTCTCGCTGCTGATCGGCGTGCGCACCGACCAGGGCCCGACCGGCGCGCTTGAAATAGAGCCCCGGCTTGTTGCGCTCGGCGTGATCTGCGCCGTCGCCTTCGTCGGCGGCTTCGCGCGGGCGCTGCTGG
>Ga0210408_10000372_pt1 | contig 60578 bp, 55 predicted proteins | sample IncBWH4MmetaG_FD_155471 | JGI IMG/M metagenome (GOLD analysis project Ga0210408, IMG submission 155471) | Forest soil microbial communities from Barre Woods Harvard Forest LTER site, Petersham, Massachusetts, United States - Inc-BW-H-4-M | ecosystem: Environmental > Terrestrial > Soil >... | reverse complement strand
AAGCTGTACGCCAGGAACTGGATGTCCTCGCTTGGCCGCAACATCCGGAACGGCAGCACGATGATCCGCCGTAATGGCTGCGCCCGCGCATTCGTCTCGATTCCATCCATCTGCAGCGTGGCGCGCAGCTCCGCGGCCATGGCTTCCGCGCTTGCGTACCGGTCCTGCGGCTCGCGCGACAGCGCGCGGTGAACGATCCGGCCCATCGCCGCTATGGCCGGCGACCCGCTCAGCGCGGGTGGAGAACCCTCAAGAACGGCATGCGCTACTTCGCCGAACGTTTCGCCCGAGAATGGCGGCTTGCCGGCCAGCATTTCGAAGAAAACCACGCCGAGGGAAAAGAGATCCGATCGCGCATCCACGGGCCGGCCGCGGAACTGTTCCGGTGATGCGTACTTGGGAGTCCCAAGAAAAATTCCAGGAGCTGTCGCGTCGCCAAGAGTCGCAATGGTTTCTTCATTCGCGTTCGAACGAATGTGCTTGGCGATTCCGAAGTCCAGCAGCTTCGTTCCGCCGTTCGAAAGCACGATGTTGCTGGGTTTCAGGTCACGATGGACGATTCCTATCCTATGAAACGCTTCCAGCGCGGAAAGCAGCGCCAGCGCGATCTGCCCGGCTTCCCGAGCGGGCAAGGAACCGCGCTCGAGGCGCCGCGCCAGCGATTCCCCCTCGATGAACTCCATCACCAGGACCAGGCGGTCTTGCACTTCCGCGATGTCGTAAATCCGGCAGGCGTTCGGATGCGCCACCTGCGCGGCGGCCCGCGCTTCTTGCCAGAATCGGCTGCGCCGGGATGAGTCACCTTCGAATTCGCGAATCACCTTGAGCGCCACCACGCGCTCCAGCCGCTGGTCCTCGGCCTTGTACACCACGCCCATCCCGCCTTCGCCTACCACGGAGAGAACTCGGTAAGGACCAATGCGCTCGGGCATTTCAGCCATGGAACTTTTTCTTCGCCACGTTGCGCCTAGCATACCCAACTCACTCGCATCACGCTACCACGCCCTCCCGCACTTATCCTCCGCCTCGCCAGCCTACTTGAATATCTCTGCGCAACGGCGCAGTTCGCCGCATCCCGCATGGCTTCCCGCAGTCGGGCGGCCATCTCCTCGCGCTTCTTCGGACTCGCACACTTCAACTCCGCAAGCGTAAGGGGGATACGATGTGAGTGGGCTATTTCACGCCGCGCCGCGATGTGCGTGGCGCCAAGGTTTCTGCTAAATTGGTTGGGTTGTTCGCGGCGTCGGAGAGGTGGCCGAGCGGTTTAAGGCGCACGCTTGGAAAGCGTGTGTAGGTTAACCCCTACCGTGGGTTCGAATCCCACCCTCTCCGCCACTTCCTTTATTTACTTGCACTTAGGATCTTTGGTGTCTATCATGGTGTCTGCTTTGAGGCAAAAGCCGGTGGTTTCTAGCGGCGGAAAGCGACGCCACGATGTCCAAGCGCGGAAACGGTTACGGTAGCGAAACTCGCGTCAATATCCTCAAAAAAGTCAAAGTCGGTGCGAACTGGAACCTTTACCCTGCCGTCGTGGAGCCTAACGGTAAACTCCGCGACAAGGTCCGTGTGCGCGGCAAAATCGAGCTTCACGCCGAGGGATACTACTACATCGAGTGGTGGCAGGGCGGAAGAAAACGCGAGCAGATCAAAGATCGCGCGGAAGTCGTCGACCGTGCGCGTCGCAAAGCCCTCGAATTGGAAGCGAACCGCGCGGGCATAGAGACCGTCCAAGAAAACGGGAACGGGAGAGGACCTGCAATTCCCGAGGCCGTCGCCTCTTACCTGAAGGACATGGAGCCGCCTCAGCGCGAACCGAGAACTTACCAGGCCTATAAGCATTGCTTGGAGGTCTTCGCGAATAACTGCGGGAGGAAGTTTATCCAGGATGTGAAACGCGAGGATGTGCTGGCGTTCATTCGCAAGCTCTATGAACTCGGCTGTGGTCCGCGCACCGCTTACAATCGGGCAGTGATTGTTTCACAGCTGCTAAAAGCGAACGGGATCACCAAGCTGCTCCACAACCGCGACTGGCCGGAATACGTTGAACCGATCCGTCCTATGTACGACGACGAGGAAATTGAGGCGCTCTTCAAAGCGTGCGATGCAGATGAGCGCGTTCTGTATCTTTCGTACCTTTTGACGGGTCTGCGCGATAAGGAGATCCGCCATTTAACTTGGCGGGATATAGACTTTCGGACGCACGTGTTCCGGGTAACCAGAAAACCGCTCTACGGATTCAAACCCAAGAACAAAGAAGAGCGCGAAGTGCCGGTGCCAGATTCGTTGATCGCTGGGCTTAAGAAATACAAAGCGTCAAAGAAGCCAAACCCGGATGGCCTGGTCTTTCCCAACGAATCGGGTCGGCCAGACAAGCGGCACGAATTCAAATTAAAGCGCATCGCCTTTCACGCCAAGCTGAATTGCGGGCAGTGCGTTTCGAAGCATGGTAACAAATGCTCAGAAGGGCCGCACTGCTCGAATTTCTTTCTGCACAAATTCCGGCACACGTTTGCCACGCGCAATCTCCAAGATCACGTCTGCGATATCAAGACCCTGCAGAATTGGTTGGGACATAAAGACTTGGGTTCCACGATGGTTTACTTGAAGGCGGTCCGAAATAAGGACGTCATGGCACGCGTCAACTCCAGTGAACTAGCTGCTCTTGCGGTCTGAGTGAATCGTGTCATGTGTATCTGTCGTTTGAGTTGAAACCCCGAGTGCGCGAGTCACAGATACGTTATTTCTTTGACAACACGTTTGGCTCCTAATTGCTGTGAGGCGATGGGGCATTGGTACGATGAAGCTACCGCCGAGACTTTTTGGCACCTGCGTTAAGCCCGTGATGAGGAGAGTGTGTATTGCCGATGCCCGATCTGAATTTCGACGGCCACAATACGCTCTACGCGTCGCACGGTCTACATGCGTACGCAGCCAAGTGCCCGCCTCAATTGGTTCGTTACGGGATTAGGTATTACTCCACTCCCGGTGACACGGTTCTCGACCCAATGGTTGGCAGCGGCACGACGCTAGTGGAAGCCAGGCTGTTGGGGCGTCAGGCCATCGGTTACGATATTGACCCGGTCGCAAAGCTGATTGCCGAAGTGAAAAGCCGCCCTTTGCAGGATGCAGCGATCGAACTCGCGTTCACGTCCTTGGTCGAGCGATGCAAACAGGATTTCGCCGCTCTAAGATCGCGTGGGATTTCAAGGGCGCTAAGAGAGCGAGCTACTCCTCCTGATTTTCACAATCGTGAGTATTGGTTTTCGACTGATGTGGCTGCAGGTTTGAGTGTCTTGTCTTACCACCTTTCTGTGGCATCCATCCCTCTTAGGATTCGTAAGTTTCTGTGGGTTGCCTTTTCTTCAATCATCCTAGCGAAAACCAGTGTAGCGAATGCTCGTGACATCATTCACTCGCGCCATCACTACTATGAGCATGACGAAGCGCCTGATGTGTTACAGCGTTTTACTGGCCGCGTTAAGACCATGCGAAGGCAGATGCAAGAATTTCTGCAGGAATGCGCCAGAGCGAATCCGACAAAAGTGACTGTTCGCTCGGGAGATGCCAGGCGATTGGGTGTAAGAGACGAGAGCATCGATCTAATTTTTACGTCTCCTCCCTATGCGACGGCTCTAGATTATCCCCGGGCACACTTCTTGGCTGTTCCCTGGATGCAAAGCGTTCTCGGGCTCAGTCTAGGCGAGTATTTGTCAAAGGCACCTCGGTATATCGGAACTGAACGTGGGCGCACGAAAGTGCCTAGAGAACCAGGTCCGCTAGACACTGAGGCTGGACTGCGGATCATCACTCATCTAGAGAAAGAATCTCCTCGCCATGCGAAGTTGACCCGGCGATACTTCGGGGATGTGAAGAGAGTGCTTTCTGAAATGTACCGAGTGTTGCGCCCAACAAAACACGCAATTGTGGTCGTCTGCCCGTCGCACATACGAAAGGTAGAAATACCTACGCACGAAGTGCTTACGGAAATCGGCAGGGACGTAGGCTTCCGAATCAAGCGACAGTATTCACGGACGATAAACGAAAGAAGGCGTCTGCTGCCTTATATCAAGAAATCTTTCGGCAATCGAATGGATACTGAATACATTCTCATCTTCCAGAAGACCTGAGCCAGCATGGGAGACATAGACTACCTCAATGCTACCGGGGAAGGTCTCCACCGCGAACTCCTAGATGGAGATCCACTCGCTTCCAGCAAGATTGCAGAGCTGTTTCTACGACCTTTAATCGGTGCCCTGAACCGGAAGTTTCACAACCTCTCGGACGCTCATTTAGTCAACCATGCCGTAGCGGACGCACTGTTGAACTACCTGGCATCACCCGAAAAGTTTGACCCAACAAGAGGCAAGTTGTTCACATACCTGTGGGTTGCTGCCCAAAGTGACCTGCTAAATCACATAGAGGGAGAGCGAAAGCATGCGAGCCGGAAAGTTGACGAAAAAGTTGTCGAACTTCGACCAGGTCGTCCGGTAAACGAGACGGAGGGAGGTCAAGACCCCGAAACGGCACTACTGCTTGCCGAGGAAGCCTGGCTCATCCAAACGAAAATCAACGATATCATCTCAGACGAATCAGATAGACAGGTCGTTGGGCTAATGCTTGATGGGGTTCGTGACACTGCACATTTCGCAAAGATCCTTGGTATCAATGAGAAGTCCACTGAGGAGCAAGCATTACTGGTGAAGAGAAATAAGGACCGAATTAAGGTCGCATTGCAAAGAGGACTGAAACCGAGAAAGTCAAAATGACGATTCATTCGAACTCAACGTCGGCAATGGGTGAGCTGGTCAAGCGTCTCGGACGCAATCCGAAATTCATGGCCTACGTGCTATGCCGGTATCAAGATCAAGAGGAGATAAGCGATGAGAATCTGCCTGCGGTATTGGGTACCCTCCCGGAGTTGGTGTGTCGATTGGCCCTTTGCCGAAAACCAGATGCTGATACGACGAATTTCGCTGAACGCGTCCGAGAGATTGCTGACTATACGCTAGTCGATGAGTCGTTGCTTGCAAACATCATTCGACAGGTTGGCAGCATCGAGGCCCTTTCGAAGTCATCGGAACATCGATTCCTAGCTGCTGCGCGAGATCACGGCGACATTGCATCCGAGGAAGAATCGTCCCCTCCGACGAAGAAGCCTGAAGGAAAGAAATAGCGTGTGGCTGTATCCCTCCGAGGAAGGAGCAATCAGCACGTTTTGGGATTTGTGTGGCGAAATGGAACCGTTCCCGAGGAACCTGGAACGATATGTGGCACTGGCGCTCCCCCTTACAATAATCAAACTTCCTCGCCTGAAGATCACAGACATCCAGAACTGGCTCACCCGACGCGGAGCTTCGGTCGCTTTCACTTGCGGCGATCGCCGGCTGCGAGGATGTCTTGTCGCTCGGAGCGGCGAAGGATTGATCTTTGTCGAAGGAACGGACTCTCCCGCTGAACTTCGCTTCACGATTGCGCATGAAGTAGCGCACTTTCTGATTGATTACCTTCACCCTAGGGCGCTTGCTCTACGCGTGTTTGGTCCCGCAGCCACGGACGTAATAGATGGATTTCGCCCGCCAACAGCTTCGGAGAGGCTTCACGCCCTCTTGGCTTCAACAGCAATCGACATACACATAAACTTGATGGAGCGGAGCGGCGAGGGGGAAACTAGCAGTAACGTTCAGACAGTTGAGAATCGGGCCGACAGGGTCGGGCTTGCGCTCCTGGCACCGCCATCTATCGTGCTGTCGCGACTCGCTCCTTTGGAGCAAGGATTCGCAGAACGACACCAGGCTGTTACGTCGGAACTCTGTATGCGGTATGGGCTGCCTTTGTGGCTGGCCCGGCGGTATGCAAGGGCGTTGCTGGTCGATATTGGCCTCGGGCCTTCTTGGGTTGAAGGCATAAAGAAGACCTGACTTGAATTTTTGTCGAACTTTGAACACCGGGGCCGGTAAATGGATTGAGGGCAAGGAGAGTTGAAGTGAAAGATCAAGCGAGCCTCGCCAATCCGGCAGCGAAACTGCAACAGGCAGGCGAATCGAAGGAATTTCAGGAGGCATATGGCGAATCATTCGCCAACACGCTTGATCTGAACACCTGGTCCCACGGCGAGGATTTGCTGGCGGCATACGCCAAGCTCGACCAGGAGGTTGGCGAAGCGCTGGAGCGAGAAGATGAATACCGCGCAGAAGTAAGAAAGACAGTTTTTCCGCAACTCCCACATCTGCCCCATGCCCCTAGTCGAGCGGGCGTTTTTACAGCTGAGAAAGCAGACTTGGAGCGTGTTCACAGAGGGCTCCTATTCAATGGCGGGGTTGAAGCCTGCGATGGAACCAGCGTGGTTCACGACACTCTTCCGCTCACGATCACACAAATCGGGGTATGTCTCGTTTCTTACAACGGAGAACAGGGTTCCTGGGTTCATCGACTTTTCCGTAGGGATCTAAGAAGTAGGCAATCAAATCTGATTGATGAAGTGATGACTGTTCTGGAGCGGCGCGAAAAGCGCGAAGGCCAGGGTCTCACTGGTGACTCGCTCAGCGAATTGGCTCGTCGTGGGATTATGACGTATGCAGAGCGAGCAATCTTGAAGGAAAAGTCGGCAGCGGTATGGCGTTTGGGGCACGGCAGCCCGATTCCCTACGAACTCATTACCGGCTTGTGGGCATCTCAGGCGGAGCGAATCAGGGTGAGTCTTGATCTGATCCGTTGGTATGTCCTTGAGCACAAACGCTTCATCTTTGTTCCGAGCGCGCCACGGAAGAGACACTGGCTAATGATTGGTAATGCGCTGAGACCGCTTGAGTATGCCGTCGTTCAAACCATCCGGCCAGAAATCGAAGCGATGCTGGAAACCGGAGGGTACCGCGACGGTAGCGGCGTGAGAAAGGCGATGGAGCAATTCTGCGAAGAAGTCGGCGATAAGGTGATCATTGGTTTGTTCAAGGTGTGGGATGCAACGCCCCCATATATCTTCTACGCCCACGCCGATCACGTTGATGTCGCCGCCCATATCGTTATGGCGGATAGTTTGCTCCAAGAACATCGCGGTTTTCCGATGCTCATCGATCTGGCGGACACAGTATGCTCCACAACTTTTGGCGCAGACATGTTCATGTCTTCTGTCCAGATGGCTTATGCAGACGCAGGCAAACCATTTCGTTACTTGGGCGAGCGCGAAACGCGAGCCAGATAGGGATTCCAAATGACAACGGAGCGAGATGACCGTTCAAAAGCTGCTACCACCGGCAACTCCGACAATAAGAACCTCATGCAGCTCGACGAAGAGGTGTCGCTCGCGGGCGGCGAATGGACTCTTCCTGAAGAGTTCAAAGGCTCGATTGGGCGAACCATGTACGATTTTGCGACCAGTAAGGATGGGACCCTAACTGTCTTACTGCCCTCCGACAACATCAGTGCGGTACCCTCGCAATCTTTGCTTAGGATCAAAAGTCGCCCGAAAGATATCGGCGGAGATGGCCGGCAATATCTCGCCGCAGTTGTGGAGGGCCCATTCGCAGAGCCCGACGGATTGCGAGCTGATGCTCCAATTGTGGTCGCAACCACCGTCCGGGGAGCCGCATTCAGTCCCCGTTACCATGGACGTGTCCAAATCGAGCTCCTCGGCGAGGAAGTCGATGGCAGTGTTGTTCCTCCGCGCTTTCGCCCCCTTCCAAACAGCCCTGTCTTCGTCATTGAGGAGACAGAAACGGCCAAAATGCTCGGGCTGGAAGGTGAGATCGATCTCGGATTCGCGGTGGGCTTTAAGAACCTTAGAGTATGTTTTCCATCGACCAAGAAATCCGTGCTACCCCGGCACGTAGGCGTCATTGGCACTACCGGTGGCGGGAAATCGACCACAGTCTCCGGTCAGATTCATCAATTTCGAAAAGCCGGCATAGCCACCGTTGTCATCGACACGGAGGGCGAATATACGGCTGTCGACAAACCCACGGAAGACAAGCACATGATCCGGTTGCTCGAGAGGCAAGGGAAAAGTCCGGAGGGAGTGCCCAACACCCATGTTTATCACTTGACAGGCAGAGCGACGACGGCGGTCGCGCCCACGCCAATCCACTCGTTCAGACTGGATTTTTCTAGTCTCTCACCTTACGCCGCGTCAGAAATTTTGGACTTGTCGCCGGCTCAACAGGACCGCTTCTTTAAGGCCTACGACACAGCGAAATTGGTCTTGCGGGACCTAAATATCTATCCACGCAAAGGTACAAGCGAAGAGCGCAAGGCGCTGGAAATTGACGAGTTCGAGACAGGACAGCCCAAACTTACGCTCTCGCACTTGATTGATGTGGGCGGTTTTTTTCTTGGGAAGCTCTCGGGCATTGACCATGAGCCGCACAACGCGGAATTTAAGGGCACGAAAGAGAAAGCGCAGATCAAACAACGAGTGGCAACTGTTGACACGAACAACGAGATTAGCTGGAAAGCGCTTCTCGGGAAGCTTTGGCGATTGCACCGTATGGGTATTTTTGATAATCGGAATGCAAACGCCATCACATTTTCTGAATTGACCCAATCTGGACGGGTTTCGATTGTGGACCTGAGTGATACAGACTCTACCCTGGTGAACAATCTTGTGATTGCAAACATCCTTAGGGGTCTTCAGCTTCAACAGGATGTCGCGTACGAAGCCGCCCAAAAGCAGGGAAAGGCTCCTACTCCAGTGATGATCGTAATAGAGGAGGCCCACGAGTTTCTTTCCCGCGATCGCATCGCCAAAATGGAAAACCTTTTCCAGCAGGTGGCGCGTATCGCAAGGAGAGGTCGAAAGCGTTGGCTCGGCTTGATGTTTGTGACGCAACTCCCTCAACACTTGCCAGATGAGGTTCTCGGTCTCATTAACAACTTCATTCTTCACAAGATTAGCGATGCTAACGTAATCACGAGATTGCGTCGCTCGATCGGGGGTATAGATGAGGGTCTTTGGAATCGACTCCCCAACCTAGCACCAGGGCAGGCGATCGCTTCGATGGCGAGTATGACGCGCCCCCTGCTGGCCGCGATTAATCCGACTCCTTGCAAGCTTCATATGATCGACTGACGACACGATCGCGAGCCGCACAACAAATTGCCTGGGCGCGTGTGGTGAACCAGCCACATAAATAAGGCGATGCGGCTGCAAAATGAGTGAGTCTGGCGAATAAAAAGCGAATATGCTATGCTTTGTTTCGCTTTACGGCTGCCGAAACGAACGACGATGTAAACGAAGCAAGATTTTACTGGAAAAGAGAAAAACATGGCTAACGACCAAAATCTAAAGATAGAAGTCCACTATATCGCCGCTACGAAGCCTTTCAAAACGGAGGCGCAACAGAGTGAAACTGTCGGGCAGCTCAAGGCTCAGGCGCTGAACGCGTTTGGTCTCGTCGAAGAAGGCAGCAAGACCTTCAAGCTCTTCTTTCACAAAACCGAGTTGCAAAACCTCGGCGAAACGTTGGGACAGGTCGCCGGTGGCAAGAAAGAACTGAATCTCAACCTTGAAGAATTCATTATTCAGGGCAAGTAATGGCTGATGAATTCTCGGAACTCAGCTTCAAGGAAGACCTGGCTGAGGTCCATGCCTTGCCCGAGTCTTCGCGGTGGAAGATCGAGACCATAGGGCCTTTAGAAGTCTACGTTACGCTATCGTCTGAGAAGGCTCCTGATAATCTTTTTCAAGCTCGACTCTTTTGGAATGCGTATCCAACCGAGCCGCCTTCGCTGAAATTTCGAGACCCGGCTACTGGCCGTCTCGATTTGCCGACAGCTTGGCCGGAGGTGAGAGGATTTCGACCAGGAAACCTAGATGCCTGCGTGAATTGGTGTAGTGAAGGATTTACCACGCATCCCGAGTGGAAGAACGACCCCAATACAAAGTGGAACTCCCAGGGGAATGCGCTGCTCCGGGTGCTACGCGTGATGCAGCGTGAGTTTGATCAATTTTTCGTCAAGAGATTTCAACAATGAATTATTTCCCAAAAATCGACAAGTGGCGTATCCCGCGCGACATATTGGCAAAATCTTTGGAAGAAATGGCACTCGACGGCGTTCGCGGCAACGAAGGCATTTGTCTGTGGTTGGGCAGCCGGAACGATGATGGCAATGCAACCATCACCCATATGGCTTTGCTTCGCGGTCCCGGCATTGTGAAAAGCCCGGCCAACATTCAGATTGCTCCGGAGCTGATGCGTGAAGTCCACGAAATCGCTCGGGAGAACGAACTTACTTTGGTAGGCCAGATACATTCTCATGGCCGCGGATATGGCGTGTCCCTGTCATACTCGGACCGAACGTACGGTATCTCAGTTCCTTATTATCTGTCGCTGGTCGCCCCCGACTATGCCATGAACAAAGTAACAAAAATCGAAGACTGCGGTGTGCACGTGTTCCAGCCTAAGAAAGGCTACGTTCAGCTCGGCGTTAAACAAGTGAAAAAATCGGTCCTGATCAAAGCTGGTCGTTCGGTCACCATATTAACCATAGGCGACGATGATCCCCGACGCTGAGTCGTTAGCTTTCAGTCGTCCCGCTGCTGCGGCTGATTCTCTCGGAGACAAGGCCCCGGACCGGCACCGATTTACGGAAAAAAAGGTTCTCCTCGCGGGTGAAGGAACTGTTCTTGGGTTTGAGAACGGCAGGAATTGCTTTCTCAACAGCATAAGAATACTCACGAGGATGACTCGCGGTCTGAAGATCTGGATACCGGAAGGCACGGGTTTAAGAGATGAAGCTTCTCAACTCATCGAGCATATCTCCTTCGGGGACAAGCCCGAGCTGCTCGCAACGCCCCCGGACTTCACAATGTTTGATGCCATTCTCTCGGTGGGGGCCGAAACGCATTCCGACTTGCCATGGACGACGATAAACTCAAATGGATGGGTGGCGCGGGTATCATCCGGAGCCACAGCCCTCTCTTCTGTGTGTGATCAGCCAAACCCTGTGGGCGCTCTTGCCGCCGCGTCATTGGGCGCTTCGGAAATTTTCAAGAGGCTTATCAAGCTGGTTCCAGAGCGCGCCGAACCCTTGGACGGTCTTGCTTTTTCTTTTTATGCATATGTGGTTGGTGACGACCCTGGTCCACCGCTCCCTGACAAGATCCCCGTAGAAATCTTTGTGATGGGAGTCGGTGCTATCGGCAATGGCGTAGTGCATCTCCTCAATTCACTGCCGGTTTCGGGAACGGCATTTTTTGTCGATAGGCAGAAATTTGCAGAAGAGAACCTCGGAACCTGCATATTGATCGGCCCTAAAGATTTGGACACGCCTAAAGCCGTGTTCGCAGCAAAACTTGTGGAAAGCAAGTTAACCACTCGGGGTTTCCCCCAAGACCTTGCTGAATTCGCTTCGACAACGGTTAAAGGGCTCCCGTACCCGAAAATTATTCTGAATGCTTTGGATGAGATCGACCCGAGGCACTCCGTTCAAAGCCTTTGGCCGGATTTGATTATAGACGGCGCAATCGGTGCATTTGCTTGCGAGGCGACCCTTCATCCATGGGGGGAAGATTTGTCTTGCCTGTATTGCGACTTCGAACACCCTCCGCAACGCAGTGAGCAACTTGAAAGTGAAGTGACGGGGCTGAGAGAAGATCGCCTGAAAGACATGAATTCACCCGTGACGGAAGATGACGTTCGCGCTGCGCCAGCAGGGAAGCGGGAATGGCTCAGCACGCAGCTAGGAAAGGAAATTTGTTCACTAGTCTCGGAAGCGACAATCGAAAAGCTATCGCAAGAAAAACAAAAAGAAGGATTCCGGCCATCCGTGCCCTTTGTAGCCTGCTTAAGCTCGTGCATGATGGTTGCCGAGCTTGTACGCCAAACGCTTCAATGGCCTGGAATCCTCGATACAGGGTTTCAATTCGATGTTTTGGCGGGTCCTCAATATGGCATACGAAAGGCTCACTCCCGAAAGCCGACATGTATTTGCGTTCAGCGAAAAAATATTATTGAACTTCTCAGAAAAAAACATGGGCTAAAGCCTTAATCGCATGCCTTTTCAGCCGTACTCTGAAGCGTGCTCCCAGCGTTGTCCAGGGGTCAGTGCCGGAGGAAACTCGGCACATCTTCGCGAGGAAGAATTGATAGCGGATCGTGTGATTAGGTTCAGTGAGCGCTGGAGTTGTTTTCCAACTGCTTATTCAGAGATGTAAGATCGTGCTCGTAGAACTCACGTCCTCCCTTGATCGAGAGACCCTGCAGAGTCTCGGACTTCGCAACGTCGATTTTGTTCTCTCGCAGGAAGGCTTTCGCCAATTCTAAGTGCATTTTCTGTCGGACAATCATGGGCAGATTCTTATCTGACGCCTCATATGCCATCATCTCGGCCTGTTGGTAGTACTGTCTGCCTACTACAATATCGCCTTCCCACAGATGCAGAAGTCCCCATGTTGCTGTGAGTGCGACCGAATCAACCAATCGGAGTTCCTTGGTGCTCTGTAAAGACGACAGAATTCTACGTGCCTCGATTGGCCGTCCATGCATGAGAAGGACGTAAGCGAGATTATTGACCAGGCCAGGAAAGTGAGGATACCGCTTCACTCCCTCGAACAAAACGTTTTCGGCAGCCTCAAAGTCACCCCTAACGTCCGTGAGAAACCACCCGAGTTCAGCGTATGATCCGGCGCTCGCATTACCTGTGGCGAGTTCCTTATACAGTAAGTCTATAGCTTCTTCAAAACGATTCTCTTCGGAGAGAACAAAAGCTTGCACTTCTGGTGTGGTATGACTCTTAGGGAAAATTTCTGTACATTTTTCGAGAATTTGCCAAGCTTGGGCAAACTGGCGCTTTCTCGTGTAGAACCTTGCAAGATTATGGTATGGAACCGGATCGAATGTCGGATCAACTGCAATTGAACGGTTGAACCACTGAGCAGCCGTTTCACTATCATCCTGACCGTCAAAACAGTAGCCAATATTATTCAGCACCTTTGCCTTCTGCTTTCGGTCGCCTTCGTCATTGCCCTGAAGCTGACGAAGCGCGGTTGTAAGTTGTAGTCGCGCTGCTGAATATTGTTTTAATTGAGAATGGGCGTCAGACAGGATTTCCCGTGCAGCGATATCATTAGGCTGCCGCTCCAAGTAAGCTGCCAACAGTTCAACTAGACTATTGGTGTGCCCCTGCTGCAAGAGGACGTTGGCTAGTGCATGTACGGCATCCTTCATCTCAGGCGCCAACGTGAGGGCTGTCTTAAATGAACGGACTGCGCTCTTCACATCGTCCGCCATAACGTAAGCAACTCCGAGTGCCTGATAAATCGCGGGCGAACGCACCTCGGTTCTAGCTGCAAATCTAAGATGTCTAATTGCTTCGTGAGACTTCCCAAGCGTTAGCAGCGAGATGGCCATCAGATAGCGTGGAAATACCGCCTCAGAGTCAATCTGAATAGCTTTATTAAGAATTTCAGTTGCCTCTTGAATTCTACGGGTTCGCAGAAATATATAAGCCAAATTCACCAGAGGTGACAATTCTTTTGGATATGCAGTGGACAATTGTTCGTAGATTCTCTGGGCCTCATCAAATCGTCCCTGTGAGGCACTGATTCGAGCAAGGTTGGCCAACGACATGAAATGCTGCGGCGACAGTTTCAAAGCCGTTGCGAACTCGGCCACAGCCTCGTTAGGCTTGCCGCAGTTCATAAGAGCTAGGCCGTAATTTGCATGTGCCTGTGCGCTGGACGGGAATCGTTCTGCATCACGTCTAGATCGTTCAACTATATCTTCAAGAATTCCTTCAACCTTTGATATCCCTAGCTCAGCCGGCTTGTCGACCCAATCGAAGTCAAAGGAACCCTTCAAGCTCGTCACTGACGTTGTTGGTATGGCTTCGAATGGACTCTCCCCCGGAGGCCCCAATTGGAACTGAGGCGGGGAGACTATGAATTGTTCTTTTTGGTTCGAAGTGATTATCATTGCGATGCCCCTAACCTATTCACTATCCTCTTTGATTCTCGACGTGCGAATTTCGAGGCGTGGTTCAGTCTGTATTGTTCTTTTTGTTGTTTCCAGCGCCTCACTTTTTCTTCGTTCCTCAGCACTAACAGACATTGGTCAATTTTCAAAAATATTGTTTCGAAATCACAGAGTCTTTTCTGATAATCCAGCGTGGAAATCGATTTGTAAAGATTGTCCACAAGTCCGCGAATGCAGGCAGGAGTATCGTTCACATACGCTGAAATTGATGGCAGTGGGTGTCCCGCATCTAAGCTCTGTACGAATTGCAGATATACTCGTCGGCGGTCGCGTTTTTGGACGGCCCCCATGGCGCGCGCCAAGTCGGCGGCGAAGCTCGCGTCAAAGATTTGAACCCCCAGAATGACCCCAGAAAACAATTCAAAAAGCGTTGCCCCAAGCGCAAAAATGTCCCCCTGGCGAGCAAGCGTTGGATCATCATCATGAAGTAGCGCGTGCATCTCTGGCGAGGTATAACGTGAATCTCCTGGGGCAGCCGGATAATTGGCGAGGATTGCTGATTCAGTTCCGTCGATCTTACGAGCGGTCCCGAAATCAGACAGTTTGACATCCCCATCTGACATTAAAAGGAAATTGGATGGCTTGATATCTCGATGCACGATTCCCCGCCGATGAATTCTTTGCACTGCCTTGCACATGCTACGAAACGCGACAAGTTTCCGTTCAGGTTTCCATTGGCCACTTCTAATAATCTCGGCGGCGTCGGTCGCTGCTAACTCAACAACATAATACGGAAATCTAAGATCGAAAGGGATTCCAGTGTTGCTTTGGACGCGCTCAACGAATTCATCTCTGGCACCCAACCACTCCAGGATATTTGCATTTCCTACTAGTTGCTCTAGCAAGATTGCTTCCCGACAAAAACACTGGAAGCGGTAGGTTTCGATCAATCGATCTGGCCGAAAGACTTTTATTGCAACTGTGCGCCCTGTCTGTCTATCGGTCGCGCTGAAAACGAGGGAAAAGTGGCCTTCTCCGCCATTGGTGCCAACTCGTTTCAGACCTACGTAACGCCCCCCGATATCAGGCTTAGCCTCTATAAGGCGAAGAAAACCGTCACGGGCGGGATCGGGTGGCATGCCTTCCGCCAAATCTGTCCCGGAGAAACTTCAAAGCCTCGTCCGGGTGTTCACGCAAGATATCAATTATTTCCTGAGGTACTTTGCCCGCAGATAGAAGCAAGGCATCGCGATCATAGTTGAAGTAATCAGCAACCCTGGCGACAAGCTCGGCGGAAGGGCTGATTTCGTTATTTTCGAGCTTGCTCAAATACGTATAGTTCACCTGAAGCTCAGGAGCTAAGCGCTTGATGCCTATCCCGCTCTTTGTTCTCAGACCACGAAGTATTTGTCCAAACTCCATACGTCATTCTAACCATGGGTTGAGTAATATGTCAACCCTTTAGCTTGATCGCAAAACTACCCCCAGATGCAATCCGAAAATCCTCTCTGCGACGCGCTGGACAGAATCATTGGCTCGATTCTCGGAGAACCTCTCATAAATCCTCAATTGGAGACGGCTGACTCGCAGGATCAGGTCTACTGGAATCGGGTTTTCTCTTCTCGGCTCCTGTTTCTTCTGAATGTCTATCCTGACCTCTTCCTCGGTTAGGGAGCGAAGCCGGCCTAACGGTCGGCCGGTCGGCTTCAGTGTTTTTGGCAGTTTTCTCATCCTATCGCTCAATCAACTCCTCGAACCTCATAGCCAGCATTTTCCCAGCTTTGGCCGTAAACCTGGTAAAGGTCGTATCGGTCAACTTCCGGTTCATATCCACGAATCTCAAGAACTTCGGAAACAAATCGCGTGCCCGGCTGGCGCTCGATCTGAACGATGATATTCAGAGAGTCCGCGATGTTTGTCTTGATGGCCCGGTATGGCATTTCGACGCCGCTCTGCAGCACGCAAGTTGTGAAGCGCGAAATGCCTTGAGCTGCAGAATTCGCATGAACGGTCGAGAGAGTGCCACTGTGACCCGTATTTAGAAGCTGAAGTAGGTCGAAGGCCTCGCCTCCACGAATCTCGCCCAAGATGATTCGGTCAGGCCGGTGTCGGAGTGTTGCTTTCAGAAGGTCACGGATTGTAACGGCAGGCAGATCGTTCTGCTCGCGGCGAGCTTCGAATCGCAGGACATTCTCTTTCTGAATCTGTATTTCTGCTGTGTCCTCTATCAAGACAATGCGCTCATGGTTTGGGATGAACTCCGTCAACACATTGGCAAGCGTGGTCTTGCCACTTGAAGTTCCCCCACAGATTAGGATGTTCTTGCGCTGCGCCACGTACTCTTTCAACTGTTCTGCGAGTCCAGCGGTGACCGTTCCCACGTCAATAAGGTCCTTCATCTTGAATTTATGGGAATTGAACTTTCGAATAGTCAGGGCGACACCGTGGATACTGCAAGGGGGAATCACTGCGGCAACGCGGCTTCCGTCAGGTAGACGTGAATCAAGGATGGGCTTCGCTTCTGAAATGTCGTCACCCAATCGTCTGGCAATGTTTTTGACTGCGACGATGAGGGACTCGGGGGTCAATTTCACTCCGGGAACCGCTTGAAGGTAGCCGGCTTTTTCAATGAAGATCTGTTCCGGACCGTTGACCATGATCTCGCTGATGTCCGGGTCCAAGATGAGATGCTGGATCGGACGGAGAAACGGGAGAATCAGCTCGAATCCATTCATTAGAGTACTCCATCCGCAAGCTGACGAAAGTAGGACTTGTTCACGTCATTGAGATAGGGCTTGAGATAGCAAAACATCGGAGGCAGCGGATTGAGCCCGTCGTAAGCCAAAGTGATGGATTGTGCGTTCTTCAACTCCGTGAAGGTCTTCATATCGAATCTGTAGTCCCGCTGCTGGCTGTACGTCTTGGATGTGCTGATGTGGGCTTTGTCAGCCAGCGGCTTGCCCGTGAGATAGCTGACTCTCGAATCGTGTCCGCTTTCGGAGATGTTGTAGTTGACGCGCCACTTTTCCTCCTGGCCGCACATTTCACTCGCAATCTTTGCGGAGAAGTCGTCCGACAACGACAGGAAGATTTTCGTACGGAAGGTTTGCAGCAAGGTTCGCCAGGTTTCCCCAGGAAGGGTTGATTGCAACGAGCTGATGCTCTGTGTCGCTACGAGAGGGACGCACTTTGCTTGGCGCGACAGAGAGAAGAATTTTTCGTCGCCACTCGGCTCGTTCACGCCGACTGTAGCAAGCTCTTGGTATTCATCGCAGATGAACACAATGGGCCGCCACTCTTTCCTGGGAGTCTTCGCAATATGCGGGATTCGATTCAAGACGGCCCTTTGAAAATCCATCTTGAGCATCACGCCGATGGCTCGTGCCAACCCCGGATTCATGCTGGCGGGAAAATTCAAGGCAACGACCTTGCCTTGCTCCAATAATGTTGCGATCTGGGGGAGGGGCTTTCGTCCAGATGTCTGCGCTTCAGGGTGGCGATACAGTTCGAGAGGCGGACAGAACATGCGTTTGACGCGTGGATTGTCGTCAAAGAGCGAGAGAAAAACCGAGATGCCTTCGACAACAGAGCTTTGCAACTTCTTGTCGAGGTTTTTCCAGTCGTCGTTGTACCAGCGCTTGACTGCTTCCAATTGCTCCTTTCTATCTGGGTCCACGCCGTTCGGACCGACCTCGTGCTGCACAGTCGGCTCGATCCCTAGTTTCTGCAATACGTCTCTTACTGAAGATGAATCTAGCATTCGGTATTCCTGCCCACTCTCATTTGCCTCGAAACCAACCTCAGCAAGTTCTCTGGCGGAAGCTTGGAAGGATTCGCGCGAGACGGTGAGAAAGGATTTCCCCACGATGTTTTCCTCGGCCTGCCGCATCTTTCTTTCAAGCGCTTGTGCCGAGATAGCTGACTCATAGACATCGAACAGCGTGACGTAGCCGAACCCGACCTGGTGAAGGATGATGATGAACTTGACCAGATTCGTGTAGGCCTGCTGCCAGAACGGTTCTTTGCCCTTGCCAAACAGATTGTTTAATAAGGATGCGATTCCGTAGGCCAGAGCGTAGCCTTCGAGATCGTTGTAAAGTGGGTTGTAAGCCCACTCGGAATCCAAGCCGATTTCGATGTAATCGCCGGCGCGGCCTCTCTTCAGCAGGATCTCCCTAACCTTGCCGCAGAAGTCGCCTTTAACTTCAAGGACCAGCGCACTCGCTTTGGCATCGGCGTCTGCTGCCCGGTAGCCCAACAATTGATCGGTGAACGGATACATGCCGCCAGCCGTCTTTCCACTACCCGTGGCCCCAATCATGATTGTGCCGGTGAACAATCCACGTTCCGGGATGATGAGCCAACTTGGATTTTCTGCAGGGATGGGGAGACGCGGGTTGTGAATCTCCCCTATGACTAGGCTGAGTTGATTCCGAGATTCGACAATGGGATAAAGTGGCAAAGGCTGCGGCTTTGGTGACCGTCTTGGCCGCAACGTAAAGATGTAGAGCGCAGACAGCAAGAATGAATAGCCGATGTATGGCGTGGTGAACAGCATGATGTAATAGGAGGCCTTCAGGCCGGCATAAGTCCACGGGTCTCGAAGCGCGATCAATCGAAGGAAGTACTCGTTCCAAGTCTGTGGAACGAGGGAAGCAGTCATCGGCCAAGACATCTTGAAATACAACACGGTGCCCGTCACTATCGCCAGGAACATGGCGAGGAAGTTCTTTGAGTTTAGAACTCGTTGAATCACGCTGCCGTTGGCGGTGTCCTTATTGCGTTCTTGGGAGTTGCGATTGTGGGTTGGGATGTGTCAGAGGTTGCGGTTGAACCTGTATGATTCTTTTCAAGCCACTGGTTGAACTCCTTGTCTCGACGAAAAAGACGTTTCAAGGATTCGCCAATGATGTACTCGTGCGTCGCGCCTCCGAGGAAAGCCGCATAGCGCTGAAGCATCGTGTGCGCTTCCTCGTCGAGACGAGCCGAAACTACCTTCTTTTCCTGCTTTGGTTCTACCTTCGGAATCAAGGCCATATTCTGCTCTCCTGTTGCTGATGTGATTCAGAGTTCCTAACTACTTCTCCCACAACTCTGCCGGCGACGGAGCGAGGAACTCTGCTGGACAACTTGGGCGGTAGCGACCCCCGGCGCGCCGAAGGCGTTTGGGCGGCTGCCAAGCCGCTCAAAGTGGGGTCGCTACCGCCCAAAATTCGGTTTTCTCCTCGCTCCGTTCTGATGCTCCGTCGCCGCTCATCTCTTTATTTTCCTACCACTTGTACTTGCGGCCATCGGAAACCTGGCCGCAAATCCATACGAAAGCCGCTTCGGAACCTCTCCGCGTCCCGGAAGCATCCTTCTCGATCGCCTCGAACCTTCTCACTCGTCACGCCAATATCTTTGAATACATGGCAGTTCCCTCGTCACCTTCCAGAAATCTGCAAGGATCGGGTGCTGGAAACCTGGGGTAAGCCATCACCCATCACGTTCTCCGCGCAGTGTTCCGCGCCATTACCGCGCGGGTCAGTAAAGACCGACAATGATGAGCCGCATACCATCGTTCGAAAAACACCCTTCCGCGCTACTGCAACTTGCTTCGAATTTTGCGTTACTTCGTCATCTGCGATGGCCCCTCTGCGCCACTTTTCGTACAACTCCTCGAACTGCCGACCTGCGTAACGCGCCTGCGCTTCCTTGAGCAAAACCACGTCAGCGCTCGCCACACGTTCCTTTGCCTCCCAAGCTCTACGAATGCGGAAGTAATCCAACAGGATTACGGAGTTGGAGCAGTCGCGCACCCCGTACAGGACGTGGTGGAACTCCGATTCCGCTGCTTGGAACAACCGGGCGGTGGGAGCGACGTAGATAAACTCCAGCTTTGGGAGCGCCTGGAATAATTTGAAATGCGCCCGCAAGTGCGTGCCAAAGGCTTCAAGCGTCACGGCTCCCGCGTCCACATATGTGAAAGTAACCACCGGGGGCGAGGACTTACGATCCACAAACATCGGAAACCGGTCCACGAAATAACGGGGCGTAACTTCGGCGGACCTTCTGGCCCGATATTGCTTCACCGGAAGGGTCTCTATGCTTACGTTCGAATCCTTCTCAAAGAACGCGACCTTCTCCGCTTCCGTTTCGAGATAGCGATGATCCGGATGCCGAAGAACAAAGTCCAAAGCGACCAATCGTGTCTTAACGTATTCCAGTTCGTGCTTCTTGCGCGTGCGCAGATTCTCTCGTTCGATGGCTTGGTACACCTTCCGGGCGAAAAGGTGATAAACACGTCCGCCCGACCGATACGCGTGATAACTCGCGTGTTTCCGTTCCAGAAGCTTGCGAATAAACGCGTGGGACACCGATCCCGATTCTGTTTGTGCAAACGATTTGAACTGGCGGTTCGTGAAGTAACCGGAATGCGTGGCCACTAGGAAAAGAAACTCACTCTCGCGCCTCGTGTAGCCGAGAAGGTGAAGCCCTTCACGTTGGAACGCTGTCATTGTCATACCGACAGAACCTCTCGTACCATGCCCGTGTCGTGCAAAGCGCGACGGATGCGGTTGCTGTCTCCGCTTCTCGCATAGATCTTGAAACCCGCCGCTGCCTTGCCCCGAATGCCTTCTTCCCGATAGTTCCGGGAGAGGAGTTCCAAATTCTGTCTCCCAACCTCTCCGTCACGCGTTTCGTACTCGATCTGGATGTCGGGAAGGTGGATGGTCTCGTCGTCTAACGTCAACCCTTGCTCTTGCGCAACCGCCGCCAGTAATCTCCTCCGCTCGTCTTCGGACATGTGCCCTGCGGCTTCCTTGGCGCGATTGATCGATTCCTTCAGCTCGAAATCGAGCCTCACTCGCGTCGGTTTTCCGCCTCTCTCGCGAATCTCTTCCGCGGCTTTCTGATAGACCTTATAAAGGTCGGCATCGTGGTCGAGCTCCTTGGGCTTAACGAACCCGTGATAAAGCCTTTGCTCCTCGGGAAGACCACTCGCTTCCCTGACGATCCGCTGGCCTTCCGCGGTCAGGGCTACCAGCTTCCGGGCACTCTTGTGCGCCCGGAACACCGTCTGTTCCTCAACCAATCCTTGTGTACGAAGGCCTTCGAGGTCGTACTTCAGGCGCGCCTCATCACCGCCATAAACGAATCGAGCTAAATCGCGGGCGTCTACGACGCGAAACGTTCCGATGTCCCGCATGGCCGCGATTTCGGAGTTACGCAGAGAGTAACTTCGGCCTCCATGCTGATGTTGCGTTCTGCGATCAGGCGACCGCTCTGGGGAGCTTTGCACTGGCCTCTCGGGTCTTTCGGGGGTCGTTGTCGAGGAGGATTCCGTAGGCCCGCGTCCAACCGAAGGACTTGTTCCATTTGTGTCGTGCGGGCGGCTCTCGTTTTCGGGCTTCGGCTCGGCCTCACGAACGTTATCGCGATTTAGAATGTCCCAACGGGCCATCGCTACCGCCTCTCCGCAAGGAACGGCGGGAGACCTTCTGGGCTCTCTGCCAGCATCTGGTTGTCAAAATGGGACAGCTTCCTCCCGGTATCCTTGAGCAGGATTTTGCGGTTGATCGCGAGGGCCGCCGCAAAGAGATTCAGACCCAGAATCCCGATGAAAACCGCCATGCTTGCGCCACAGTGGAGGAAGAGTGCCTTCTTCGAGGCGGCCAGGAAATTGAGGCGGCTCATAAGCCCAAACAGCACCAGAATGAGCGCCGTCGCCGATATAAAGAGAGAGTTGCGAATCACTTGATGAACGCCTCGTCTTCCCGGAAATAGGTGATGGTCAGACCCAGCGGATTCGTCAGAATGTCTGCATTCGGAATGTGATCCCGGAACGAAAAGAGAAAGCTCGCCGTATACAATCTCCGCTTCGCTACCGAATGGTCGGCGGGTGAATATTCGATTTCGAAAAAATCTACCGTCGCTTTGTACGGTGCCTTCTCCATCGGCTCGATCACCACTTGCTGCACGTCGATATCCTTCTCCGGGGCGAGGCTGTCGGAGAGAAATGCCTTGATGATGTTTTTCTGTTTGAACTGCTGAATGGTGTCCCCGGCGAGTTTCCCGTCGAGGAAGTACAGCGCCTGGCTGAAGTCATCGTTGATCGTCGAGCGGTTGCGACGGTAATAGAGCTGGCAGAAGCGCGTAAGAAAATATTTCGTCTCTTTGTATTCCGGTTTGTAGACGAGGCTTTCGTAAGCAACGGCTTGCGCCCGGCCAATTTCGTCAATCCGAATGACCATTGGCTTGAAGCTCTCCAGCGTGCGGACAATCTTGAGATTCATAAGAACCAGGCCCAAAACGACGAGCGATAGCAGCGTCACCGCAATCTTCAAATAGCCACCGGTGACAATCGCGGATGCGTACTGTTCAAGGTAGAGCTGCTTCGCCTCGTTGAAGGTGTTGTCTTTCATAACGTCGCTCCGAGGGCTCTCGAAACCGTGTCAAAGAGGTTGCCTGCCGATCCGCCGGACGTGCCGCTGAAGATGTGGCTGGTCAGCATGGGGACCTTGATAATCGCGTAGATCGCAGCCAGGTACATGACGACCAGCACGGGCGAGATTCGGATGAGGTCGGTTGGTGAAATGAACCCCGTAATCTGGGCGTGAATGATGCCGAACGTGAACTGGCTGACGACATAAAGGACGCCTGCGGCGACGACCTGATAGAACGAATACTGAATGAAGGCCTTGAGCCAACCCCAGAAGAGCCAGTCTAATTGGGGAACAATAAAGAACGGAATGAAGACCGGTCCAAGAAGGATGCACACGGCGGTTGCGACAACGCCGAACGCCACGACAATCAGAGCCAAGCCCTCGGTCGCGACCGCTGCCAACCACAACAAGGCATAAAGGAAGGTCGCAATCGGCTGCGTGATTCCCGGCGCTTCGAGATTCCCAAGAACGTAGCCGGTATCATCCGCGATACGTTGCGCGTTGGCTTGGCCGATTTGGTTTGAGAGGCTGGCGGCTTCGTCGGTGATCAAGTGGTGGAAGTCGCGGCCAAAGCCGGGAATCGGCGCATCATAGTAGTTCACCATCGCGAAACCAAAACTGATCATCAGGATGAGCGTCACAAAGTTGGCGAAGTGGAAGCCGCCGCGGTGTTCACCTGCGGCAAGAGCCGCCTTGATGCCGTACCAAACCACCAGGATGGTGGCGAAGGCCCGGAACAGGTTTTGCCCCATCCCGTCGAAGGTCCCAAGGTTCTGCTGCACGAGCGTATTGACCGCCTGCAGCACTGCGTCAAAGAAGTTCATGGTCTCTCCGCGGTTCTCCGTTCCGGGCCGAGCGCATTAGGGGAGCCGATAACTAGACAGGCTCTGGGTTAGGTTGCTGTTGAAGGGAGCGAGATTCTGGGTCACTTGCTCCCGCATCTGCATGGCGAAGTTGAGGTTCGCGGCGTCGGTGTCTCGTTGCTGTTTCGCCTGGAGAACCTGTTGCTCTAGCGCTGCGACGCGGAGGTTGTTTGCGTCTTGAAGCGTCCGGAGTGTCAGCACGTTGCTCGCGTTGATCTTGTTTAGAACGCTCATTTCCGTATTGAGGCCGGCGTCAGGGGAAAGAGAGTCTTGTTCAATGTTGGCGATTTGCTGCTGGACGTTTTGCGCGTTTGCCCGGACGTTTCCGACCGTGGTTAGAGCGGATACGTTTGCGCCGTCCGTCAACTGCAAGGAAGCGGCGACGGATTTGAGATGCAGCGCGTCGGCGGGATTCATGGCGGTGAGGACCGCCTGGTTATAAGCCAGGAATGGGACGATGGCCTGTTGGTAAGCGGGGCTGATGCTTTGCGGTCCCGCGCCATTGACGGCGCTCACCCAGCGGGTCGTGTTCCCGTAAAGGTCCCCCGACGTGAACGAGCGCCACTGAGAGAACACCGCACGATAGCGGCCCGGCATGTTGTGGATGTATTGAGCCATTTGCAGAGCCAGGTTCAGGTGCGAAGTCACTTTGGCGACGTTCTTCTGCAATTCAGCGAGGTGCTGTTGGAGCTGGTAATACCGAAGGAGCGCATTGTGATAGTTGGTCGGGTCGTAGACGATACCGCTGCCGAGCTGGGCCTCGGAAGCGACGGGAATCAGAAGTAGCGCGACCAGCATAAGAATGGGGGCGCACTTCTTCGAGATGTACTTCATACAGACTTCCTCCTTAATTAGTGTTTTGACTGCCTGGCCTTGCTGGGATCGGGATGGGGGTCCTGTTGGCTCGACGTGGCCGGGCACCCCGCGGTGTCCCGCGTCACTTGCCAAAAGCCATTCGGGGCTTTGGTCGTCTTGTACTTCCCGCAGGGGAGATATTGTTCATGGACCCCTTGTGCGATGAGTTTTTGGCGCAATTCTTCTTGATATGTGTTCTGCCGGTCCGCCATCGGTTGGCACTCGGCTTCGGCCTTGCAAAAGCCCGGAGGAACGACTTCTGGTTCTTCGTCCTTCTTCTTGCTGCACGCGGCCACCGTCACTGCGAGTATCAGAACTGCGGTGAGATATTTCATTCCATTCCCTCCAATCAAAGATCAGGCTGCATGTTGTGCTGGGCGTAGTCCGGCAATAACAAATCCCCGGACAGATAAATCTTCACGCGGTTGCCCTCGCGGATCGTCACCGTGGGGAGGATGTTCAGGAAACGGTCGAGAATCTCCGTCGAGGAGTTCGCGAGGCTGGAACCGAGACCCGCGCGGGCGCGGTCGAGGGGTGAATTCGTGAACACATTGCCGGTTCCGGCTTCCGAAATGCCGCCAAGAATTCCCACGGCCAGTGACGCACCGAAAATTTGGAGATAGTGGTTGTTCACTTTGTCGCGGAGAGCTGTTTCCCCGATCTGATTCAACCCCTTGAATTGGTCGAGGCTGACGGAGTAACCGTCCGGCATTATGAGCCGGTGGAAGAAAACAGCGAGCCGCTGCTGGCCGAGCGCCTCAACCTTCTTCGCTTCTCCCAGCACTTTCGTGCCAGCGGGGATAAGGATTTCCTGGCGGTCGTGGGAGTAGATGTCCGTCGTCACCAGACAATTGATTGGCCCGGCAAACGTGCCGTTCAGGCGGTTGATGAGCAAGGTTTCAAGGACCGTGCCCTCGAAGACCACGTATCGTTTCCCGGTAAACGAATTGAATGCTCCGGGCCTGGATGCTTCCGGGTTAGGTCGCTCTGAGTCAGCGAGTGGCTTTTGCTGCTCGCCCATAGTTGGAGCTATTCCTCTGGCTTCGCGTGCGGCGGTTTGTCCCGCTACTACAAACTGCGCTTCTGCCTGACGGACTTGGGCGTCCAAGTCGGTCGATGAAGGTGCTTGCGGGGTGTTTTGTGCTGGCGCACTACCGGTCCCTCGGGATCCCACAAGCTGCTCGGCTTCCTGACCCTTGCGATAGGTGAAGGCCACGTTTGGTGCAAACAGAGAAAGATATTCCCGCTTCTTCTTGTCCTCTTTGACCGGATCGGGAGGCGGGGGCGGTTGCGTTCCCGCGGCCCCGCCCATGACTCCTCCCGGTTCGGGAACGGTTCCCTCTGGCATCGTTGCGGTGCCGCCCGGTGGTACGTCGCCGGCAAGACCCATCGCTTGAAGCCGAGCGAGGTTCGAAGACGAGATCGGCTGCCGGGTTGCCGCCTGTTCCTGTTGAATCGTCTGCTTGAAATCCTCGACCGTGGCCGCGTTCGGAGCCTGCACACACGTGCCTGCGGTCAGAGCTGTGGCGGAGGTCGTTCTGCGCTTTCCGCCCCCTGTCAGCCACATGATCAGCACCATGACGACAGCAACACCCAGAATCACCAGTTGCTGGGTGTTCTTCGGAAGCAAACCAGCCGGCTTCGGGGCCTTGTTTTCAACCGTGCCCCGCAATTGTGTACTGCCTTGCGTTTCTGAAACTTTGTCGTCGGACATGGAACTCTCCTGGCGGACTTCAGTGTGCGGCGCTCTGCACAGCGCGTTCGAAACTCAACTTTTTCTTGCCGAGAGCGAGATAGCCCTGGTCCACAATCTTTGGAATCACGTACACGCCGTTGGCTAGGTCAAAATTGATGAGGTTTGGCTTGCCATCCTTGACTTCATAGATCGTGGGCTTCTCTTGAGCCGCGCACTTGATGAAGGTGAATTTGTCGTCGTGATAGATCGCACTGACTGAAAACGGCGCGCGCGCCGCTTTTGCGTTGTAGGTGTAATCGAATTGCAGCTTTCCAGCGTATTGCTCGCGATACTGATTGATTTCCCTTTGCGCCCGCTCCTGGGCTGTTTGCGCGGCCTGCGCCGACTCTGCCCGCGCTGTGTCCACGGCAGTTTTGTATGCTTGCACTTCGGAAGCACGGGCAAGCGGTGGGACGGCGGATGCTCCATTGATCGTCGATTCCTCTTTACGTTCGACGAAGATCTTCAGATCCGGTTCCGCGTTCGGCTCATTACTGATTTCTGTCAATAGGAACGAGTACACGTGTCCCGTCGAGGTGATGAGATTCAGGTTGCTATGAATTCCTTGCTGGGCCGGATGGAGATAGCAGAGATTGTGAACGCCATTGATAATCCAGAATTCCCTATCACCTGTGGTGGCGTCCAGAATCTCCTCATTCACCGGCAACACGATGAGCGTCGAGAATCGAATCTTCGCGTGAATCGGAATAATGTCGGTCTCGGCATATTTGACGGTCCTAGCGCCTGAATTCGCATGAATCGGCGGAGTCCACGCGAACATCGCGGCACACGCGATGACAAGAGAGGCAAGCAGTACGAATCGCGGGATTCTAGAGAGCATCGGTTCCTCCTGACGGAAAACTATTTTTCTTTTTCGAGTCGTTCGACGGAATATACTGCCGGGGTTTTTCTTCATCTCCTCGGGAGTGAAAGAAGAGACTTATCAGCCCGAGACCGCTGGCGAGGCCGACCGCCACGGGTAGGACCTCGAAGGCTTGGTGTGGAAACACTTCCTGGAAAGCATGAGGAAAGACGGCTTCTCCCGTCGCCAGCACCATTGCTGCCAGCATCAGGCCGGCCACGATTCCTGGCAGGCAGAGTTCGAAACCGGTCGGCTCTTGGCTCATCGCTTCTCTCTCGTCAGAACCTCAAGGCCCCGCTCGAAGCCGTGCTGCTTGAAAGCGTCGGCCCGCCTCCGGTTGTCAAACGGATCGTTGGTGTAGAGCCAGTAGCTTTTTGGGTCTACTTCCAGGTTCGCAACCTTGGCGATCTCATGGTTCTTGATCAGAAACTGCCGCTTGGGAATCAGCGAGGCAATGAGGTTGATTTCCGTTTCGTTCAAATGAAACTCGTTCCGGTACAACTCACGGTCCATGTCCGGGTTGGCTAGGAAGATTTTTGTGGCACAGGTTTCGATAATCACGTCCACGATGTCGGACTTCCGCAGTTCGTCGAGCGATTGTGTGGACAGAATCATCGCTGCATTCTGTTTGCGCCAAGTCTTGAGAGCTTCCACGATGTAGCCCTTGATGCGTCGATTTCGAAAGAACGTCCACGCTTCATCAATGAAGAACGCCTTGAAGATGTGCGTGATTTCGCGGTTGGTGATGACGTGATTCGCGCGATGGAGGATGTAGAACAGGAGCGGCTCAAGAATTTGCGGGTACTGTTCCATGCCCTGAAAATCGAAGCACTGAAAACGAGAAAAACTCACCGTGTCTTCGGCGTTGTCGAAGAGAAATCCGAATTGTCCGCCTGCCGTCCATTTGTGGAGCTTCAATGACAAGCCGCGCGGCAGCGTATTCGCCAACACTCCCAACGTGCGCAACTCCGGGTCAACGCTGTAGAGGTTCTCGATTTGCTGATACAGCTCCTGCTCTTCTTCCAGCGAAAGTCGTTCACCGCCGTGATTATCAGCAAGCACTTGGACGAATAACGCCAGAAAATCGAGATTCGCCTTTGTCCTGGGCAGACAGAATGGGTTGATTTTGAATCCTGTCGATTGCGGCCCTACCTTGAGGTACGAGCCATCGAACAGTCGCGTAAGGCTCTCGAAGCTACCGCCAAGATCGAAGATGAACGTATAGGGCTCGTATTTCTGGAGATTTGTGATTAAAAAGTTGAGCAGGAAGCTTTTGCCCGAGCCGGTTCGCCCGAGAATCACCGTATGGGCCGTATCCTTGCAATGCAGATTCAGGTAGTACGGCGTGCGGTGATTGGTTTCGAGCACCGCGAGGTATTCCTGCTTCAGGTGGCAGTTCAGTTGGTGTCCGGAGTGCAAGGTAAAGAGCAGCGAGTAGTCGGCATAGTTCGTATTGAGGATGAGCATGGACCGGAGATTGAAGGCGTAGTTGCCGGGAACGGTTGCGAGGTACGCGTTGAACAAGTTGTATTTCTCTTCGTATAGCTGGGCATCGTGGACGTTGAAGGCTTTGTAAAAATCGGCGCACGCCGATTCCACTTTTGATAGGTCTTGGTCGTAGACCACGATGGTCAGGGAGTAGTTCCCAAAGTGGTTGCCCTTGATTTCCAGTTCCTTGAGCGCCTCGCCCAAATCGTGAATCTGCGCTTCCTTGGACTCGTCCACGAGAACGTCGTCGCTGCGGTGCGGCTGGTCCGACGCCGTGACATAGCTTGCGAGCGAGCGCTTTGTGTTGTGAAAGTGCCGCCGGCGCGAATGAATGAAGCCCCGGCTCTTGGCCGGGTCCTGCTTTTGCCACTCGCTGCATAGGAAATAGTTGGCTTCGACTTCGAGAAGCTGTTTGAAGATCAGGGGAAAGCTTTGGGCGGACGGCTCTTTGAGGGACAAGACTTTGACGTAATAGTCGTCAACGCGGAGGAATCCTCGGTGGCATTCGATGTGAGATTCGCAGAGGTAGTAGTCTAAGAACGTGTCACGCTTCAGACGCGCATTTTCAATCTTTAACGGCGAGAAATTCAGGATTTGCTTCAAAACGCAAAACGCTTCGTCTTTCGGCAGAATCCGCGTGCCCACAAAGTCGCCGACTTGTCCGACGAAGCTGCGCGCTTTGGCTCGCAGCGCCGACAACGATTGCTGTAGCTCACCGTCAATCAACACGACTTGTTTACGGGTGGAAAGCAACGCCTGTAACTCATGGATCGCGTCGCTAGGCTGAGAAACGATTTTGGCAAGGCTGTTCAGAATGGAGCCGCTGTGCCGGAAGCCTTCGTATAGGACGACATAACAAATCTGAAACGAATAGAGGGATTCGGCTTTGGTCTTGAGATAGTCGATACGATTCCGAATCGCTGCATTTACAATCGGGTTCTGGTAGGTCTTGAACGGGATGTTTTCCCGATTGCGTTTGAATAAATACTGGTAAACGCGGCATTTCTCATCGAAAACTCGGAACGCTGCGGTCAGCCTCTTCGTAAGGTTGTCGATGGTGTTCGTGTCCAGGCATTCGTAGTCCACCCCGTCGATCCTCAGAACGATTCCGACATCCCCGCTCTTGGTGAGAAAGATTTCATCGTCCACAAAACCGAACAGATTCACCTGCGAGCAAAGCGCAGCGGCCTCGCGGTAGTCCTTCGTGATTTGGTTCAGCCTAAACACCGTGGAGCCTCCGCACTTGCACCGGCTCGAATTTCATTGGATCGTACTGTGTGCGAATCTTCGTGGAATTCAGCAAGAACCGGAGGATTTGCGGGTCGGTCCGCGTTGCCCATCGCGCGAAGAGATACAGTGCGGAAAACATTCCCACCGCCCCTGCCAGGCTATTGAGCAGATTGAATACGCAAGCGCCCATGACGAGCGCGAAAAAGAACAGCTTTCGCTCGGCTCCGAGGATCGTGAGCGGGCGATTCAATGATCGAAAGACAGGGTTAGGCTGCATCGTCGTTCCCTTGCAAGGACCTAAACCCCGAACAACCAAGTGAGGAAGTTCACTGCCAGCACTGCCATTCCGAGACCGAAAACGATGCCTGCGAAAGTTTTCTTTCCTCCGCCCTCTCCGAAGGCAAACGTCAGGCCGCCAACAACTATGGCAACCAGAGCAAGCCCCTTGGCGATGGGACCGGTGAACGCGGTCTGCAAGACGTTCACGGCGTTCTCCCACGGCGAGCCTCCGCCTGCCTGAGCGAGGGCGTTGCCGGCCAAAAGGAGAGCTCCACTGACCGCGATTGCGGTATTGCGAACAAATGGTTCGAGCGATTCCCAACGTGTTGCTCGTAGCTTTTTCATTGGCCCCTCCGCCTCTTCTGCTGGATTCAAACGGCGCGACTCAAAGTCGCGCCAAATACGCGGGGGAGACTAGTTCTGTCGAATCCATTCGTCCAATACCTTCTCGTCTGTGTGCCATAGCTAACATCTATAAGGGTTTATTTCGGCCTCCCTTCCTTTGCCTGGGCAAAAAAAAAGGGCCTCGGCGGTGAAGCCGAGGCCCGCGCGAAATTGCGACTACGCGGCCTGCTGTTGGGGTCTCTCTTCAAGCGCATCGAGAATGCGCGAAGCGGTGGCTTGCACGTACTCAAGGCTCTCCACCAGGAGCTTCGAGTCTCCTCCGTACAGGCCGAGGTAATCCTGAGCGGCCGTGCCCGTCTCAAGTCCGATGGCAGAGCAAACAACGTAAGCCACGGATTCCGCTTCCGTCTCGCGGATGCGCTTGTTGGTATCACCCCGGCGCTCTCCGAAGTGCATGTCTGAGTGCGCCAATTCATGGACCAACGTAGCGAAAGTTTCAGCCGGAGTTTGGTCAGGTAACAGGGTGATTTTCCCTTTCTCGGCCATCCCTCTCGCCGGAGCGATGTCGGCGGAATAGACGAGACGGATGCCACTGGCTCGAACGAATTCTTCGAGCCGCGCAAGGTGAAAGCTCGGATCGCCGGTCACGCTACCGATTTGCGGCAGCTCCTTTCCTGTCGTCTGCTGTTCGTCCCACACGTAAACCGCGCGAAACCCCGCAACTTTACGAGCTTCGTCCGTGGTGTTTGATTCGTCGCTAGTTTCGGTGCGCTTGCGGAAAATCGGCGCGAGAATCATGATGCCCTTCTCGCCCTGTTTTACTTGGCGTCCGAACGACTGCCAAGTGCGGTAACCAGCGACGCGACCAGCATTGGGACACTGATTGAGAATTAGGAGAACGTTCAAAAACGAGTACGCCCTGAACTTCGCCATTGCCGCCAGATACCGCGTGAGTGCTTCGCTGTGACCAGCGTTTAGCGCCTCCACGAGTTGCTCGATGGCTTGATTTGTGACTTTCTTGATGCTTTCTGAATTCATTTTCTTTGTCCTTTCGGTGTATGAAGGTTGGTTCCTTCAGACAGACACAGGAACCAAACCGGAATGCGATTCACCGAAAGGGCTTAGAAACCTCTAGTTTCTTGAGGCGGGAGTGGATGGCAATGGCCATGACAGGAAAGTTTTTCCCTGGCGGGGACGTGTGCTAACGGAGGCCGATCTCGAAGTGATTGCATCTCAGAAGCCCATATAGGCATGAGCTATCAGCGAGAGACACGGAAGTATTAGACACTGCGAAAAGCCTGGGCGAGTCTTTGAGGCGATAGGAGTTCCTATCTCTGCGTTAGCCAGAAACGGGGTGTTGCGATGAGACTCGTCGAGACATTGAAAAGCAGAACTGCGGCGCTCAAGGTAGCTGAGGTTGCGAAACTCTTCGGTGTCACTCCACAACACATTTATAAGATGGCGGCGAGCGGAAGCATTCCGTCGTTTCGCATTTCGGGGTCAGTGCGCTTCGATCCCGATGAGGTCGCCGCCTGGCTACAGGGAAAGCAAGCCCCGGCTGCAGCTTCGCGGCGGATGGGCCCCGCACGTGTCGCCGCATAGTTCTGACCAATGGGCCGCGAAATCATCTACAGCCATGTAACGGTCACCTGTGACGGGTGCTTTGGAGACACGGGAAACGCGAAGCGTGTGGGGCACGACTACTGCCGCGCGTAATCCCGTGATCCTAGGTCTCTGGAACATGACCATCGATGACGCCTGCCAACTGGCAAAATAGCTTCCGGATACGCGGTTGTCTGATCAGAAATATGCGCGCTGAAGGTTCGGGCTTACTTCCGGCAGGAACATTGCGACTTTAAACGAACACCGTGCAAAAAAGATCCTAAGATTTTCAATGCTTTTGACCGGCGAGTGCTTTCTCATACTCGTGTAATTGCGCGGTCGCTTCCTCGCGATACCCGGGAGGGAATTTTGGGGACTCCAGGGCTTGCCTCTGCGTGACTATCGCTTTTTCAAGCTCGCCCGACCGGAAATATGTAAGTGCGAGAACAGTTAGGTACGTGGGGTGCTCTACGTCGAGGGCAATCGCGTGTTCGATTAGCGCGATAGCCTTTTCGGGATTGCGGTGTGCAGGATCTGGACAGTCCACATAAACACCTGCCGCCTGGTTGTAAAGCTCTGCCCACGTGGGTTTGAGGTCGGCCGCTTTCTCAAAATCCGCCGCAGCTTGCGGGCAGGCCTTCATCGTCCGGAAAGATCGGCCTCGGCGCAGAAATAAAAATGGTTCGTCTGGACGCAGTTCGATTGCCCGCGTGTAATCCGCGATAGCGGCTTCGCGCTGATTCAGAGCGTGTTCAGATTCGGCGCGACGAAGGTACGCATCCCAGTCCTTCGGATTGTGTTCGACTAGGGACGTGAAATAAGGGATTGCATCGTCCAGCAAAATCGCGTTCTTTTTGTTCACCCAACCCACGGGCACATCGCCGGCTCCGTTAGCTTTGATCCAAATTCGGTCCCCCTCAAGGCGTTGCACCACGGCCACGATGTTTACGCCCAGACCGTCAGGTCTGACCAATGCAGGTCGTCCATTGTCTCCAGGAACAAAGTAGTCTCCAAATCCTTCTAGCGTGACAATCCTGCGCCCAGGCCATGTTTCATTTGGCTGACCGCCGATCAGAGGAACCGATTGTGCCAGGGTGCACTGGGGTGCAAGCGTAAAAAATAACAGCAGAATAGGGAGAGTGGCGCGGGAAACGTTGCATTTAGCTTCCAAAGAAGTCATCGGAAAGCCCCTCAGACGTCGCGATTGAAATTTTGATCCGATAGCATGCGGCCACCACCTAGTGTTGCCAAATATTGGGCACGAAACGTTTGTGCTTTCTGTATGCTCGATCACTGCACAGCGATAAGTCAACTGTCGGATGGTCGGAAAAGAATCCGGAAACAAGGAACGGAAAATGGTATCCCCTCGGCGGAATCTCAAGCTGACTCACTACCCGCGGCGCTGGTAGCAGCGAGGGATAATTTGGCGTCGTTGTTGGCGTGGTGTCTGGTTTGGTGTCCGAAAAAGCGGTTCGCAGCTAAAATCTGTTTCAAACGTTTGCGGTAATTGAAACTATTGAAGTGGCTCTGGGCAGCGGTTTGACCGTAACGCCATGAAAAGAATGCCGTAGGCGGGCGGGGCTTGGGGGAGAGTGGGAGCATTCGAAAACAGTGCGTGGGCGCTGCGGGAAGTAGTTAGGATAAGGTTTCGAGAAGTTTGGCGGGTTTTACACGCAGGGCATGCGCCAGCGCAACGATGTTTAGGATCGCGATATTCCGTTCGCCCCGCTCGACGCCGCCTACGTAGTTGCGATGCAGATTCGCTAGTTCAGCAAGCTTTTCTTGCGAGAGGCGACGCTCAAGGCGCAATTTGCGCACCTGTTTTCCGAAAGAGGCTCTGGGGTCGCTAGTTGGCACACGGCCATCATTTGATTGATGACCACGATGAGTCTACACACGATGAGTGTTATAGATGCCCGGCTGTCCGCGCGGGCCAACTGCCCGCAGGCGAATTGTAGTCAAAAGAGGGTCATCTGGCGCGCTCGGCGCTCGGGCCCGCCAGACTCGGGTGACAGAGGCTGGAATAGGTCGATTAGGAATTTTCGCAAGGACTTCAAGATCGGAGAACCGTTGTCCCGGAGGTAGGCGAGGCCCACTTCGGCGGTCAAAAACTCGTCCACCAACCTGCGAAACATAATTCCTTCTCGTGCTGGATGCTGAGCCCAAGGCATGATCAATCCCGCCAGGAAACCGCTTTCGAGAACGAGTTCGAGCACTTCCGCTTGCGTCGTTGCTTGCTGAGCGATGCGCGCGCGGACGCGTGCGACTCCAAAAATCCGATTCAAGTCCTCGCCGAAGCGTGGCTCGATGTCCCCGCGTATGGTCGCCAACGGAATTTCATCGAGGTCCGTTATTTGGACCGTGTCCTTAGTCGCCAGCGGATGTGCCGCTGGCAGCGCGAGAATCAGCGCCTCGCGATACAGTCCCTCGGAGACCAGCGCTTGTTCGGGAATTGGCAGGATGACGAGTCCCGCGTGGAGCGTTCCGCGCACCAGCCTATCGGCCTGCTCCGATGTGTGCGCGCTAACCAGGCTTACGTCCGCTGCGGGATGTGCGGATGACAAATGTGCCCGAACTTTGGACAGAATGCGCAAGTCGATCAGCGGCGAATAGCCCATGCTCCAGGGGCCGCGGTATTGCCCTTTCGCCGCCCGCGCTCCCTGGACCGCACGGTCGGCGTGGAAAAGGGTCAATCGAGCCTCCGCCGTGAATGCTTCTCCGGCCGCCGTCAGTCGCACGTCTCGCTTGGTTCGCTCGAAAAGTTGCGTGCCAAGGTAGCTTTCCAGTTCGCGGATTTGTTTGCTCAGCGAGGGTTGAGCAACATGCAGACGCAAGGCCGCGCGCGTGAAGTTGAGCTCCTCCGCAAGCACAGCGACATAGCGATACAGTCGAAGCTCGACGCCCGGATACACAGCACCTCGCCTTTCGTTTCTAAGTGGGCTACTACCTAGGTTATCGTTGCAATTGCAATGTCCTGTTGTGAGTTAGAGACGATCACTGACTCCATAGCGGCGCAGTCTCCCTCCAAGAGGTACGCGGCGAACAACGTCCATTCTTGATACACACCCTTGCTCTCACAGTAGACACGAAATTAATGGAAAAGGTTTTACGAAAATCCGCGCTGGTACTTTTTTTGTGCTGCGTAGGGGAAGTGCGTTTTGTACCAATCGAACCAAGAAATAAAGTTCTCCGTTCCGCGACAGAGTTCTTTCATCCGACAAAAATCAGTTGTATGGTGTGTTCAATGTCGTCGAGAGTCTCATAGCAGTAGTGGGTATTCCTTCTGATCGCGGTGCGCATTCTAAGCCTCTCCGAATTTCGAGCGGAGGGTGATGTGAGAGGTAGAGATGATTTTCTCGAGCCGACCGCGTAGTCCGGAGCAACTTAAACGGCTTCCGGATGAATGTCTATGCCGCAAAGCGTCGCAAGGGAACGAGGAGGCGTTCCTTGTTCTTTTCGACCGGTACTGCGAGGACGTGTTTCGCCTGGCGTTTTCAGTGCTTCGAAATAAGGCGGAGGCCGAAGATCTTGTGCAGGGCCTTTTCCTTGAAGTGCACACAACCATGTTGCGGTACGACGAGAAGAGAGGGTCGTTCCGCACGCTGCTGCTCCGATATGCATACACGCGTGCGATCGATCATCGGCGGCACCTTGAAAGCCGCCGCTATTACACCAGCGTGCAGATCGAAGAACTTGAGTCCGAATTACTGGTGCGGGACGAGTCTCCCGTATACGGCCTTACTCTCGAAGAAGGCACACGCCTCATTGAGCAGGGTTTGGAACAGTTGGACGAGAAGCAGCGAGCAGCGGTGGCGGCGTATTTCTTTCGCGGGCTTTCCGTGAATGAGATTGCGCGTGAACTTGGTGAGTCGTTCGGTAATGCACGACATCATCTGTACCGCGGCCTCGAAAGAATGCGCAGATTCCTCGTGCCGCGAGAAGAAGGGGATGAGGCGTCTGAACCGGATCGAGGCGTCATATTGAGATTACATCGTCGAGTAACAAAGCAGGTGGCCCCGGAGGTGTCAGTTGTTAGAGCACGATCGATTTGAAGAACTCGCATCCCTAGCGGCGATTGGTGAACTTTCTTCCGAAGAACACGAAGAGTTCCTTCGCCACAAAGAAACTTGTCCCAAGTGCCGCGAAATCGTCGCGGAAACCAGTTCCGTTGCGACTGCTGCGTTCCTGGCAAGTGCACCCAAAAACGAAGACCCTGGCGAGCAGACAGAGCGGCACCGTCGCTTGCGCGACAACATTGCTCGGCGACTTCCTGTCGCTGTTCCAGCGCCTTTCGTAAGCCGTTACAAGCGTCTCGTGGCAGCAGGAATCGCGGCTGCGTTCGTACTTGGAACTGGCGTGGGCGGTGCCGTGGGCTTGCACAAAGGACGCGGATTGGCTGTAACCAAGTCTCCCAGTGAGGTTCCTCCGACTGCGACCGTCCAAGTTCCGAACCCATCGATTCCCGAACCAGCGGAAGCATCCCGTCTGCGTGCCGTGCTTGCCGAACTGCGAAACGAAACCGATCATGCGAGAGAAGAAGTCCGCGCGCTGCAAGACAAGCTGGCCCTGTCGGACCAGCACACGACTGAACTCGCGACCAAGCTGAGTGAAGTCGAACAGCAGTCGAACAAGCAGGCTCAGGAATTGACCCAGGCGCGCAACGAATTGGGCACGGCGACGGTGGAACTGACGCAGGCCAAAGACTCGGTCAACGCGAGTCAAGCGACGATCCAAACCTTGCAGTACAGGTTGGCGGATCGTGAAACGCGATTGACGGAGGTCAGCGCAAGCGTTGAACGAGAGCGGGAAATGCTCTCCGCAGGACGCGAGATTCGCGACATCATGGGCGCGCGCGACCTGCACATCGTGGATGTTATCGATAGGGATGGGAAGGGCCGAGCGAGAAAGGCATTTGGGCGGGCGTTTTACACGCAAGGGAAGTCCCTCATCTTCTATGCGTTCGATCTGCCTGCGAAGAATACGGCTGACGGAAAGTTCGTTTACGCTGCGTGGGGGAGCAACAGCAACAATCTCAACAGTAAGGCTGCTCACAGTCTTGGAATTTTCTATAACGACGACCAGACACAGCATCGCTGGGCGATGAAATTCGATGATCCTAAACTTCTCGAAGAGATCGACACGGTCTTTGTGACTCTTGAACCCGCTGGCCGGCCCTTCGCCACACCAACAGGAAAGCCCATCTTAGAAGCGTACTTCGGCACGCCTCCCAACCATCCGTAGGCAAGCACACGACGAGTGAGACGACTGGGTTCGAAGCGTGTGGCCGGTGAAGCGCAATTCCAAGAACATGCACAGTCAGGCCACAACGGAACAACGCAATTACTTATGTCGCTGCTCCAGGCACTTTGCCTTTTTCACCTTTCACTGCTTCCTCTCGTCTTCCTTAAAATTTTTTCACTGCTTGTTCACAAACGTAGGTACAAACGCCTTTGGCCGCTACGCAATAGAGATAGAGGAGAAAGCATGCCTACTGCGTTGCGTATGAGGTCGATCCTTACGCTTCTCGTTCTTTTTCTACTCGTTGGTGTTCCTGCGTTCGCGCAGACAGAAACAGCAACGCTGAGCGGTGTCATACAGGATCCTAAAGGCGCGGTTGTTCCGGACGTCGAAGTCACGGTGACACGGATCGAAACCGGAACCGCCGTGACGACCAGAACGAATGGAGCGGGAATCTACTCTTTCACGGGTCTGCTGCCGGGCCACTTCCACTTGATAGTTCGCAAGCCGGGCTTCAAAGAGATTGCCATCAAGGGATTCGAGCTCTACGTTCAGGACAAGTTGGAGCAGAACTTCTCGCTTGAGATCGGATCGGTATCGGAGACGGTGACTGTGCAAGCCACCGCGCCACTATTGAACACGACAGACGCTTCGGTCAGTACAGTGGTGGATCACACTTATGTAGAGAACATACCCTTGAATGGCCGCAGCTTCCAGGATCTTATTCTGCTCACGCCGGGTGTGGTTACAAACAATCCGCAAGTCGGTGCGGGTGGTGGCATTCGTGGTGAATTCAGCGTGAACGGCCAGCGCACGGAAACGAATTACTACACCGTGGACGGCGTTAGCGGAAACATTGGTATTTCCTCGATTTCGGTTGCCACGACCGCAGGGCCCAGCGGTTCGGTACCGGCAGCTACGTCGCTAGGCACCACACAAGGCTTGGTTTCTGTAGATGCGCTTGAAGAATTCCGCGTCCACAGTTCGAGCTATTCGGCCGAATACGGACGGAACCCGGGTGGGCAATTCTCATTTGTAACACGATCCGGCACCAATCAATGGCATGGTGTTGGCTTCGACTACCTGCGCAACAGCGTCTTCGACGCAAATGAATGGTTCAATAATTATTTCGGCAAACCAAAGCCTCCGGAGAGGCAGAACGACTTCGGCGGGACGCTTGGCGGGCCTCTGCTGATTCCAGGTCTCTATAACGGAAAGGACAAGACTTTCTTTTTCTTTTCCTACGAGGGACTGCGCCTCACTCAGCCCCAAGCCGCGTTTCAGAGCGTCGTGCCCGATGCTAACTTGCGTGCCAACACTCCGTCCCCTCTCCAGCAAGTGCTGAATGCCTTTCCGGTCGCGAACGGCCCGGAGGTTCTCGTAAAATGTAATCCGGCAGCTGATCCCACTTGCCCTCCATCAGGCCAGAAGCCGAGTGGATTGGCCGATTTCGTTGGCACGTGGTCCAACCCAAGTCAGATTGATTCGGTTGGTATCCGTCTGGACCACGCGGTCAACCAGAGACTAAGACTCTTTTTTCGGTTCAGCGACACGTCCTCGAGTGTCGACACGCGGACTTTGCTGACGGCATCAAATCGGCTCCCCATAGCCAACACGACCCGGACCTATACGTTTGGAGCAACTAGTTCATTCTCGAGTGAAGTAAACAATGAGTTCCGGCTAAATTACAGTTCAAACGAAGAGGTGTCGTCGTTCACACTTGACAATTTCGCAGGTGCGAAGCCGGTGAATCTTTTCCAGCTACAAGGGTTCAACGGTGCAACGCATCCTAGTCCTTTCGTCACCGTTGGATTGTTCTTTCACGGCAACACTCCTCCGATCATCAGTCAGACCGGCTCCTCGGGCAAACTGAAGCAATGGAACATCGTAGATACCCTCGGTGTGTCAGTGGGTCGACATGAGTTCAAATTTGGCATCGATTTTCGCAGATTGGAACCGAGCGTATATGCATCGAGTCCAACGGTAGGTTATGACTACTTTAGCGCGAGCTCGGTCCAAGCGAACAGCGTGGACTTCGGATTCGCCCAATCCAGTGCTCCCGCATTCCCTATTTACACCAACTTCTCTGCTTTCGCCCAAGACGAATGGAGATTAACGCCACGACTGAGTCTCTCGACCGGACTGCGCTGGGAGGTAAACCCGGCTCCCAGCGCGGCGAGAGGGAATCTCCCCTACACTGTGGAGGGCTCCAGCCTGAGCGCTCTAACGCTTGCCCCGCAGGGCACGCCACTCTGGAAAACGACCTGGTTCAACTTTGCGCCACGGCTCGGGGCGGCTTATGTCCTCCGGAACACCCCGGGCTATGAGACCGTGGTGCGAGGCGGAGGTGGCGTCTATTTCGATACTGGCCAGCAGCTCGGTTCATCCGGCTACAGCGGGCCGGGCTTTTCCGCAATGACGTTGTTCGGCGGAGCCTTTTCCTCGGCTAGCTTTCCGATCCCTGCGGCGCAGGCGAGTCCCGCTATTGTCAATCCGCCTATGTGCACTACAGGGACGCCGTGCGGCACAGTCTATGCGTTCCCTGCGCACCTACAACTGCCATTCACATTGCAGTGGAACGCTAGTATCGAGCAGGCTTTGGGGACGTCGCAGGCGTTAACGATTTCCTACGTCGGTGCAAACGGAAGAAGGTTGCTGGAGCAAGCGCAGATCGACACAAGCTTGTTCAATCCGAACATCAATACTCTCATTCTTACGACGAACGGGCTTACATCTGATAATAACGCCTTGCAGGTGCAATTCCAGCGCAGGATCTCGCATGGCTTGCAAGCGCTTGCCTCTTACACCTGGGCACACGCGATTGACTACGGTTCCCAGAACAGTAGCCTGCCGTATACGCGCGCCAATTCGGACTATGACATTCGGCACACCTTTTCGGGCGCATTTTCCTATGACTTGCCCAACTACTCTGAGAATAGATTTGTCCGGACCCTGCTACAGCATTGGGGATTGGACGACCGGTTTACTGCCCGAACAGGATTCCCGGTCACGCTCGCGGGAAATACCTTCGAAGACTTCGCCACTGGGCAGACATTCAACGGTGGCCTCGATGTCGTTCCGGGCCAACCCCTGTATCTTTACGGAGCGCAATGCGCCGCGTCGTATAACAATGGGCTGGGATGTCCTGGGGGCCGAGCAATCAATCCGGGTGCTTTTACGACCCCGCCGATTGATCCCAATACGGGCAATGCTACCCGCGTAGGGAACGCGCCGAGGAATTTCGCGAGGGGTTTTGGGGCTTGGCAGATGGACCTGGCTGTTCGCCGGGAGTTTCCTATCTACGAAAGGCTGAAGCTGCAGTTCCGGGCCGAGGCTTTCAACATCTTCAACCATCCGAATTTCGGCACTATCGACGCAGCGAACTACTGTTCCCTCGACCAGAACTCCCCCAGCTTTACGTCCCCCTGCACGTTTGGCCAAGCCACACGAACGCTGGCCCGTAGCTTGGGCGGATTGAGTTCGTTGTATCAGACGGGTGGGCCGCGCTCGATGCAGTTTGCCTTGAAGCTCATTTTCTAGGAACTGCGGTAAAGTCACAATCGTCAACCTGGGCGATAGCAAGCACGTGTGCCCGTGGGATCTGGGCAAAATCAGCATGGTGTGGATAGAGCTTGAAATCAGTATTTCCTTTAGCCGAGGCCTCACCGGAAATCTACACGCATGGGGGCGCAGATGGGTTATTTTTCGATAGCAATTCGATTCTTGATACGGGTTTGTTTGACAGCCGCATTCATTCTCGCGGGTTCGCCAGATACCTCCAACACGGCTCTCGCCCAAGACGGCAGTACCAAGACGAGCTCAGGTTTAAATACGCTCAGCACTCCCAGAGATCCGGGAAAGTTCGTCCTCGGCCCACGCACGCCCATCAACCCGGCAAATGTGGGATATCACGGCGAGGTGATGGCTGCGGCCGACCCTGAAGCGGCCAATAACCTGATCGTATGTGGTTTCAGAGCGAATCAAAAGACGGGGTCCGCGTACGAAGGGTACGTTTACCAATCTGGCGATGGCGGCGCAACGTGGCGTGAAGCTCTGGTCGACTCGAATAGCCAGTGGGTCAGCGAAGAGTCCTGTGCCTTCGGTCCCGGCCACCAGGCTTATTTTGCTTCTGGTGTTTCCGACACTTCCCGGGGAGAGCCGTATCACGAATACGGCAACCTGTATCTTTATCGGTCTTCGGATAGCGGGCGCACTTGGCAAACCGTCCAGATAGGTCGTTTCATGGACTATACTTCAATGACGGTGGACTCCACAGCAGGCCCGCAGCGGAACACACTCTATATCTTTGCAAATAATTTGGCCGACGGAGCAGGTGGCTGGTTTGGAGGTGAATCCACCGATCCGTTGAGCGACAAGAGACCATTCTTGGCTGCACGCCGTGAACAGCCTGAGCCGACCTTCTCGGTCGCTAGCGGTAACTTCAACACAGAAGACGAAGGAGTAAAGTTTCGCGGTAAGTATCCACGGGGATCGGCTGTGCTCAGCGACGGCACGGTGCTTTCCGTATTTTCTGGAGACAAGGAAGTGTCCACTGATGACCCAGGAAAGAAAACTCACGTCTTCTATGTGGCGGCCGGAATCTCTGAGGATGGGGGCAAGACTTTAACGAAGAGGATTTTCTATCAGAATGCTATCCCCTCTGTATTAGCAGGGATAATTGTAGATCAGACCACGGATCAGATTTATGTCTGTTGGACCCCTCGATATAAAGAGAGCTTAGAAAGCGATTTGATGTTGGCCACCTCGCAGGACAAAGGTCATACATGGAGCGTCAAGTCAGTGAAGTCGCTCCAGGGTCTCCCAATGGATCTGCGTGTGGGTACTGTATCGTTCGCGATCAATAAAGACGGCGTCCTAGGATTCTTGTGGTATGGCAAGAATGGGGATCGCGCCTACTTCGGGGCATCCTTTGATGGAGGCAGCTCTATCACCGAAGTGATTCAGTTGACACCAAACTTGGCCGCCAATCCACCGCGTGACGTGCTGTTGGCGGATGATCGACGCTTGTTTGTCCGTCCCCCGTCGTGGAATATTTCATCAAATCGTCTTGAGCCATTACAGATTCTTGCGTTTGGTCCCAACATACCTGGTGTGCCGGCTGGCGACGCATTGGTTGCGGACCGGAGCGGCAGCTTTCATCCTATATGGAGCGAAGTGGCTAACGGGCCTACGAGTCTATGGACTCGCGCGATAGCGTTGCACGTAGCTGGCAAGAGTACCGCCGTATCCACACTCGACGGGCTTGCGGATATCTCGGATAGCGTTGTGTCACATATCAGCAACGTCCGGTACGACCATCTCGACAATCTGGTAGCGTTCGACATTACAGTGACAAACAAGTCAGCCAAGACTGTTGATGGACCGATCGTGGTTGTTGCGACGAGCCCAAGGGGGAAATCAGTACCTGCTGCCGGCAATGCCGACAATGGCAAGGAGTATGGTGGCGCACTCTGGGAGCTGCAAATTCCCTCGAAGGGACTAGAGTGTGAGCACAGCACCGAACCACGGACTCTAACTTTCCACATTGGCAGTAAGAGTGGAGAAGCGTCGGGATACATGCCCTACGACATACCTATGAGGATCTATGGTCGGCAACCGTAGTAGTGTCGTCCGTGCGCAAGACCTCTCAAACTGCGAGATGGAACCTAGGAACGCGGGCCAAAGACCGGAGTTACAGGGGGAATAAAGGAAGCATCCTAGGGATAGTCATGAATGCTCGCGAAGCAAAGGTTGCGATCTCCTCTTTTGATTGAGATTCGGAGATGGATAAGACACAAAGTCCTTGAGATGTGGGATTTCGATAACCCATCGGGTCGTTAAGGCCCAGCTCGATTGCGAGGAAAGCGGAGGCACTGGGCCTGGGTCGGTTGGGCTAGGCCTTCTTTTTGGTATGGATGCACGCGTACAAACAGTGATTCGCACAATGCGTCAGTTGGCCAGCGACCAGTTGTCAATCCCTGCTTTGTCAAAGAGCGTTAACCTTTCGCCGACGCGATTGCGGCAGAAGAAAAGAAAATAGCCAACGACTCCTCAGTGGATGCCGTGGCTCCAGCGATGCCACCGCTTTCGAATTTGACACAAGACGTAAATGCGAAAGGATGGCTATGGGAGATCATAGTGACAAAACCGGAATTGGCAAATGGAACATGACTCATGGAACATCGGATGCGACCTGCTGACACGAAGTATCGTTTTCGGTTGCCCATTCCTCTTTGAGTTTGGTGTGAAGCAGCACCCTGCCGCATAAGCGTTTCTAGGCCTACTGGTTTCCACTGTTGGTACAAAGCTGCCCGTTAGATACGCAATAAAAACAGGGAGAATTTGGGCCACGGCCCCGTTCAAAGAGAGGCCAACCACGACATAAGTAATTGCGAACAGTTCAATTGTGGCCGAACCCCCATGTTTTCCCACAGGGGCACATGCGGCTCAGCTAATGCCGTAGCTTCTTAATTAGCCGATAAGTGAAGTATAAAATGTCTGAACTGTGGAGGAGGAATATGGCCGCATCTCGCCCGTTTTCTAGTTTATGGATGATGGTCTGCCTATCATTTGTCGCTTCATTGGGTTTAGCGAAGAATACTTCCTCGCAGTCACAGAGTGGGGGGCTGACCAGCCCAGGGTCCCCGTCGCGAGACACAGAGGCGGTCGCTCTGATGCAAGGTGCGTTGAAGGCGCTGGGCGGAAGCGTTCCAGCCGATTCCGTGGCGACAGGCACGGTCTCTATCGTTGCCGGGACAAAAACCGACAGCGGCACCATTCGTATCCTTACGCGGGGGACGGACCAGACATCGGAACAAATCCAGTTAGAAGACGGCACAGTAGATGCTGTCGTCTACTCTAAAGGGCAAGCTAACGAAGTCGTCCACGGCACAGTCAATCCCGCCTCTTTGGAACTCGCCTCGTCAAACCAGTCATCTGATTACCCGCTGCCTTTGCTTGCAGCGGCGTTTAATAACCCCGATTGTTCTTTCCAATATGTCGGCCAGGAGACGCTGGAGGACGGCTCCACGGCGCACCACATCCGCTTCTGGAACACATACGCCTCAAATCAAGGAATGAGGCCTCTGTCGGAATTCAGCATCAAGGATTTATGGGTCAGCGCGACGACTGGACTGCCGCAAAAGCTCACGTATTTACGGAGAGAGGCTGGGGGATCTGTCCCTCGAATGGCGCTGGGGATTTCGTATTCGGACTGGCGCAACGTCGGTGGAGTAATGTACCCGTTCCAAATTCAAAAGTCATGGAATGGCACGCCCTGGACTACGATCACAATACAAAACGTCGCATTTCAAACCGGGCTGACTGATAACGATTTCCCTATTTCATCGCCGGCGACGCAAACGACAGCGCAGAACGGGGTGCAGCCATGAAGAACGTCAGCCGGTTCGCCGCGACGACCATAATGTTTCTCTGCGGCGTGATTCCAACGTTGGCCCAAAATACCGGAACGGGTGTGCAATCCTACGGTTCGTACACGCAAGGCAGCGTGGATACGGTGAACAATCAAAATCTGAACGTGCGCGCGGAGTTTCAGGTCGGTTCCGTGAAAGGCCGGGGAGTCAATTTCAGTTATTCGGTAAGCAACGATTCCCAGATTTGGACTCCCGTTACGAGCGGCACGACAACATCGTGGACGCCCCCTCCAGCAGTGATTGGTGACCCGCCGAACGGGTTCTGGGGATGGCGCACGCTGCGACCCAACGGAAACATCACTTGGACGAAAACCTTTATCGGAACCTGCAAGGATAGCTTTACCGGCCAAACAGATTATCTCTACCATTACTACAACTACGTGTACACGGATCCGGACGGGTTAAAACACACGTTTTCCGCAGTCAATTTTCAGATGACATCGACGCCAATCTGCACCATACCAAGTGGCACGCTTGCTGGCTATGCCGACGATGGAAGCCGTCTCTATTTGACGCTCGGTGGCCAGGTGAACCTCATGCCCAAGGTCATCGACACGAGCGGCATTCAGCGCACCGGGCTAGGGTGGGGAACGAACACAACGAACGCGGCTCACTATGGGACGGTTTCTGACACCAATGGCAATTACATCAGTACCGCTCCAGCGGTCGCGCTTTGCACGAACGCCTACACGCAGGAGAACTGGACGGATTCCGCGGGAAGATTCATTATGTCCGCTTACAATTGCCCGACATATAATAATTATGTTGTGTTGGGCACCGGCGGTGGTTACATCGTCAGTTTACAAACCATCAATATAAAGACCAACTTCGCCTGCTCCGGGGTTGTCGAATATACCGGGACAGCCACTCTGCCCTCTTCGATAGCGCTGCCAAACAACCAGTCATATACCTTTACCTATGAGCCGACGCCAGGCAATTCTGGCTACTACACCGGCCGCCTCCTCAAAGTGACGCTGCCAAACGGCGGCTATATTGAATATGACTACACGGGCGCAAATGATGGAATCAACTGTTCCGATGGCACCACATTGAACTTGACGCGCAAGGTGAACGACGGAACCAATACGCGTGTGTGGACGTTTAGTCGCAGCGGCAGCTCAACGACGGTCACAGCTCCGCAATTATCCTACGATTCTGCAGCCAACAGCACGGTCTATGGATTCGACGGCAGTGGCCGCGAGACGAGCCGGAAGATTTACCAGGGCAGTTCGTCCGGAACGCTGCTTCGGACCATCAACACCACATGGAACACGCAGAATGCTCCGGCGAGCGCCGTGACAATTCTGGAAGACAACAGCACGCAGTCCGAAGTCGATACGCTGTACGATTCGAACCGCAATATCACGAGCGTCGCAGAATACGATTGGGGTTCTGGCTCGCATGGCGCATTGCTGCGAACCACGACCTACGGCTATGTTACGAGCAGCAGCTACACGAGCACGACCGCGAACATCCTGAATCTGGTTTCAGACGTGACCATTCAGGACGGAAGCGGAACGGCTAAATCGCGCAAGCACATCAATTATGACGGCGCAGGCCTGGGATCGTGTCCGACGGGGATATCGCAGCACGATGACACCAATTATGGCTGCAGCTTCGTTTATCGCGGCAATCCCACATCGACCATAAGTTATCTGGACCCGGTGACTCCGGGGAACGGAATTACGAAGAACTTTACGTATGACGTGTTTGGTAATTTAATGACGGCCCAGCTGAATTGCTGCCAGCAGAAACAGTGGGTTTATTCCTCAACGACGGGTTACTCCCTTCCTGATAGCGTCACAAATGGCTCGTCCGGGACGCAACTAACTACGAGTTATACCTATGGTCTCGATCAGGTTTCGAAGGCGACCGACCCGAACGGCCAATCCACATCTATTACGTATGATGTCATGCGTCGGCGATTGGTGGTTACGCGCCCCGATAACACACAGCTCACGACCGCCTATAACGATACCAGCCACCAACGGACCGTGACCTCGCCCATCAATGGCTCGAGTTCCAGTGTTCAGGTCGCTGCCTTCGATACTTTGGGCAGAACGACAACGGTGACTCTCCAGGACAAGAACAACAATATTTATTCGATTGTGCAGAATCAGTACGATGAATTGGGGCGGCTTTCGGGGACCAGCAACCCCTATACGGGATCGTCGCCATCGTATTGGACCACGACGCAATTCGATGCTTTAGGGCGTCCAACGAAAAGGAATCTTCCTGACGGCAAGCAGGCAACGTATAGCTATGCCACCAACACGGTGACGGTGACCGACCCCGCGGGCAAAAAGAAAAAAATACAGACGGACGGCGCTGGGCGGCTGCTTACCGTCTACGAGCCGGATGTGAACAACGGCAATTCGCTTACCCAGCAAACCACCTACACTTTCGACCCGATGGACAATCTCATTGGTGTGACCCAGGGATCGCAGTCGCGGACGTATGTTTACGACGCGCTGTCTCGACTCATGAGAACGACCACGCCAGAGTCCGGCACGGTGTGCTACGGCACCGTGGTGAGCGGCGTCTGCCAGGCGAACGGCTACGACAACTACTCCAACCTGCTCTATCGGACAGATGCGCGAGGTGTGGTCACCAGTTACGGTTACGATACGCTGAACCGACTGACTGGCATCAGCTACAACGTTAGCGGCGCCCCTGGTGTACCCTCAACGGCGAGTGTCACGTATTCCTATGGCAGCACTCCCGCGTCCTACAACAACGGCCTGCTGATCGGCCTGACGGACGGTTCCGGTTCAGAAAATTATACCTACGACAATTTAGAGCGCCCGACGCAGCTACAAAAAATCATCGGCAGTACGACTTACACGACGACCTTCGGCTTCAACTTAGCCAATGAACTCACGTCGATTACCTACCCGTCGGGGCGGATTGTACAGCCCAGTTACGACGCAGTGGCAAGATTGTCCCAGGTGGCCAGCGGTGCTACGAACTATCAAAGCGCCATCGCGTACAACACGGCCCAGCAAGTGACGGGATTCAGCTACGGCAACGGTATCAATGCGGCGTTCGGCTACTCCGCCGATCGCTTACAGCTAAACTGCCTGGACTATTCGAGCACCAATCGAAGCGGGAATTGCGCGCACGACGGGACAACGAAATTCGGCCTTAGCTACGGTTATACTCAGAATGGCGGCAACAACGGACAGATTACAGGCATCACGGATAGCGTGGACAACGGTCGCAGCGCGGCCTACACGTACGACGCGTTGTATCGCTTGACAAACGCCAGCACCGCCGGCTCGACGGGTTTTCCGGCCTGGGGGTTGTCAGAAGCCTATGATCGATACGGGAACCGCACGGCCCAGGCCATTGCTTCGGGCTGCTCGGGAATTGTTTGCCCGACGAACTCGGTAAGTGTGAGCGCGTCCACGAATCGAATCACGACCAGCGGCTACGGCTACGACGCCGCGGGCAACGCCACGAACGACGGTTCAAACACGCTGGTGTACGACGCGGAGAATCGAGCAACGAGCGCCACGAACGGAAGTTCAGCGGGAGCATACATCTACGATGCCAACAGAATGCGCGTTAAGAAGTGCGTGCCGAACTGCACTAGCCCGACGATGAGCACTGTGTACATTTTCATGGGAAACAAAGTGATAGCGGAGTACGACAACGGTGCAGTTCCAAGCGCTCCATCGCGTGAATATATTTATGGAACGGCTCTCTTGGCGAAAATTGAAGGCGGCAGTACTCTCTACTATCATCGCGACCACCTTTCGAATCGCGTGTTGACCGATACGAGTGGAAACTCGGTGAGCCAGTCGGGCCATTTTCCGTTTGGAGAATCGTGGTACGGAACGGGAACCAGCACCAAGTGGACGTTTACCACCTACGAACGCGACAGTGAATCCGGGAATGATTACTCGCTGGCGCGGCACTACGTCAATCGTCTAGCCCGATTCAGTTCGCCGGACTCTTTGAGTGGATCTTCCGGCAATCCCCAGTCTCTGAACCGCTACACCTACGCCTTGAATGATCCAATTAATCTAGTCGATCCGACGGGACGCTATTGTGTGTATTACGCAAACGATTTTGGGAATCCCAATGACGTCGAATCTATAGATGCACAATCCAATCCCGGCGAATGTTTGGCCAATGGAGGCCAATGGTTCGATGGGCCAAATGAAACAGTGACGGTTACCGCTGACGCACTGGATGTCCCCACAGAGGGTGCGTGTAGTTCAGACCTCTGTGTTCGCCTTACCAATCTGACAGCGTTTCAGAACGCCTTGAATTTCATCAAGGTCTTCAACCTTAACGACCCCCTCTGTCAAAAGGACCTCACCGCCCTCGGCATTACGGACGCTCAAGTCAACCAAGGAGCGGCGAGCGCTCAGGTTCAAGACGGTACTGGCAGCCAAGTGCCGTATTCTAGCTTATTTGCGAATGCTAGAAGTTCAGACATTCGAAATGGTGCGCTAGCTGGCGCACCTGGCACTGTGGGAGATAATCTCGCAAAATCAGGGAACTACGAAGCTTCCGAACTGGGTGGATCCAATATTTATATTGCCGCCTCGAAGACGGATTTTAGCGGTGGTATGTTATTGGGAGAGGCAGCTCACGAGGTAGTTCATAATGTATCAGGGTTGACTGACTGGGGTGTCCAAGATGCACTCGGCCTCCCCCGCTCGGATCCATTGAAAAAGATCAATTCATCGAACATAACAATTAAACTGCTGGAAGATTGTTTTGGGGGAAACTAACATGCGTTGTATAGAATTTTTCTGCCTCCTTGCGTTACTGTCAGGGGCTGCGACTCAGGCCCAGGTAATTTCGCCGACGGCAAGCGTGTCACTCATAGTAACCGACGGGATGGGAGAGGTGCTGCAGCGTGCAAAGATGAAATCCTTTAGGGGCACTCGTGGCGTTGAGTTAGGAGAACAATTTCGCCGGACCGCTCATGCCTTGGGTCCTTTCGAGTTATACGCTTCGGACATTCCCTACGACATGTACATAGCGGTCATCACCGTAGATGGCTTTCCCGAGATTCACCGCAAGGTGGAGGTCTCCTCACCTAATACAAGGATCTTCGTGAGCGCCAGAACAGCGACCGTTCACGTGCTGGCGGTAACCGGATTCGGTATTGAAGAAAGTCGGGGGCTGACCGTTGAATCGTTCCAAGACGGAGGGAAATGGGAACTTAAAGACCACTTTACCGGGAGTACCGGGAAGGAAGTCCCCTATGGCGAATACGTATTGAGAGCGGAGTCCGATGGAAACAGACAGGCGCGCCCGGTTGACGTGTTCGAGCCCGATGTGTGGGTTTTGGTTGCTTTCGATACTCCTTTTGATTTTGGCGAATCGAGAACTGTCGGGGCTGCTCCTTCATCGCTAGTAGGAACTGTCACAGGTCTCCCGTCCGGCGGGGAACTCATCTATATGAGATTAGTCGGTGCCTTCAGAACCTACATCGCGGATACGAAATTGCGAATTACCGGTACTACCGGAGCATTTTCCTTCACCGGAGAGATTCCGCCCGGCCGATACATTCTAGTGACGGTAGCGGTCACCCAGTCCTCGGTTGCCCGAGTGCTAGACGTGCGCGATGTAGCGGTTGTAAATGGATTGACTCCGCCTGTTACCTTCGAGTTGGGCGCTAAAAACAACATTATCGGTGGTTGACCAGGTGCGCAGGCATTTATTTTGTTGCACGAGCTGGGTCACCTAAATGAAGTGTTCGTTCCCGACGCTGGCAAACAAGATCTAATTGATCAAAATGACAAAACATTGGAAGACATAGATAAACCGCTATTTTTAGCAGGTTTGAGGAGGAGTGGGTCTGATGCCGCCACATCACAGACCATTACGAAAAGTTCCTCAAGCGGGAATGACGTTGCTTGAACTGATTATCGCGTGCTCAATCCTCATCATTCTGTCTTCAGCAGCGCTTCCCGTGGCTCGCTACTCCATCGTCAGAAGCAAAGAAGTTGAGCTGCGCCGAGACCTGCGCGAAATGAAAGACGCAATTGACCGTTACAAAGACATGGCAGATCGCAATCTCATTCGGGTTGAGGTCGGGAGCGAAGGCTATCCGCCGGACATGGAAACGCTGGTGAAGGGCGTTCAGCTTGGCGCCGGAAGCGACCGGAAGATTCGATTTTTGCGAAGGATTCCGGTAGATCCCATGACCGGGCGTGCCGAATGGGGATTGCGCGCCGTTCAGGATGATCCGGATTCCACGAGCTGGAGCGGCAAGAATGTTTTTGATGTTTATTCGAAGTCGCGGGCTACGGCGTTGGACGGAACTAAGTATTCGGATTGGTGACCATCGAGCGGGAATTCAAGATAGTCGGCGCGGCCGCGGAGTCGAGACCGTCGCAAGCGCTGCAAGAAATGCTCGTGCTATTAGACTGTCGTATGATTTCGTGCGGCGGAGCCTGGGCAACTCGCTTTATTTAGGCGATCGTTCACAATCCCCGCGGGTGTTCCCGGGTTTAAGGATCACAAGTTTTTCAACGTTCATGAAGAGCGGGGTGAATTCGCTTCTCAGTCGGGCAGGCATTTTGAGAGGGCAGGAAAACGAAAAGCAAAAGAATTCGCTTGTGGTGTCAGGCCTTCGGGATCTGACGCCACATCTTTTTTTTCGCTCAGTGCCGCGGAGCACACCCCGCACTAAGTATGCGAAACAGCGGGGCGTTTTTGGCCATGGAAGCGAGAGAGTAGTGAGCTGAAGTGCACGTGGCAGCTCTTCGGTACAAAGCACCCCTGCGCATACGCAATACAGATAAGGAGGATTGTGTTCGCTTCCCGCTTCCGAGCTTTGAACGGCGTCGAGTTAGCTGACGCCGGTATTTTCTTGTTTTAGCTGTGCCGCTTACCAGCGGCACTTATCCAGAGTGACTGAGGGTACAGGCCCGATGAAGCCACAGCAACCAGGCCCGAGTGCCCAGGTGCTAATTCCTGCCCGGTAAGGGAGAGATAGGGTCCTGCACTGACCGGAATTCGGTCGGAAGGCTGTTGCTCCCAAACTGAATGACCGCTGTCTCGTGGCGCATGGCTATGTCGCCGGGCAGGCCATCGTGCGCCCGATAGTGCGGATTAAGGATTCAAGTTGAGGGAGACAGACAGGATGGAAAGTTGCAGCTCACGAAAAACAGTTGTGATTAAGCTCGGCGGTTCGGTGCTCGTGGACGCCAATTCTTATGGGCAAGGCGCACGATTCATTGCGCGCCGCCTGCATTCGAGCGCCGAAGAGAGGTTTCTGGTTGTTGTCTCAGCGCAGGAAGGTTTCACTAACGAATTGGAAGAGCTGGCTCGCGGGATTACCAAGCATCCCAATCCTAGAACCCTCGATCTGCTGTGGTCGACCGGAGAACTCCGGTCGGTTGCACTGCTGACCCTCCACCTCGAAGAAATGGGTGTGCCGGCTGTCGGACTAAACGTCCACGAATCGGGTCTGCGTTTCAACCGCTCTCACGTAGGGAGAACCGCCGTCGAATGTCTATCCAGCCAGCTTCGAAGGGCATTCGATGACCACGCGGTTGTGATCGTACCTGGATTTTTCGCGACGCTTGCGAATGGCACCTTGGTTTCTCTTGGCCGCGGTGGTTCGGATCTCAGTGCCGTGCTACTCGCTGACGCGCTTGAAGCCGACCAATGCGAGCTGGTCAAGGACGTAAGCGGCTACTTCACAGAGGATCCCCGAGTGCGACGAGCAGCCGAGCACCTACCCTGGCTCTCCTATCAACAAGCCTTGGAAATGGCGAGCGCGGGCTGCGAACTTGTGCAAGTGGAAGCCATTGAGGCGGCACGCCAGGCCGGACTGAGACTCCTTGTTCGAAGTTTGGATGAGATGGCGCCAGTCAGCGTGGTTTCGGAGAGTGTCCGGACAGGGGCCGCCCCCGATTCTCTACGAACCGCAAATCATTGCGAAGCACATCCAGAAGACTAACTTTGGGCGAGCAACAACGGAGTTCAAAAATCCCGGGCATCTCGGCACAAAAGCGAGTCCCCATACGCATTACTAAGTAGGAGGAGTTCCACTCATCGAGAAGTTGTGTGTGTGCGAGGCGACGTGGGGTGCGGGTCCACTGGTGGTGAACTATCTTGAGTGATGAACTGGGAATTTTAAGAATTTCCGAGCGGACTGCTCGGAAGCGACTCTCAAAGTCACAAATCAAGCGGTTGGGTCCTGGTAAACGTTAGCGCTTGAGCCCTTTTGACAATTGTTTCGGGGGTTGGATTATGAACTGAAAGATTGATACCGTTTTACTGGTCGAAGCGTAAATTATCTCGGAGGATTCATTGGACCGGCGCACCTTTTTGGCAGGACTGTCTTCCGTAGGTTGTTTGGCTCTGCCGAAAGAAGCCATAGCCTACTCCGCCCCGATGTCCGCTCTACAGGAGCGCGTACGAGCACAACTTGACCTCGGCGTGAGTGACGGTCTTACCGTGGGGGCGGTGATGATGGTCGTACAGCGAGACAATGTGCTCGCACTCGTAGCTGCTGGTTACTCGGACCTGGCTGCAAAAAGGCCAATGAGGACGGATGCGATTTTCGACATTCGTTCCATAAGCAAACCGATAACGGTCTTTGGAGCGTTGCTTCTCGTTGACGATGGAAAGCTGGCACTGGAGGACCCACTCGCCAAGTTCCTGCCCCAGTTTTCTCACCTCACCGTGAACGGGCAGTCTCAGCCTACGATTGTTCCGATCACGATTCGCCAGCTTATGAATCACAGTTCTGGCATCGCAGAAGACAGGCCGTCGGAGTTGGAGAACATCACCCGGACCTTCGATCACACCTTAGCGCAGGATGTGGCCCTCGTTGCTCAGCAGCCTCTAGATTTCACACCCGGCAGCAAATGGACCTACAGCAGTTCCGGCATCGCGGTCCTCGGTCGGGTAATCGAAGTGATATCTGGTCAGCCCTTCGAGTCATTCATGGAGAAGCGGATTTTTGAACCGTTAGTGATGCGAGACAGCTCCTTCTTCACCAATCGCAGCAAAGTGGATCGCATTCCAACGATGTACAACCTTGAGGGCGGCAAGCTTGTGAAAGACGTAATGGACGTAACGCGACCAGGTCAGAAATATCCGGGGCCAGAGTTTGGGCTTTTCTCGACAGCGGAGGATTTGCGGCACTTCGGCCAAATGCTGTTGAATCGAGGAGCGTGGAACGGACGCACGCTCATATCCTCCAAATTGGTCGACGAAATGCACCGCCCAGCCGGCCTCCATACCAGCGTTCCGAAGTATCAATCAGGCCTAGGCTTCGCAATCCATACTGAGACGGAGGCAGAAATGAGCTATGCCGTTACAAACGACAGCTATGGAGCAAATGGCGCCAGCGGGTGCATCATTTGGATCGATCCGAGCCTACAGCTCATCCGCATCTACCTTACGCATTACTTCCTCGGGGATTTTAGAGACGCCAACCCAGCAATGAATGCAGCTTTTCCGAGTTAATGGATTTACGTTGCCTCCCGTAACACTTTCCCTAATCTTGAATTAGTTTGAGCGGTTTAATTGCCGCCGCAAGGTTTCCACGACTAGACCGACCAGTGCATACGTTACGACATTCGCGACAAGAGTCGAATAGAGGCTAACGGGGTAATACGAGCTGACAATCGCAACGGGGCAGGTTAACCGCACAAGAGTGGACACAATCGGTTCTATCGGATGGTCCTTGCTTGCCACTAAGAAATAAACGGCCCAGCCGCTCGCAACGAGAAAGCCCGCAGCCGCCCACACTGCAATTCGGTATTTCACACTGCACCTCCCGCTTTTCTGGTCGAATAGTCTCACAAACTCCTGCATCTGTCAGGCCAACTCCCGGTAAGCCCTAACCGCGTCTTTGACGCGTCGCTAGTGCCAGAAACTTGGCGAGACTGGTTTGTTGATTCGACAAGAGTTAGGAGCCAAGTTTCTGGAGAGTCGGATTTATCGGATATCTGCCCATTTGCTTGGGGGGCGATTCCAGTTGTCGGGCGAGCGCGTTTATCGGGACTTAGTTCAGTTAGCAGCTCTCTTGGGGGCGCTTTCCTTGAGCAGTATTTGGATCTCGCTCTCAAAGGCGTCCTTGTCCACCATCCCGACATGCGACGCGGCGATCTTACCGTCACGGTCGATCAGCAGCGTCATCGGCATCGAATCGACGCCATAGAGCTTTGCCAAGTCTGGGTTGCCAACCACGACGGAGTAATTCATAGGGTTCTTTTCGAGGAATGGCCTCACCGATTTCCAACCGTCCTCATCCATCGAAACGCCGATGGCGGAGAGCCCTTTGTCCTTGTACTTACTCTGGAACTCCATGTACCAGGGAATTTCAACCTTGCACCCTCCACACCAGGTGGCCCAGAAATCGAGCAGGACTACCCTGCCTTTGTAATCAGACAATTTGACGGAGGCACCTTTCGAGTCGCTAAGAGTGAAGCTTGAGGCGGTCTTTCGCGAATTGGCTGCTGTTAGATCAGCGGGTGCTCTTGCGGGTAACGCGCCGTACGAAGCCACCAGTGCGATTCCTGCAAACATATAACGAAGCATCTGCATTGACCTCCTAAGTTCCTCATCAAGTTAGCCAGTAGCATCGACACAGTCAACTATTGAATCCGATGAGACGCCATTCGCAAGAAGGGCAGCGACTACGCCGCTGACAATTCTGGATTTCTGAAAACGAAATCAGTTTCGATGCCAATTGCCGCTCCAAGTGGACGATAAGTCGGGACTTACGGCTCCCTATCCAACTAATTCTGTGTGGGTAAACAATTTTCAGCGAAGGCGAAGAGAGCAAACCCTATTGATTCACCTTGGAGCTGAGAGATTGGATTTCCCTCCTAATGGCATCCACAATTAGTTCTGGTTGGTCCAGTGGGACCATGTGTGTGCTTTTATCCGTCGTGATGTGTTGTATTCCCTGAATCTTATTTGCAAACGCTTGATGCATTTCCGTCCACGCCTGCATTGTCACAGGTGTGAAGTACGGCGGCATCGGTTTTGTAGCTGTCAGCAGTATCATTGGGACCTTTGGCAAGGGCCACGCCCGCCGGGCTTGTTCAGCGCTTTCGTCCTTACCTGCCAGTTCATTACGTAGTCCCTCAGGGAGTTGAGAGGATGCTGCTTCCATTTGCTTCCAATCTTCTGCTTGGTGCAATCGCATCCACTGGTAGAAATCTTCGGGCACAGGGTCGACAAAAACCATGCCGCAAACCTCGTCGGGATACGTGTGGGCAAAAACTCGAATATAGAAAGAACCAATGGAATGTCCTACAAGAAGGTAAGGGGGAGCAAAATGAGCCGCGTGAAGTGCGGAACGCAGTTCTTGGGCAATGTTGAGCGCCGTCCGCGGCGTGGCGGTCAACTCCGACTTGCCCACTCCTGCGCGGTCGTAAGACACGACCACGGCAAAGCTAGATGCTGCATCCTGAACCTTTCGCCAAAAGTCAGTTGTTGCCCCAAAGCCGGATTCGAGAACAACAATTGGTCCTGTATCTCCCTCGGACAACATCTCCAGTTTGTGTCCGTCCACATCGATTAACATCCCGTGCCCCTTTGTCGCAGTAGGAGTCGCGTCACTACTGTTCATTTCTGGCGACTGAGCGCAAACCATTCCCGCTAGAAGCAACACTGCCAACGAACCGATACGGACGCGAAACATCTCAAACGGGAGAATACCATGCCCAGATTTGTTGTCGAGTCCTGGTAAACGCTAGTGCTTTACCGGAAAAGTGAAGTCCTAGGACTGGACTTGTCCGGTTGTGGGAAGTGCGGGATGCGTCGCGTTCACAGTGTCTTGTTTGGTGTCTTTGGTGTCTGTTTGGGGCCGAAATTGGTGCTATTCATGCGAAACAGTTGAGAGGGTTGAAGCAGGCGAGATCGTAGAAATCGCCAGTATTGATGCGGGTTTCATGTAATTTACAGAAAACATGATAGGATAGCGAATAGGCCGGGGTGAGTATCCCACCCTCTCCGCCATAATTATTGTTCCTCGAGCTCTACGATCCTCTTCTGTGGAGGGCGCTTTGTCAGACGCGACGCCACCAGCGGCAAATTGGTCTGGAAAATGGGCGCTCATCACCGGAGCCAGCGCCGGGATCGGTGTAGCCTTCGCCAAAGAATTGGCCCTTGGCGGGACGAATCTTGTTTTGACAGCGCGGCGCAAGGATCGCCTGGAAGACTTGGCCCGCAGTCTTGCTGAAAATTACAGAATTAGCACCGAAGTGATTGCCGCGGATCTTGCGGATTCGAACGCCCCGGAAAACATTCTTGCCTTCACCAAAGAAAAGAATATCGCGATTGATCTGCTGATCAACAACGCCGGTTTCGGCCAATACGGTGAATTTCATTCCATTGAAAAGCAGCGTTTGCTCGACATGGTGGAGGTGAATTGCGGTGCCGTGGTGCACCTGACTCACCAGTTTTTGCCGCAAATGATTCAGCGCCAACGCGGCGACGTCCTCATTCTCGCGTCTACCGCATCATTCCAAGCCGTTCCCTACATTTCGACCTACGCCGCCACAAAAGCGTTCGACTTGCTTTTCGCCGAAGGCCTCGCCGAAGAAATGAAACCCTATGGAATCCGCGTCTGTGCCCTTTGCCCAGGCTCCACCGTATCTGAATTCGCCGCAGTCGCCGGCCAGGAACACTTCCATCGGAACGCCGAGACCGCCGAAAAAGTAGCGCGCACCGGCCTGAAAGCGCTGGCCGCCGGCAGAAGTTACGTCATCTCCGGTTTCGGAAATTATCTCGGTGCCCACGGCGAACGCCTTGTCCCGCGCCGCTTCGTCACCAAAATCGCCGCCGGCATGTTCAAGCCTAAGAAAAAATAGAGGTCCCTTTCCGCCAGCGCGTTGCCGACCGGAATGGATGTTGCGTCCTGCGTTTCCCGCGAACGTTTCCCCGACACGCGGGAGGCTTCGCTCACGTCTAACCTGTTGTGAAAACAAGGGCTTTTAAGCACGGTCCTCCTCCGAGCCATTCAAACGGGAACCTTTCCGCCACGCGGCGGGAAGTGATATACGAAGCCGGGCGGAACGTCTTATCAGGGGAGATGAGAATCGCCGAGCAAGAGAGAGACGACGTTCTGTTGCGGCGGGCCGCCAACGGCGATGAGGAGGCATTTACGCTCCTGTACCGGCGGCACCAGGCGGCCATGTATCGTTTTGCGCTGCGCATGACCGGAAACACCTGGGCCGCGGAAGAAATTGTGCAGGACGTTTTCATGACGCTGATGCGCGATCCGAAAAAGTATGACGCCACGCGCGGAGCCCTGGGAGCGTTTCTCTACGGAGTGGCGCGCAACCGCGTGATGAAACACCTGGAACGCCTGCCGCGTGAAATTTCGCTCGAAGAAAAAAACGAAGACGGCACGGGCTCCGGAATTGTTTTGCAGGATTTATCCACGCCGGCGATGTGGGCGGAAAAACGCGAACGCCGGCAGCAGGTGAGGGACGCCGTGCTGGAATTGCCGGTGGAATTTCGCGAAGCCGTGGTGCTGTGCGAACTTGAAGAATTGAGTTACGAGGAAGCGGCACAAATGGCGGGATGCCCGATTGGCACGATTCGCTCGCGGCTGCATCGTGGGCGAGCTTTGTTAATGGCCAAGCTGGAAATGCTGCGCGACTTGCCCCGGCGCGCGAGCGCGGCGCGATGAAGGGTTTTCGGCGTTGCGAAGGAAGCAAGATATGAAGTGCGAACAATTTGAAGCAATAGGATTGGACGCGGAGCGCGACGCTTCGTTGAGCGAACTGGAGCGCGTGGCGGCGCGCGAACACGCCGGCACCTGTTCGCGGTGCGCGGCGCTGCAGGATTCGTGGCAAGCGGCGGGTGCGGAGCTCCGCGCGTTCGCGGAAGATACCGCCCTGGCGCAGGCGCCCGCCCGCGTGGAGATGCGATTGCGGCAGGAATTCCGCACGCAGCACGTGACATTGAAAATGCGGCGCACGGCCGTAGTCGCCGCGTGGGCGCTGGCCGCTGCCGCCGCGCTGGTTGGCGCGGTGAGCTGGCGCAATTGGCGCCACAGCCAGTATGGAGAGGCTGCGAACCAGGTAATTCCCGCGCCGGCCGCAAACAATCTTTCAGAAAGCGATTTCGCTGCCAGAGCGAACCGCCGAGACCCTGCCGCGGTCCCCAGTGGAGCGCGGCAGCCGGTTTCGACGGGAGCTGGCAGGCCCGAAGCGCTGATGGCGGACAATGAGATGAGCGGCTTCACGTTTCTGCCGGGCGCGTTCGCAACAGATAGTGAGGAGGCCGCGATTTTGCGCGTGCGCCTGCAACGCGGCGCGCTAGGCGCGCTGGGTTTGCCGGTGAACGAAGAGAGCGCCGCCGAATGGATCCAAGTGGATTTGCTCGTGGGTGAAGATGGATTGCCGCAAGCGGTGCGGCTGCCGCGATAAATGAGCACGGATCGCGCGGCAGACCGTAGACTGGCCGCGATTCCGGCCGCAAAGAGATTGCAGCAGTTCGGGAGAGAAGAGAAGAGGGAATAATGAATCGCAGAAAATGGTTGAGCGTGGCGCTCGGCGGGATTTTCCTGTGGAGCGCCGGAGGGACGCGAGCGCAAGAAGCGCCGGCGCTTCCACCTCCCGAAGAGATCCGGCACAGCGGCGGACCAGGCGGAGACCTTATGGGTCCCCTCATGGGTGACCGCATGGAGTTGCTGGGTTTCGAGGGCATGCATGGAGGCACGGTGGTGACCGGCAAGCCCTTCAGCGCCACGGCGACTACGACCCAGACGCTGGCCGACGGGAAGACCCACATCACGCGAACAAGCAATCTGTATCGCGACAGCGTGGGACGTTTCCGGAGGGAGGTGACGCTGCCCGGAGGATCGCAGCCGGTCGTGGTGATCAGTGACCCGACAACGGGGCACCATTACCTGCTCCAGCCCGACCAGAAAATCGCTTGGCAGATGACGAGGTCTAAAGGCGGAAGGAATGGCGGCCCTCACGGATTTGCGAAGGGCGGGCCGGGCAATCACCACCACAAGGGAAATGCCGAAGCCAACGTGCAGGAAACATCGCTCGGCATGAAAACGATTAACGGCGTGAACGCGGAAGGAATGCAATACACGCACATTATCCCCGTGGGGAAGATCGGTAACGACGCACCGCTGACTATTGTCTCCGAGAGGTGGTATTCCCCTGAATTGCAAATGGTGGTGATGAGCAAGCATAGTGATCCGCGCTTCGGGGAGACGGTTTATTCGGTGACGATCCAGCAGCAGCAAGAACAACCGAAGGAAATGTTCAACGTACCGACGGCCTATACGCTCAAGCAGGGCGGCCCGCTTGGTATGCGGAGATTTCGCGGTGGTCTGCCTCTAGCGCCGCCAGCCGATGCGCCGGCGCCTCCGCCACCTCCTCCGAACGACTGAATCACGAGCCACGATCTTCTCTCCTGAAGACGGCACGCCCTTTTCGCGGCAGCCCCCATCGCCGCGGGAAGGGCGCCGCCGTTTTTGGACGGGAACTAAAGGAGGTAAAGGAAGTAAAGGAGATAAAGGATTTTGCCTCAGGTAATGCGGAGACCTCCGCAACGCGCAAGATGTGTGGCCGAACGAGAGACTCATGCGGACACCGTGGCGCGGTCGAGGAGTTCGACGACGTGTAGGACTTCCTGGTTGGTGCGGTGCAGGGCGGCGCCGGCGCGGAGTTGCAGGAGGCAGCCGGGATTGGCGGTGACGATGGTTTGGGCGCGGGTGGATTGGGCGTGGCGCATTTTATCGGCGAGTAGTTCGAGGGACGTTTCGGTTTGCGTGACGTTGTAGACGCCGGCGGAGCCGCAGCAGATTTCCGAATAGGGCAATTCCACAAAATCGAGATCGGGGATGGCGTGCAGAAGCGCGCGCGGAGCTTCGCGAACTTTTTGGCCGTGGAGAAGGTGGCAAGAGTCCTGGTAGGTGACGCGCAGAGGAAGCGGCTTCATTTTTGCGGTGAGGCCGAGGGTGGCCAGAAATTCGGTGACATCGCGAGTTTTTGCGGCAAAGCCGCGGGCTTGGGCGTACTCGGGTTCGTCCGGTGAAAAAAGATGATCGTATTCCTTTAGCGTGGAGCCGCAGCCGGCGGAATTGGTGATGATGGCGTCGAAGTCTTCGCGGAGAAAGGCGGAGAGATTGTTGCGCGCGAGTTCGCGAGCGGCATCGCGAACTCCGGCGTGCGCGGCGAGCGCGCCGCAGCAGAGTTGATCTTTGGGGGCGACCACTTCGCAGCCGTTGGCGGCGAGAACGCGGATGGTGGCTTCGTTGAGCTGCGAGAAAGCGACGTTGGCGATGCAGCCGGCGAAGAACGCGACGCGGGCGCGGCGCGGACCGGCGGCGGGAAACGTGGAGCCGAGA
>Ga0210408_10000371_pt1 | contig 60838 bp, 52 predicted proteins | sample IncBWH4MmetaG_FD_155471 | JGI IMG/M metagenome (GOLD analysis project Ga0210408, IMG submission 155471) | Forest soil microbial communities from Barre Woods Harvard Forest LTER site, Petersham, Massachusetts, United States - Inc-BW-H-4-M | ecosystem: Environmental > Terrestrial > Soil >... | reverse complement strand
AGAGGATATGCTCGTTCATGAGCGGTCTCCCATGCTTGAGGCTCGGCGCCGGCCCGTCCGGCGCAACCCTCGTATCGCATGCGCCGAGACCGCTCGCTTTTGCTCGCATCGGACATGTAGACTGAGGAGCTCGGCGCCAAGCGCCGAGCGTCTCGAAGGATGGCCACAAACACCGAGCTTGCGGCCATCCTTCGAGACGGTCGCGCGCTAGTGCGCGCGACCTCCTCAGGATGACGGCGGAGTTGGTTGCGAGCAGCTAACAAGATGAGATCAAATCCATCGACAGCCGACGGCATATTTCCCAGCACCTGCTGGGAATGCTCGGTGTGCTGCGGCTCGCTGATCACGGTCGCGGACGGCCGCGTCACCAACGTGGCGCCCAATCCGCAGCACCCGCACTCGAAGGGCGCGTTCTGCGTCAAAGGCATCCGCGGCGCGCCCGGCATCACCTACGGCCCGTCACGCGCGATCCATCCGCGCCGGCGCAGCGGCCCGCGCGGCAGCGGCCGATGGCAGGAGATTTCCTGGGACGAGGCGCTCGACGAGATGGCGGACCGGCTGGCGGCGGTGCGCGAGCAACACGGGCCGCTCGCCATCGCCGGCGCGGTGAGCGGCGCCTTCTTCAGCCGTGGGCTGATTGTCGCGCTGCTCATGCGCTCGCTCGGCAGCCCCAACTGGATGATCAATCAGGATTTGTGCGGCGGCTGCCGCGCCGTGAGCGCGCGCGCTACCGGCCTCAACATCGTCGGCGGCGAGGACGTTGCGAACGCGCGCACCATCCTGATCGTCGGCCGAAACTCTTATGCTGCGGATCCGGTGCAATGGACTGCGCTCAAACAGGCGAAGGAGCGCGGCGCCCGCATCGTCGTGATCGATCCCAAGCGCATCCCGGCCTGCGACCTCGCCGACCTGTGGCTGCGCCCGCGTCCGGGCACCGACGCCGCCATCGCGCTCGCCATGATGCAGGTGATGATCACACGCGGACTTTACGCCCGCGCCTTCGTCGAGCGCTGGTGCCATGGATTCGCTGAACTGAAAGAACGCGTGGCCGCATATACGCCGGCGCTCGCGGCGCAGCTCACCGGCGTGCCGGCCGACGCCATCACGGCGGCGGCGCTGCTCTACGCGGACGGACCGTCGGCCTTCGTGAGCGGCCACGGCATCGACGCCTTCAGCGCTGGCGTGCAGACCTATCGGGCGTTCCACTGTCTGGTCGCAATCAGCGGCAACGTGGATCGGCCGGGCGGCAACCGGCGCATCAGGCCGCCGCGCGGCTTCGCTACTTATCTCGAGGTGTTGCACCGGCCCGAGTTTCGGCTGCCGCGCGAAGTCGAGGAGCAAACGATCGGCGCCGCGCAGTTTCCCCTGTGGGCGGGGCCGAAAGGCTGGCAGACCGCGTGTCATAATCCGTCGGTGATCTCCGCGATTCTCACCGGCAAGCCCTATCCGGTGCGCGCGCTTTACGTGAGCGGCGTCAATATCGCGGTGACCTATCCGGACACGGCGCGCACCCAGGAGGCCTTGCGCGCGCTCGATTTCCTCGCGGTCGCGACCCACGACATGACGCCGACCGCCGAGCTGGCCGACCTTGTTCTGCCGAAAACCACCGCGCTCGAAGAGGAAGAAGTCTCGTTGGCGCCGGGTGGCTCGGCCGTCCTCTACACGCGGCCGGCGATGCCGCCGCGCGGAGAGGCGCGCTGCGACCTGGATATCGCGGCTGCGCTCACCGACCGCCTCGCGCGGCGCGGCGCGCTCAGCAAGAATTTCCTGCCGTGGCGCGATCAGCGCGCGTTCAACGAGTTCATTCTCGGCGACAGCGGCATCTCTCTCGATGAATTGCGGCGCACCGGCTCCGCGCCGGTGCCGTGGCGGGCGAGCGCCGACGTTCCGTTCGCCACGCGCAGCGGCAAGGTCGAACTTTTTTCAGAGACCCTGCGCGAGGCTGGCGTCGATCCCCTGCCTGCCTACGTGCCGCCGACGCGCGAGACGCAGTCGGCCGCGGTGCGTTCCGACTATCCGCTCATTCTGCTCACCGGCGATCGCGAGAAGTCCTACCACCACTCGCGCTTCCGCGATCAGCCCTGGGCCGCCAAGGTCTCGCCCGATCCGATCCTGCTGATTCATCCGGATACTGCCCACGCGCTCGGCGTCGTCGATAACGCGTGGGTCACGGTCGACGTGCCGAACGGCCCCGGCGCCTGCCGGTTGCGCGCGAAAATCAGCGACCGCACGCCGCCCGGCGTGGTGAGCACCGGTATGGGCTGGTGGCGCCCGATGAGCGCCGCGCCCGACCACGGCGCGCGCGACATCAACATCAACGCCGCCCTGCCTTATGAAGGTCGCTGGGATCCGGCCTCGGGCTCCGTCGACACGCGCGGCCTGTTGTGTCGCGTGCGCACGGCGGTGCCGGCCGAGGCGCACGCCTGAATACAGAACGAAGAACAAATAGTCCGGGAGCACCAACGTGAGCGAGGCGCGTCTCAAGCATTACGGATGGGGCCGCGAAGGCGAAGGCGCGAGCGCGGAGGAGGAAGCCTTCGCGCGCGGGCGCGCCGCGCAACGCTTCGGCGGGCTGCCGAGCGACGAGGTCGCGCCGCCGTGGCTCGAGGAGATCAAGCTTGCGCCACCGCGCGTCACCCCGCCGGCGACGCTCGCCGCAATCTGCTCGTCCGCGCCCTATGACCGCGCCGCGCATACTTATGGGAAGTCTTATCCGGAATACGTGCGCGGACTTAGCGGCGATTACGCCAGCGCGCCGGACGTCGTCGCCTATCCGCGCAGCGAAGCCGAGGTCGCGGCGGTGCTCGACTGGGCGGGCGGCGCCGCCGCTGCGGTGACGCCGTTCGGCGGCGGCTCGACGGTCGCGGGCGGCGTCGAGCCGAAGCCGATCGCCGGCCGCCACAAGGGCGCCGTCACCATCGACCTCAAACACCTCGGCCGCGTCGTCGAGGTGGATCGTGCCTCGCGCGCGGCGCTCATCGAAGGCGGCGCCTACGGCCCGGCGCTCGAAGCGCAGCTCAAGCCGCACGGGCTCACCCTGCGGCATTTCCCGCAAAGCTACGAATACTCGACCTTGGGCGGCTGGATCGCCACGCGCTCGGGCGGACACTTCGCGACGCTCTACACGCATATCGACGATCTCGTGGAATCGCTGCGCGTGGTCACGCCCAAGGGCGTCATGGAAACGCGGCGCCTGCCGGGCTCGGGCGCGGGCCCGAGCCCGGATCGCCTCATCATCGGCTCCGAGGGCACGCTCGGCATCATCACGCAAGCGTGGATGCGGTTGCAGGATCGGCCGCGTTTCCGCGCCGGCGGCGCGGTGCGGTTCAAAGATTTCTTCACCGCCGCGCGCGCACTGCGCCAAGTCTCACAATCGGGGCTCTACCCGGCCAACTGCCGCATCCTCGATCCGCAGGAGGCGCGCAACACCGGCGCGTCGGACGGCAGCGCCGCGATCATGGTGCTCGCATTTGAATCCGGCGACCATGAACTCGGCCCGTGGATGAAGCGCGCGCTCGAATGCTGCGCCGATCACGGCGGCACGCCGGAAGCGGCCGAAGGAGGCGACGCCCAGCGCGAAGGCGCGGCGGGCCGCTGGCGTACCGCGTTCATCCGCATGCCCTATCTGGTCGAGCGCCTGATCCGCGTCGGCGTGATCAACGATACGTTCGAGACCGCGATCACCTGGGATCGGTTCGAGGCGTTCCACGACCGCATCAAGGAGGCGACCGCGCGCGCCATCAAAGACGCAACCGGACGTGCGGGGGAGGTCACCTGCCGCTGCACTCACGTGTATCCCGACGGGCCGGCGCCCTACTTCACGTTCCACGCGCTCGGCCGCCATGGGCAACTTATCCAGCAATGGACGGCGATCAAATCGGCGGCGCTCGACGCGGTGATCGAGGGCGGCGGCACCGTCACGCACCATCATTCGGTCGGGCGCGATCATCGCCCGTGGTACGACCGCCAGCGCCCGCCCCTGTTCGCCGCCGCGCTGCGCGCGGCCAAGCGCGAACTCGACCCGCAGGGCCTGCTCAATCCGGGGATACTGATCGACCCGGCGTGATTAGACTCGGTCATGGCCGGGCTTGTCCCGGCCATCCACGTCTTTGTTTGTTCATGTTGCCAAGACGTGGATGCCCGGCACAAGGCCGGGCATGACGTATCACGTCTCGCCCTCCACGCTGCGCATCTCATAGAGCGCGAGCGCGATCACCAGCACGCCGATGATGACGAAGTTCGCCGTGGATGCGGTCGAGGCGATGCCGAGCACCCATGGCGATATCACCAGCCACGCGCCGAGCGCGACGTTGATCCATTCCTCCCACGGCCGGAAGATCGAGAGGGTCACGACTTCGGCGAGGATGATGAGAAACCCGACGATCACCGCGTTGCGGGTCGGCACGGAGTCGAGATCGAATTGCAGCGCCCAGGGCGAAATGCACAGCCAGATGCCGAACGCCCAGCTGGTCCAATCTTCCCATTGTTTGGGGAGGGAAACTTCCGCGCGCACCGGCATTGCTAAGGTGATCCCGAATTGGGCACGTCGAATAACGGGCCGCCGTAGGTGCGGCAGTTCATCAGGCAGGTGAGATCGCACCGGTCCGTTTCGCTGCGGCAGTCGTTTACATGGTACGTGGTCGCGCACGCTTGGTAGCGCCGGCTGCACGCGGTCTCGCAGGTGCGCCAGCACGCGTCGGAGACACGCACCGAGTTCGAGTGCGCGCGCGCCGTGGGATCGAGCGGAAACCCGCGGAACCATGACGGCCAGGGCGGCGGCACAATGCCGTTGTCGCCGGCGAATGCCGACGACGCGATCAGGCCGAAGATGATCCCGAGAACGAGCGATCGCTTCATCGCGTCATCTTAGCACGTAGGGCGCAAAAGTAGGATGGGTTGAGCCGCGCAGCGGCGAAACCCATCGATGGGTTTCGCTCCGCTCAACCCATCCTACTACTCGGTCCGGTCGTCGATGAAGCGGATGGCGATCGGGCGGCCGGCAAGCGCACCGCCGAGCCCGCGGCTGAACGGCAGCGGCGTGCACCGCTTGATCGAGGCGGTTACGGCGTCGAGGTAGGTCTTGCGCACCTCCTTCGATGTGCCGGGGCTCACGTAGGTGACGCGCGGCGGCCCGATCGGCTCGCCGTTGCGTTTGAAGCTCAGCCGCACCGACAGTTGCGTGCCCGGGCGACTGTCGTCCTTCGTCGGCGGCTCCCAGCACGCGCGCAGCGCGGCAAACATATCGTCAATGGTGTTGAGCCGGCGCTCCTTCGTGGCCTGTTCGTTCTTCTGCTCGGCCGGCGGAAGCGCTGCGACCTTCTGCGGCTGCTCCGGCGCGCGGCTCCTGATGGTCAGCTGCAGGTTCTGGCCGAACGGATAATTGATTTCCGGCTGGCACGGGCCCGGCTGGAGCACGCTGCAGAAGCTCGGGTAATATGGTTGTGGATTGAGCACGCTCCCGGGATAGGGATTGGCGAACACGCTGGTGTCGCGCGCGCCGCCCGGCATCGGCCACGCTAACAAAGCAGCCACGACGCCAATGCCAGCCACCAATCGGAAAAATGCGTGCATGCGCGACACCTGAAGCAGGGGCCGTAACCGCGCCTTTATTTAATGCGGCGCGCAACCAAAAACGAGTGGCCTTCAGGCGGTCTGCCGCGCCGCGGCCCCGGCAACCACTTCCGCCTGGAAATCGCCCGCGAGCCCGTGCCGCGCCATCAGGGTGGGGTAGTGGGCGCGAAAGGCCGTCATGATGGCATCGTACGGCACGTCGGCATAGGTGCCGCGGTCGGTGAGGTACTGCATGTAGACACGGCCGGAACTGTCATAAGGATGCAGCAGCGAATCCGAGCGGCCGTCGAACGCGAGCGGCTCGAGGCCGATGCGCCGGCACATCGTGCTGTTGAACGCGGGCGTCGCCTTCACCCAGGTGCCGTCGAGCAGAATGTCCGTGTAGGAGTGCCACACGTAAACGTCGGTTCCCATGTGCTCGGTGAGCCGCGGCGAGGAGAGATGGTTGCGCACGTCCGCGTAGCCGACCCGCGCGGGCACGCCGATCACCCGGCATGAGGCGGCGAGCAGCGCCGCCTTGCCGATGCAAAAGGCGCGGCCGACTTCGAGCACTCCGCTGGCGCGAAAGTTCGCCGGGTCGGAAAGGTCGACGTAGGGATCGTAGATGATGTCGTCGCGCACCGCGCGATAAAGGCGCAGCACGCGCGCGAGCGCGGCGCCGTCGTCGCCCGCCGCGGCTTGCGCGAACGCAACGACGGTTGGCGCATCGCTGTCGATGTAGCGGCCAGGCGCGAGGAACTCGTCCGACATCGATGACCTCTTCCGCAAGCTTCGCGGGACCCGTCCTGTTGCGGTTCTTGCACGCCCCCTGATGGGAGGCAATAACGGCACTTTAGGGAGGAGAGGCACGGTGGAGTTACGCAATCTCGGCAAGTCCGGCCTGCGAGTTTCGCTGGTCGGCCTCGGCACTAACAATTTCGGCGGCCGCATCGATTTCGAGGCGTCGAAGGCCGTGGTGCACAAGGCACTTGACCTCGGCATCACCCTGCTCGACACTGCGGACACCTACGGCAACCGCGGCGGCTCGGAAGAAGCGCTCGGGCGCATCCTCGGCGAGCGGCGCAAGGACATCGTGCTCGCCAGCAAATTCGGCTATCCGATGAACGACAGCGAGACGCTCTCCGGCGGCTCACGCCGCTACATCATGAATGCGGTGGAGGCGAGCCTGAAGCGGCTCAAGACGGATTACCTCGATCTTTATCAGCTGCACCGGCCGGACCTGCTCACGCCGATCGAAGAAACGGTACGCGCGCTCGACGATCTCATCCGCCAGGGCAAGGCACGCTACGTCGGCTGCTCGAACCTGCCGGCCTGGCAAGTGGTCGACGCGCTCGGCACCGCGCGGCGGCTCGGGCTCAACGCGTTCATTTCCTGCCAGGACGAGTACAGCCTGGTGGTGCGCACGCCAGAGAAGGAATTGATCCCGGCGATGCAGCATCACGGGCTGGGCCTGCTGCCGTTCTTTCCCCTGGCAAGCGGCCTTCTCACCGGCAAGTATCGGCGTAACGCGAAGCTTCCGAACGACACGCGGCTCTTCAAGGAACAGCGCCTCGCGGATCGGTTCATGACCGAGACCAATTGGGCGAAGGCCGAGCGGCTGCGCGAATTTGCCGAGAAGCGCGGGCATACGCTGCTCGAATTGGCGTTCTCCTGGCTCGCCGCGCGTCCGCCCGTGGCAAGCGTGATTGCGGGCGCCACCAAGCCGGAGCAGATCGAGGCCAATGTCCGCGCGGTCGACTGGAAGCTGAGCGCGGAGGAGATGGCCGAGGTCGACCGGCTCGCGGCCTGACCTGTCCGGACTAGCGGCGGCGGCCTATATAGAGGCACAACCCAAGCAGCGAGGTCCGCCATGTCCGTCACCCATGCGCCTGCGACCGAAGACGACGTCAAGCTGTCGCCGCATCCGATCAACGCCGGTGTCCGCATCGGACACGTGCATTTGAAAGTCGCCGACATCGAGCGCGCGCTCGCGTTCTATTGCGGCGTGCTCGGCTTCGAGCTGACCGTGCGTCGCGAGGGCGCCGCCTTCATCTCGGCCGGCGGCTATCATCACCACATCGCGCTCAACACCTGGGAGAGCAAGGGCGGCTCGCCGCCGGCGCCCGGCACCACCGGGCTTTATCACCTCGCGATCCTTTATCCCAGCCGCGCGGAACTCGCCGACGCGCTGCGCCGGGTGATCGCCGCCGGCATCGCGCTCGACGGCGCGAGCGACCACGGCGTGAGCGAGGCGCTCTACCTGCGCGACCCGGACGACAATGGCGTCGAGCTTTATTGCGACCGCGACAAGGACCAGTGGCCACGCACGCCGGACGGGAAGATGACCCTGTTCACCAAGCGCCTCGATTTGCAGGACCTGCTGCGCGAGAAGAAATCGTAGGGCGCATTGATCACCCCTCGTCATCGCCCGCGAAAGCGGGCAGCGTAGGGTGGGCTAAGCGGCGAAGCCGCGTGCCCACCGTCCTTTCACACAAATCATCAGCCGCGTGGGCACGGCGCTTCGCGCCTTAGCCCACCCTACATGCCGCTTTCGCGGGGCATGAGAGTCCCTGGTTTTACTTCCTCACCGGCTGCAAATATTTCTTCTCCAGCATCACGTGCACGCCTTTCGAGCCGTTGACGACCTGCGTGATGTGCAGATCGGCGGCGAGGCTGCATAACGAATAGGCGTCCTCGCGCGTGATGCCGCTCTTGGTCGCGATCAGGTCGATCATCTGGCGCAGCGCCACCACCACGCAGTCGTCGAGGTCGGGATCGAACGCCATGGTGATGGCGTGGGTCAGCGTCTCGGCATAGGGCAGATCGAGCTTCATGTCGTCGCGTACGATCAGTTCGAACGTGCCGACGAGCCCGGTCTCGATCGCGGTAAGGCAGACTTCGCCGTCGCCCTGCACGCCGTGGCCGTCGCCGACCGAGAACAGCGCACCGTCGACGTGGATCGGCAGATAAAGCGTGCTGCCGGCGGTCAATTCCTTATTGTCGAGGTTGCCGCCGTTGCGCCGCGGCGGCAGCGTCGAGACGGTGCCCCAGTTGGGCGGCGGCGCGACCGCCATGACGCCGAAGAACGGCCGCAATGGGATTTCCAGGCCCCACGGCATCAATCCGGTCATGCGCTGACGATCGAGCGTGATGTGGAACACGCGCACCGCATGGAAATCGTCGGGCAGCGCGCCGGCGAGCGGACGGATCGCGTTGTACCCCCAGTCGTAATTGAGCTCGATCGACTTGATGCGCACTTCGAGCACCTGCCCGGGCTTGGCGCCGCGCACCTTCACCGGCCCGGTGCAGATGTGGCCGGGCACGACCTTGCGGCTGACCTGGCGATGGATGGCGGCGAGTGCCGGCGGCACCACGAGCGGCGGGCGCGGCATCACGTCGGGCGTGCCGGAGACGGTCGAAATCGTCACGGTCTCGCCGCTGTCGATCTCACCGACCGGCGGCAGCGCCGCATCGAAAAAACCCCAGTGCACCGTCTCGGGCGATGCATCGACGCGCAGATGAGCCATGAACGCTCCGTGTGGGATGTCGCAGGAATGCGAACGGCGAAAATCGCCGTTACCGGCGCGCAGAGTCAAGCGCAGTCGTTCCAATCATCTCGGCCCGCACGAGATAGCGCAACGGCCCGCTGAATTTGCCGTCGAGCGGCCAGCAAGTCGCGAGCACCAAGCGTTGCCCAGGCGCCAGCGGATCGATGCCCGAGGCGTCCCAGCGCACGACCTCGGTGCCGGTGACGCGGAAGCGAAACGTCGCGCCGTCCTGGCGGGTAACCCGGATCTCGTCGCCGATCGCGACATCGCCGAGAAAAGCAAAGTGGGTGTCGCGATGGGCCGCGTAGATCGCGGTGCCGGGATTGCCCGCGTCGGGGGTGCGCTCGACATGGCCGGGACCGAACGCGAGCGCCTGCCCACTGCTGCCGTGCAGGACAATCGCCGACTTGCCAAGGCGCGGAAACTCGATGCGCGCCTCCGGCCAGGTGTCGGCCCAGGACCACGGCTTGACCGGCTTGACCGTCGCCAACGTCTGCGCGAACGCGCGTTCGAGCAGCACCTGTGCCAGGATTGCCTTGGCGTGAATCCACAGCCCCTGCCCGCACAGCGCGACGCCAGCGATCCCAAGCAGCGCGGCGATCGCGGGCCGGCTTTGCCGCAAGGACAAAACAAACAACGGGACGGACATTTTTGGCTCATGAGAAGAAGAAGGCGAGCCGCAGGGGGCTACGGCTCGCCGGGTGAGGTCGGGGACTTCCTCACCATGCTGCTTCGGGCTCATGGGGGGACGGGCAGAGCAACGAAGCAGATCGGGATCATGCTCAGATACCGGGCATCGGGCGCCCTCCCCGGCGGCGCAGCGCCAGCAGCAGCAGACTCAGCAGGCAAAGCGCGAGGCCGACGAGAAACCGCAGCTCCGCATCGGTCGCGCCCTTCGGCAGAACGGCGCCGGCGCCGATCGGTGCTCCCGCCTGCATCGGCAGCGGTTTGGCGGACGGCGCGAGCGCCGCCGCGAGCTGCACGCGCGCATCGCTTTGATCGGCGCGGCGGGTGTCGGGCTGGGTCGCCGGCGCACGCTCGCCGCCGAACATTTTGTCGAACTCCCAGCCGGCCGGAAGGTTGAGCGGCAGCTCGGCGCGGGAGAGATGGGCGCCATCCGGCCGGCTCGGCGTTTTGTCGACCGCGATCAGGCTGGTGAGGCGGGTGACCAGATGATGCTCGAGCGCGAGCGTGAGGATGCGATGGTCCGCCTCCTCGGGAGCGACCTCGTGCAGCGTCCGCGCGACCTCCGCGTCGGCGATCTTGCGCCGCGCCCACAGTTTCGCGAGCCCCTGCCCTTCCGCCGCGCCGGCAAGCGGCAGCGTCACCTTCCAGGGCTGCGCGCCGATCGTTCCGGTGATGTCCAAGGTGCCGGCAAACCGGTCGAGCTTGGCGAGGATCACCAGCGGCTCGCCGCGATAGAGGTCGGGGAACACCGCCGGCGTGACGTCGATGCGGCCGGCGGAGAATGCCGCCGACAGGTTGGTGGCCGCCGGGCTTTCCAGCTTGTCGAACAACGTGCGCATCCGCTCCTCGACCTGCTCGACCGAGCCGATGTGGGTGAAGGTGCCGCGCCCGAGTTCGGCGGCGCGGGTCATCAGGAAGGTGTTGGGCGCCGAGCCGATGCCGACCATGAAGACGCGCGAGTGTCCGCGCATGCGCGCGATGGTGTCGAACAATTGCTGCTCGTTGCCGATCTCGCCGTCGGTGAGGAACACCACCTGGCGCAGGTAGTTCTCGTTGGCGCCGCGCCGGTCGGTCAGCGCCGCCTGCATCGGCGGGACCATTTCGGTGCCGCCGTGCGCTTCGATCGCGGACACGAAGGCGCGCGCGCGGCCGAGATGGTCGGCGTCGGCCGGGACGGTGTCGGCGAACAGCACCTCCATGGTGTTGTCGAAGCGGATGACGTTGAAGCGGTCGGACGGCTGCAGGCGGCCGAGCGCGTAGAGCAAGCTCGCCTTCGCCTGCATGATCGAGGTGCCGCCCATGGAGCCGGAATTGTCGATGACAAAGACGATCTCGCGTGGCCGCTTGTCGTCGGCCTGGGGCACCGCCGGCGGCGTCACGAAAGCGAGCGCGTAGTCCGCCTCGCCGACCTTCTCGTGGAACAGGCCGACCGACGGCGCGTTCGTTTCCGCCGGCCGCCAGGTCAATTCGAAGTCGCGGTCGGCGGGCACCGGCCCGTCGAGCTTGACGATGCGCGCGTCCGCCGCGAGCTCCACGACGCGCACCGAATGATGGTGGCTCTTGACCTCGCCGAGCGGGAACCCGGCGTTGAGGTGCACGGCGATCGCCACCGGGTTGACCGGCGCGTAGTCGCGCGGATCGAGCACCGGCGGCTCGATGCGCGCGCGGTCGGGCACCGGATCGGACACCGTACCCCAGCCGCGCCCCGTTCCGCCGAAGTCGACGGTCTGCACCACCGGTGCCGGGTTATAGCGCGGGGCCACCACCAGCGGCACGCGCAGCGAAAACTCGCCGCCCGACTGGCGCACCGGCTCCTGATATTCGATTTGCACCAGCACGGTCTCGCCGGGCCCGATGTTGGCGACGGAGCTCGTGAAAATATTCGGCCGTTCCTGTTCGAGCAGGCCGGCCTTGATTCCGGCCGCGCGAGCGCGCTCGTAATCCTGGCGCGCCTGTTCGCGTTCCTTGACTTCGCCGACCACGATGCGCTCGCCGACGACCATCTTGAGCGTATCGACCGCGGCGCCGTCGGGCAGCGGATGCACGTAGACCGCCTCGAGCCAGCCGTCGGTCGGATTGCGGAAAATCTGAGTGACACGGGCGCGCGCGGTCGGGCCGCTCACGGTGACATCAACGTCGGTGCCGAGCCGCGGCGCCTCGACGTAACGGTCCTGCTCTGTGTTCTTGAGCAGCAGCGCGCCGGAGCGCATCTCGCCCGGCGACACGAAAACTGGAACGCCGGTTGCCGCGCGTGCTGCCGGCGCACCCGCAAAGGCCGCCGCCATCGCGGCGGCGATCGAAATCATTCGGGCGAGCTGGGTCGCGATTTCTCGTGCGCCGCAGAATGCATCGAAGGATCGTTTTGTTGCTGCGAGCGAGGCCGCGCGCATGTAGTCCTCCCGTGTTCGGCCGCATCGAAACGTGCAAAATCATTGGTCCAACCTTTGCCGGATATCGAGCGTCATGTTCGCGCTTGTTCGGCAATCGCTTGCCGGCAGCGCTTGCCAACGGCAGGACTGTGCGGATATGTGAGGAATTGTGCGCACCGCGGCGGGATGGGAGCCCTGATGCCGCTCACGACGGAAGAGCAGCTTTCCGCCGAACAGAGCCGATCGATCGCGGCGCTGATCCGCGAGGAACTGGCACGCCGCCGGATCTCGCGTCAGCATCTGGCGCATCAGGCGGGCATCAGCATCTCGACGTTGGAGAAGGCGCTGGCGGGACGCCGCCCATTCACGCTGGCGACGACCATCCGGTTGGAAGAGGCGCTCGGGGTCTCCCTGCGTAAGACCACCGTCGACGCCAACGGCCCGACTGCGGCCGCGCCGGGGTTGGCCCCCGGCGATCTCGGCTTCTACTCGCGGCCGGCGGTGAAATGGATCGAGGGCGCGTATCTCACATTGCGCCCGTCTTTCGGCGAGCGCGGCGCGATCTATGCCTATCAGACCGACATCGTCTGGGACGAGGGCCGCTCGAGCCTCATCTTTCGCGAATCCGGGCGGATCGATGCAGCCTTCACCCAGCAGGGCTTAGTATCGGTGCCGCACCAGTCCGGACACATTTATTTGGTCACCAACATCCAGGGCCAATATCGACTGATCATCGTCGCGCGGCCGACCATCGACGGCGAGATGTACGGCATCCTGACCACCCTGCAGGCGGGGCGCGGCTCGCAGCTCATTCCCATCGCCGCGCCGATCGCGCTCGTGCCGCTGCACGCGGTCAAGGACGCGCAGTTCGGCCAGATCGGCGCCGGGCACCCGTGCTACGAAACCTACCGCCGCTACCTGCAGCGCAACGTCGAAGAGCCGTTCGCGGTGTTCATGCCGGCATGAGTGATGTTCGTCATTGCGAGCGAAGCGAAGCAATCCAGGGCGGCATCCGCTTCGTGCCGTGGTCCTGGATTGCTTCGTCGCCCTTCGGGCTCCTTGCAATGACGAGTCAATGGAGGAGAATATCCGATGGCTCTCGTTGACCGCGCCGCCAAGACGTTCGCGCCGCGCCCGTTCCTGGCGGCGAGCAAACAATTTGCCTCCGGCGCCGATAGTCCGCGTGCCTATCTCGAGCGCTGCCTCGCGGCGCTCGCCGAGCGCGAGCCCGCGGTCGGCGCCTTCGTGACGACCGATATTCCCGGCGCGCGCAAGGCGGCGGACGCCGCTACCGAGCGCTGGCGCGCCGGCAACGCGCGTTCGGCGATCGACGGCATGCCGGTCGGCATCAAGGACATCATCGAGACCTACGACATGCCGACCCAGATGGGCTCGCCGCTGTTCGAGGGTTGGCGCGGCGGGCGCGACGCGGCGGCGGTCTATGCGTTGCGCACGGCCGGCGCCGTGATCGTCGGCAAGACCGTCACGACGGAGTTCGCGGCGACGCATCCGCGTGGCACCCGCAACCCGCACGACCCAAGCCGCACCCCCGGCGGGTCGAGCAGCGGCTCGGCCGCGGCGGTCGCGACCGGCATGGTGTCGGCAGCGCTCGGCACACAGGTGGTTGGCTCGATCCTGCGGCCGTCGAGCTTCTGTGGCGCGGTCGGATTCAAGCCGACGGTTGGCGCCATCAACCGCGGCGGCAGCCACGATTATTTGAGCCAAAGCTGCACCGGACCGATCGCCGCCACGCTGGAAGACGCCTGGGCGGTGGCGCGCGACATCGCGCGCCGGGTCGGCGGCGATCCCGGCTTCCCGCGGCTCGCCGGCCCGATGACGCCGCCGTCGGCGAAGAAGCCGCGCGCGCTCGCGGTGCTGGAAACGCCCGGCTGGTCGGTTGCGACCGCCGGTGCGCGGCAGGAACTCGAGCGCGCGGTCGGGCGGTTGCGCGCGGCCGGCATCGCGATCCTCACCCGCCACGACACGCCGCTAGTTGAAAAAATCGAGCAGGCCCTCGCCGACGCCATGCCGATCACCCGCGCCATCAACGAATGGGAGTTTGTCTGGCCGCTCAACGATTATCACCGCCGCGACGCAACCGCGCTGAGCGACAGCATGCGCGAGCGGTTCAAATCCGCGGAGGCGATGGAAGAAGGCAAATATGAAGAGCTGATCGCGGAACGTGCGCGCATCCGCGCGCAGTTCGCGGAGCTGGCCGCTATCGCCGACGCCGCCGTCACTTTATCGGCGCCCGGCGCGGCGCCCGTCGGGCTCGGCTGGACCGGCGATCCGATCTTCGTCGTCTCCGGTTCGCTTCTCGGCGTGCCGACGGTGTCGTTGCCGCTGCTCGAAGACGAAGGCCTGCCGCTCGGGCTGCAAGTGCTCGGCTTCGCGCGGCGCGATGCCGACCTGTTCGCGACCGCGGCAGCGATCCGCGACGCGGTCGACAGCAAATAAAGTGTCTCGCCGTCATGAAGCTCGCCGTACCCGACCTGATCTCGAACTCGTATTTTCCCGCCGCGGCGGCGGTCGAGCTTGGCTTTTTCAAACAGGAAGGGCTCGACGTAGACCTCAAGCTGATTTTCCCGGTCGACAAGTGTTATGAGGCGCTGCGTGACGGCGCGATCGATTTCGTCGGCGGCTCCGCCCATTCCGCGCTGGCGGCGTTTCCCAATTGGCGCGGCGTGAAACTGCTGTGTGCCCAGGCCCAGGGCATGTACTGGTTTCTGGTGATGCATGCGGACCTCAAGGCCGCGCGCGGCGACGTGAACGTGGTCAAAGGGCGCAGCATCGGCGCGGCGCCCTGGGTCGAGATGGGCTTGCGCCGCCTGCTGATCGAAGCCGGCATCGATTTGAAACGCGACGACGTGCGGATCGCGCCGGTGCCCGGCGCGGCGGGCGCCAGCGTCAACTTCGGTCTCACTGCCGCGCGCGCTCTCGAGGAGCGCAAGATCGACGGGTTCTGGGCGAACGGCATGGGCACCGAGGTTGCCGTGCGGCGCGGGGTCGGCACGGTCGTGCTCGATGTCCGCCGCGGCGACGGACCGAAGGCCGCGTTCGACTTTACCTTCGCCAGCATCGCGGCGACCGATGCGCTGATCGGGCAAAATCCCGACGCGGCGGCGGCTGCGGTGCGGGCGATCGTGAATACCCAGCGCGCACTTAAGAATGACGTGACCCTCGCGACGGAGGCCGGCGAAAGGCTCTTCCCGGCCGATCAGGCGAGCCTGATCGCCCATATCATCCGGCGCGACCTGCCCTATTACGACGCAACGATCGCACCGCGAACGGTCGTGGCCGTGAACCGCTTCGCCCAGGACCTCGGGCTGCTGTCGGGGCCGGTGCCGTACGAAACCGTCGTCGCCGCCGACCTTGCTGCGCTATGGTAGCGCCGCTCGCTTCGGAGACGCCCCATGACCACCACCCATGTCGCCATCGCCGGCCTTGGTGCTATCGGCCGCGCGCTTGCACGCGCGCTCGACGAGGACGTGCCCGGGCTCGCGCTCTCGGCCGTCGCCGCGCGCGACCGCGCCAAGGCGCAAGCATGGCTCGAGGAGCACGAGATCGATTGCCCGGTCGTGCCGCTCGACGAAATGCCGGAGCACGCCGACCTCGCGGTCGAATGCGCGCCGGCCGCGCTGCTCGCCGACATCTGCGTGCCGATGCTCGAAGCCGGCAAGCAGGTGATGGTGCTCAGCTGCGGCGCGCTGCTGCCGCGGCCGGAGCTGATCGATCTCGCCAAGGCGCACGGCGGCCGCATCATGGTGCCGACCGGGGCGCTGCTCGGGCTCGACGCGGTCGCTGCCGCCGCGCAAGGCACCATCCACTCGGTGCGCATGACGACCCGCAAGCCGCCCAACGGTCTTTCCGGCGCGCCTTATCTGGTCGTCAACAAAATTTCCGTCGAGGGACTCAATGAGGCGAAGCGCGTGTTCTCCGGCACCGCGCGCGAAGCGGCCGCCGGTTTTCCCGCCAACGTCAACGTGGCGGCGGCGCTCTCGCTTGCCGGCATCGGGCCCGACCGCACCATGATCGACATCTGGGCCGACCCGGCGGTCACCCGCAACTGCCACACGATCGAGGTCGACGCCGACGCCGCGCGCTTTACGCTCTCGATCGAAAACGTACCGTCGGTCGAAAATCCAAAGACCGGGAAGATCGTCGCGCTCTCGGTGCTCGCCGCGTTGCGCAAGCTGCACGCCCCGCTCGCGGTCGGGACTTGAACTCTTTCTTCGTCATTGCCCGCGAAAGCGGGCAATCGTAGGGTGGGCTAAGGCGCGAAGCGCCGTGCCCACCGAGCAAACAAACAGGTGGGCACACGGTCTTCGGCCGCTTAGCCCACCCTACCGCCCGCCTGCGCGGGCGATGACGAGGGAGGGGATAATGACGTTCGACCCTGAAAAAGTCGCCCGCTACGTGCTCGCCGAGCACGAGCGCCGCGCCGACTACCGCAACCTGCCGGCCGAGATCGCGCCGGCGAGCATCGCCCAGGCTTATGAGGCGCAGCTCGCGCTGGTGCGCCTGCTCGCGCCACGCAAGGGCAAGGTCGCCGGGCTCAAGATCGCAACCACGACGAAGATCATGCAGCAGCTCATGGGCATCGATCACCCGTGCGGCGGGACCATCTTCGAGAAGACCGTTCATAGATCTCCGGCCGAGCTCCGCCTTTCCGATTATCAGCACGTGGTGATCGAATGCGAACTGGCGGTTCAGCTCGAGGCCGACCTGCCGGCGTCGTACGCGCCCTACAACGGGATGACGGTTGAGCCGGCGGTCGGCGCCGTGATGCCGGCGTTCGAGCTGATCGAGGACCGCAACGCCGACTACAAACAAACGAGCGCGGTCTCGATCATCGCCGATAATTGTTGGAACGCCGGCATCGTGGTGGGCGCGCCGGTCGCCTACGATGCGCGCTCGCTCGCCGGCCTCGCCGGCCGCCTCAACATCAACAATTCCCGCGTCCACGAGGGCCGCACCGAGGACCCGCTCGAAACGCTCGCCTGGATCGCCAACCTCGCGGCGGGGCAGGGCCGCCCGCTCGCCGCCGGCATGGTGGTGATCACCGGCAGCGTCATCCCGACCCTGCCGATCGCGTCCGGCGACCGCTTCGTGTTCACCCTCGACGGATTGGGCAGCACGGAAGTAACGGCGGTTTAGCCGTAGTTTCGTAGGGTGGGCTAAGCGCCGAAGGCGCGTGCCCACCATTGTTTGTATGGTGGGCCCGCCGGCTGCGCCGGCTTAGCCCACCCTACGCCGGATCCAACCCCTTCGCTTTGATCACCGGGGCGGCGGACGGCGACGTGAGGAATTTGATAAACGCCTGCACCGGCTCGGAATCCCTCGCCTGCGGCGTAAGCCCGGCCGAGAACACGGTGATGTGCTGAATCTCCGCCGGCATCGGCAGCACGTCGACGCCCGGCACCGATTTCAGCTCGCTCACCTGTTGCACGCCGATCTCCGCTTCGCCCTTGACGAGCGCATCGCCGACGAGGCGGCCGCGCACCACGACCGTCTTGCCCTTCATCTGCTCGGCGATGCCCATGCGCTCGAGCAGGCCCGCGATGTAGGTGCCGCTCGGCCCTTCGCTACGCGCGAAGGATTTGGCGGCGAGCAGCGTGCGCTTGAACGCCTCGGCGGAGCTCAAATCCGGCCGCGGCGCGCCGGCGGGCACCCCGACGCCGACGCCGGAGCGCACGAGGTCGACCTTGGCGGCGAGCTTGCCCTGGCGGACCACGTCCTCGACCGCGGGGCCGGCGAAAATCACGAGATCGCCGGCGTCGCCGGCGAGCGCGCGCTCGCGGATCGTGTTGGTGCTGCCGTAGGTGATTGCGAGCGTGTGCCCGCTCGCGCGCTCGAACTGCGGCGCCAATTCCTCGAGCGCCGGCCGCATCGCGCCCGAGCACATGAGCTTGATCTCGGCGGCCTTGGCTGCGGTTGCGGTCATGAGGGCTGATCCTGCGATTAACGCGATGGCGACAGCGCGTGTGAGCATGGCGGTAATTTTCCCCGGCTCCCTCGTCGCCGTCTAGGGTCTGTAGACATTCATAGGAACTGGGATTCCCGAGGAGGGAAAAAGCTGATTCAAGGCTGAAAAATGGAGGTCAGCCTTGATTCGCACGATTCTGACAGACGCCCAATGGGAACGGATCGCACCACTTGTTCCTGGGAAGAAGGGGGATCCCGGACGCAGCGGCGAGGACAATCGGCGGTTTGTGGAGGGGGTATTGTGGATGGTGCGGACAGGCGCGCCGTGGCGCGATCTGCCGGAATACTTCGGAAAGTGGTCTTCCGTGTGGAAACGCTTCCGTCGATGGGCGCTCAAGGGGGTATTTGAAAAGCTGTTCCAGGCTTTATCCGATGAACCGGATTTCGAATACGCACTCATCGATGGCACGATCGTCAAGGTCCACCGGCACGCAACCGGCGCAAAAGGGGGACTCTCAATCAGGCCATCGGCAGTTCGCGCGGAGGCCTGACCACGAAAATCGTGGCGCTCGCAGATGCGTTGGGCAATCTGGTCCGCTTCGTTCTTCTTCCCGGCCAGCGTCACGACAGCGTCGGCGTCGAGCCGCTGATCACAGACATCGAGTTCGCGGCGCTCATCGGCGACAAGGCGTTCGACAACAATGCCCTGTGTGCCGAACTCAACGAGCGGGGCGCGCTTGCCGTCATCCCGTCCAAGGAGGACCGCAAGGCGCCCATCCCGCACGATGCCGACATGTACAAGTGGCGGCATCTCATCGAGAATTATTTCCAACGGCTCAAAGAGTTCCGTCGCATCGCCACGCGCTACGACAAGACCGACACAAGCTTCGCTGCCGTCATCCATCTCGCCGCAACCTTCCTCGCGCTTCGATGAATGTCTACAGTCCCTAGAGCATGATGCCGAAAAGTGGGTACCGGTTTTCGGAAAACATCATGCTCCAGCAATAACCTAAAGCGGGATGGCGAAAGCCATCACGCTTAGGACCCGCTGCCACAAAAACGCGCGAGTCGGGTTTGATAACCGCCGCACGGGTCGGGAGGGGAATCTCGGCAATGAGGCTTGGTACTGCCGTCGTGGCGGCGTTGTTGACGCTCGCCGGCGCCGATGCGGCGTTGGCCGACATGCACATTCGTCAGGATACGGGCGGGCGGATCGACAGCTATCTCCACCGTTACGCCACCGTGCGCAAATCCGGTCAGCGGGTGATCGTCGACGGGCCGTGCCTCTCCGCCTGCACGGTGCTGCTCGGCACCATTCCGAAGGACCACATCTGCGTGACCGGACGCGCCTCCTTCGGCTTTCACGCCGCCTGGGTGCCGGACGGGCGCGGTCGGCAGGCGCCGAGCGCGCTCGGCGACCGCATGCTGTGGGCGAATTATCCGGCGCCGGTGCGCGACTGGATCACCCGCCACGGCGGGCTCACCAGGCGCGTCATCTACCTGCGCGGCCGCGAGCTGACCTCGATGTATCCGGCGTGCAATGAATTGTAATGAACTGTAGGGTGGGCTAAGGCCGCGAAGCGGATAGCCGACGCTTCGCGTCGGCGTTCTTCACTAACAAGAACGGCGGCCGGAGGCCGCCTATGCCCACGCGGACTTAAAACAAACAAAAGAACGCGTGGGCACGCGCGCTGCGCGCGCTTAGCCCACCCTACGATTCTACGATTCAATCTCCACCCACCGCCGCTCGGCCATGCTGCGGTAGCAGGCTTCGGCGAAGGCGACGTCGCGGATGCCGGCGGAAAGGTCGCTGTCGAGCGGCGCGCCGGAGACGAGGTGGCGGAGGAATTTCTCCCAGCCCGCGCGATAGGAATTGATGATCGGACCGTCCGCCGCGACCTCGCTCCAGCCGGCGCGGTAATCGATATCGGGATCGCGATCGAGCAGAAAATTCGCGACCGGCGGCGCCTTGGTCTGCACGCGGCAGCGATGCAGCCCGGCGATCGCCGTGCCGGCGGTGCCGTCGATTTGCAGCATGAGCAGATCGTCGCGGCGCACGCGCGTCGCCCACGAGCTCAGGATGGTGCCGAACGCGCCGCTCTCGAGTTCGACGAGCGCGGAGGCGCCGTCCTCGACGTCGACTTGGTAGCGCTCGCCGCGCTCGTCGACCCGTTCGGGAATGGCGGTCGAAGTTGCCGCCGCGACCCGGCGGATGCGCCCGAGCAGGCCCTCGATCACGTAGCGCCAGTGAGGAAACATATCGAGCACGAGGCCGCCGCCGGTCGCACGCCGATAGTTCCAACTCGGCCGCTGGGTCGGCGCCTCGACGCCGTCGAACACCCACCAGCCGAACTCGAGCTTGAAACCGACGATGCGGCCGAGCGTGCCATCCGAGAGCACGCGCGCGAGCTTGCGAAAGCCCGGCAGATAAACCTTGTCCTCGACCGCGCCATGCTTGAGGCCGCGCGCCTGCGCGGCGGCGAGCAACGCGCGGCCGTCGGCAACGCTCGGCACCACCGGCTTTTCCGAATAGATGTGCTTGCCGGCCGCGACCGCCTTCTTGAGCAGTGCGAGCCGGCCGCCGGTCGCGGCGGCATCGAAGAACACCGGGAACGCCGCGTCCGCGAGCGCCGCATCGACGTCAGTGGTCCAGTCGGCAACGCCGTAGCTCCGGGCGACCTCGCCGAGCCGTGCGGCATCGCGGCCGACCAGCATCGGGCGCGGGATCACCTGTTTGTCGCCCACCGCAAGCCCGCCTTCGTCGCGGATGGCGATGAGCGAGTTCTTTAGGTGCTGGGTCGAGCAGATGCGGCCAGTGGCGCCGTTGACGATGATGCCGAGGGTGTGGGTGGGCATGGATATGAAAGCGCCCCCGCGGGGCTCCAGACTACTGCGACGGCGCGCCGTAGAAGGCCTTGGCGTCGGCGGTGAAAGCCGCGCGGGAGGCGGGGTTGGTGTAGAACATGTGGCCGCCGCGATAGAGCTTGAGCGCGGTGCGGCCGGGCGCGCCGATCGGCGGGATGTGGTCGAGCGTGTAGCGGTTGACCGCATAGGGCACGACCAAATCCGTGTACCCGCCCGCGACCAGCAGCTTGAACGACGGGGTCAACGCCAGCAGTTCGCGCAAGTCGCCGCTTGCATCGGGCGCTGAACGCCGACCGCCCCAGTTCCATTTGCTCGTCACCTCGTGCGACAGCAGTTCGTAGGTCATCTCCGTCTTGAACCCGAGCTCGTCGCGGGCATAGCCGACGAAGGCGCCGCCGTAGGAGCGCGTTATGCCGTCGAGGATCGGATCGGAACCGGTCTCGCTCAGCGAATCCGGGAACGGGTCGGGCACGGCAAAATCCGCATCGTAGTTGCTGACGACCTCGCCCTGACCCTCGCGTACCCGTTTGATGTAGGCGCCGTGCACGAAGCCGCGCGACTTCTCAACGACGTCGATCGGCAGCCCGGTCATCTGCGCCACCTTGCCGTAGAACGCGCGGGCAGCGTCTCCCTGCGGTGCCGGCCCGGCGAGCGTGACGAGATAATCGGTGAGCGCGAAGCGCTCCGCCTCGGCCAGGGCTTCCGGCGTGAACGCATGCCGCCGTTCGAGCTCGGCTGCCGCCTTCGACGGGAGCTGCAGCGCGGCCTTGAGGGCGATATGATCGCCGCCGAACACCAGCGAGCCGTCGATCAGCGGCGAGACCATGACGATGCCCGAGATCACGAGCCCCTGGTTCTCCTGCACCGCGCGCGCCACTTTGAGCGCGCGGAAGCCGCCGTAGCTTTCGCCCAGCAGATATTTGGGGGAAGCTGTGCGCCCGGTATGCGCGAGATAAAGGGCGATGGCCTTGGCCATCACTTGCGCGTCCGGGTTGACGCCGTAGAAGCTCGTGTTGTCGGGCTTGGCGGTACGGCTCCAGCCGGTGCCGATCGGATCGATCAGCACGAGATCGGTGAACGTGAGCCACGTCTGCGGATTGTCGTGCAGGCGCGCGGCCGCGGCATCGTGCCTGCCCGGTCCGAAATCGAGGACCTTGGGGCCGACGAGCCCGAGGTGCAGATAAGCGGATGCGGCGCCGGGGCCGCCGTTGAAGACGAACGTGATCGGCCGGTTGGGGCCGCCGCCTTTGAGCACATAGGCGGTGTAGAAAATGGCGGCCGTGCGCTCGCCGCTCTGCTCGTAAAGATTGAGCGTGCCGGCCGTCGCCGTATAGGCGAGCTTCACGCCGTCCGCTTCGAGCGTGTGCTCGGTCGTCGAGTCGGGCGGGAGCAGGGAAAGTACGCCGGGCCCCCGCGGTTGCTGCTCGCCGCCCTGCTTCGCGCGCTCAGCGGCGGAACGATCCGGATGATCCGGGCGATCTGAATGTTCCTGCGCCAGCGCAACGGGCGCCAGCAGCAGCGCCAATGCAACAGCAAGCACACGCGAGAAGGTCATGGGAAACTCCAGGCTGGGAAGATAGGGAGGAGCATGCGCAAAAGCCAGAAGACCTATGCCGGACAGTGGATGCCAGCCGCCGGGGTTCCGGCTATAGTTGCTTGACCTCCATTCGACTCCTGAGAGGACCATCATGAAGACCCGCCGTGGCTGCCTTGTTCTCGCTGGCATGCTCATCGCCTTGGCTACGCCTGCCGCCGCCGGGCCGGTGCGCGTCTATGTCACGGACAGCGCCGCCGACACCGTGCACGTGATCGACGCAAGCACCAACAAGGTCGTGCAGGTGATCCGCGGCATCGAGGCGCCACACGGCGTGACGTTTTCGCCCGACGGTGCGCGCGTCTACGTGAGCAACGAGTCGACCGACAGCCTCGACGTGGTCGACCGCAAGACCGGCCGGATCATCAAGAAAGTGGCGCTCAGCGGCCATCCCAACAACATCGCAGTCAGCAAGGATGGCGGCCGGGTGGTGGTGTGCATCCGCGACGACCCCGGCACGCTCGACATCGTCGACGTGAACGCCCTCACGCTGAAGAAGAGCATTCCGGTCAAGGGCGGGCTGCACAACGTCTACGTCACGCCCGACGGCAAATACGCGGTCGCGGGATCGGTCCGCAAGAACCGGCTCACCATCGTCGACATGGCGAGCGAAGAGGTCGCCTGGGATCTGCCGTTCGACAAGGGCCTGCGGCCGATCGCGATCGAGGCGGCGCCCGACGGCTCGACCAGCCGGCTGTTCATTCAGCTCTCCGGGCTCAACGGCTTTGCGGTCGTCGATTTCGCGCAGCGCAAGGAGGTCGCGCGCGTCGTGTTTCCCGACGTCGCCAGCGACACCGACCCGAACGGCCGCGGCTCGACCCCGGCGCACGGCATCGGCATCGCGCCCGACGGCAAGACCATCTGGGCGAACAGCGCCGAGGCAAACGCCGTGTTCGCCTATTCGCTGCCCGACCTCAAGCTGATCGGCCACGTGGCGCTGCCCGAGTTGAAGCTCCCCGGCCGCGCACCGATCGGCGCGGTGCCGAACTGGATCACCTTCACACCCGACAGCAAGACGCTCTACGTGTCAAACTCGACGCTGAACTCGGTGTCGGCGATCGATGTGGCGAGCCAGAAGCTCGTCGCCACGATCCCGGTGGGCCAAGTGCCGAAGCGCAACGGCACCTTGGTGCTGCACGAGCAGACGGCGGCGCGATGATTTGTAGATGGGTTGATGCCCGCGAAAGCGGGCGGAAACCCATCAACTTGGCAATGATGGGCGAAGCGAGCGAACCCGTCCTCGGGCCGGTGCAATGATTTCAAGACGCTCCGTTGTCGAGATCATCGGCACGACAGCGGTCGCACCGCTGCTCGCTATGTGGACGCGGCGAGCAAACGCGCAAACCGCCTTCACGGCCATCGGGAGAAGCATGATGAAAATTTATCTCGCCGGCCCGCTCGGGTTTTCCCAGGTGGGGCGTGAATTTTATTACGGAAGGCTGGTGCCCGAAATAGTTGGATTTGGCTACGAGGTGTTGGATCCATGGAAATTAACCGATCAGGCAAAAATCGATGCCGTCAATGCGATGCCTTACGGCGAGGCAAAGCGCGACGCCTGGCGTGCTCTCAATGTCGAGATCGGCGGAAACAATCGAGCGGCGATCGACCGTTCTGACGCAGTTTTCGCGGTGTTGGACGGCGTCGACGTGGACAGCGGAACCGCAGCTGAAATCGGCTACGCGTTCGCAAAAGGCAAACCGATTCTCGGCTACCGCGGCGACTTCCGGCTATCTGCCGACAACGAAGGCTCGACCGTAAACCTCCAGGTCGAATACTTCATCACGCAAAGCGGCGGAGACATCATTACCAGCCTCGGAAAGGGTTGGGAGCATCTGGAGGATCTGAAAAAGCTGGAAGCTGCGCTCAAAAATCTCAAGGACGTAGCTTCCCGAAAAACCAAATGATGTCCCACGGATGTTCGTCAGAGTTCTGACATACCCTTACTGCTGCTTTCGCAACTGAGACATCCCTGTACGCCGCGACAGCAACTCGACCAAATAGATGACTCGATACGATGAGATTGGCTATAATCACGACAATCAACCCACCCGTCAGCTGACGAGGATCACAAAGATAATCCTCACGCCGGACGGGCGTTTTTCGATTGGCAATCCAGAGCACGAGGATAATCAGTAAACCGATTGCGATATTGAAATGCATGAACGTCTCTGCTGCCAGAAAATTAGCTAATGGATTTTCCGTGGCCAATTTATCAAATGGAACTCTGGTAAACAAATAGCAATCAAAGAACGAGGCTTTTCGCAGCGCCGCTTCGATTGCAAAACTGACAGAAGATAGTGCCAGCCCGAGGATGCCCGCAATAAGAGTGATCCAAAAACCCTGCGATGCTTCTTTTTTGCTGTCTGCCTTGCTACCGTGTTCCTCGTTGCCGTCCTCGTCCTTGCCGTTCTGCTCCTTGCGGTCCTCGTTCTCGCTATCCTCCTCCTCGCTAGCCTCGGCCTTTATGCCCTCCTCCTTACCGCCCTCCTCCTTACCGCCCTCCTCTTTGCCGCCCTCCTCTTTGCCGCCCTCCTTCTTGCACTTCGGCTTTCCGTCCTTTGCGGGCAGCTCGCCCTCGGCCCTCAGTCGGCCTCCGGGACCTATTTCACCCAACACACCAGGAAAAACTCTCCCGAGAACGCCGGGAAAGCACAAATAGAATGCCGTCAAGTAACAAAATCCCGGCAGGACAAAGGACAAAAGCAGATACTGACCGAGCACCGACCAGAGTTGCATGTTGCGCCTCCCCCAGAGACCGCAACCAAATCACCACCCGCCGCCTCTCCTGGCGTGAGCGTTAAAGTGACTCTTCTACTTCCATAAGTTGAATTGGGTCAAGCGCGTAATGAACGTAGGAATCACGGACTCACCTGCCGGCCTTGCTCCCCCTCACCCACGCCTCGAGCGTCTTCCAGTCGGGGTCGTTCTTTGAGGCGAATTGCCAGCCGCCCGAGTGGTAGGCGTTGCCGCCGGCCTGCGGGGCGAGCGGCTGGAGCAGCAGCCGGCTTTGTGCCGGATCGCCGGGCACCACCAAGGTCGAGACGGTGGCGAAATTCTTCTTCGACTGCTCCTCGGTCCAGGATGAGGCGCCGTCGGGAAGCTTTTCCAGCCGGAACGCGTTGTTGCTTTGCTGGTGGCACACGGCGCAACGGGCGTGGTCGGCGCGTTTCTTCAGGAAAATCGGCTCGACCCTGCGTTTGAAGAAGCCATAGTCGAGGACGGTCTCGGCTTGCGCCGCGGGTACGGCCAACGCAGCGAGAACAAGCGTGAGCACAAAGCGGCGCATGACGACCCTCCCCGATCCTTTTGCCTCATCGGTAGCAGCATCCGATAGTCGGCCGCAACGGCACACGCATCGTTGCGAGGAGCGCCGCGGCACAATACGGTCCAGTAAAATCGAGGAGGAAACCGCATGCGCCTTGCAGGAAAAATCGCCGTCGTGATCGGCGCCGGCCAGGGGCCGGGCACCGGCATGGGCAACGGCCGCGCCACCACGATCCGGTTCGCGCAGGAAGGCGCGAAGGTGCTCGCCGTCGACCGCGACCTCGGTTCGGCCGAGGAGACGGCCGCCATGGTGCGCGCGAAGGGCGGCGACTGCGTCGCGTTCCAAGCCGACGTGACCAAGGAGGCGACGCTTGCGGCGGCGATGGCCGCCGCGCGCGAGCGCTGGGGCCGCATCGACGTGCTGCACAACAACGTCGGCGTGAGCATCGCCGGCGGCGATGCGCCGCCGACCGAGATCACCGAGGAGGCGTTCGACCGCATCTGCGCCATCAACCTGCGCGGCACCGTGATGGCGTGCAAGCACGTGCTGCCGATCATGCGCGAGCAGCAGGCCGGCGCGATCGTCAATATTTCCTCGGCCGCCGCGGTCGAGAATTATCCTTACGTCACCTACAAGGCCACCAAATCGGCGATGGTGGCTTTCACCAAACAAATCGCCATCCAGAACGCCGAATACGGCATCCGCGCCAACGTCATCCTGCCCGGCCTGATGGACACGCCCATGGCGGTCGACACCCGCGCCCGCCACATGGGCAAGAGCCGCGCCGAGGTCGCCGCCATGCGCGACGCCAAGGTGCCGCTGCGCAAACGCATGGGCACCGCCTGGGACGTCGCCAACGCGGCGCTGTTTCTCGCTTCGGACGAAGCGAACTTCATCACCGGCGTCGCGCTGCCGGTCGACGGCGGCGCGCTGGTACGGATCGGGTAATATCGCCTCCTTCACCACTCTGAGAAGAAAGGAAACGCCATGACCGAAATGTACGAACGCGGCCTCAAGGTGCGCCGCGAGGTGCTGGGCGCCGACTACGTTGACAAGCAGATCGCCTCCGCCGACGACTTCAATCGCCCGATGCAGAACCTCGTCACCGAATATTGCTGGGGCTCGATCTGGAACCGGCCCGGCCTCGACCGGCGCACGCGCAGCATGCTCAACCTCGCCATGCTCTCGGCGCTGAACCGGCACCACGAGTTCAAGGCGCACGTGAAGGGCGCGATCAAAAACGGCGTCACCAAGCAGGAGATCACCGAGGTGCTGCTGCAGGTCGCGATCTATTGCGGCGTGCCTGCCGGCGTCGAGCACTTCCGCCTGGCGCGCGAGGCGTTCAAGGAGGCGGGCGTTGCCTGAGGTAACGAGCGTACGCCCGCCGGCCGCAATCACGGTCGTCGGGCTCGGCAACATGGGCCGGCCGATGGCGTCGTCGCTCACGCGCTCCGGCTACACGGTCACCGGCTACGACATCTCGGCGGCGGCGCGCGAGCGCTACACCCAGGCGGACGGCCGCGCCGCCGCGGACATGGCGAGCGCGGTCAGGGGCGCCGCAGTCGTCATCACCCTGCTGCCCGACGGCAAGGCCGTGCGTGCCGCGGTCACGGCGATGCAGCCGCATCTGTCGCCCGGCACGATCGTGATCGAGATGAGCTCCTCGGCGCCGCTCGGTACGCGTGCCCTCGGTGCCGAGATGAAAACCGCGGGGTTCCCCTTCATCGACGCACCCGTCTCGGGCGGCGTGAAGCGTGCGATCGACGCGAGCCTCGCCATCATGGTGGGGGGCGATCCGGCGGTGATCGACCGGGTCGAGCCGGTGCTGGCCGCCATGGGCAAGGACATCTTCCGCACCGGCCCGCTCGGCTCCGGCCACGCCATGAAGGCGCTCAACAACTACGTCTCGGCGGCGGGGCTCACCGCCGCGGTTGAGGCGCTTGCGGTGGGCGAGAAGTTCGGGCTCGACCCCAACGTGATGACCGACGTGCTCAACGCCTCGTCCGGCCGCAACAACACCACGGAGAACAAACTCAAGCAATTCATCCTCTCGAAGACGTTCGCGTCCGGCTTCTCGGCGGCGCTGATGGCGAAGGACGTGCGCACCGCCGACGAGCTTGGCGCCGCGATCGGGGTCGCGACGCCGCTCGCGGAAGCCTGCGCGGTGCTGTGGGGCGAGGCGGCGGCCCGGCTCGGTCCGACCGCCGACCACACGGAGTACGGGCGCGAGAAGGTCCGGTAATACTACCGGAAGAAGCAGGAAGAGTGGACACGCGCCAAACGCGCGGCGTGTTGTTCCATCGCGACTGCGTCCTCCCCTTGCCGAGACGGATCGATACGCGTTAAGATTAAAGCGTAGACCGCTTCACTCATCGGAACTGATCGCGGACGCCGTATGAGTCCGATCCTCAATCGGACGCTCCGCGATGCCGCGCATCTCGGTCTGCATCAGTCGCACACCAATCGCCGCGAGTGTTTCATGCCGCAGGCCGCGCACTTCTGCCGCCAGCGGTAACAATACGGAGCATCCAATGCCGAAGACGAACGGAACACAATACGACAGTAAAAAGAGCAAAAATGTTCACACTAAGGTATGCATTATCGGATCCGGACCGGCCGGCATTACTGCGGCGTGGCATCTGCTAAAAAACGGGGTAAAAGACGTCACATTGATCGAGGGAAGCCGCACTCTCAATTTGGAGGACAGTCGGCGAGACAAGAAATACCTCTATGACGGAAAGGCCGACGGCTTGTTCGACCCCAACGAGAAAGAGTTCCTTCTTCTGCCTTACCCCGGAGGCAACAACTTCTGCAAGGAACGTGAGCGAATCTTCGGCGGCACGTCCGCTCACTGGGCTGGCCAATGCCGGCCGCTGGATAAGATCACCTTCGAGGAGCGGGCGGGATTTCCCGGCTGGCCGATCAAACGTACGGATCTCGATCCCTACTATGCGAAAGCGTCCGCGTTCCTCGAACTTTATGGCAACTATTATGATAGCAACCAAAAAAACCCGGGCTACAATTTCACAACCGATTTCTGGGCGCAGGTATTGGTGGGCTTAGGGACTACAGCTCCAAAGCTCGACTATTTCGATACCGAGATGTACCAGTGGCCCGGGGGAATTTACAATTTCTCGAAAAGGGAATTCGCCGATGGAAATGAGAAAAAAACGATCGAGCAGACTGATGTCAATGTGATCCTGAACGCCACCTTAGTCGATATCGATCACAGCGGCGGCCGCGTGACCCGGTTGCATGTGGCCAGCCTCGACGATCACAAACCGAATCCGCAGGTGGCAACGGAATTTTTCATTTATGCCGACGCCTATGTGCTGGCATGCGGTGCAGTTGCGAATGCCCGCCAGCTCTTGCTCTCGAACGCTGGAAACGAGCACTACCAGGTTGGCCACTACTTCATGTGTCATCCGATCCCGAGATGGGGCTATCCCGTTGTCACCATCGAGCCCGCCTCCTTTCTTACTGCAGCAGAACAGGCGTTCATGACCGGCGCGGCCTGGAGTGATCAAAATGGCGTAACGGTCGCGGCCAGACTTTCTCCTAAAGACGAACAGCAGAAGGATTTGAAAGTCGGCGGCTGTTGGTTCGACGGCGCGAGCCCCGGAGGAATCTATTACGAGATGCGACCAAATCACGCGAGCTGCGTCACGCTTAACGACACCCCCGATCCGGTCTTCCCACAGAAAAAACAGACCAGGATAACATGGGTACTCTCCGACACGGACCAGAAAACCTACGAGCATTTGACGCAGCGGTACAAGGAAGCCATCCTGGCGCTCAAGCGCGGCAACACGGTCTCCTTTGCGTCATGGGAAGACGTCAAAAGAAAATTGATGGTCAACGGACACCACATCGGAACCACGCGCATGTCGGACCAGCCTCAGGACGGGGTGGTCGACAAGAATCTCAAGGTGCATACCCTCGACAAGCTGTATGTCGCGGGGTCCTCGGTCTTTCCGACGGCGGGAATATCCAACCCGACCTTCACGATCGTCACGCTCTCGATCCGATTGGCCGAGCATCTGAGCAAGGTTTTGAGCTGAACAGCGCGATCGATCCTCCGAAGTTAGAGGTCGAGGCGCGAAGGAAGCCGGGTTCAATGACGGCCGTGAGCCGCCAACGCCCTCTCCGTACGGACGAGGGATAGGCGCCTAATGCTCGCTGGGAGAAAGGTCGGCGGCGCCGGGATCAGGCGCGGCAAGCGTTGAGCGCGCCTTGGCGATGATCTCCTTGATCTCGGCAAGTTCGCGCCGCTTGCGGCTGTCGGAAAGGTCGAGCACGTCGCGCAGCGCGGTCGCGAGTTCGGCGATGCGGGCGTCGCGTGCGTCGATCGCCTCGATGGCTTCGAGCAGCATTTGCGCCGTCGGTTGACGATCGTTCGACTTGGCGTGAGCCGCGCTCAGGCTCAGCCGGTTCATCAGGTCGGACATGTGAGCCCCCACCACTTTTCCGGCCGCGCAGCCCCGCGCGACCTCGACCACCACGGGCGGAGCCAAGCTTAACGCAGCGGCGTCGGAAGTCGAGACGTTCCGGCCGTACCGGCGGACGCGGGCAGGTCCTGTCGGCACCGCTTTTCTTCCCGGGCGTGCCCCACTAGACTCCGGCCTTCGTGACCTCGGGGGAGCCGCGATGAAAGCGATCCACAGCGTTCCGATCACCACCGCCGTGCTGGCGTGGTTCATCGGCGTCCATCCCGGCGTGACCGGCAATGACACCGGCGGCATCATTCCGTGGTCGCCGGAAAACGAGGTGCGCGCCCCTGCCATGGCCCAGGCGCACTGCGCGCGCTTTAGAAAGTATGCGCGCGCCACCAGTATCGTGCGCCAATACGGCTATTACATCGGTTTCGAGTGCGTCTGGTCGCCCTACGTGCGCCCGTAGCCGCACGTTCGATCGACGAGCACCGGTTGCATTAGCCAAACAATGCCCCGCACGGGGCCCAATTCGGCCGTCATCTCGTCCAAATCCCCGGCATGATCCGGTCCCGCAGGGGATGACAGAGTCGCGGGCGCGAAAAGCGCGAACGAACGGGGACAAGCATGAATGTCATCAGGGCCAGCCGGCCGGCGGACGAGACCACCGCGTCGGGCAACGAAGTCGAGGGCGAAATCCGCGGCTTCGTGCGGAAGGAATTTGCCTCGGCGCGCCGGCCGCAGCCGGTGATCGAAGGCAGCGATCAGGGCGCCGGACAGGTCAATTCGCTCATTCAGCGTGTAGCAGGTGCGTCGGTGCTGGAAATCGAGAAGCTGATCTCGGAGCTGCAGACGCTGCGCGACTTCCTGCGCAGCGAGGGCGAGCGGGTGCAGCGCGAGATCGCCGGCTACGTGCAACTGAGCGACGCGGCGATGAAGTCGACCAAGATCATCGCCGACAGCGTGACGCAGTGGAAGGGCGCCGTCGACAGCGCCCGCTCCGACAGGGTTTGATCGGGGGGACGGCCGCATCACCTCATCCCTGCGGGAGGCCGGCGACGCGCAAGCGGCGCACGGGCTTTCTCGGGATGAGGTGATGCTTTTTTTCTACTATGTAGGGCGCAATAGGCCGAAGGCCGTATTGCGCCGCATCTCCTGCAAGGCGGCGCATTACGCGGCCCATCGGCCGCTAATGCGCCCTACGCCGCCGCGACCGCAAACGGTCGGTGCTGGGCCAGGAGCGCGCGCAGGTCGCCGGCGGGCAGCGGCCGGCTGAACAGGTAACCCTGCGCCGCCGTCACGCCGTCCGCGCGCAAAGCCTCGAGCTGTTCCGGCGTTTCAACGCCCTCGGCGGTCGTCGCCATGTGCAGCCCGCGCGCGAGGTCCGCCATGGCCCGCACGATCGAGACGCACTCGACGTTGTGCGGCAGCTCCTTGACGAACGACCCGTCGATCTTGATGCGATCGAACGGGAACACGCGCAGATAACTCAGCGAAGAATAGCCGGTGCCGAAGTCGTCGAGCGCGACGCGTACGCCGAGGTCGCGCAGGCGATGCAGGGTGGCGGGGTTATTCTCGTTCTCCTGCAGCAGCACCGACTCGGTGATCTCGAGTTCGAGCCGGCGCGGCGCCAAGCCGGCGGCGGCGAGCGCGCCCATGACGGTCTGGACCAGGTTCGCGTTTTTGAACTGGAGCGGCGAGAGGTTGACCGCGACGGTCACTTCGTCGGGCCAGCACGCCGCCTCGGCACAGGCCTGACGCAGCACCCATTCGCCCAGCGGCACGATCAGCCCGATGCTTTCGGCGAGACCGATGAACTCGTTCGGCGCCACCATGCCGCGTTCGGGATGGTGCCAGCGGAGCAACGCCTCGAAGCCGACGATCCGTCCCGAGGCGACGTCGATGGTGGGCTGGTAGTAAAGCTCGAACTCGTTGCGGTCGAACGCCAGGCGCAGGTCGGTCTCCAGCGCGCGCCGCGCGTGCAGGCGCGCGTTCATGTCCGGCTCGAAGAACCGATAGGTGCGGCGGCCGTCGGTCTTGGCGGCATAGAGCGCCATGTCGGCGAACTTGAGCAGGGTGTCGGGATCGTCGCCGTCGCGCGGGGCCATGGCGATGCCGATGCTGGCGCTCACGGTCACGTCGTGGCCTTCGACCTGGAACGGCGCGCCGATCACCTCGGCAATGCGCTTGGCAAGATCGCTGGCGTCATCATTGCCGCGAATTGAATCCTGGATGATGGCGAACTCGTCGCCGCCCAGCCGCGCCACGGTGTCGCCGTCGCGCACGCAGCCGCGCAGGCGTTCCGCCGCCATGCGCAGCAGCGCATCGCCGACCGGATGGCCGAGCGCGTCGTTGACGTCCTTGAAACAATCGAGGTCGACGTAGAGCACGGCGAGCCGGCTCTCGTGCTCCAGCATGCGTCCGAGCGCCTGCTCGAGCCGCTCGCGCAGCAGCACGCGGTTGGCAAGCCCGGTCATCGAGTCGTGATGCGCCATGTGGGTGATGCGGCCCTCGGCGCGCTTGCGCTCGGTGATGTCCTCGGAGATGCCGAGCAGATACTTCGGCCGGCCGTGCTCGTCCGGGATGGCGATTTTCTTGGTGCGAAGCAGGCGCAGTCCGTTGTGCGGCGTGTGGATGCGCTCTTCCTCAGTGATCTGCAGCGTCCCCGCTTGCAGCACCTCGCGGTCGCGCGCGACGAATTGGTCGGCTTCGCGCTTGGGAAATATGTCGTGGTCGTTGCGGCCGATCAGTTCTGCGCGCGGGACGCCGAGCAATTCCTCGCCCGACTTGTTGAATAGAATATATTGGTGCTCCCTCGCGTCCTTGACAAACAGCATGGCCGGGATGTTCTCGATGACGGTGTCGAGGAACGCCCGGGTCTGGCGCAACTCGTCTTCCGCCCGCACGCGCTCGCTCACGTCGATCATGGCGACCAGGGCTGCCGAACGGCCGTCATGCGTAAGCGCCTGCTTGTAGATCGCCACCGTGATGCGAGTGCCGTCTGCCTTGGTGTGCTGCCAGAACCGGTCGGTGCCCTCCCGGATTCCCGTCCTGACCGTCCGCTCCAGCGTCTCGCGCTGGTCGGGCGGGCGGATGTCGAGGATCGTCATGCCGAGAAACTGCTCGCGGCTGTAGCCGTAGTGGCGAACGGCCGCGTCGTTGACCGCGAGGAAGCGCAAGGTTTCGCAGTCGTAAACGCACATCGGCAGGGGATTGCTGTCGAACAGCAGCCGGAACGAGGCTTCGCGCCGCTTGAGGTCGGTGATGTCCACCCAAATGCCGAGGATGCCGCCATCGGCCATGCGGCGCTCCTCGACGCGCAACCATCGATCCCCGGCGAGCGGCTGCTCGTGCGTGCATTCCGGCAGGTTGTGTTTGGCAAGCCGCTCGGCGAGCCATTCCTCCTCGCGCCCGACCGCGCCGGGATGCTGGCCTTGCGCCATCACTTGGCGCACCAGTTGCTCGAACTTCATGCCCGCCGCCGGGCTGGCGCTGCTGTAAAGCTCGGCGTAGCGCCGGTTCCACAGCGCGAAGCGATCCTCGGCGTCGAAGATGGCGATCCCCTCGGGCAGCATTTCGATCGCGGCGGAAAGACGGGTGTGCGCCTCGCGCGCGTGCCGCTCGGCCCGCTCCGCGACGGCGCGCGCCACAACCAACTCCTCCTCGCGCGCGTTGCGCTCGGCGAGCAGCTTGTCGAGCGAATTGGCGAGCGAGCGCACCTCGGCATAGCCGTGCACGACGGGGAGCGACTCGATCAGACGATCGTGCGCCGCTTCCGCCCCGGCGGTGAGGAGCTTGAGCGGCTGAACGATGCCGCGGGCGAGCGGAAAACTCGCGAGCGCGGCGAGCGCAGTAACCATCAACACCACGAGCCCGGCGGTCGCGACCTCGGCATCGACGCGCGAGAGCACCTTGGCGCGGTCGAAGCCGACCGCGATGCGCGCCGGCGTGCCGGGTACGGGGACCCAGCCGTAAATCTGCGGCGGGACCATCGACGAATTGACTTCGGCGCTGCCCTGCGGAGCCGCGCTCATGCGTTCCATCAGCGGATAGCCGCGCCAATTGCGGCCGATGTATTCCGGCTTCTCCGGATAGCGCGCGAGCAGGTTGCCGGCGCCATCGAACAGCAGCACCAGGGCATCGTCGTCGCGGCCCGCGTCGGCTACCAATTTGCTGAACCAATTGAGATCGAGTCCGACGGAGACGACGCCGATCGCTGCGCCGTCGCGGTTGATCACGGGCAACGCCACGACGTTGAGCGGCACGCCGGTAATCCCGACGAAGAAGTCGCTGACCACCAGTTCGCGTTCCTGCATGGCGCGCCGGAAATGCTCACGCCCGGAGAGATCGGCGCCAACCACGTTCGGCGCCGTCGAGCACACCACGTGGCCGTCGGCGCCGAACACCCAGATGCCCCGCTCCCAGCCGCGGCTGCCGCCGACCCGCAGGAGAAAGGACCGGCAGGTGTCGGGCGGGCTGGCGATGACTTCCGGGACCTGCGAGATCACCTCGAGGAGCGTGCGCGCCTCGACGACGACCCGCTGGTAGCGTTCCGCAAGGTTCCGGGCGCGGTCGATCGCCCCCGCATGGGCGGCTTCGATGCTCGCCTGTCGTTCGCGGTAGAGGTCGACGCCGACCGCACCCATCAGCGGCAGGGCGACGAGCAAGATCATGCCGAACAAACGGATGCGGATGCCGCCGAACAGCGCGCGCGCCGGCTGGTTGCGTCCGAACCACCGCCTGGGCATGAGGGTCCCCTGGTCTGCCGGGCAGATTTAGGGGACAACCTCTGCGGACGGATTAAGCGGATACGTTTACGGCGGGTTAACCGCCGCGTATGCCTGCCAATTGCTTACCGCGGTCAAAGAAACGGCTCGTCATTGCAAGGAGCCGGAACGGCGACGAAGCAATCCAGCGCCGCAGGTTAGCGCGGCCCTGGATTGCTTCGCTGCGCTCGCAATGACAGGCGCACGCAGGGCGCCCGACGCAATGCGAGAAACTTGAATCACTGCCAAGCGCGGTTATCGACCGTATTCTCGTAAGTGGCACCGGCTGGAGCGAGATCCCAGCTCCGCGTCCATTGATAGGTATCATTGAAACGCTCGCGCGTGTACGGCGCGGGCGGTGCGTTGACAAGGCGGGAAAGCTTCAGATCCCGTAGCTCTATCAAGCCGCCGGCCTCCTCGACGATATAGTGAGCGTATTTCTCCGGCTTATTCTGGATCGCCTCCGCTGCGCGCGCCTCGGCGCGAAACATTTTCGCGAGGGTCGGCCCGTCAAGCTCATCGCCAGCCGCTTCGCTGCGTGTGGAATGGGCCTCGACCAAGACTCGGCAGCCCTGCTTCTCTGCAACGCTGATCCACGGTTCTTGAAGGTTCGCCGCCTTGACCTTGCCTTGACGCAAGGCCTCCAGCCGCTCCCTATGGGTCCCGGCATTGGTGATCTTGATGGCGTCACGCTTTAAGAACCCTTCCATCATCTTGAGCATCGTGAAGTGCGAGCCGTTGAATGCGCTGACAGCGATCGGCACGTTCTTCAACTGCTCCGGCTCATAGATGCCGAGCTTCGGATCGGTCACGATCGCGAACGAGGACATTGCCGATCCAAGCGCCACGATCTTGGCTGTGCGGTGTCCAGGCTGAACAACAGATTCAACGGCGCGTTTCATTATGCCCCATTCGCACATGCGAAACTGGTCGCACTGATGTTGCTCATAGGAAGCCTCTAACGTGCGGGCGAAAATGTTGTCGCGGAGTGCTCGGTGATCGGACCCGTGCTGACCACTTCCCGGCGTCGTGAGGACTTCCACATCAAGCCCTTCGTCTCGGAAGAAACCCTCATCCCGAGCGACCAGCACAGGAAGGTCGTGGATAGCGTTCATCATCGAGGTCGTTACTTTCTGCAGCTCTCTTGTCGCAGCAGTCATGGCCGTCTCCTGGACCCGTCTTCCCGCGTGAAAAGTTGTATAGCCGTTGTGATAAAACCCAGTGTACAGATGGTCAGACAAGTGTCAACGGCGCACCGCTTCGTTATCATCGCGGAGTGCGTTGCGCCAACGGACGAACACAAAGCAAGCGCTAGTGCCGCGAACCCGAAGTTCGCACTATCATGCCGCGAGTCCGATTGCGAACTTCGGGTTCAAAGCGGCACTAGAACCATAGATTTGCTAATGTCCCTCGATTCCGAAGTTCGCCTCGGATCGTGCTGCAAGGTGGGGCGAACCTCGGAATCGGGACATTAGGGGGAAAATCCATGGATGCATTGCAGGAACAGATTCTGCGCCGCAACGCATGGCGGTTGCTGCCGCTGCTTACCGTCGCCTACGTGATCAACTATCTCGACCGTACCAACGTCAGCTTCGCGGCGCTGACGATGAACAAGGATCTCGGGCTTACCGCCACCCAGTACGGCCGCGGCGCGGGCATTTTCTTCCTCGCCTATTGCTTGTTTGAGCTGCCGAGCAACCTTGCCCTCTACCGTTTCGGCGCGCGGCTGTGGATCGCCCGCATCATGATCACATGGGGCCTCGTATCGATAGCGATGGCGTTCATCGGCGGGGTGTGGAGCTTCTACATCATGCGCTTTTCGCTCGGGGTCGCCGAAGCGGGCTTCTTCCCGGGCATCGCCTATTATCTCTCCGCCTGGTTCCCGGCGCAGTACCGGGCGCGCATCCTCGCCGGATTCCTCGTGGCGATCCCGTTCTCCACGGTCATAGGGGCGCCGGTTTCCGGGCTGATACTCGAACTCCATGGCTTCTGGGGATTAGCGGGCTGGAAATGGCTGTTCATCCTCGAAGGGATACCGGCGATCATTTTCGGCGTCGTGGTCGCGCGCGTGCTCGCCGACCGGCCCGAGGAAGCGTCGTGGCTATCCCCGGAAGAGAAAACGACACTGATCTCGATGCTCGCGGCCGAGCCGCGCGAGCGCGAGCGCAGCGGCGCGTGGGCAGCGATCAAGGATGCGCGCGTCTTGATCTGCGCCGGCGTCCAGTTCGGCTTCACGCTCGGCTCCTACGGCGTCTTGTTCTGGCTGCCGCAAATCATCAAGGCGAGCGGCGTCTCGAACCTGACGGTTTCCGTGCTGACGGCGATTCCTTATCTGTTCGCCACGGTGGCCATGATCTGGTGGGCCCTCCTCGTCGACAAGAGCGGCAAAAAAATCGGCAACCTGGCGATCGCCTGCGGCTTGGGCGCGGCCGGCCTCGTCATATCGGTGATCTCGGGCTCGTTGGCGGTCGGACTTACCGGCCTGACGATTGCCCTCATCGGCATCACCTCGGCGCGGGGCATCTTCTGGAGCATTCCGGCCCGGTTCATGACCGGTGCCGGCGCCGCCGCGGGGCTCGCCTTCATCAACTCGATCGGCGTCATGGGCGGATATTTCGGTCCCGAGCTGATGGGTACGCTCAAGGACATGACCGGCGGTTATTTCGCCGGACTTCTCGCCATGGCGGCGATCCTCGGCGGCTCGACGCTGCTCGCTGTCTCGCTCAAGCTGCTGATCAAGATGGAGTAGCTCGGATAATCCCTCCCCTGAAAGGGGAGGGTGCCGAGCGAAGCGAGGCGGGTGGGGTGAACAAACAAAACGCCCCCACCCGGCGCGCTACGCGCGCCACCCTCCCCCTTCGGGGGAGGGATTCACTCGCTGGTCCAGCAAATCGCGGATGCGCGCGGCGAGCGCGGCTTCCGTGAACGGCTTCTGGATCATCTCGACGCGCGGATCGAGACGGCCGTGGTGGACGATCGCGTTGCGCGAATAGCCGGTCATGAACAGCACTTTGATGCCGTTCGCGCGGGAGACGACTTCGTCGGCCAGCCGCCGCCCGTTCATGCCGGGCAACACCACGTCGGTGAGCAGTAGATCGATGCGGCCGTTGCCGCGCTCGAGTTGCGCCAACGCCGAGGTCGCATCGGCCGCCTCGATCACCTGGTAGCGCAGGCCGCGCAACAGGTCGGCAATGTAGACACGCACTTCCTCGTCGTCCTCGACCACGAGCACGCGCTCCCCCGGCACCGCGCCGGGAGTCTCGCGCTCGGCGGGCGCCTCCTCGCGCAGCTCGGCGAACAGACGCGGCAGATAGATTTTCACCGTCGTTCCTTCGCCGAGCTCGCTGTAGATCGTGATATGCCCGCCCGACTGTTTGACGAAGCCAAACACCTGAGAGAGTCCGAGGCCGGTGCCCTGGCCCGCCACTTTGGTGGTGAAGAACGGCTCGAACGCGCGCTCCAGCACCTGGCGGGACATGCCGGTACCCGTGTCGGTCACCGCGATCTGAACGTAGGGCCCGGGCTTCACCTCGGCGTGACGGCGGCAATACTCCTCGTTGAGCTGCACGTTCGCGGTTTCGATCGTGAGCTTGCCGCCGTTCGGCATGGCATCGCGCGCGTTGACCGCGAGGTTGAGCAGCGCCGCCTCGAGCTGAACCGGATCCGCCTCGGCCTTCCACAAACCGGCCGCCCCGACCGTTTGAAGTTCGACGGTTTCGCCGAGCGAGCGGCGCAGAAACTCGGTGAGCCCGCCGACGAGCTTGTTAAGATCGAGCGGCTTGGGGCTGAGCGGCTGGCGGCGGGAAAACGCGAGCAGCCGCTGGGTGAGCATCGCACCGCGTTGGGCACCACGCATCGCCTGCGCCAAGGTGCGCCGCATGCGGTCCTGCGCCCCCTCGCTCCAATTTTCCAGCTGGCGCTGCGCCAGCTCGATGTTGCCCATCACCACGGTGAGCAGGTTGTTGAAGTCGTGCGCCACGCCGCCGGTGAGATGACCGATCGCCTCCATTTTCTGTGACTGGCGCAGCGCCTCTTCGGCGGCGTCGCGCTGGCGCGTCGCCTCGCGCGCCTCCTCCATCGCGGCCTGCTCGAGCCGGGTGCGCCGCAACGCCAACAACGACAGAGCCACCAGCCCGAGCGTCGCCGGCACGCCAAAGAAGAGATGCGTCAGCATCGTGTGCTGCCATTCGGCGACGATCGAATCCCACGAGCGCGCCACCGTGGCGAAGGCCGGATAATTCGGCAGCTTGTCGTAGACGGCTAGTCGATCGACTCCGTCGATCCCGGAACGGGCGCGAAAAATGCCGTTCTCCGGGTGCACGGCCGCGGCGTCGAGCAGATTCTGGTCGCGGTGTTCGCCCGCGCCGGGCACCGGGTAACGCACGAGGTCGACGCCGTCGATGCGCACCAGGCCGGCGGTGTAATCGCGGCTGGCGTCCACGAGCTTGTTGTAGAAATCCTGAAAATATTGCGGCGATACGGTCACTGTGATCACGCCATCGAAGCTGCCCGGCTCGCTTTCCTTGCGCCGGGAGAGGAAGAAATGCCGCTCGCTGTCGAGCCGACCGACTTCGATGACGCTGACGTAGTAGGGATCTGCGTGCTCGCGCAGCGCCTGGAAATGCGCGCGGTCGGAAAGGTTGATGTTGCGGTCGACCGGATAGACCGTGGCGCTGACCAGCGGACGCCCGTTGCGGCCGATCACGAGCGCGGTCTGCACCTGCGGCAGGTTCTTGATTTCCTGGGCGAGCTGCCCGTGCAGCACCTGCTCCTCGATGAGGATCGCCTGATCGCTGAGGTTGCCGATGAGATCATTGATGCGGGCGGCGACGAGCTGATGCGTGTCGAGCACCTTGAGCGCGTGCTCCTCCGCGATGGCGACGCGGCGCATCAGGTCCGCCTCGGCGTGCTCGCGCGTCGACACCCAGGCGAGGTAGCCGCCGCCGGCGAGCACCGCCAGCGGAACGACGATCGAGCCGATCAGCAGGAGGCGCAGCAGCCGCGTGACAGCCGGGGCTTGGGTGCGCATGGACGAGGCAACCCGATTGGGGACGGGCACAACAATCTTACCCGCGCCCGTGGCGGCAAGCAGGCACGCGCCCGACCCGGGGCGAGGCAAATCCGCGCATATTCGGAGGACAGACGACGGAGGACAGAGGACGGAGGGCCGCAGGCGCCAGCTTCGAATCCGTCCTCTGTCGTCCGTCCTCCGTCGTCCGGCTTAACTGGCCTTCCGGGCCGCGTCCCACCACGGGCAGACGCCGGGGGCGAGCTTGTAGTTGCCCTCGATCACGTTTACCGGCTCGCGCCGGCCTTGGGACGCGATGCGCATGCGCATATCGCGCGAAGCGGCGAGCGCCTCGGGGGAGAGCCACTTCCGGTCGTGGCCCCATAGGCTCGGCCCTTCGGTGACCTCCTTCGGCTGCCACCCCGCTTCGATCAGGCGACCGCCCCAGCCACACTCGACCATGAATTCGCTCGGCGAGCGGGCGTAGAACGACGTCATCTGATCGTTGACGTGGCGGCCGAGGGTGGTGGCGATGCGGTCCGGCTCGGTGAGCGCCAGGTCATACGCCTGGCCCACATCGTCGAGCATGAACAGCTCGACCATGAGATGGTGCATGGCGTTGCGGCCGGTCTCGATCAGGGCGAGGCTGTGGTGACGCGGATTGAGGTGGAAGAAAAAGGCTCTGAACGGCTTGAGGATGTAGTCGCTCAGGCGGAAGCCGAGCACATCCTGATAGAACGGCTGCAGCTCCTCGATATTCTCGACGTGCAGCACCACGTGCCCCATGCCGAGCGGCCCGGTGCGGAAGCCGGAGAGCGCGCGGCCCGGGCGGAATGCCGTCGGCGCGATCTCGGCGCCGTAGAAGGCTTCCAGCGTATTGCCGGCCGGATCGCGGAAGCGAATCAGGTCTTTGACGCGACGGGCGTCGGCAACCCCGCGTCCGGGTCGTTCGACCTTGACCTGCGCCGCTTCGAGCCGCGCCGCCAGGCGATCGAGGGCCGCGGCGTCCGCCGCCTCCCAGCCGAAGAAGCCGGCGCCGTCGTTGTGATCGGCCTCGACCACGACGCGCTGGCGCCGGTCGTCCATGCGGAACGTGAGGGCAGACTGGGATTTCTCCACCAGCTCGAAGCCGAGGAAGCGGGTGGCGAAGGAGGTCCAGTCGTCGAGGTTGCGGGCACGGACGCCGAAATAACCGAGAGCTTGCAGTTCCATGGGACCGCTCCGTTTTTGCGAACGTGACTCAGCATAGCGCGTCGGCGAGAAAGGTTGTAGCCCGCCTGACGCCCGCGCCAGCGGGCGGAAATGCGGGGATCCCGGATGTCGCGCTGCGCGCCCATCCGGGCTACGGCCGGAAGGGCAGCCATGGACCTCCTGCTCGTGTGCGCGGCCGGGCTGTTCGCCGGGACGCTCAGCGGCATCGTCGGCACCGGGTCCTCGATCATCCTGGTGCCGATCCTGGTCGTCGCCTTCGGCCCGCAGCAGGCGGTGCCGATCATGGCGATCGCCGCGCTGATCGCGAACGGCTCGGTCCCCATCACTTCCGCTGGATGATGGACGGCATCATGCTGGTCTCCGGGATCACCCTGCTGTGGACGGCGTTTCGTTGAGCATATGGATACAAACATGCATGTGCTGATTTGCGGCGGCGGCGTCATCGGTGCGTCGATCGCATATTTTCTCTCCCGCCGCGGCATACGCTCGACCGTGATCGAACGCACCGGGGTCGCGTGCGCGGCGTCGGGCAAGTCGGGCGGCTTCCTTGCGCTCGACTGGTGCGATGGGACGCCGCTCGAAGCGCTGGCGCGGCGCAGCTTCGCGCTACATGGGCAGCTTGCGGAAGAGATCGGCAGCGACTGGGGCTATCGCCGCATGACGACCTATGCCGGGTTCGCGGCGACGCGCGCGGGCCGCCGTGTCGCCGGCGGCGGCTATCACCTGAACTGGGTCGGTGACGACGTGAGCCTGAGCCAGAGGCTCGGCGGGACGCAGACGACCGCGCAGGTACACCCCGGCCGCTTCACGCAGGCGCTCATGCAAGCAGCACAGCCCAACGCGGAGCTGCGTGTCGGTCGTGTCACCGACGTGGTCCGCGACGGCGACCGCGTTCTCGGAGCCAACGTCGACAGCGAGACCGTTACGGGCGATGCGATCGTGATTTCCATGGGGCCGTGGTCGATGCTTGCCGCCGCATGGCTGCCGCTCCCCGCGGTGTTCGGGCTCAAGGGACACAGCCTGGTGTTCGACACCGGCGCGCAGGTGCCGCCGGAAGCTCTGTTCCTCGATTATCGCGAGGACAGCGGCACCGTGCACGCGCCGGAAGTGTTCCCGCGCGCCGACGGCACCACCTACGTCTGCGCCATCTCGAGCGAAAGCCCGGTGCCGCTCGATCCCGCCGCCGTCGTGCCGGATGAGGGCGCGATCGAGCGGCTCGAGGCGATGTGCGCGCGTCTCTCGCCCGTGCTTGCGCGCAGTCCGATCCTCGCGCGGCAAGCCTGCTTCCGGCCGGTCACGCGCGACGGCCTGCCGCTGATCGGGCAGTTGCCCGGACTCACCAACGCGTACGTCGCCACCGGCCACAGCGTGTGGGGCATTCTCAACGCGCCGGCGACCGGCGAGGCGATGGCGGAACTGATCGTCGACGGCGCCGCGCGCACCGTCGACCTTGCGCCGTTCGATCCAGCCCGCATGCCGCCCGCTGCCCGCGTGCGCAGCGCATAAAGCGCAGGGCTCACCGACGCCGTTCCAACAGCCGTTTGAGTGCGACCGCGTTGTTGTGTTCCTCGTTGCGCGCGGCGTAGAGCAGCGTCACGGGCCCTTTGCGCAGGTGCTTGCGCAATTCGGCGGCGGCATTGCTCGCCGGCTCCCGCTCAAGCTCATGGGCGTAGTCGAGCACGAAGGCGTCCCAGGCCCTCGGATCCGCGTGCACCCGGCGGCGCAACGCGTCGCTCGGCGAAACGTCCTTGAGCCAGAGATCGATGTGCGCCTTGTCCTTGGAGATGCCGCGCGGCCACAGCCGGTCGACCAGCACGCGCAACCCGTCGCCGGGCTCGTTCGGCGCGTAGACGCGCTTTATTCGAAATTGCCGCGCCATACCCGCATGCGCCCCATGCGCGTCCGGTTCCTTTTCCCGATCGCGCAGTTAATGTACGTACCTCGCCGAAAGCGGCGCAAGCCGCGCAGCCGTAAGGAGTAACTCTGTGCCCAAGCTTGCGGGAGCGCCCGCGGTGGATAACGCCGCGCCGGTCGAGCGGGTCGCGCGCATCGCCGGCGTGATCGGCGGCGCCGGCGACCGCAACGAAAAGCTCCGCCGGCTCGCGCCCGAGGTGGTCGATGCCCTGCACGAACAGCGGCTGTTTCGGCTGCTGCTGCCGCGCGCCTTCGGCGGCGACGAGGTCGACCTCGTCACGTGGTTCAACACGATGGAGGCACTCGGCAAGCTCGACGCCAGCACGGCGTGGTGCGTCGGCCAGATCAACGGCTGCTCGGCGACTGCGACCGCCCTCGATCCGGCAATCGCGCGCAAGATCTGGGGCGACCCGCGCGGCGCGCTCAGCTGGGGCCCGCCGGTCAAGTCGCGCGCCGAAGAGGTCGAGGGCGGCCATCGCGTTACCGGCGAGTGGACGATGTCGAGCGGCAGCCGCCACGCGACCTGGATCGGCCTGATGGCCTTGCCGGTCGACGCCAGCGGCGCGCAGCTGCCGCTGCCGCCCGGCGCCACCATGCGCGTGTTCCTCACGCCGGCGTCGTCCGTCGCCTTCATCGAGAACTGGAACGTGGTCGGGCTGATCGCGACCAACAGCGGCGGCTTCAAGGGCGAGAACATATTCGTGCCGCACGGTCAGTCGATCCATCTGCCCTACCCGCGCAGCCTGCAACCGGCCGGGCCGCTCTACAAATTTCCGCTCAACAATCTGTTCGGCATCGGTTTCGCCGCGGTGGCGCTCGGCATCGCGCGCACCATGATGGACGAGGTGATCGCACTCGCTCGCGAGAAGAAGCCGTGGCTGGCGCGGCAGCCGTTGCAGCAGAGCCAGCTCGCGCAATTTCAGATCGGCGAGGCGGAGGCGCGCCTGCGTTCGGCGCGCGCCTATATGGAATCGATCGCCGCGCGCGTGTGGCAGTCGGTTGTTTCGACCGGCGAACTGACCATCCCGCAGCGCGTCGACATCCGCATGGCGACGACCTTCGCGATCCATGAGGCCAAGACCGTCGCCGACGCCGCCTGGGACGTCGCCGGCGCGACCGCGATCTTCCTCTCGAACCCGTTCGAGCGGCGCCTGCGCGACCTGCGCACGCTGACCCAGCAACTGCAGGGCCGCAAGTCGCACCTGCAGGACTGCGGCGCCTATCTGCTCGGGCTGGAGCCGAATTTAAGGCACGCTTAGTCTCAGCGCATGTAGCCCGCATGGAGCGAAGCGGAATGCGGGGCTTCTTGCTCCCGGATTTCCGCCGCTTCGCGGCGTCCATCCGGGCTACGAGATCCTCATTGCCGCGGTGCCAATATCTGATCGAGGCGCGCCGGGACGGACTCGTCGCGGGTGAGATGCGGGTAGCGCAGGCCGTCGTGATAATCGATGCGCACGGTTGAATAGCGGCTGCCGTTCTTGACGATGAACTCGAGCGGCGCATTGTCGGTTTTCGCCGCCGTGATCACGGCCATGAGGCGATCCTTGTCATAGGCTTCGCCGTTGACGGCGATGAGCTGCGTTCCGACGGTCAGGCCGGCGGCCTCGGCGCGCCCGCCCCACAGCACGTCGGAGAGTTTGTTCTCCCGGCCGACGCTGAAGCCCAGGGAAAACGTGAAGTCGGCATACTTTCGCCGCGCCTCGATCTTCTTCAAATAATCCGACTCCTTGTCGGTATAGGTGAGCTTATAGCCGCCGCGGGAAAGCCCATCGAGCGGCGGGCCGTCATGATTATCGAGCCGCGCGCGCAGGAACGCCGCCCAGCCGTAAGGCTGGACCGCCGTGAGCGTCGCCACCACGTCGTCGAACGTGTAGGTCTTCGGTGTCAGCCATTGCCCGTCATCGACGCCGAAGAAGGCGCGCGCAAAATCGTCGAGCGATTTCTGCCCGTTGGAAAGCTCGCGGATGAGCGTATCCGCGTCGATCCACATCAGCTCGCCTTCGGGATAATAGTCCACGCCGCGCTGCCAGCTGCGCGACGGGATCTGCCAGCGCGAGGCGACGATCGGCTCGTTGGTCGTGTCCTGCAGGGATCTCCACTCCCGGCCGGGTCGGTGCGAATAGATCGCGGCCGTGTAGGCGAGCTGATCGAGCGCCTGTTCCTTGGTGACGAGGCCGGAACGGGCCGCCAGCACGTAGCCCCAGTATTGCGTCTGGCCCTCGTAGACCCACAGCAGGCTGTCGCGCATCGGGACGTTGAAGTTTGGCGTCCACAGGTCGGCCGGGCGGCGGAATTTGCCGTTCCAGGAATGGGTGAACTCGTGCGGCAGCAGCTCGCGCGTGTCCGTGTTCTTGTCCCACTCGGTGAAATAGGTCGCGGCGGTGGCGTTCTCGCTCGAACGGTGATGCTCGAGGCCGACGAAGCCGAGGCGATCGGAAACCGCCAGCAGAAAATCGTAGTGGTCGTAATGATGTGAATTGAACAGCCGATAGGCCTGGGTCACGAGCGCGCGGTGAGCGTCGAGCTGCTCGGGCTTTGCCTCCAGCAAATCGGCGCGGTCGGCGAACACGTTGAGCCGCACCGGCACCGGGCCGGACGCGTCGAGGTCGATCCGCTTGACGTAGCGCCCGGCGAACATCGGCGAGTCGACCAGCACTTCGAGCGACACTTGCTTGAACGTGGTCGTGGCCGCGGCCGTCGAGGCGATCTCGAGCGCGGTTGCGAACTGCCACTCGTCCGGCAAGCGCACGCTTGGCTCGACCGCAATCTGGCGCGCGAAATAGCCGGCCGGATAAAGCACGACGCTGAGCCACTGCAGATCCAGCATTTCGGGCGTCGCGACGATGCGGCCCTGGTTGTCGTCGGTCGCCGAGAGGAATTGGAACTCGAGGTCGAGGCTGTGCGCGCCGGCTGGTACGGTGAGGTGGAACGCGTACATGTCGACCGCGTCGCGCGTCCATTCCACCCGCTGGCCGTCGGCACGGATGATGAGGCCGGCGAGGCTGTCGATACGGCCGACGGGCGCATGATTGCCCGGCCCCCATTTGGGATAGAGCAACGTGACCGGGCCGCTCTCGACCGGGATCGTCTCGCGCACGCGGAAAATATGCCGCGCCACATCGCTCGCATCGACCGCGAGGTGGATCACGCCCGGGTAGGGCCGGTCCTGTGGCTCGGCGATGGCGGGCGGCATCGGCACCGGTGTTTGTGCCGCCGCGCCAGCCGCCATTGCCAGAATGACCGATCCGGCAAAGAGCCATAAAGCAGGCACGCGATGGCTCATCCATCTCTCCCTAACGGTGCTCAGGCCGCTACAAGCGATAGCACTCGCGCGCTGAAACGTCAGCCCCGCTAGAACCACGGTAAATAGTTGATTTCATTGAGCTGAAGCGAGCCGGCGCCGGAGGCAAGGCGGATCCACCTGGCGTTGCCGAAAATCCACACTCCGCTGGAAAACGCCAGAACGCCGCAAACCCACAAGAAATCGCCGCCGCCATCGTGAAAACGCCTGAAATTCGTCCTTGCCTCCGTGTGCCCGCGGGTGGACCCGGCCTCGTGCCGGGTGGGGATAGCCCCGTTCGGGCATGCGGGGGGCGGCTCGTTGCGCGCGCTGACGTACGTCGTGCAGCTGCTGGCGGTCGGCGTCGGCTATTATTTTCTCGATGTCGCGTCGGTTCAGGTGGTCGTGGCGCATCCGAACGCGGTTGCGCTGTGGCCGCCGACCGGCCTCGCCTTCGCGGCCGTAATGCTGGGCGGCTACCGCATGCTGCCGGCGATCCTGGTGGCCGCGTTCCTGACCCATGCGGTGCCGTTTGGGCCGAGCTACGCCGCCGCCGTGATCGCGGCCGGCAACACTCTCGAAGCGTTCGTGCTGAGCTCGCTCGTCGACGGCTGGGCCGAGGGCCGTACCACTTTCTCGACCACGCGCGGCATCGGCCGTTTCGTTCCGATCGCGATGGTCGCGGCGGCGGTCGGCGCGAGCGTCGCCGCCGGCACCGAGGTTCTGCTGCCGGTGTTGCCGCGCACCGAGCCGATGGAGGTCGCCTCCTTCGCCACCGTCTGGGTGCCGTGGTGGCTGCGCGACGTGACCGCCGCGCTCGTGATCACGCCGCCGCTCGTGCTGTGGGTGACGGAGCGCCCGCGCGGCTTCGATCTTTCTTCCACCCTGGAAATGAGCGCCGTCATCGCGGCGACGGCCGCGCTCGGCGCGCTGCTGTGTGGCCCCCTCGCCGTCGAGGTGCCGAACCGCGCGGCGCTCGCGTTCCTCGCCGTGCTGCCGCTGATCTGGGCGGCGCTGCGTTGCGGGCCGCGCGACACCGCGACCGCGGCGCTGGTGCTCGCAGCCGGGGCCACATGGGGCACGGCGGCGGGCGGGCCGTTCGCCGACAGCGCCGAGGCGCCCGCGTCGCTTCTCGTGCTGCTGATGCTCGGCGGCACGGTGCCGAGCCTGCTGCTCGCCGCCGACTCGGTGGCGCACGCGCGCGCCGACCGCATGTTGCGCTCGACCCGCAACGAGCTGCGCCAGGCGCGCGAGCAGCTCGCGCAATCTCACAAGATGGAGGCGGTGGGACAACTCACCGGCGGCGTTGCCCACGACTTCAATAATTTGCTCACCGTCATCGTCGGCAACCTCGATATGGCGCTGCGCCAACTCGAGACCACGACCGACGCGGTCGCCGAGCGGCTGCGCCGTGCCATCAACAACGCGCGCCGGGGCGCGCTGCGCGCGACCGCGATCACCCAGCGTCTGCTCGCGTTCTCGCGCAAGCAGCGGGTCGAGTCACGGCCCATCAATGTCAACAGCCTGCTCACCAACCTGACCGACTTCCTGCGCCGCTCGGTGGGCGAGACCGTCGCCCTCGACATGGCGCTCGCCGACGACCTGTGGACGGTCGAAACCGATCCGATGCAGCTCGAGACCGCCGTGCTCAACCTCGCGGTCAACGCGCGCGACGCCATGCCGACCGGCGGCAAGGTGACGATAACGACCGGCAATTCTTTTCTCGACGAGGAATATTGCCGCGAGCACGAAGAACTCACGCCCGGGCAATACGTGCAGGTCGCGGTCACCGATACCGGGACCGGCATGTCGAAGGAGGTGCTCGAGCGCGTGTTCGAACCGTTCTTCACCACCAAAGAGGCCGGTCAGGGCACCGGCCTCGGCCTCGCCCAGGTCTACGGCTTCGTCAAACAATCCGGCGGGCACGTCGAAATCGAGAGCGAACCCGGCAAGGGCACCGCGGTGCGGATGTTCCTGCCGCGGCTTGCCGGCAAGGACGCCGTCGAGCAGGCACCAGAGCGCCCCGCGTTCCTGCTCGACTCCGCGCCGACCATTCTCCTGGTCGAGGATGATCACGACGTGCGCGCCTATGTGGTCGAGATCCTGCGCGACATGCATTTTCAGGTGCTCGAAGCGCACGACGCGGATTCCGCGCTCGGGCTATTGGAGCGCAACGACGTGCGGCTCGATTTGTTGCTCACCGACGTGGTGCTGCCGGGCCTGAACGGACCCCAGCTCGCGCAAGAGATAAAGCGGCGCCAGCCCGAGGTGCGGGTGCTGTTCATGTCGGGCTACGCGCCCGACGCCATCTTCCAGCAAGGCCAGATCGAGCCGGGCGCCGAGCTGATCCAGAAGCCGGTCACGCAGCAGATTCTCGCGCAACGCATCCGCGCCGTGCTGGAGGATGCGTGAAACGCGCCGGCGCAACAAACACTCGCGTCATCCTGAGGAGGGCGCGCGCACTCGCGCGCGACCGTCTCGAAGGATGGAAACAAGCTCGGTGCTCGCGGCCATCCTTCGAGACACCCGCTCGCGAATGCGAGCGGGCTCCTCAGGATGACGCTGATATTTGTTGAAGCGACTTAGCTAGCTTGTGCCGACCAGCGCCGGAGCTTCTACCTCGGTTTCCTCGCTCACCGCCTCCGTCGCCGGCCGCCGCGGCGCGGTCTGGCGCAGCAGCGCCTTGTGCGCCTGCCATTCATCCGCCGCGTCGAGCGTTTCCAGCATGCGCACCGCGCCCGCCGCGAGCGTCGCGATCGGGATGCCGTCGCGATAGAGCACGCGATTGCCGGTGAGCGCGGGAAGCCGCGCGCCGGGCGTGAGGATGCCCACCAAATTGAGCGGATCGGCGCCGGAGAGCGAAACCAGCGCGCCGGTTGTCTGCTTGCGGCGCACTTCGCGCAGCATGCCGATTGCTTCGGGCAACGCGAACTGCTCACCCGAGAAGCCGGCGACGAAGCGGCCGCCGCGGATGTCGCCGCGCGCCTCGAGCCGGCGATAGACGCGCAAAAGGTCGCGCCACGGCGGCACCCAGTCGGCCTCGCGCTCGAGCAGTCGCCAGAACACGACGCCGTAACGGGTGAGCAACGTGCGCGCCACATACTCGACCGCTTCGGGATCGGGACGCGTCGGATCGGCCGGCGCGCGGCCGGGCCGCGCCAGTGCCCAGCGGCCGGCATCTTCCATGCCGAATTTCACGGTGCGGCGCCGACGGCGTCCGTTGGGGCCGGGGCGACGCTCGCCCGAGGGCACGAGCAGCGCGCGCAAGCCGGCGAAGCTGTCGGAATTGACCACGCCGAGCGCGACGAGTTCGGCGAGCGCCTCCTCGAGCTGCGACGGCAGCAGCCCGGTCGCGCCGATCAGCTCATCGAAGAACGAAGCGCCGTGGGCGCGGATCGCCTCGGCGACCATCTTTGCGCGCGGGTTAAGCGGCATTTCTTCAGACAGCGCTCGCGCCGTCCAGAACTGCGCATGGCGCCGCGCGAGCAATGCGATCGGCGTGCTGCGCACCGGCGCCGGGCGGCGCTCGCCACCGTTGCCGTTGGCGTAACCGCTGCGCGAGGCGAGCCGGCGCCACGTCACGCGGCCGGCAAGGCAACGATCGTCGAGCCATTCGGGCTCATAGCCGGCAAGCCGCGCCGGAAGGATTTCGCTTTCCCACGCCGCGGCCGGCGCGGCGAAGCCTTCGAGCTGCTCGACCACCGGCTCGATCGCCTCGGGACCTTCCATGCGCGCGTCGTCCGCCACGCGCTGCCACACGAGCAGGAAGCGCAGGAAGTCGCGCGCCGCGACCGGCTCGATTTCGGCGCGCAAACGTTTGATGGTGTAGCGATGGATGCGCGCGAGCAGGCGGCGCTCGCACCACTGATCCTCATCGATCGGCAGGAAGCGGCCGCGGAACGCAAACCCTTCCACTTCGAGCGCGGCGAGCGCCGCTGCGATCTCGCCCGCCGGCAATCCAAATAAAGCGGCAAGCGACGCTTGCGTCACCGGCCCCTGCCCTTCGAGGCGCCCGCGCACCAATTCGACCATGGCCTCTTCGCGCGACCAGGTTTTCTCCGCATGCGCCTCCGGGGCGGCAATCTCCGGCTCGAGCCGCGCGTCGGGCCACAGCGCCTGCACCTGCGACAAGCGCTCCGCTGTGATCCAGAAAATGGCGTTCGGCGTCCCCAATCGCGCCACGCGGCGGTCGCGCGCGAGCGCGGCAAGCCAATCGTCCCAGCCCGGGCCAGCCTCGGCTTCCGATTCGGTCAATACGCCGAGCCACAGCAGCGCGTCATGCAATTCGTCGGCGTTGGCGGCGTCGGGCCAGGCTTCCTGCTGCACGCGCGCGATCGCCTCGGGATCGAGCCGGCCCAACTCGGCGGCGTCTTCCGGCGCCAGCCACCGGCGGTTCATCACCGCCTGGGTACGGCGCTCTTCGAGCGGCGCGTCGTCCAAATAGGCGTAGGGCCGCGCCGAGAGCACTTCGAGCGCGAGCGGCGACGGCTCGGTGAGGTCGCGCGCGACGATGCGGATGTCACCCTGCTCGATGCGCGCGAGCAGCCGCTCGAGCCCGTCGATGTCCATCGCCTCGGTCAAACAATCGGTGATGGTCTGGCGCACCAGCGGATGGTCGGGAATCTCGCGCTCGCCGACGATGTTTTCCGCGCAGGCGATCTGGTCCGGGAAGGTCGCGCCGATCAAATCTTCCGCGTCCATGCGGGCGAGCTGCGGCGGCACCTTGCGGCCGCCGCGGAAGCGCGGCAGCGCCAGCGAGACGCCGGCGACCCAGCGCCAACGCGTGATGAACATGGGCGCGTCGAGCATCGCCTGGATCAGCACTTCGCGCACGCTCGCCGAGTTGAGATAGCGCGCCACTTCCGACAGCTCGAAGCTGTGCGCGGTGGTGAGCGAGAGAACGATGTTGTCCTCGGTCGCCGCCGCCTGGAGCTCGAAGTTGAACTTGCGGCAGAAGCGTTTGCGCAGCGCGAGCCCCCAGGCGCGGTTGACGCGGCTGCCGTAAGGCGAATGGATGACGAGCTGCATGCCGCCGACGGCGTCGAAGAAGCGTTCGAGCACGATGGTGTCGAGCGTCGGCAAACAACCGAGCGCCGCGTTGCCGGCATCGAGATAATCGATGAGCTGCGCGGCGGCGACCGGCGAGAGCCCGACCTCGGTCTCGAGCCACCGGCGCGCGACCTCGCCGGATGCATCCTCGCTCAGCCGCGCCGCCACCTCCTCGCGCAGGCGCGACACGGAAGCCGACAGCTCGGCGCTGCGGCCGGGCGCTTCGCCGAGCCAGAACGGGATCGTCGGCGGCTGGCCGTGTGCGTCCTCGACCCGCACGGTGCCGCGCTCGACCCGCATGATGCGATAAGAATTATTGCCGAGCTGGAAAATGTCGCCGGCGAGGCTCTCGACGGCGAAGTCCTCGTTGACGCTGCCGATGATCTGACTCTCCGGCTCAAGCAGCACGGCGTAGTCGGCGTTGTCCGGGATCGTGCCGCCCGAGGTGACCGCGGTCATGCGCGCGCCGCGCCGGCCACGCAGCATATGATTGACGGCGTCGTGATGAACGAGCGCACCGCGCCGGCCGCGCCGCGTAGTAAAACCTTCCGCCAGCATGGCGACGACGGCGGCGAAATCCTCGCGCGGCAACGCGCGATACGGCCAGGCGCGGCGCATGAGCGCGTAAAGCTCATCTTCGTTGCACTCACGCGCGGCAACTTCGGCGACGATCTGCTGCGCGAGCACGTCGAGGGGACGTTCGGGGATCACGACCTGATCGAGTTCGCCCCGGTGCACGCTGTCGAGGAGCGCCGCGCCTTCGACGAGTTCGTCGCGCGAGAGCGGGAACAGCCGGCCCTTGGGCATCCCGTCGACCGCGTGGCCGGAACGTCCGACCCGCTGCAGGAAACTCGCGATCGAGCGCGGCGAGGCGAGCTGACAAACAAGGTCGACGTCGCCGATGTCGATGCCGAGTTCGAGCGAGGCGGTCGCCACCAGCGCCTTGAGCTTGCCGTGCTTGAGGCGCTGCTCGGCATCGAAGCGCGCCTCCTTGGCAAGGCTGCCGTGGTGCGCGGTGACGTGCTCCTCGCCGATGCGGTCGGAGAGCTGGCGCGTAACCCGCTCGGCCATGCGGCGCGTGTTGACGAAGATCAGTGTGGTGCGGTGCGCCTCGATCAGCTCGGCGAGACGACGATAGATCTGCTCCCACACCTCAGCCGACATCACCGCTTCGAGCGGCGCGTCGGGCAGTTCGAGCGCGAGGTCGCGGGCGCGGCGATGGCCGGTGTCGACGATGGTGCACGGCTCGTTTTCGCCGACGAGAAAACGGGCAATCGCCTCGATCGGCTTCTGCGTCGCCGAAAGGCCGATGCGCGGCAGACGCCGGCCGCACAGCGCATCGAGGCGCTCGAGTGAAATGGCGAGGTGGGTGCCGCGCTTGTTCGGCGCGAGCGCGTGGATTTCATCGACGATCACCGTGCGGGTGGTCGCCAGCATCGCGCGGCCCGACTCCGAGCCGAGCAATATATAAAGCGACTCCGGGGTGGTGACGACGATGTGGGGCGGGCGGCGGCGCATGCGCTCGCGCTCGCCCGAGGACGTGTCGCCGGTGCGCACCCAGGCGCGGATCTCGACCTCCGGCAGGCCCTGCTCGCGCAAGATCTCGCCTATGCCGGCGAGCGGTACCTCGAGATTTCGTTTGATGTCGTTCGACAGCGCCTTGAGCGGCGAGACGTAGACGACCTGAGTCTCGTCCTTCAGCTCGCCGGCGACGCCCTGGCGCACCAGCCCATCGATGGCGGAAAGAAACGCCGCGAGCGTCTTGCCGGAGCCGGTCGGCGCCGCGATCAGCACATGGCGGCCGTCGGCGATGGCCGGCCACGCCTGCGCCTGCGCCGCGGTCGGCGCCGCAAAGCTGCGGTCGAACCAGGCGGCGACCGCCGGATGGAACAGGGACGTGGGGCGCATGGGATGAAGGTAAAGCAGGCCAAAGCCTGCGGCCACCCTGCATATGCGCCCGTTCCGGCCGGAATCAATAGGTGAGCCGTAGCCCGGATGAGCGCCCCGCCGTAGCTTGCTGCGCAAGCTACGGCGGGGCGCTCATGCGGGCTACTGCCGCAGGCTCATGAGCACCTCGATTGCGCCGTCGAGCACGTTCTGCACGGCAAGCGCGGCAAGCACCACGCCGAACACGCGGTCGACCACGTTGATGCCGGTGACACCCAGGCGGTCCATCAACGGCACCGCGAACAGGAACGCGAGCAGGCACAGGCCGAGGATCAGCAGCATCAGCCCAATCACGATCGCCTGCAGCATGAGGTCGCCGTGGGCGCGCCCCATCAGCAGGATCACCGAGGTGAGCGCGCCCGGTCCGGCGATGAGCGGGATCGCGAGCGGAAACACCGCTACGTCGATGCTCTCTTCCGCCTCCTCGGTTTCCGCGGCCGTGGTCCAGCGGATGCCGCTCTTGCGCGCGAACACCATGTCGATCGAGAGCAGCAGAAGGAGGATGCCGCCGGCGATGCGGAACGCCGGCAAGGTGATGCCGAGCAAGCGCAGCAGCAGCTGACCCGCCACCGCGAACACCGCAAGCGTGACCGCGGCGACGACGATCGAACGTATCGCGGTGAGACGGCGTTCGTCCTTCGGCTGCCGATGGGTGAGCGCCACGAACAGCGGCAGCGTCCCGACCGGATCGATGATGACGAGGAACGTGACGAATACGGTCGCGGCAAATTCCAGCATGGGAAAGGGTCTTTCGCACGTCGACCTGACAGGCCACCATAGGCGGGCGTGAATTGACTGGCGAGCCCGTGGCGAGGAGTGATGATGGACTCGGCGAATTGCGGCCTGCTGACCGATCTCTACCAACTCAACATGCTTCAGGCTTACCTGGAGCACGGGGTCACAGGCACGGCGGTGTTCGAGTTTTTCGTGCGAGACGTGCCGGAGCGCCGTAATTTTTTGATCGCTGCCGGGCAGGAGCCGGCGTTCGATTATCTCGAGAACCTCCGCTTTAGCGAAGACGATCTCGCATGGCTCGCCGGCAGCGGCCGCTTCAGCCGGCAGGTGATCGACTATTTGCGCGACTTCCGCTTCACCGGCACGGTCAATGCCATGCCCGAGGGCACGGTGTTGTTTGCCAACGAGCCGGTGCTGCAGGTGATCGCGCCGCTGCCGATGGGACAGCTCGTCGAGAGCCGGCTCATCAATCTGCTCCAGTTTCAGACAATGATCGCCTCCAAGGCGGCGCGCATGATGCTCGCCGCGCCCGGGAAGGTCTTGGTCGACTTCGGGCTGCGCCGTGCGCACGGCGCGGAGGCAGGCGTCATGGCGGCGCGCGCGAGCTATCTCGCGGGCTTCGCCGGCACCGCCACGGTGCTCGCCGGCAAGCTCTACGGCCTGCCGCTTTACGGCACGATGGCGCATTCTTTCATCGAGGCCTGGGACGACGAGGCAGCAGCGTTCGAAGCCTTTGCGCGCGCGCGGCCCGACAGCCTCGTGTTCCTGATCGACACTTACGACACGCTCGCCGCCGCGCGCAAAGTGGTGGCGCTTGCGCCGCGTCTACGCGCCGCCGGGATCACGATTCGCGCGGTGCGTCTCGACAGTGGTGATCTTGCGGCGCTTTCGAAGGACGTTCGGCAAATCCTGGACGCGGGCGGGCTCAACGAGGTCACGATCTTCGCGAGCGGCGGGCTCGACGAGTATGAGATTGCGCGCCTTCTCGCGGCAGGTGCGCCGATCGCCGGCTTCGGCGTGGGCACAAGTCTCACCACATCGTCCGACCGGCCGGCACTCGACTGCGCCTATAAGCTGCAGGAGTATGCGGGCGTTGCCCGGCGCAAATATTCGAGCGGCAAATCGACATGGCCGGGTCGCAAGCAAGTATGGCGTCGCCTCGGGGCGGACGGACGGATCGCGGGCGACGTGATCTCGCTCGCCGACGACCGACAGGAAGGCGAGCCGTTGCTGGTGCCGGCAATGCGCGAGGGGCGACGCATCGGAGCGGCACAGACGCTGGCGCAAGGGCGCGAGCGTGTCGCGCGCGAACTCGAGCGCTTGCCGCAGGGGCTGCGCGGCCTTGATCGCGCCGAGCCCTACCCGGTCGCCGTCGGTGACGCGCTCAAGCGCCTCGCGGCCGAGGTCGACCGGCGTTTGGAGCATGATCCCGAAAAGTGGGAACCGGTTTTCGGAAAAGATCATGCTCCAAGAAGATAAGCGCGGGAGGCAAGCCATGACCATCGCGCTGACGAACGCAGACGTGCTCCTCGCAGTCGACGTGCAAAAAGATTTCTGTCCGAATGGACACCTGGCGGTGCCGCGCGGGGACGAAGTCGTACCGATCGTCAACCGTCTCGCCGCGAAGTTCGCGAATGTGGTGTTGACCCAGGACTGGCATCCGGCCGGGCATCTGTCGTTTGCGTCCTCTCATCCCGGCAAGCAGCCGTTCGAGACGATCGAAGTCGCCTACGGCCCGCAGGTGCTGTGGCCGGACCATTGCGTGCAGGACACGCCGGGAGCGCAGTTCCGCGAGGATTTGCATGTACCCCATGCCGCCCTCGTGATCCGCAAGGGCTTTCGCCGCGCCATCGATTCCTATTCGGCGTTTTATGAGAACGACCGGGCGACGCCCACCGGGCTCGCCGGTTATCTGCGCGAACGCGGGTTGCGCCGCGTGTTCCTCGCAGGCCTCGCGTTCGATTTTTGCGTGCGCTACTCGGCGGAAGATGCTCACCGCGAGGGCTTCGAGGCGATCGTCATCGAGGATGCCTGCCGCGGCATCGACGTCGACGGCTCGGTCGCGGCGACCCGCCGGCGGCTGGCCGAGCTTGACGTGCGGTGCGTTCGGGAAGCAGATATTTCGTAGGGTGGGCTAAGCGGGCGAAGCGAAGCGGAGACCGCGTGCCCACCATTGGTGGGCACGGCGTCCTCCCGCTTTCGCGGGAGTGCCGCCTTAGCCCACCCTACAAATAAAACCTTTTCACAACCGCCCTTCTTCGAACTCCTCGATGGAATAGCCGAGCAGCGAGAGCCCCTCCTCGAGGAAGTCGCCGAGCTGCGGCATGCCGAGCAGATAACTCGCCGTGCGCCTGTTGTGGGCCGCGGCGGCTTCCTCTCGCACGCTCGTCCAGTCGGCGGCGGTGTAGTCGTCGCGACCGAGCCAGGCGAGCGCGACGAGATCGACCTGCTCGTCGACCGACATGGCCCTGATGAAGCCGATGATCTCCTGCACGGTCGGATCGTCGCGATGGTCCTCGAGCACCGCGACCTCGCCGTCATCGGTCGGGTTCGATCCGTCGTTCGGGTCGGTCACCGGGTCCTTGGCGTCGAACTCGCGCGCCTTGACGATGATGAAAAACACCTTCTCGGGCGAGATGGTGAGCACGCCGGCATCGGTGTCGTCCGGGATATCGTGAACGTGGGTCATGACGTACCTCTGGAAAGTATCGTGCTCCCGCAATCGCACCGCGCTTTGACGCAAATCAAAAAACGCGCGAATGGGCTTTTAGTTCTTCAAAAGCTGGTCGGCCGGCAGATAGGCAAGGCCCAAGGCCGCCGCCACGGCCGGGTGCGCGATGTGCCCGTCGTGCACATTGAGCCCGGCGCGCAGATGTGCGTCCTCCGCAAGCGCGCGCAGGCCCTTGTCGGCCAGCGCCAGCACGAACGGGACCGTCACGTTGGTGAGCGCGAAGGTCGAGGTGCGCGACACGGCGCCCGGCATGTTGGCGACGCAGTAATGCACCACGCCGTCGACCACGTAGGTCGGCTGCGAATGGGTGGTCGGGCGCGAGGTCTCGGCGCAGCCGCCCTGGTCGATCGAGACGTCGACGATCGCCGAGCCCGGTTTCATGGCGCGTACCGTGTCGGCGGTAATCAGCTTGGGCGCGGTGGCGCCGGGAATGAGCACGGTGCCGATCACGAGATCGGCGCGGCGGCACAAGGTCTCGACGGTGTCGGGCGCCGAGAAGATGGTGCGCACGCGGTTGTGAAATTGGGCGGCGAGGCGGCGCAGCGCGTCCGGGCTGCGGTCGACCACGGTCACCTGCGCGCCCATGCCCAGCGCAATGAGCGCCGCGTTGCTGCCGGCAACGCCGCCGCCGAGGATGAGCACGTCGGCCGGCGCAACGCCCGGCGTGCCGCCCAGCAGCATGCCGCGCCCGCCGACTTCCTTTTCCAGGCAGCGCGCCCCCGCCTGCGGCGCCATGCGGCCGGCAACTTCCGACATGGGCGTGAGCAAAGGCAGCGTGCCGCTCGCTGACGTGACGGTCTCGTAGGCGATCGCCGTGCAGCCGGACGCAAGCAGCGCCTCGGTCAGCGCGCGGGCCGGCGCCAGATGCAGATAGGTGAAGAGTATTTGCCCACGCCGCAGCATGGTGGGCTCGGCGCCGACCGGCTCCTTCACTTTGACGATCATGTCGGCGCGCGCGAACACCTGATCGGCGCCCGCGACGATTTCCGCTCCGACGGATTGATAGGCCGCATCGGCGATGCCGACGCCGGTTCCGGCGCCCTGCTCGATCAGCACCTTGTGTCCGTGGGCGACGAGTTCGCGCACCGCGGAGGGAACGAGACCGACGCGGTATTCGTCGGTCTTGATCTCCTTGGGAATGCCGACCAGCATCCGCCCGCCTCGTCGTTGATCCAAGCCGGATCATAGCCCAGCGCCGGACGACTGGAAGGCGAGGCGGTCAACTCAGGCAGCGGCCCGGCAGTTTTGCCAGCTGCGGATCGACATAGGGGCTTGCCGGCGGCTCACACGCCTCGTGCAGATCCTGGCTTCGCGCGCGCTGCATCAAGCGGCGCAGCGCGATGCGACCGCTCGTATTGGCGTCGGGAGCCTGCGAAAACGCGACGGTAAGGCGGTCACCCTTTTGGGTGCGATCGACAATCTGCCGGGCGAAGCCGTCGCCCGCAGCGCCTGCCGACCCAAGCAACTGCACGGCCAAAAGCCCGGCGAGGACGCCGCCGAGCGCCGCGGTGAACCACCCTTTTGCGCCGATCGATAAGTTTTCAGCCATGGTCCACCCATTCAGGCTGGCGCACCGCTCGGGAACTCCCGAGGCGTCGATGCCGATGTGATTTGAACCGAGACCCCGTTCTCCCGCGTTGGGAGCGCGAACTGCCCTGGCGCTATAACTCGATCAGGGCCGAACGGTTCCGGAGCCCATGTCGACGGAACGCAATCCCAGGGTGACGGGTTGATCGCGATGGTGCACGACCAGCCGCAAGCCGAGTGGCTGATAGGGCTCGGGATCGCCCTGTGCGTCGTTCAATCGGCGTTGTTTTCCGGGCTCAACCTCGCGGTCTTCAGCCTCAGCCGGCTCCGCCTCGAGGTCGAAGCGGCGGGCGGCAATCCCCACGCGGTCAAGCTCCTCGCGTTGCGCAAGGACGCAAACCTCACGCTCGCGACGATCCTGTGGGGCAACGTGGGAACGATGGTGCTGCTGACGCTGCTCTCCGAATCCATCATGACCGGAGTCGCGGCCTTCCTGTTCTCGACCTTCGTGATCACGTTCCTGGGCGAGATCGTGCCGCAGGCCTATTTCTCACGTCATGCGTTGCGCGTGAGCGGGCGGCTGTTTCCTTTCCTCGCCTTTTATCGGATCGCGCTCTTTCCCATCGCCAAGCCGACCGCGCTGTTCCTCAACTGGTGGCTCGGTCCGGAGGGCATCGTCCTGCTCAAGGAGCGCGACTTCCGCGCGCTCATCACGCGTCACGTGGGCGCTCACGGCACGGAGGTCGGTCAGATCGAAGCGTTAGGCGCGGTCAATTTTCTCGACCTCGACGACATTCTGGTCATGGACGAAGGCGAGCCGGTCGATCCGCGCAGCGTCGTCGCCTTGCCGTTCGAAAAGGGCCGGCCGGTGTTTCCCGCGTTCCATCCTGCGCCGGACGATCCGTTCCTGCGCCAACTCGATGCCTCAGGGCGGAAGTGGGTGATTTTCACCGATCCTGCCGGCCAGCCGCAGTTGGTGCTCAACGCGCACCGCTTTTTGCGGGATGTGCTGTTCGATCAGACGGCGACGCGGCTCGAAGCCTATTGGCATCGCCCGATCGTGGTCACGGATCCGCGCACCAAGCTCGGCGAAGTGATCGGATTGATGAAGGTCAAGCCGGAACACCCCGAGGATGACGTGATCGACAACGACCTCATTCTCATTTGGGCAAAGCAGCACCGCATCATCACCGGCGCCGACCTGCTCGGGCGCCTGCTGCGCGGCATCGCGGGGAAGGAGACTATCCCTCCCCCGAAGGGGCAGGGGAATCGCATGTGGATTTGAGGACGTTGTTGCCGACTCAAGCAATATGGATTCTGAGGAGGACTCCCGAATCGCAGGGGGAGTCCGATGCGGAGATTCAAGAAGGTTTTCCGAGACTTGCCCGATCCGCGCGCGCCCAACGCGCAGCACGACTTGCTGGAGATACTTGTCATCGCCTTGGCTGCGGTGCTGTGCGGAGCCAAGGGCCCCACGGACATGGCGCTGTTTGGCCGCTCCAAGGAAAAGCTGTTGCGGCAATTCCTGCGGCTGGAGTACGGCATCCCCAGCCACGACACGTTTGGTCGCGTGTTGCGAGCGCTCGACCCCCAGGCGTTCGAGCAAGGCTTCCGGCGCTTCATGGCGGCCTTCGCCAAGGCCAATGGGATCAAGCTCACCGGCGTGGTGGCGCTCGACGGCAAAGCCCTTCGTGGCGCCTACGAGCGGGGCAAAGCGAGCACGCCGCTCCAGATGGTCAATGTCTTTGCGGCGGAAGCCCGAATGGCGCTGGCCGCGCGCAAGGCGCCGGGGCGCAACGAGGCGCAAGGAGCCTTGGAACTTCTCGGCATGCTGGCGCTCGAAGACTGCATCGTTACCAGCGATGCACTTCATTGCAGCCGCCCGTTCGCCACAGCTGTGCTCAAGCGCGGCGCCAACTATGTCCTGGCGCTCAAGCAAAACCAGGGCAAATTGTTCGAGGCAGTGGCGCGGCGCTTCGCCCGCACCGGCAAGCGCAGCACGGCCAGACGCCGGGAAGCCTGCAGGCACGACCGGCAGGAGACGCGGCGCGCCACCGTCATTCGCGACACCGGCGTGGCTGCCGCAAATCGCTTTCCCGGCGTTGCTGCCCTCGCTCGCATCACCTCGCGCCGACGCCTTCGTGGCCGGCGTGCCGACAAGCCGGCGGTGCGCTATTATCTTCTTTCCAAATACATGTCCGCCAAACGTGTGCTGCAGATTGCGCGCAGTCACTGGGGCATCGAGAACCGGCTTCATTGGGTGCTCGATGTTGTGTTTGCCGAGGACGCCGGCAGAACCAGGAAAGACAACGCACCCGAGAACTTGGCCATCTTGCGAAGATTCGCACTCAACATCATTCGCTCCCATCCCGACCGCATCTCCTTGCGCCAAAAGGTCAAGCGGGCCGGCTGGGACGATGCCTTCCTGCTCGACCT
>Ga0210408_10000368_pt1 | contig 61221 bp, 59 predicted proteins | sample IncBWH4MmetaG_FD_155471 | JGI IMG/M metagenome (GOLD analysis project Ga0210408, IMG submission 155471) | Forest soil microbial communities from Barre Woods Harvard Forest LTER site, Petersham, Massachusetts, United States - Inc-BW-H-4-M | ecosystem: Environmental > Terrestrial > Soil >... | reverse complement strand
TGCAAACCCTACGGCGGAGAAGCCAGCGATTTCGCATGAACTGGAAGCGCTTTGCTCCACTCATCACCCAATACTTGCCCCCACCGCGGATTCTGCATCCCTACCCGGAGGTGCGCTTCGACGCCAAGCACTCAAGGTAAGAGCCGTATGCGCTAAAGTGCGCCCGTACGGATCCGCGCGGGGGGTGGGGAGTAATCTTCATCCCTACCGCAACAAAAGCAAAGGAAATGCTTCGCGGCTCGGCCGGAATCTGATTTTTAGCAACGCCGAGGGAAACCAGCAAGAACCGCATTCCACTCAAAGTGGAATGCGGGAATTATCAAATTTCCCAATTACTCAGTTACGAAATTCAATCACCGGCTGGTCTGTTGGGCCAGCTTGATCTTGGTGCTTTCCAGTTTTTTCTGCACACGGGCCAAATCCTGCTGATCAACATCCGCGGGCATGGATTTATTCCATTCATCAAGGGCCCGCTCCCAGTGGGTAGCTGCTAATTTCAAGCGTCCAGTCTTAGCATAAAGCTCCGCGAGATGGTCCTGCACCGTGGCGTCGTTGGGGGTCTTGTCGGCGGCTTTGCGCAGATTTTCTTCCGCCAGATCATAGTTGCCCAGTTTGAAATAAGCCCAACCGAGGGAATCGAGGTAAGCGCCGTTTTGCGGGTCAACGGCCAGGGCCTTCTTAATCAGCGCAAGCGCTTCTTCGAGGTGGCTATTGTGATCGGCCAGCATGTAACCGAGATAATTCAAGGTCATGCTGTTGTTCGGGTCCTGCTGCAGCACCTGCCGGAACATCTGCTCAGCCTGCTCATATTTCTTCTGGCGCTCGAAGATAGAGCCTTGCAAAAACTGTATATATGCCTTGTCTTCCGGCCGCAAGGAAAACTTGTCAGCCTGCGCAACAGCCTCTTCCGATTCTTTCCAGCGTTTCAATCTGCTGTAAATCTGGGACAGCATGAGATAAGTTTCGCGGTCCTCTGAAGTTCCTTTGAGTAGAGATTTGGCCATCTCAATCGCCTGGTCCGGGTTGCCATCATCGGCGACCTGGTTGGCCAGAGCCAGCTTGACGCTCTTGTCGTTGGGCAGTTTGGCAACCGCTTCCTGGGCTGCCCGGGTCGCATCCGGCCATTGCTTCTGCTCGCGGTAGGTCTCAATAATTACCTGATAGGCGCGCGAGGCTTCATCACCGCCTAAGTCCACAATCTTGCGGAATGTTTCGAGTGCGAGCTGTGTCTTTCCCTGTTCGCGGTAGATATTGCCGAGCCGCTCCAGGAACAACGCGCGATTGCCCCGGTCCTGGGCGGTATAGTTGCCGTCCGGCTTGGCATTACGGGCCAGCAGCTTTTGCAAGGTATCTGCCGCCTCGTCATATTTCCCTTGGGCTTCCAGAATCAGGGCCTCATTGAAAGGAATTTCCAAAGAGTCCGGAACCAGTGACTCAGCCTTTTTAAGGTTTTCCATGGCCAGATCCAATTTGCCCATGCGCCGGTACAGCTCGGAAACGCGCAGAGCAGCCTGGGCATCCTGGGGATCGGCTTCTGCGATGGCCGCGTACTCTTGCAGCGCAGCCTCCATCTGATTGTCATTGATCAGATTTTGCGCCAAACCACGCTTGGCATCGAGGTTGTCATGGTCGATCTCTATGGCATGGCGGTAGGCGGAGATAGCGTTCTTGAAGTCCTTTTGTTGTTCGTAGGTGTAACCCAAAGCGGAATAAAGCTTGGCGCTGCGCGCCGCATCCGGCACGGAATTCAAGGTTTCTACAGCCCTCTTGCTGTCGCCTTCTTCGTTGTAAAGAAAAGCCAGGTTGGTTACCGCCTCCTCCGAATTGGGATCGAGCTTCATTGCGGTCTTGAATTCGTCCTCGGCCTTGGTCAGGTCCTTGTTCAAAATGTACAGCCGGCCCAAAAGCAGGTGATTGTCCGAGGCATTCGGCTCAAGTTTTACGATGGCCTCATACTGCTCAATCGCCAGTTTCAAAATCTCCTGGGATTGGGTGCCCGCCTGCATGTCACCAAGAGAATGCAAATAAATCCGGCCCAGCAGTTTTCGCGCTTCCAGGTTGTTAGGATCACGCTTGATGACGTCCTGGCCCTCCAGAACTGCGTCGCGAATGCGACCCGTCCGGGCATAAAGTTCGGCAAGGCCGGCATTCAGGAACTCGGAGGAGGGATCGTTCTCAATGGCGAGGCGGTATTCCTCGATGGCCTTGGTGGCGTACTCTGAACGCCCATACATGGCCCGCATCTCCTCATACATGTGCGCCAGCGCATAGTGATAATAGGACGCAGCATGATCAGGCTTTTTGGCCGCCGGAGACTGGGTTGAATTTGCCTGCTGTCCAGCAGGTGCACTGTTGGTTTTTTCAGCCGTTTTAGCCGCAGGACGATCTTGTTGAGCAAGAACCGGGATAGATGCCAGAGTCAGCCCTACCACTACCAGAAGAGAACGAAGTCTTGTGAAGGTCATATCTTACAAAAGAGCCCCTTTATTGGATGCCGACGAACCACTGTCAGGGTATGGTTTCTTGACCATCTATTTATTGTAATCTTTGGAGGCCTTTTTGGGCAGAATGGAACAATTCTTAACCTAATGACGGAAGTGACGGACACCGGTAAATACCATAGCCAACCCCAGCCGGTCCGCAGCATCGATGACTTCCTGATCCCGAACCGAACCTCCCGGCTGGATCACGGCTGTGGCGCCAGCACGGGCAATTTCTTCCACACCATCGGGAAAAGGAAAGAAGGCGTCTGATGCGGCGACGGTGCCTTTAAGCGGCAGAACGGCCTTCATCGCCCCAATCTTGCAGGAGTCCACGCGGGACATCTGGCCAGCGCCCACTCCTACCGACTGGCCATCGCGGGCATACAGAATGGCATTGGATTTTACGTGCTTGCAGACTTTCCAGGCAAACAACAAGGCCCGCATTTCTTCTTGTGTCGGAGCACGCCGCGTGACAACCTTCAGGTCGGCAGGGGCCAGCGGGCGCATGTCCACGTCCTGCAGCAGCATTCCTCCGGAAATATGTTTCGTGGTGAACTTTTCATTGCTGGGACGGACCTCAACCAGCCGCAGGTTCTTTTTAGCGGCAAATTTGGCCTGCGCCGCCGGATCGAAGCCGGGAGCTGCTATCGCTTCCACGAACAACTTGGCGATCTCCTCCGCTGCTTCACCATCAACAACCCGGTTGACGCCGATCACTCCGCCAAATGCGGAGACTGGATCTGCTTCCAGGGCCCGCATATACGCCTCGCGCAAAGTTCTGCCTGTCGCAGTTCCGCATGGATTGGTGTGTTTGATAATTACGCACACCGTCTCTTCAAACTCCTGGGCCAGGTCCCATGCCGCCTGCAGATCAACAATATTGTTGTAGGAGAGCTCTTTACCTTGTAGCTGCTGGCCGTTGGCAATGCCGGCACCCGAGCCGCCAGAATACATGGCAGCTTTTTGGTGAGGATTCTCGCCATAACGCAGGTCCATGACCTTATCCAAGGAGAGTCTTAATTGCGCGGGGAACCCAGCCGCCTGCGGCTGGCCCATACGAAATTGACCGCCATCGACGGAAATTGTTGCCAGAGTGGCAGAGATGGCGCTGTCATAGGCGGCCGTGGTTGCAAAGGCCTTTTGCGCCAGATGCCAGCGCGTGGCCAGGCTCAACTCTCCACCTGTATTGGCCATCTCCTGAACAATGACAGGGTAATCGCCGGGCGAGGTAACAATTGCCACATCCCGGAAGTTCTTGGCGGCGGAGCGCACCATCGACGGTCCGCCAATATCGATGTTCTCGATTAAATCATCAAAATGCACACCCGGCCTGGAAGCGGTCTTTTCAAAAGCGTAGAGGTTCACCACGACCATATCGATCGGCTGGATGCCATGCTCCCGTGCTGCTGCCACATGGCCGGGATTGTTCCTTATGTGCAGGATACCTCCGTGGACCTTTGGGTGGAGGGTTTTTACCCGCCCATCCATCATCTCCGGAAATCCGGTCAGCTCGGAAATATCCTTTACGGGAACGCCCGAATCACGCAGCAATTTGGCTGTCCCTCCGGTCGAAACCAGCTCGACCTGCAATTCGGCCAGCTTTTTGGCAAACTCAACGATACCGGTCTTGTCCGTAACGCTCAGGATGGCGCGCTGAATTTTGGGCACGGTTGTTTTTCCTCGGAAAATGCGTTGAAAGAAGAAGTACGAAATAAGGTAACACGAGGATTGCCCATTTCCACACAGCAACGTCTGCCACCCAGAGCAATCGCATGAAAACAAATCGAGGCCAGAAATCTGAATTTTGAAATAATGTAGCGTTGCTTTTCCGACCATTGGAGGGTCAGGAAGTTGGGTTATTCTCGTATCTGAGCTTCTGGTAAAGAGGCCATAAATCCAGGTGGAACTCCCTGGTATGACATCTCAGCAGGAAACATCCTCGGGGTTTCTTCGGCTCTGCTCAGGACGGGCTCCTCGGCGCGCCCTCATTCCTTACGTCGCTCGGGCTTGCTCGAGGTAACAAGGTATTTGCGGTATTGTTGACTTTAAAAAATCTTTCCTGCGATTGCCCTGATCTGCCACGTAACTACGAATCAGAAGGGGCTCACGATGAATTACGTTGTACCGACTAGAACCCAGGAAAGGTATTTTCTACCGAATCTCATAAAGATAGGCATCATCAATGTACATGCCGCCTATTTGAGTGTTGCCAAGCCGGGACCCTTCGACCGATGCAGTCTGACCGAACACAGAACGGAGGGCCTGATAGAAAGGGTGTTTGGGGCTGATAAGTTCAATTTTAAAACGCTGAGTTGAGCCTGCTGAAATGCTTTTTGTGATTTCTGCTAATTCCGCGTAAGCATTTTTAGGGCCTATTGCATCGACTTTAGGAGTTGCAATCAGGAGATGCCATTCACCAGATTGCAATTGAAATAGCCAAAGAACGCCGTTAACTGGAAATGCCTTGTTCGTGCGCAGCGATTGCCACAATGTCTTTCCAAACTCGATGTCCGGTCCCGTCAAAGCTTCTACGTATGCCATTACCATCTCCGCCGTACCCATTCCACGACTCCAGAACCAGCTTCGGTTGCTGCGTCGTGTAATGCTTTAGCTGCCAACTCCTCAACAAAGTCGTAGCGCTTGCTGTCATCCCAGTCTTTGACTGTACTCCAATTGACAGCTAGTTTCGCGTCAATATTCATATCAGCTTGCAATTGCGCCCATAGTGCTCCGTTCAACCGGAAAAGCTTCCCCAGATCGTGGACGTACATCTGATTCACGAACTCTTTATCAGGAAAATCGTGCTCTTTGACGGCGCTGGCCAAACAAGATTTCAACGCACATTCAACTGCAAGGCCCGTCAGATAATAAGCGCCTGTCCAAAGTTTCTTTTCCAAAAGAATCCGCGCTTCTTCAATCCTGGCGTCACAAAGGGCCCGCAATTTGTCTCGATTCAGTCGAGCTATTGGCACCCATTCATTTTAATTTATTCGGAGTTTTCAAACGCCACATAATGGGGGAAAAATAAGAAACGGCTTTGCATGTGTTTTCCGAATGGTAAGAGACCGGATCTATGTCTTGGGTTTGGCTTTCAGTCTGACCTGTCCGTCTTTGGCTTCCACCGAGTACTCGACGGCCGGGCACCCGTATTCTTTGCGGATTTGAGCGGTCTTCTGGCGCACAAAGTTTTTGAAGGACTCCATGGTCCCAGAGCCACTCTCGCCGCTTTTGCCGCGGGCCGCGGTCAGGGCATTGAACAGTGCTTCGATGTTTTTCGGTTCGGAATCAACATCCGAGCAAGCGATGCTGAAGGGCTTGCCCTCGTGGGGGCTGTGATGCTTCAAAGCTTCTTCGGCAGCATGTTGCTCTTCGGCCCGGAGGCCCTGAATACCCAGAATAGCGTCCTGGGGACGCCGATAGCCCTCTTCCTTGATTTTGAGTTTCTGTTGCCAGAGAGCTGAAAAAAGCGCGTAGCGCTGCTGGATGGAGTTAAAACGAAACCTCTGGCCATAATTCAGCTTTGAACCGTCAGTATACTTTCGGAGCAGATTTTGGACCCGCCATTCGACGTCCGCAGGCGGTTTCTTGGAGCCCCCTCCAAAATATATGTCGTATTCTATTTTCAACCGGCGGACGTAATCGTCAAGCTGGTTTAATTCCTCATCGATGGTCACAAACAAGCTCCTGCACGGCCTGGGGTGGGTGAACCTGGGGCTCAATAAACCGGAATATACCACATAAAAGCCGCAGGAGTTATTTCAGAACCCGATACAGTTGCGTCAGCTCGGAATTGCATCTAAGAAAACCATGGCAGCCAAAAGTGTGCCCAAAAACAAAATTCGCATTGTGATTGCAGACGACCACGCTGTCCTGCGGGAGTCTCTAGCTGCTCTGCTCTCCACCCAGCCTGATTTTGAAGTGGAGGGACGGGCCAGCAACGGCCAGGAAGCTCTGGCGCAGATACAGCAATATCATCCGGACGTGCTGGTGCTGGACCTATTCATGCCCGGCGGCGATGGTTTTGAGGTCTTACGTACTCTGGACCGCGCCGGAAGCCGGGTGGCCGCCGTGGTGCTTACCGGTTCTGACAGCGAACTGGACTATGCTCAAGTGGTCAAGCTGGGAGGCCGCGGATTGGTACTGAAAGCCGATGGAACGGAAAAGCTGTTTGCCGCAATCCGCACGGTGGCCAATGGCGAACTGGCATTTTCAGATGAGCTCGCCCAGCAGGTGCTGACCACCATGACCGCGGAATCCAAGAATACAGCCCACGCCCTGGCCCGCCTCTCCGAACGCGAACGTCAGATTGCCTACCATGTCGCCCGGGGACTGAAAAACAGGGACATCGGCCAAGCCCTGACCATCAGTGAAAACACCGTGAAACGCCATTTGCAAAGCATTTTTACCAAGACCGGGGCGCGTGACCGTTTGGAACTGGCTGTACTTGCCTTGAGCGAAGTCAGTAAGGCGGCGTGAAGAAGCAATCACTGCTATAGTCTGACGTCAGTGTTGCGGACACGAGTGCATTTCTTTGTGGTCTAAACAAGGCAGAAGGGCTGTAGCTATTTCCCCGAGCTGGCCGCCATCTTCTTTACCATGGCCAATACCAGTTTGCGGTCGCTATCGTTCAGATTGGAAGAATAGCGCCGTATCTGGCTGAGGAAGCGGACCTCTTCTTCTGTAAGTGGAGGCACACTCCTGGAATTGCCATTGGAGTGATGCTCGGCGAAGAACTGCCCCAGGGGCAAATCCATGGCAGAGGCGATTTTGGCAAGCGTATCGAGAGAAGGAATGGTATGCCCGTTCTCGACCCGGGAAAGATAGCAACGCAGCAATCCGGTGCGTTTCTCTATGTCACCCTGTGACATGCCTTTTTGTAAACGATAGTTCCTGATGGTTTCGCCGATATTCATGCGGAAGTGACTCTTGAATTCTTGCCAGGGGGTGTGTGAATAGTAATCAGAGTAGAACGTTTACGCAAGGACAATTTTTGTCAATATAGCAGCCGGTTCCTGTGGAAATTTCTGTGCCAGCAAAGCTTTTTCATGCTAAGAGGTCTATTGCCAAGCTCCGCCAGTCTCACTAAAGACAAACTAACACTCAAGTGCTCGGACCTCAGATTTGTTTAATAAAAGGTAACTATCGGCTTGAAGCGTTCGCAAAGCAATCGGCGCCGGGAGCATCCATTTTTGCGAGACGATTGGCAAGAGGTGGTAAAAACTACTCCCGTTTGATCTGCCGACTTAAGCACACAGATAACAAGAAGGCCTCGCCGAAAAGGCGAAGCCTTTTTGTGATTCCAGCAGAAAACTAGCTGTTAGTGGGCACCAGGAAGTTCGTCATCTTCGTCATCTCCGCTTTGCCGGATCTGTCCGCGTATTTCACCGCCGGGATGAGCGGTCGTGTGAACATTCGCGTAGGTCACATGGCTGGCGATTGCGCGAGCAACCTGTGCCATGCTGCCGACTGGAACTCCCTGGTTCGCTGGCCCGATTACATCAGCAGCCGACACAGTTCGTGTCACGGACCCAGAGTTAGTGGCATCGCTGGGGCAGGCGGGCGTGCCGGCCGGTCCATTGGCCAAGTTGGTGCAGAGGAATATCGAGACTCCGCCATTGAGCTTCGTTGCTCCAATGTGAATGTGCGCTTGCTGGACGGGGGCCGAAAGATTCTTGTAGGTCAGCGTGTAGGTAATCGTGGCGTCGTCATTGATGGTGGCGTTGAAGGTACCGGTCCCATCAGTTATGACTGTTGAGGGACCATTGGCTTCTGCGATCCCAGTCAGCCTGGCGCGCAGATGATTTTTTTCTTTCTCTACGGCCACTGCGGTCAGTACGCCGACGCAAAGCAGGGCCAGAACAACTAACCAGAGTTTCTTCATTTTTATTTTGCTCCTTGTGATAAAAAGTTTCGGGGAATGACTTTTTGGGGGGAACCCCAAGGACAGCTTGAGCGATACCATGCTCAGGAATTGAACATGGACACGTTTTGAATAGTAGCAACTCTGATACCAGCGCTGGTTAAAATTGGAAGAAAAGGCCAGACATTGAAAACAAAACACTTGCCGGAACAAACTTCGGGAAGTATTCAGTACTTGAGGACGCAAGAGTAGATTAGAGGATTCAAAATTCCGGATTTTTATCTCGAAATCTGTAACCTGTGATCTTCAAAGCAACCACCAACCGAGGCAAGGACTTTTAACCTTTGATACCCTTTTCGAGATTCCACAATTTGTTTTGCTGGGCAAACTGCGTTTTTTCAAAATTATTCGATTACCAAATTACATAATTACACGATCTTCAAGCGGATGAAGGCTCTCTTCATCGCAACGAGAACAGAATTCTTAATTGTTTAACTGAATTATTTGACCGGGTGTTGTTATCACCCCATCAACATTCCGCCATTGACCTTAAGGATATGTCCGGTAATGTACCCAGCCTCCTCAGAAGCCAGGAATTTCACGGCATGGGCCACATCCATGTCCGATCCAGCGCGCCCCAGAGGAATCATCTCATTCACCTTCGATTTAAGTTCTGCGGAAAGGGCCTCGGTCATGGCTGTTTCAATGTACCCCGGCGCTACGGCGTTCACGGTGATACTCCGCGAAGCCACTTCGCGGGCCATCGCCATGGTAAAACCGATCAAGCCAGCCTTGGATGCGGAATAATTTGCCTGTCCCGCCTGGCCTGTCTGCCCAAAAACACTGGTGATGTTGATGATTCTCCCCCAACGCTGCTTCAACATCTGGCCAATGACCGCCTGGGTGCAGAGGAAAGGACCTCCCAGGTTGGTTTGCAACACACTTTCCCAATCTGCGCGTTTCATGCGCATTAAAAGCATGTCACGGGTGATACCGGCATTGTTGACCAGAATGTCGATTTTTCCAAAGCGCGCAAGCGCGGCCTTTACGGCAACTTTTACATCCTCTTCATTGCTGACATCCATGCGCAGAATAGTGGCCTGACCCCCTTTGGCCTCAATTTCTTCGGCCACCTGAGCGAGCTTCTCTTGGTTGCGGGCGGCCAGCGCCACCGCAGCGCCGCCTTCAGCCAGCACCAGAGCGCAAGCCCGTCCGATTCCCTGGGAAGCGCCGGTAACCAGCGCCACATGCCCTGCTACTCCTGCCATGATGTGAGATCTCCTGCGAAGAGGATAAATCGCGATTATACCCATCGGGGAGAATCGGGTGGCTTCCTCTATGCTCGGCTCGGGTATCGGACAACCGCTCATGCAAGATCGGGCCTACATGGCACTGCGACGACGCTCTATAAATTTAGGTTCAGCAAGCGCATCTTCGCGGAACAAGAGTTTAATGATTGGCGGAGCCACCAGTGTAGTTGCTCCGGTCATGAAAATCACGATTGCATACGCCGAAGGGGAGACTACGTTCATCTGTAACCCAACCAAAGCCACAATCAACCCAACCTCGCCCCGGGGCGCCATGCCGACCCCGACTTTTAGAGCAGTCTTCCAGCCGGAATTCAATACCGGCAAACCACAGCCTATGACTTTCGAGAAGAATGCCAGGATGGAGATGATGATCGCGGAGATGACCAGCCTGCGGTCAAATACGGTCAGATTGAGACGCGCTCCCATGCTGAAGAAGAAGAAGGGAGCCAGGAATTCGTTGATAGCGAAGACCCTGGGGCGCAGGTTCCATCGGGGTGAATACTCAGCAAAGGCCAAGCCGGCAAAGAAAGCGCCGATAATGGCGGCCATGCCGATCTTGACGGCCGCATAGGAAAGTCCCAGGCAGATGGCAAGCGCCATGATCAAAGGGGCATCCTGAGTCGACATTCTTTCCAACCCAGGCTCTATTCTTCGCACTACGCGCGGGGCATAAAACATCATCAGCAGGGCGAAACCGATCGCCTCAATCGAGGTGACTGTCAGTTGCGCCCATTGCGTGCTGCTGTTCGAGACGATTCCTACCACTACCCCCAGTACGATCATGCCTAAAATGTCGTCAAAGACCGCGGCGCCCAGAATGATGCGGGCAGGCAGCGTTTGACCGACGCGCATATCTCCCAACACCCGCGCCGTGATGCCTACGCTGGTAGCCACCATGGCTGTAGCCACGAAGGCGGCCTCATGAATGGGATCATGGCGAAGCATCATGTAACCAAAACCACAAGCGAAGGGCAGCGCAATTCCCGCCAGGGCCACGTACAACGAGGTCCGGCCTACACTGAGCAGGTCTTTCGGCTGGGTTTCGAGCCCCACAGTAAAGAGCAAAAAGATAGCGCCAATTTCAGCAATGGAATAGATGGCATCATCGGGCACCACCAGGCGCGCGCCATAAGGGCCTACCAGCACGCCGGCCAGGATCTCACCCAGAACTGCGGGAAGATGCAAACGCTCAAACACCTCTCCAAAGAGCTTGGCCCAGACAAAGATGAAGAAGAGTTGAAAAAGGAATGGATCGGCCGTCTGCATACTGTTTCACTGCGGTCACGACAAGGGCCCGCCGAAAACTTATCTCTTTTGAGATGCATTGCGCCAGCAAAATCCAGAGTAGCTGCTGGATTCCCACATCCCAGGCCTGTTCCATCAGCTCTCGATTTTTCCCACAGCAACCCCGGCTTTTGTCATCCTAGATAGTGGAACGATATTGGAACGACGATATTGGAATGGTCAGCATGGCAGAATTCAAGCACAACAGAAAATTCCATCTGTTGGTCGATTCTCTCATCGGCGCTTTGGTCTGCGGCTTGACGGCGCTGCTGGCCAGCACCGTGTCCGCCGGACATAGCTGGCAGGCAACAGTCCCCTTGGTTTTCAGTTGTGTTTTGTTGTTTGTTTCAGCCAGGTTTGGGACTCGCGCTGGAATCTCAGGCACAGTATTGGCGGCGGTGATTTTTGCCCTATTTCTGTTTCGTCCTCACGGGAGCATCCAGATTGCGGATGAGTCCGCTCGAGGAAATCTGGCATGGATGCTGCTTTTGGGGTTTTCTTTCTCGTTTTTGTTTGTACCCTCAACCACCCGACTCCGCCGCTAAGGACTTAAAGAGATAGCTTTGACAACAGAACCATGCCGCGAGGCATCCTAGAATGCTTAGGACAGAGCACAACGGGGTATCCCCCGAAAACCAGCCAGGAGGATCCTCATGGCCACGGCGCCGCAGTTGCCCGCCACAACTCAACCGCGATGGGCGGGATCGCCTTTCTATTTCAATTCTGCCTCACATTTGCTGCGGATCGGCAGGGAAAAGGCGACGAATTTGCAAGAGTTGCTGGAAGCCATCCGCAGTTGTCCTGATGCCTCCATTTTTCAGCACACCTTTCAAACTCTGGAAGAGCACCACTTTATTCGCGAGGGATTTTCCAACGATTTTGCTCATTGGGCATTTGCCGCCTGCAACGAAGTGGAGCTGGCTGAACGGCTTTCAGCCGTGGATATTCGCGAGTTCACCTCCATTCCTGCATTGCGTGAACGCCTGGTGCATCTGATTGAAACCTATCTGCAAACCAATCCACGCGCCGCCACCCGCACCGCCATGGAGCCTTTTTACCTTATGGCAGCCGACCTGGTGGTAATTCCAACCCCCTATGTGGCGCGCAACCTTGAAGAGTTTGCGGATGGCCTGCGCAAGGTAAGCATTCACAGCATTTACTACCACTTCATCGACGCGCGGCTGCGGATCAAGCTCAATACTAATGACTTCTCCGCATGGCTCGACCGGGAGCTGGACATGAGGAAGGCCGCGGAGCGGATTGACCAGATTGATATTTACACATCTACCCTGGAAGGAGTGCGACGCAGCATCTTAAAAGTCATCGAGGGCCAGACTGGCCGGGCTTAATTAAAAGCTGCGAGGCGGAGATTACTGCATGAATGACAAGAATCCGGAGCAGAATACAGCGACAACTGAAGAGCAGCAGGAAAAAAAGGCGGCCGTAGAAGAGCGGGGACGAATGCAGGAAGCTCCTCCCACTCCTCCACTGCCGGGAGGAATAGAGCGTCGCTTTCGCCAGACCGACCTGCCGCAGCATTTTATAGAGCGTCGCCGGCATCCGGTCATAAGTACAATTCCCCCTCCTCCCCCAGCGCCACCACGTTTTGAAGACTATGGGGCAATTATTGGCCGTCCGGAGTTGGATGAGATCCATTTTCTGGCCCGGCATTTGCGGGGCAAGACGGTGAAAATGGTGAACTCCACGGCCGTCGGCGGCGGCGTGGCGGAAATCCTGAACCGCCTTATTCCGCTCATGAATGAACTGGAAATTCCCACTCGTTGGGAGGTCATCACCGGAGGCAACGATTTCTTCGAAGTTACCAAAGGCTTTCACAATGCCCTGCACGGCGGCGACTACAACCTGACCAAACAGATCCAGGACATCTTCATGTCTTACAACGAGCAGAACCGGCAGCGAATGCAGTTTGTGGAAGACCTGTTTGTCATTCACGATCCGCAACCGGCGGGGCTGATCCGCTCCAAATCAGAAACCAGGGGACGCTGGATCTGGCGTTGCCATATTGATCTTTCCAACCCGCATCCAGCAGTATGGGATTTCCTGAGACCACTGGTAGAGCAGTATGATGCGGCCATCTTTTCTGCTCCCGCATTTACGCGCAAGCTTTCAGTTCCACAATATCTGTTCTTTCCTTCCATCGACCCTCTGTCGGAAAAGAACAAGGAGCTGGACGAAAGTTACATCAACAAAGTCTGCGATGATTTTGGAATCGACCGTTCACGGCCCATCATCACTCAGATCTCGCGCTTCGACCGCCTGAAAGATCCGGTAGGAGTGATCGAGGCCTACAAACTGGTAAAGAAGTATGTAGACTGCCAGCTTGTGCTGGCCGGCGGCGGCGCCACTGACGATCCGGAGGGCGCTGTGGTCCTGCAGGAAGTCATGAACGCCGCGGGCGACGATCCGGACATCATCATCCTCAACCTGCCCCCGTGGTCGGCATTGGAGATTAACGCGTTGCAGCGAGCGTCTACTCTGATTGTGCAAAAATCTCTGAAGGAAGGTTTTGGCTTGACGGTAACCGAAGGACTCTGGAAACAAAAACCAGTGGTGGCCGGCGCTGTAGGCGGCATTCCCAACCAGATCGTGCACAAGCTGACCGGAGTCCTGGTGCACTCGGTGGAAGGTTGCGCCTACCAGATCCGTTACCTATTGACCCATCCGGAATTTGCTTCGGAACTGGGACGCAACGGACGTGAACACGCAAAAGAAAATTTTCTGATCACCGTAAATCTGAAGCGCTGGTTGCTGCTCTTCCAGATCATGCTAGGCATGGCAAGGCCAAGCAAGACGACCTAAGAAGCTGCTGGCTGCTGACGGAAGCCTTCTCTTGTTCTTAGCCATTAGTACTTAGCCATTAGCCACTGAGGCTTAGGGGTATGGCAGTGTAGGAAATGGTGTGGTTGTTATTGGTGGAAGCCCTGGCCTTCAGGGCCTGGGGAAGATACTGTCAATTAAGACAGCGCTTTAGCGTTGGTGGTGCTGCATCTGGCTCCTAATGACTACACTAATTCCTAAACTGCTCCAAGGCTAAGGACTAATGGCTAAATACTTCTAACTGAATATCCGCTGTCATCCCGCGATGACTTTCGGCCACCAGATCAACACTTCCAGAAAACGCGAAAAGTGCAGCAGGGGCTGAACGTCAGGCAGCTTGATCCCAGCGGCGCTGGCCATAGTATTGACCTCAATCTCTGCTTCAGCGTCCTGCAAGGACCAGGGCAGGTGATGAATGTAAGCCCGCCATACCTTGTCACGACGAACGGTATAGAGGCAATAGCGTTCGGTCAGGAAATATTCAACCGAGCCTTTTTCACGCCCCCGGGGTTCAGAAATGGGCCGATAGTGTCCGCGAAATTCAGCCGGGAACGGAGTTGCCAGCCGCCGGCTGCTGTAGTTGATGGATTCTCTAGAAGTTTGGGCGGACATCTCAGCATGAAAGTAAGGAAGCCCATATCCAATCCGGGCGCTCCACACTGCGGGCAGATTGGCCGCATCCAGGCTGAAGAAATAGACGCCGGGAACGTTTCGGTAACGCACGTAAGTCCTGACATTCAGCTCCGGAAAGCGGTTGAGTCCGGGCAAAGCTGGAAACATTCGTGCCCGTATTCCGCTCATGCGGAATGGAGCAACCGCCACGTAAGCCTTGCCTTCCCACAAATCCAGGTCAAGATTGGATGGAACCAGACTCCTTACCTGGCCTGGTGCGACTTCCCAATGAGCAAACAGCAGGTCGTGCCATCTCTGCCTCATGATCCAGGGACCACGCGGCATCGCGATAGGACGGTGGTCAGTTTGCAAGAGCAGAGGGTTCATGAAATGAAGATTCTAGACTGTAGTTCTGCACATTTTGAGGCGGCTAGGGCGAGGGCGGACGAGGGCCAATCGCTTGAAAGACATCTTGGTTGCTTTCATGTACGCCGGGGCCTTGGCCGATGAACTAGAAAATTGAGATAGGTTTGCAAATCAGTAGCAACTGCTTATTTTTCAATTAGTTGCGCGGAGTTTACGGCGTTTACCCTCATTTTTTATCAAGGTTTATTGAATGGTAACTGTCGAACTGAACAAGGGCTTTGCCCTTGATGTCCCTCGAATTTCGTGATTTCGTTGGTTGGTGTAAAACTGCGATTTTTCAAATGACTCAATTACCAAACTGTCCCGGCTGGCCGTGGATTACTCAATTACAAAATTCTCAAGCTGGTGCCGCAATACACTAAAATCTCTCTGATACTCATGCCCGATTCAAAGACCATCCAACCGATATCTACAGACAAGAACGGAAGCATCTCAGCCCCGCAAATCAATGTTTTTGCCGTGCATGGCGTTGATCCTGAAGTACAGGCCTATGCCATGGCCAAGTATTCGCGCTCGGCCCTTTCCATGAAAGAGTCGCTGAAGGAAATCAGTGAACAGAAGGCCGAGCAGTTCCTGAACACCTTCTACTTCCAATATGGACACCGCTCCATCGCCGACCTAGCCCACATCGCTCTCGCGATTGAGAAGCTTTCGATTTTGGCTGCCATCATCCTGGTCGATGAGCAGCGCTGGGACGGCCAGGAGCGGTCCACTCGCTACCAGAACTTCAAAAAGAGCGGATATCACATTCCGGACTTCGGTGGCGATGAAACCGCGAAAATGGCCTATTGCGCAACCTTTGACTTCCTCTTTTCGGAATATGACGCTCTTACCCAGGAGATGCTGCATTACTACACCGGGCGCGTGCCGCGTCCGGCGGAGATGGCGGAGGATGTTTACACGCGCACGCTACGCGCACGTGCCTTTGATATTTCACGCTATCTCCTGCCCTTGGGCACCAACACTTCCTTGGGACAGATCGTCAATGCCCGCACTCTCGAGATGCAGATTGCGCGCCTGCTCTCCAGCCCCTTCAAGGAAGTGCGCCGCTTGGGAGAATTGCTGAAAGAGGCGGCGCAACAGCCGGCGTTCAATGTTCATGCTGAATCTGTTCAGGAATTGGTGGAGGAGATCAAGGCATTGGACCTTGCGCTAGGGGGCAAAGCGCATGAACTACTGTTGCGCCCGGTAAAAGTTGCGCCCACGCTGGTTAAGTATGCCAATCCGAATGAATACGCAAATAAGACCGCCGAAGAACTGGCACACGCTGCTGCGGAGATCATGAATGGCGCATCCATCGAGGCCGCGCCCCTGGTTGACTTAATCGAAGATGGCCCGGTTGAGATTGAAATTGTGGCTACCTTGCTCTACTCCGCCTCTCATTATTCCTACCGCCAGATCAGCGAGCGCGTGCAGTCTCTGAGTTCGTCGCAGCGAGACGCAATCATTGACCTGGGAATGCGCCATCGTGGACAGCACGACGAGCCATTGCGCAGTTACCACTCTGGCCAGCAGTTCAAGTTTGACATTCTGATGGACGTAGGCGGTTTTCGCGATATGCACCGCCACCGCCGTTGCACCCAGATCGATCAAGGCTTCACCAGCCTTCACGGTTACGACACTCCATCAGAAATTGTGACCGCCGGACTGGAACCCCGTTACCGGCAGGCCATGCAGCGGGCCCTGGCCACGCACGACCAGCTTATTTCCGGCCCTGATCCCCTTGCAGGCCTTTACGTTCTTCCTATGGCTTTTCGCAAGCGCACGCTCTTCAAAATGGACCTGGCGGAGGCACTCTATATTGCGGAGCTGCGCACCACCCCAGCCGGACACTTCTCTTACCGGAATGTGGCTTACGCCATGTATCAGGAAGTGGCAAAAAAACATCCATCTTTGGCAAAACACTTTAGAGTAACGGATGTCAACGGGCTCATTGACTTACTCAGGCGCTGATTCGACTATGAAGTTTTCCTGGCGGCGGTTCTTGATCGCATTGGCCGCGGTAGTGGCCGGCAATGCTATTTATCTCCTACTATCTCCATTTCTACCTGAGAAAGGCAGGCACGCGGCTTCAAAACTCGATTGGGGGCTGGCGGTCGACTTCTGGATTTGCGTTGTTGTCTACAATTTGCTTCTTTCGGTCTTTAAGTCGAAGGCTTAGAAAAAGGGTTCCTGCCTGTCGAAATTTGTTCCCTTGATGCAGGTTCCGCTGTACAATCCGTCACCTAAAAGCTTTACCAGGCTGTGCTCTTTCCCCTCCGGCCGCTTTCTTCCGGGAGTCACTTGGTTCATCTAGTGCTTGGCCCTGGAGACGGATTCGTGCTCGAATCAATGCAAAAGATCGCCATCTTGTACGATGCCAGCCAGGCTGTCCTCTCTACTTTTGACCTGGATGAGGTCCTAAACCAGATCCTCTCCATCATCCGCAACTATTTCCAATTGCAGAACGGCGCGGTGATGCTGTTGGACAAAAACAGGCAGGAACTCTACGTTCGCGCCCATTTTGGCCGCAGCAACGTGGACATCGGGTATCGCGTAGCGGTCGGGAAAGGACTGACTGGAACTGCCGCTAAGTTAAAACGTCCCATCTATGCGGCGGATGTCAGCAAAGACCCACGCTACATCGACAGAGTCCAGGAGACCAAGTCTGAAGTGGCAATTCCGCTGATGGTCCGTGATGAGGTGGTAGGCGTGCTCGATTTTCAGAGCGAGCAGGCCGAATACTTCGATGCCGGCATGATCGATCTGCTGACTTTGTTTTCTACCCAGGCTTCGCTGGCCTTGGAAAATGCGCGGCTGTATTCGCTGGAGAGACGCCGGGCCGAGCAACTTGAAGCCATCAATGCCGTTGCCCGGCAAACTACAGCGGTGCTGGATTTAGATGAACTCCTTACAGTTGTCTGCCGTCTCATCCTGGAATGGTTCCGCATCGATCATGTTGCGGTCTTGCTGGCGGAGAGCGACTGCCTGCGGGTGCGCGCCTACGAAGGAACGCTGACTCCCAATGTGGCCATGGGGGCCCAGCTTGCTCCAGGGGCCGGTCTGGCATCGCGCGCCCTTAGCCAGGCCAAGAGTCTGATCGAGAACGACGTGAGCATAGTAGACGGATACATTGCCGGTTTTCTGGAAACCAAGTCGGAAATGTGCGTTCCTCTGATTTTCTTTGGGGAAAAGCTGGGGGTGCTTGCGCTGGATAGCGCCAGCCACGATGCCTTTGACCAGGATGATGTTCAGCCGCTGGAATCGGTAGCTGATATTTGTGCGGCAGCCATCCAGAACGCCCACTATTTTGAGCGTATGAAACAACTGGCGTATGTGGATGGTCTCACCGGTATTTTCAACCGGCGCTATTTTGAAATGCGCATTGCAGAAGAACTGGAGCGCGCCTGCCGCTTTCTGGGACGAATGTCGGTGATCATGGTCGACATCGACCACTTCAAGAAATTAAATGACGAGTTCGGGCACCTGCTGGGGGATGAGGTGCTACGCGGCGTCTCCACTATTCTTAAGCAGCAACTCCGCAAGGTGGACATGGTATGCCGCTATGGCGGAGAGGAGTTTGCCATCGTTGTGCCGGAGACCACCGGCGCCAATGCACTGAAGGTAGCGGAAAAATTGCGCCGCCAGATTGAAAGCCATCCGTTTCCGGGAGTGCCGCGCCCGGTAACTATCAGTTGCGGGGTCGCCGATTATCCAACCCATGGGGCCACGCGCGATGAAATAGTTGCAGCCGCTGATGGCGCCCTTTATCAGGCTAAGCAAGCGGGAAGGAACCGGGTAGTAGCTGCCTCGGCAAAAAAAGAAAGTTCGGCTTCAAAATAACCAGGACTGTTAATTCAAACATGAGCACTTCAGGGACCTCTGTATCGGGAAAAGTCGTCGCCAGGGTGGCCAGCCTAAATCTGGACCCGGCATCGAATGGGATATTGCAGGAATGTTTCAAACAGTTTGGCGTGCATATTGTCTCCGTCAATGAGGCCTCCGCCACTCTTTTTGGTAAACAAAAGTTTGAGGCCTGTATATTGCGGTTGTATGAGCCAGATGCGGAAAAGGTGCTGAGCGCAGCTCGAAATTCGAATTCCAACCGGCGGATTGTCATTTACGGCATCGCGAGAAACACTCGCGAGGCGCTGCGGTTTTCAAGTTACGGGATCAATGCGGTGCTGGATGAGCCGCTGGAAAAACAGAGCGTGCTGAGGGTGGCCCGTGCAACCCATTTGCTGGTAGTCCACGAACTGCGCCGCTATGTAAGGATTCCGGTAGTTACCGAAGCTTCCCTTCAAATAGGCTCCAGAAACCTGGTGGCAATGACACTCGAAGTAAGCGCTGGAGGAATGTCAATTCGGTGCGAGTCGCCTATTCCCTCCGCCGATATGGCGTTGGTGGAGTTGGAGCTTCCTGGCGAAAAGAAAGTGGCCATTCGAGCATTTATCTGCTGGTCGCGTCCGTCAGAAAAACTTTATGGCCTGCGCTTTGATCCTGCCGATCCGGCCCGTATCCAAATCCGAAATTGGATCGACCAATATCTGGAAATCGTGTAACCTGAATATCCGCTCCCGTAATATCTAAAAAGCAGGGACCTCTTGACTATGTACACCATAGAGCTGGATAAAGTGCGAAAAGCCTATGGCCAATTTGTGGCCGTAAATGATCTTTCTTTCAAAATTGAGCAGGGGGCTGTATTCGGGTTGCTGGGTCCAAATGGGGCCGGCAAGACCAGTACCATCCGCATGATGATTGGCATTACCGCGCCGGATACAGGCGAGATACGGCTGTTCGGCCAGCCGTTTCACCGGCAGCACCTGAATAATATCGGCTACCTGCCGGAGGAGCGTGGCCTCTACAAAAAAATGAAAGTGCTCGACCAGTTGATCTTTTTGGGCGAGTTGCATGGGCTGACAGCCGCCATTGCCCGGCAGAAGGCCATTGACTGGTGCAAGAAGATGGAGATTTCGGAAAAGCTCCAGAGCAAGGTTGAAGAGCTCTCCAAGGGAATGCAGCAGAAAATTCAGTTCATTGCCGCCCTGCTCCATGACCCGGATTTCATCATCATGGATGAGCCGTTTTTTGGGCTGGATCCGGTCAACGCTACGTTGCTTAAAGATGTCTTGCTGGAACTGAAGAAGCAAGGCAAAACCATCCTGTTTTCCACGCACCGCATGGACCAGGTGGAAAAGCTTTGCGATTCGATCTGCCTTATCAATAAAGGCGTACCAGTACTGCAAGGCAACTTGAAACAATTAAAGTCCCAGTTCGGCAAGAACAACGTGCAGATTGGATATGAGGGCGATGGCTCTTTCCTGGAGCATAACGCGCTGGTCGGTTCTTTTAACAACTACGGCAACTATGTTGAAGTCCAGCTCGCTCCCGGCGCCGATTCTCAGCAACTTCTAAGGATGGTTGCCGAACGTTCCCGCGTCAACCGATTTGAGCTGATGGAACCTTCCCTGGAAGAAATCTTTATCGAGGTGGTGGGAAAAAATGATGCGTAACACATTCTTAATCGCCCGTCGTGAATACATTGAAAGAATCAAGACCAAGGCGTTCCTGGTGATGACCATCCTTATTCCGGCCATCATGGCAGGATCTTTATATCTGCCCGGCATATTTGTCAGCCGCATGTCCTCGGCAGCCAAACATTTGGTAGTTGCAGTTTCAGATCCGCAAACTGGAGAGATCATTCGCCGGCAGCTCGAACAAGTCAGACAGGAAGAGCAGCAGGAACGGCAGGAGATAGAGCAAAAAGAACCGCAGCCCCGGCGTACCATGCCTCAGGCATCCCGTTTCACTGTTGATATGGATACCAACACCTCAGATGCTGAGCGGGCATCACTCGCTGACCAGGTAAAGCAGAAAAAGCTGGATGGAGTCATCTGGGCCCCGCGTGAGGCGTTGGCGGCAAAGCGGGTCACATTTATCACGCGGGACGTATCCAGCTTTGAAGAAAATTCTCAAATCCAGATGAGCGTTGCCCGGGCGCTGCAGCGGGAAACGCTCAAGAGCAAAGGACTGACTGATACTGAGATTGATAACGCCCAAAGTCTGGTGCTGGTAGCTCCTGAAAATCCATCTGGAGGCGGCGCGGGAGATTTTAAGACGACTTTCTTCGCCTTGGTTTTTTTGATTACCGTCCTGTATGTCACTGTTCTGCTCTATGGCATCAACGTGATGCAGGCCGTCTTGGAAGAAAAAAGCTCGCGCGTGATGGAAGTCATGCTGGCCTCGGCTAAGCCCAAAGAATTGATGGCAGGCAAGATTCTGGGGGTTGGGGCGGTCAGCCTCACGCAGATTGGAATCTGGGTGCTGGCTGGCGTGGTTTTCGCGTCCGGTGGCTTGATTGCCAATGGGGCGGAGCTCGCGAAGGCAATTTCCCTGAGAACAGTGTTGTTTTTTGTGGTCTTCTACGTGCTCGGCTACGCCTTGTACAGCACGCTCTATGCTGCAGTTGGGGCCATGGTCAACTCGCAGCAGGAAGCGCAACAGCTACAGCAATTGGTCGCCCTGCCTCTTATTTTGCCGCTGCTCATGCTTAGCTACATCGTCCAATATCCCGGTGCGCCGTTGTCCGTAGCGGCATCTATTTTTCCCTTGACCTCGCCATTGATCATGTTTGCCCGTATTTCATTGCAGATTCCCCCATGGTGGCAGATTGGGGCTTCGATTGGGGTATTAGTGATCACGATTTATGGCATCGTCCTGCTCTGTGCGCGCATTTACCGCGTCGGTATCCTCATGTATGGCAAGAAGCCGACCCTGCCGGAAATCATGAAATGGATCCGGTACGCATAGACAGACAACCGCGGACGGGTAAAATCGAGGCAGTGGAGCAGCCTGAACAATCTGAACTTAAGGGTGAGAATGGCTCTCGCCCTTTTTCTTTGCGTGAACGGATTCTTCTCTGGTGTATCTCCTGGAGTGCATACCTACTGATCCGGCTGATTGGCTCCACCTTGAGATTCATAGTAACTCGGGAGGAAGGCTGCTCCGCTGACGGTGATCGTTACGCTCCTCCCGGCATCTACTGTTTTTGGCATCGGGCCATGATCCCGGCTGCTTGCCGGTTTCGCGATATGAAGGTGGCCATCATGATCAGCCGCAGCTTTGACGGCGAATGCATCGCTCGCACCGTGCAAAAACTCGGCTTTCGTGCGGTGCGCGGATCAAGCTCGCGAGGAGCCGTAGGAGCAATGATCGGCATGCGCCAGGAACTGGAGCAGGGACATCTGGCAATATTTACCGCTGACGGTCCCCGAGGCCCTATCTATGTGGCCAAACGCGGCCCTCTCTGGCTGGCCCGAAAAACCGGCCACAAGATTTGTTGTTTTCACGCTGCGGTGGAACGCGCATGGATATTAAGTTCCTGGGACCGCATGATGATTCCCAAACCCTTTTCCCGGGTATCTTTGTACGGCAGCAGCCCACTGGAGGTCCCTCTGGACGCAACCGAGGAGCAAATGGAATCTCTGCACCAGCAGATGCAGGCCTCGCTTGATCGGTGCCGTGAGCAGGCGGAATCGAAATTTGCAAAGCAATCAGCACCGGGCAATCAGCGCTCAGCCAAAAACTGATCCCGCAGAACGGCAATGCTCAGCTATTCCCTCAGTCCGCCCTTATAATTGCCACGTGGAAGTTGCGGGGCGTATTTTGGCCATAGATTACGGCTCCCGCCGTATGGGGCTGGCTGTTTCAGACCCGCTAGGCATTACCTCTCAGGGCATTGAGACGCTGCAACGCAAAAATAAGCGCAGCGACTTTTCCCGGCTGGGGCAGGTCATTCGCGAATACAACGTACAGGAGATTGTGCTGGGCTATCCGTTGCGCATGAGCGGGGCTGAAGGCACTCAGTCGGAAAAAGTGGCCGGATTTGCGGAAGAACTACGGCAGAAGTTCAAGCTGCCAGTCCATCTATGGGACGAAAGGCTCACCTCGGCGGAAGCCAACCGCGTCTTGCGGGAAGCTGAGTTGAGCATTCAAAAACGGGCCCAAGCGGTTGATCGCATGGCCGCGGTACTCATTTTGCAGTCCTTTCTGCAAGCCCGCAGCATCCATTCGAATGCCATCGATCTATATCCTCAGGATTAAGGGCCAAAGAAAACTGCCCAACGTGCAAGGGGTGTAACCCGCTGAAAATATTGCGCTGGAGCTCTGGCGAGAGCTTCTGGAAACAGCACACAACTTTCCGCCTGCTTAGTGATATCAATCATGCCAGCACGGGCATAAATGCCCGGACGACACTTGTAGCCGGGTTTCACCGGTCCGAAATCCACCCTTGGCCTGCAAAACCAGCCAGGGCTTTACAATGAAGACAGATCTATGTTCCGGTTTCTTTTTCGTTTAATTCTAATTCTTATCGTTCTGGCTGCGGGCTTTCTGGTCTATGGGCTCCTGCTGCCTGCTGGTCCGGAGTCACAAGTCCTGGTGCAGCTCAAGCCCGGATCTTCTGCTCGGCGCATCGCTGCCGACTTGAAGCAAGCCGGGGTCATCCGTAGCGAATATGCGTTTTTGCTTTGGCATTACGCTCGCGGGCACAAATCCCTCAAGGCTGGCGAGTATGCCTTCGAACATCCCGCCAGTGCGCTTGAAGTTTACGACCGGATTGGCAGGGGCGACATTTATTTCCACACTGTGGTAATACCGGAAGGTTTCAATATCTTCGATATAGCCACCGCCCTGCAAACCGCAGGTCTGGGGGCTAAGGATGATTTCCTTCAAATTGCCCGTAAGGAAACGACGCTGGTGCACGATCTTGACCCGAAGGCCCCTAGTCTCGAAGGTTATCTTTTTCCGGATACATACCATTTCACCCGCACCCAATCACCCCACGATATGGCCGCCGCCATGGTGCATCGTTTTCGCCAGGCAGCGCGGGAGGCGGGCTTAAGCGGCGATTTCCATCGGACCGTCACTATGGCCAGCATTGTGGAGAAGGAAACCGGAGCTCCCGAGGAACGGCCCGTTGTGGCCAGTGTTTTCTACAACCGGATGGCCAGGAACATGGTGCTGGCCACCGATCCGGCGGTGATCTACGCGGCGCTGCTAAATAATCGCTACCGTGGTACTATTTATCAATCTGACTTGCAGTTCGATTCCCCGTATAATACGTATAAATATGCGGGCCTGCCCCCCGGCCCCATCTGCAATCCAGGTAGGGCATCTCTCCAGGCGGCTATGAAGCCGGCCAATACGGAGTACCTCTTCTTCGTCAGCGATAACGAGGGGCATCATCGTTTTGCCCGGACAGAAGCAGAGCACGCCAGCAATGTGGCTGCGTACCGGCGGGCGGTTGGCCAGAGCCGCTGAATGCCGCACTATGCCGCTTGCGCGTGGCAGTTATATATACTCATATGTATTAAAAAAGGAATCTAACTTAATAGAATGTGTATTCATCCCAGGATAAGAGCTGTAATTCTTCTTTTTGCAGTATTGCCGCTTACGGGCTGTTTTTTCAGGACGCATAACCCTGAGAAACGGCTCAGTACCGCCATTCTGAAAGAAGCAACCCTGAACGAACTGGTTGAAACGATCAACAGCAGCGCTTCCCGCCTGCAAACACTCAACACAACGATCGATATAGATACTGCTGTAGGCGGCCCCAAAAAAGGCAAAGTGACCGAATATGAGGAGATCGGCGGTTATCTTCTGATCCGCAAGCCGGACATGCTCCGCATGATTGGCAAGTTTCCAGTGGTGGGCAATCGCGTCTTTGACATGGTGAGCAACGGGAAAAACTTTGAGCTGTCCATTCCTCCCCAAAACAAGTTCATCGTTGGCACCAACCAGATTGGCAGGCCTTCCGACAAGCCGGTTGAGAACCTGAGGCCACAACATATTCTTGACGCCCTGTTGTTGAGACCAATTGATCAAAGTGAAATTGCTGTGCTGGAGCAAAGCACGGAGACAGTTAAGGACCCCAAAACACACAAAGACGCCGAGCAGGCCGACTATGTAATTATCGTGATCCGCAAAGAAGGGAATGGTTACTTCCTCTCGCGAAAAATTGTGTTCAGTCGCGTGGACCTGATGCCCCACGAGCAACTCATCTACGACAAGCAGGGTGCATTGGTTACCGATGCGCACTATGAATCCTTTACCGACTTCGGTGGCGGCATCATATTGCCCACCATCGTTAAGATCGAACGGCCCATTGAGGAATACGAGATCCAGCTTGCAATCCTGAAACCGCGCCTGAACGAACCAATCAAGGATGAGCAGTTCGTGCTGCCCCAGCCGCCCGGCTCTCAACTTATTGATATGGACCGAAAAAACGGAGCTACTGCCGAAAACCAGCAGTCGAATCAGGAAAGGCCAAAACCGAACTGGTAGCTTCTGGCATTGACCACTCAGTCGAACCCAGCGGCGTATGATCCTCTGAATGAGTGCTATTGTTACAATTGACCCATGAACAAAATGATCGTCGCCAATCTGGCGTATCGGCCGGTCCGCTCCATCATCAGCATTGTCGCTGTTGGGGTGGAAGTGACCCTGATCCTGCTGATCGTCGGACTTTTCATGGGCATGCTCAATGATTCCAAGCAACGGACCCAGGGAATCGGCGCCGATGTAATGGTCAGGCCCAAGGGGACCACTCTCTTGAGCACCTTCAGCGGTGCTCCCATGCCGATCGAAATTGCAGACGTTCTGCGCAAACAGCCGCATGTGGTTGCCGTCTCGCCGGTGGTCGCCCAGATCACTTCCAGCCTTGAAGCCATCAATGGCATCGACCTGGATTCTTTTCAAAAGATTGGCGGTCCGCTGGAATACCTTGAAGGCGGGCCATTTCAGGGTCCCGACAGCGTGATCGTGGATGACTATTACGCCTCTTCCAACAATGTCCACGTGGGCTCGCCGATTGAGATGCTCAACCACACGTTCACCGTCTCGGGAATTACTCCTCACGGAAGAGGCGCGCGCCGATATATTCCAATGGCCACCATGCAGGAGCTGATTGGGGCCCAGAACAAAGCATCGATTTTTTATGTCAAGCTGGATGATCCCAACAATGCTGACGCTGTCTCCGAGCAATTCAAGACGATCCTGCCCGGATACAACATCATGTCCATTGGCCAGTTCCTGTCACTCATGTCGGCAGACAATCTCCCGGGCCTGTCCATCACTATTAACATCGTCATTGGTATTTCCGTGATGATTGGTTTCATAGTGATCTTTCAATCCATGTACACCGCTGTGATGGAGCGCACGCGTGAAATCGGTATTCTCAAATCGCTAGGGGCGTCAAAGGTCTACATTGTCCGGGTGATCCTGCGCGAGACACTGCTGCTGGCGATTGCAGGAATCGTCTTTGGCATCCTTGTGAGCGTAGTTGCCAGACTTGGAATCAAAGGAAAGTGGCCCACCCTGCCGGTACAAATCACTGGGCTTTGGATAATTCGGGCTACGCTCATTGCCATCGCCGGCGCCATGCTGGGCGCTATCTATCCAGCTTTCAAAGCCGCCCAGAAAGATCCCATTGATGCGCTGGCCTATGAATAAACAATCGTCTTACAGCTACCTGCAATCAGTCTGGATGCGGTAGACTGGATTTCAGTTCGCGAGTGCTCCATGGTCTTTGTCCTGGACAATTACGATTCGTTTACCTACAACCTGGTTCAATATCTGGGTGAGCTCGGACAAAAAGTTGAGGTGCGGCGTAACGACCAGATCACGCCTGAAGAGATTGAACAACTTGGCCCTGACCACATTCTTATCTCCCCTGGTCCGTGCACTCCGCAAAAAGCCGGGATCAGCATCGACCTGATACGGCATTTCGCAGGGAAAACGCCCATCCTGGGAGTATGTTTGGGGCATCAGGCCATCGGTGCGGCCTTTGGCGGTCAAGTGATTCGGGCGAACAAAGTTATGCATGGCAAGGTCAGCCAGGTTGAACATGATGGCAAGACCATCTTTCGCGATGCTCCGCATCCCATGATTGCAACTCGCTATCATTCACTGATTGTCTCGGAAGAAGGCCTGCCCCAGGAACTGGAAATCAGCGCCGAGACCCGTGAAGCAGATGGGACCCGGGTCATCATGGGCCTTCGTCATAAGCGTTTTCCGGTGGAAGGAGTACAGTTTCATCCGGAAAGCGTTCTTACCGACTCTGGCAGGCTGCTGCTGAAGAACTTCCTCGCCCTCTGAACTGCAAAGGGGACTACCGCGGATTCGCCTACCAAATCCTAGCGTTGCCGCAGGCCAGCACGCAATGCACCTTAGTATTTCAGCCAAACTGGTTGTCTCGTGCGCAGGGCTGAGAATCTCAAGGTTTTAACTCCTACCCAGCCTTGGCGTGCTATTTTCGTCCCTTCGGCTGATCTCAAGACAGGTTCTCTGGGACTGGTTATCGGCACAGTAGCAATTTTGCGGCAATGCATATCGTCGTAAATAGTGCGAAATCCGCGTACATCCGTGCAAATCCGCGGTAAGGTTTGGTTACGCTCTGTAACACTGTTCGTGAAAGTCTTGTCCTGCCGCGAAGATTTTCTTTGCTTTTCCTTCGTGCCCTTCGTCTTTAACTTCGTGTTCCTTCGTGGTTAAGGTTTTTGGGTTTCCTCTGCTTCCTCTGTTCCTCCGTGTTTCAAAAGGTTTTGTTTTGGTTGCGGCTATGCTGCGCTGTAACACTATGCTTTAGTTTGCGCTACAATCACTCAACTGGGAAACGCTAACTCTGTGGCTCATTCCACAACAAAAAAGTTGAACCTGTTGGGCGGTTGGACGTTTTTCTTTTCTATTTGCGCCTGTGCCCAGACCCAATCCCCTTCAACCATTGGCGAGTTGTTCCCCACCGAACAGGGGACGAACGGTTCAGCCCTGCTTGCCGGAACAGGCATGAGCGTGACCGGCGGCTCACAGCTTTCTGCGGGAGAATCAGTAGCTGCTCTCATCTTGAAACGGGGTGGGCAAGTGCGTATTTGCCCCCGAAGCACCCTCAGCGTCAACACCGTCCCAAATAATGAGGGACTGATGCTTGCTTTAGATACGGGATCGGTGGAGATCAATTACCCGATCAATGCTCTAGCGGATACGCTCATCACGCCGGATTTTAAAATACTGCTGGCGGGGCCGGGAACTTTTCACTTTTCCCTGGGGGTCAACAGCCAGGGCGATACGTGCGTCAAACCCGCACGCGGCAACACCTCCAGCATCATTATTTCCGAAATGCTGGGATCAGCAATCTACCAAGTCAAACCGGACGAGACAGTGCTCTTTTCCAAAGGCAAATTGGCCGAACGTATTTCTGAAAATGTTGCGTGTGGCTGTCCAGCGCCGCCTCCGGTATTGCGGGCAGAATCTAACCCGACGTCGGAACTTCCACCAGAGAAGCCGGGCGAGGTGCAGGTTAAGGTGGATGTACCCCTGGTATTTCGGGCAGGCGAGACCGCCGTGGCCCCACCGGAGCCCTCATACGCGGTGGCCCAAGTCAGATTTTCTACGCTTCCTGATGTATTTTTTTTGCAAGAAAAGGTCGAGCCAATCGTTCTAGAGCAGAACGGTGCAGAAGTGTCTTCAAAAAAGGCCGAAGCGGCAGCGAAAAAGAAAGAAAAGAAGGGTTTTTTCGGCCGAATGAAGGGATTTTTTTCATCAGTTTTCCACTAGCTAAGTTGTTGGTTTTGAGGAAATTAATTAAACTTAACAGAGCCTAAATGGAGATTTAGGAACTTTTCGGCCCAAACGCCGTCTATACTTGTGGGTACATGTCTGTGCTCGAGCCAAAAGATAACAGCAGTCTGCCAGGATCGTTCGCTCCCCAGCAACCCCAACGCCAGGACCAGACCTCGGCCATCAAGTTTTCCAACGAGGCTCCTGACAGAGGGATCCCTACATTCGGCGCTGGATATGGCATCTACCAGGCCCGTGCGGAAAACTACATACTGTCATTCGTGAGCCATGTGGCGATCGTGGCGATGGTGTTGTGGCTGTACCATATAACACTCCAGCATGCTAAGCCACCGGTCAAGAATGAGACGGTCACTCTGCTGACCCCGTATTTGCCGATGGTGCCTGCGAAGAAAACTGGAGGCGGCGGAGGTGGCGGCGAAGCCAGCAAGCTTCAGGCCTCTCTTGGAGGTCCGCCCAAAACATCCATGAAACCGCAGCTTGCTCCACCAGTTGTCATTCCTCCCAAAGAGGTTTCCAAGATCATGGTCGAGCCGACCATTGTGGCAGACCTTAAGATTCCGCAAACCAATCAGGTAGGTGATCAGCTTTCCAAGCTGATGGCCCCTTCCAGTGGCACCGGAGTCGGTAGCGGAGTTGGCTCAGGTTCTGGCGGCGGTTATGGTTCAGGAAACGGCAGAGGCTATGGCCCAGGCAGCGGCTACGGCTATGGCGGCGGGACAGGCGGGAACGGCGGCATCTCCCAACCCCGCGTGATCTATTCCCCCGATCCGGAGTTCTCAGAAGAAGCCCGCAAAGCGAAATATCAGGGTGTGGTTGTGTTAAGAGTTCTAGTGGGTTCGGATGGCCGAGTGCATAATGCGCAAGTCGCACGGTCCCTGGGCATGGGGTTAGACGAAAAGGCCCTGGAAGCCGTCAGGTTGTGGAAGTTTGAACCAGCCAGAGCCAAGGACGGAAAAGCCGTGGACGTGTACGCCAGCATCGAAGTGAATTTCCACCTCTATTGAGATTCCGCATTTTCGGCTCGGCGGACTGCCAACCGCTTCAATCACTGTGCTAGATTTTGATCTAGCACAGCTCTGCTGATTTCTCAGTTTGAGAAATCGAAAAGCAATGGCATCATAATAAGTATGCCGAACCGGTCACGTAAATCGTCAAAACTAACCGCTAGCCACAAAGCGACGAAAAGGTTTACGCTTTCGCCGGAATCCGTAAATTTCCTCGAGGCTGAGAAATTGAAGCGGGGCCAGGAATCTGCATCGTCAGTCCTGGAGGAGATAATCCACGAGTGCCGCCGTAAGGAAGACACCACGAACATTGATGCAGCCATTTCTGCCTATTACGATTCACTTTCAGATCAAGAGAGAGAAGAGAGTAAACACTGGGGCGAATTCGCTGAAAGCCAATTCCCACGAGACTGATTGATCAGGAAGGGCCTGTCCCGGCTAACAAGCCATTGCGATTCTAACCGCGTCAGCAATCTGGCAAACTCTGGAATGACTTAGAGTGCGTAAGCTGTTTCGGGGCTCCTGAAGCGCTGATTTTCTGACAACCGTCACATCTTCGCCGCGCACACTCGACGGTTCCAACAGTCCAGTTTCACCCGGCAACAAATAAATGTGCGTAAGGACATTTTTGTGAATGCTTGTGGTGAGTGGAGCAACCAAAACAGTCTCCGCTTTCGGGTTTTTATTACGGCCATCTGAAGACACAATCACAACGGGCCGCCGCCCTTTGCCGGGAGGATCAGTCGGTAGTTCGACGAACCAAATCTCTCCGCGTAATGGCGACTTTTGCTCTTTCTTGTCACCTAAATCCATGTTTCATCTCTCTCCAAACACCTGATGCTGATATTAAGCTGCTCTTCAACTCTTGTACCAAAAGGGCTTCTCTCTTTGTCACGACCTACTTCCTGGCAAGGAATCTTTTCACCGGTGAGTACATATTGAGAGTAGATGTTCCGTAGAGTCAAGAAAACAATACTATATATAGATTTTTCTGCCATCCTAATTGCGCACTTTTCTGTCGTAGGCGGGCTAGCTTATTGCAAACGTGCTCGATTGACGCCGATTTTGTCGTAAACAAAGCGAAGCCAGCCCTGAATTTAGCGCGGGCCAGTATTCACTGGCCCTCTTCAAAATCCACCATCTGCCAAGGTCAGCAATATGTGGGACAAATACCAGCCTCCTAGCAAAGCTCTTCTGAGTTAGACTGACACCATGCTTGCTCCCTATGCGTTTCATCCTGAAGAGAGCCATGGGCGGCGCTATCCGGAGCCTCGACATCCGTATCGCAATGACTTTCAACGGGACAGGGACCGGGTCATCCATTCGCGGGCTTTCCGCCGGTTGGAAAACAAGACCCAGGTATTCACCCGGCGCTATTCCGACCACTTTCGCAATCGTCTTACACATACCATTGAGGTCTCACAGATCTCACGCACGATTGCTTCCGAGCTGCAATTGAATGAGGATCTGGTTGAGACTCTGGCCCTGGTCCACGACATTGGCCATCCTCCATTCGGACATGCAGGTGAACGCACTTTGGACGTTGCCATGCATCGCTATGGTGATACCTTTGATCACAATCTGCATGCATTGCGTACCGTTGAGCAATTGGAGCAACGTTATGCCGATTTTCCGGGCCTGAATCTTACTTTCGAGGTGCGTGAGGGCATCATCAAGCATTCGCGAGTCTACAGCGCAAGAGAGTTCCCTCAATTGGCCGAATATAGGCTGAACCAGCGTCCACCGCTGGAAGCCCAGCTCATTGATCTTACCGATGAAATCGCCTACAGCACCGCTGACCTGGATGATGGGCTCGAGGCCAGAATTTTAACTTTAGAGCAAATTCGCGAGTGCGTCCCGGTCTTCACCCATCTTTATGAAGACATCGATCGCGGCTACCCGAATTCGCCGCCAAAGCTAAAGTTCAATGAGACTCTGAAAAGGGTCCTGGATCGCCTGGTAAGCGATCTGATTACAAATACAAGAGAGCGGATTACCCAAGCTGGCTTGCAGTCAGTGGATGAGGTCCGGCAGCATCCGCAACGGCTGGCAGCTTTTAGCTCCGAGGTCGAGCAGGAGCGGCAGCAGATGAAGGCCTTTCTTTACGAAAACCTCTATTTCAGCGCAGCGCTGGAGACCGACCACCGGAAAGCAGAGCAGGTGATCTCTGAACTGTTTGCATTCTTTATGAAATCGGCTGACGAACTCCCAGCCAGCTACCAGGAAAAAATGCAGCATGAACCTCTCCATCGCATCGTCTGCGACTACCTTGCCGGCATGACCGATAACTACATTCAGCAACAGCATGGACGCTTCTGCTTGGAGCACCAAGTTAAGGTGCTCGACGGTGCTTAACCTTACCGCGGATTCTTCGCAGTTCAATGCGGATAACCGGCCAAGGTAGGTTAGAGTGATTTTGTCAATTTGCAGAGAGCAAAATTTACCCACAGCAACCTTTCCGCTTCCCATGCGATGATCGCAACTGATTGAAAACAAAGGACAAAATTTTGCGATTCCATTGACAAGTTTGGCAACAGGAATGTACTAGAGAAAGGCGAAGCGTGTTACACGCCCGGTCGAGGTGGGGCTTTCTACCCTGTCCTAAGCTCCCCCGATGGTATGAATGACCACCCGGTTCGGAGGAATTGCTCAAATGAAAAAGTCTTACCTACTATCGCTCTCGCTGGCTGCGGCCCTGGTTTTGCCTGCAGCAGCCCAGCAGAATTCGAATACCACACCTGACCAGCAGTCAAACCAGGCCCAGCAGCAAACGCAGAGTACCGATCAGCAGCAGGCCGCCTCTGGTCATGAGCCGTTGAAATATGAACGCCACGAAGGTTTTTGGGGAAAGATCAACCCCTTTGCCCGCAAAAAATATGTCAACAGGCAACTGGATCCCATCCGTGGCCGCGTCAACGAGTTGGATGAACTCACCGCCAAGAATGCCAAGATGATCGCCGACGTAGACACACGCGCAACCGAAGGCATTCGCCAGGCAATGGGCAAGGCCAACGACGCTGATGCTCATGCACTCGATGCAGGAAATCGCGCCAACCAGGCCCAGCAAAGCGCTCAGCAAGCCACCACGCGTATCGGCACTGTGGAGCAGGCGGTCACCAAGATCGATCAGTACCAACCTGTGACCCAGGCGGAAATTCGGTTCCGTCCCGGTCAGGCAGTCCTGAGCAAGAATGCGAAAGACGCTCTCGATGATATGGCCACTTCTTTGAAAGACCAAAAAGGTTACATCGTCGAGATACAGGGATTTTCATCGGGTCGCGGAGCAACTGCTATTGAAAATTCGCGGCAGATGGCCCAGAGTGTCGTTCGTTACCTGGTGCTGAACCACGACGTTCCTGTCTACCGTATCTATACCGTGGGCATGGGAAATGCTCCCATCCAGGCTACGGAAGGCAAGCGGGTACGCACTCGTGGGGGACGCGTTGAGATCAGCTTGTTGAAAAATGGACTCGGGGATCTGGCTTCGTCCGGCAGCAATGCCACCAGCGCACCGGTCAACAACAATGACAGTCAGCCGCAGCCTGTATCTCCGGGCGTGACCACCGAGCAGCCAAACCAGAACCAGCCGCCTAAAACCAATAAGCCACCTTCAGAAAACTAATAACCGATAGATCAAACCTCTACAAACGACAACCCTCTTGCCGAGTCGGCAAGAGGGTTTTTGTTCGGCAGACAATCGGTGTGCTTGGACGCTGATTCCCGCAACCATAGCAAATCTACCGGTAAAAACACTCCTGTACAATGTTTCGTCTTTCCCCAGACCGGAGGATTGCTTGCCAAAAAGATACAATCGCGCCGCTAAGGCCTCTCTCATCCCACTCTTTCTGCTTAGCAGTTTGCTGTGCGCCGCTCATGAAGAAAATGGCTCCAAGGCGGAGATGAATGGTGTGTCTATTTACTACGAGGTCATGGGCTCGGGCAGCGACACACCCCTGATTGTTGCGAATGGAGGTCCGGGCTTTGACCACACCTATCTCCACTTGTCTCCAGCTTGGGAGTCTCTGGCAAAGGGCCGTCGGGTGGTGTTTTACGATCAGCGAGGTACAGGGCGTTCAACTCCGGTGGCCTCAGGGAAGACGTTTACACTCAAAGACCAGCTCGAAGATCTTGACGCCTTGCGCGCCCATCTGGGTACGGAGCGCATCGATCTTCTTGGACACTCCTGGGGCGGCTTTCTGGCAATGGCCTATGCTGCCCGCTATCCTGAGCACATTTCGCACCTGATGATTGTGGATTCCGCCGCACCCGCATTTAAAGACACTATTTTTCTGTTCGATGATGTGTTCCCCGAAACCGTAGAGCGGCAAAAGGCAGTTACATTTGCTGACGATCTGGGCGACAAAGCTGCCACCGATGCCAGCCTGCGTGAATACCTCACCATGCTCTTCTATTCGCGAGAAAAACGCGATGCGTTCGTCAAGAATTTACCCACGTCCGTCTACAAAAAAGACGTGAACGCGGCCGTGGTCCGCGATGTAAATCGCTTCGACCTGAATCCTGAGCTGCGCAAGTTCCGATTCCCTGTTCTGGTAGTAACAGGGCGCTTCGACATGAATGTGGCCCCTCTGGTGGCATACAAGATACATCAAGCAATCCCCGGATCGCAGTTCGCAGTTTTCGAACGCAGTGGCCACCTGCCGTTCTATGAAGAACCGGAGGGCTTTGTGCAATCCATAGAGCAATTTCTGACTGCAAGATAGTACGCTAAGAACTTAATTAGGTACCTGGTCTGCCGGCGTTTCAGGCTTCCATCCCGGACGGCCAAACACATATCGCAGCTTATATTTGAGGGTGGGTGCGCTACGCAAGTCGTGCCAGATATCGATCCATTCATGAAATGCGATGCGGAAAGGGTTGTAGCTGTTGATGTTCTTAGTCAAACCGTAGATGGGCTTGTCGCGCAGGTCCTCCGGTTCGAAACTTCTGAAGAGGCGGTCCCAGATGATCAGTACGCCAGCATGGTTGCGGTCAATATAACGCCCATTGGACGCATGATGCACACGGTGGTGCGACGGCGTATTCATCACCGCTTCCAGCGGTCCCATTGAACGGATGACCTCCGTATGGATCCAGAATTGATAAAGCAGGCTGATGGCCTGCATGGTGAGCACCATCGCTGGCGGAAAGCCCACGAGCGGCAGCCAGAGCCAGAAGATGAATGTCATGAATCCACCCGTCCAGGTCTGTCGTAGCGCCGTACCCAGGTTGTAACGCTGGGAAGAGTGGTGAATCACGTGCGAGGCCCAAAACAGCCGGCAATGATGGCTAATACGGTGAAACCAGTAGTAGGTAAAATCTTCGGCAAAGAACAGCAGCACCCAGGCCCACCAGTAATAACCGATGTTGAAAACTGCAAACCGATGAACCAGGCTATATGCGGCGAAGGCGATGCCTTTGGTGACAAGACTGAGCACAACATTCCCTGTACCCATGGCCAAGCTGGCTGCGGCGTCCTTGATCTGGTAGAGTTCGCTTCGCATAACGGCATCGAACACCGCCTCTGCAACGAGCAGCAGCACAAAGGCCGGAATCGCCAGATTGATGAGGTCGGGCATGGACGCAAAGCAGATTTTACTGCGTCCACCATCATTTTGCAGCTTACTGTGCGATCAGCGGAATAGATTGTTGATCATTGCTGAGCACATCCTCAACAAGCACAGAACTGTCTTTGATCTGCAGGATCTTGTAGCGAAGGGCGACAATACTCCCTTCCTGCGCCAGAAAAATTTCCTCTTTTTGCGAAATACAAACGCTCTTAGGCTCGCCGCGCTTCCTGGCATATCCAAAGAACTTCAGGTCGATGGTAGGCAATACCGTCTGTTGCAGCTCTTTCACAACCGGCGGAACCCTTACATCTGAGACTAGATCGGGAAGCTGCTCCACTTTTTCTTCCATCTTGAAGATGTTCCGCTTACCACCTCGATAATCAACCTTCCCGCCAAGGTCAAAAAGCGGAGTCCGGAAGACCAGATTGAGGACGCTTTTTTCCCCTTGCGCCACGCTCGCCTTTTGCTCACGCTTGTCCTGCGAACTAGGCTTAGCGGACCTGATGGAAGGGCCAAAGCTGTGGATGGCCAGCCCAATGGCAAGGGTAAGCAAACCTGCTGCCCATCTTACTTCTCTCTTGTTTTCAGCTCCGAGTCTCATTGCGGCTGCTCCCTTTCGAAAGGCGTCTCTCATTAGAGAACGGAGCAGACCTGATTTATTGCGATAGTTTTGGACCGGTTTTAACTGTGGCAGTCCTAGCTTCGCGGGACTAGCGGTAAGGTTTAGATGTCCTCTGCAAGGTATCTGTCTTCCCGATTGGGGCCGCTCGTGAGGTATATCAGGGGCGAAGCACTTGGGGTATACCATCGAGAAGCTTGCAATGATCAAGCAGGCAGCGCGTGGTGCTGAGGTCATCCTCCTTGGGGCTGCAGGGAGGCGATAGCTCCTAAAACCTCATCTGTCGTGGGCATTCTCTTAGATGCCTTCGCAGAGAACACTGTACGACCATCCACAATCACGTCCAGTGCTCCGGGACTGCCGAACCGAATTTTAGACTCAAGGCCAAACTTGCGGTCAATTTCCTCTTTAAGGCTCCCGGCCTTCTTCTTGATATCAGCTCACATAAAGCAGCGTTTGATCTCGACCTTCATGGTGATACTCCTTAGGAGAAACGTATAAATTGATTTTAGCGCATGGATGAGACCATCGGTACTCCTACTTTACATATCTGCCAGTATTTCCTTTGCTCAGCGCCCAGGTACGCCAGAAGGGCTTCAAGAGGATCCAGGAGGCAAAAACTCAGTTTGCGCAGCTAGACCTGGCTGGATAGACTTCCGGGGCGGCCCAGGACCTTATAAACGTATGGAGAAATTACAATGACCAGAATAGCGAGCAGTATTCCAGCAAGCACATCGATCATGTAATGGTAACGAAGATAAATAGTGGAAAAGGCAATCAAAGCAGCTAGAGCACAAAATATCAGAAAGATTCTGCGTGGGAGTTTACGCGCGGCATAGCAACACACAATCATGACCGCCACGTGGCCGCTGGGAAAACAGTCGAATTGGGCCCCTTCGAGCGTGTCTAGCGTTCCCTGAAAGAAGCGAAACGCCCATAACCCTTGAAGAGCGGGATGTTGGGAAACATAATCCATAAACCGGGGGCCGCGTGCAGGAATGGCCAAATAGCCCAGATAGCAAATGAGGAATGTTGCCACCACAAGAAAGGTGCAGTATCGAAACTCCCGGCTGGAGCGCTTGTACCAATACAACAAGCCCAGGCCGATCACCCCAGGAATGAACATCGAATAGACGAGTTGCAGGAACTCTGTTAGATAAGGATTTAACAGGGTGTCCGGCCAGAAAACAGGGTCGGTCTTCCACATGGCCAAGTCCCAGCGGGCCAGGGTCAAATCAGCAACACGAAGCCCAAGGGCCGAAATTATGTAAGGCACCTCTTTGTAGCAGAATGGCAGATAGACCAAAGCATACCAATGGCGAACTACAAGGACGGGCCTGGATGAATACCGGGCAAGAATGCAGACCACGGCGATTGCCACAACATGGCCAAACACGTACAACAAGGCGGACGGATGCCTTCTGGTAGCCAGCACAAGAAGAAACCCGGTGACGGCAATATAGGCGATAAAGAGTTTATCGATAGGCCAGATACCCCGGGGCGACGTCAGGGGTGAACCGGCAGCAGGCCTTGGTTGTAGCGTCTCGGTAACCGCACTTTCGTCTTCCCCCATGATGGCGGCCACAACGCGAGAAGATTGCATGTCTTCGGTGCTAGGCAAGTTTGTAATGTTTCATGAATAAAAGTTCGTAGAGACGATAGGGCAGCGCGCTTTTCAGCTTGGGACCCAGCCTTTCGCCAAAGGGACCAACCGTATAACGCAGCCGGGGGGAGGGAGTGGCAATGATTCGCTCGATCAAACGGGCCACCGGATAAGGGACCTTGCCCTGCTGTTCTTCCTGTTTCATAACACCCACGCAGCGTTCGAGAGCCTCCCGATACACATCGCTTTGCAGTGAACCGGCGCTATTTCTTCGGTTGGCTGGAAACTCGGTTTTAAAATCACCAGGCTCAATGAGCACGACCCGAATACCAAAAGGGCGGACTTCCATTCTGAGGGCCTCGGTCATTCCCTCCATGGCAAACTTGCTGGCGCTGTAAAACGCCTGAAAAGGGACTGCCAAAAGCCCGGCCAAGGAGCTGACATTAATGATGATGCCGGACCGTTGTCTTCTCATGATAGGGAGCACAGCCCGGCACACGCGATGGACTCCAAAAAAATTGGTGTCGAACTGCGCTATAGCCTCTTCAGGGCTGGTTTCTTCGACGGCCCCAGCCACTCCGTATCCGGCACAGTTGATGACAACATCCAGCCGCCCATGCTGACCATCGATATGCTGCACGCATTGCCGCACCGAGCTTTCATCGGTCACATCCATGCGCAGGGCGGAAAAGGGCCCCCCATTGCCCGGTTGCAGGCTGCGACTGGCTCCATAGACAGTCATTCCTTTGCCGGTCAGGTATTCTCCACAAACCTTTCCAATCCCGGTTGAGGCCCCGGCAATCAGGACAACTTGCTTACTATTTGTGACTTGGGGTTGAGGCATATATGAGATTTCTCAATCGAATGAGGAACTGGATCTGGCTTCTACGCTTGCTTATTCGGGCTGCGCCTGGACCTGGCCGTTCACATAGGTCTTGGATAGATGCTGGGCCAGCAGCTCAACCGTGGGATAGTCCCAAACAACTGTGGGGGAAATCTCGGTGCTGAGCCAGTTTTCAAGATCGCCCGAAAGCGACACCGCCTGTAATGAATCCAGACCGTAATTGTCGAATGTCTGATGAATATCGATCTTGCCCGGATCCATATTGACCACGCTCGCGATATTTGTAACCAGCCATGTGCGGATGGCTTCTTCGGTTGGGGGTTCAGTAATCGGTGTAACTTTTCTCTTCTTTGCCATTGAGCCTTTTGTTCAACTCCCTATGCCGATTTCTCATGAAAATCCGCTTGCTTTTGCTTTGCGATCTTTACCGCCGAAACCAAGCCTGCTTTCTGAAGCAGCCGAATCATCAATCCGGTGATGTCCACCTGCCACCATTCCAACCCGTGCACGGCCGAACTCGGGAAGGCATGGTGGTTGTTGTGCCATGACTCTCCAAAGGTTGGAATAGCGAGGATAGCATTGTTCGTGCTGCGGTCCTTGAGTTGGTAAGGCCGGCTGCCAAAGACATGGCAAATCGAATTGATACTCCAGGTCGAATGATGCACAACCAGTATCCGGATAAGGCCGCCCCATAGAAGGCCGCGGCCCGCTCCCTGCCAGCTCCGGGTAACGGCGCCTTCAACAGCAGCCGGCAAAACCAGTCCCATGCCTATCCAGACAAAATACAACCGGTTGAGTTTGAAAATCTTCCGGTCCTGCAGCAGGTCGCGGACATAGGTACCCCAATCGGTAAGCTCGTGATTGAACAGCCAGCCCATGTGAGAGTGCCACAGTCCGCGCATAATTCCAGCCATCCCCGTGCCGTAAAGGTGTGGAGAATGGGGGTCCCCCTCACGGTCACTGTAGGAATGATGCCGGCGGTGAATGGCTGTCCAGAAAATTACCGGACCCTGAGCAGCCATGGATCCCATGATAATCAAGGTCGTCCTTACAAAAGGGACTGCCTGAAAAGAGCGATGGGCGATAAGGCGATGAAAGCCCATTCCAATACCGAGGACCGTCAACGTATACATGGCGCCGAATACCACCAGGTCGAGCAGATTGACGCCACGATTCCAAAACAGAAGTATTCCGCCAGCCAGCCCTATGTAAGGAATAAGGACAGTTGTGAGAGTCACGCGACGCTCGATACGCCGGGCCCGCTCGTTCAGAGGACGAACTCCCCGAGACGTAGCATTGCCTGAAGGCGCCAGGGCTTCAGGTTCTTTCACAAGCTGCTGCATCGTTCCTCCAAAATGAGTTTTCCGGCGCCGGGTGGAGATGGACGGTTTCGAGTGAATGCGACATAAGAGCTGTCTTGCAAAGCGTGCGCCGAATCTTGCCGCTGGACGTTTTTGGCACTTGTCCCGGTTTTAACAGGACAATTGCGTATGCCTGCACATCAAAATCACGTACTATCGCCTGGCGAATCGCGGTAACCATCTGCTGAGGATCAGTACGCATGGCTTCGCGCTGCACTTCCTGCGCTATCACCAGTCGTTCCTGTCCATCATATTCTACCGAGAAAACCGCGCCTGAGCCCGGCTGCAGTCCGGGGTGGCTGGCTTGCACCGTAATTTCCAAGTCGTGCGGGTAAAGATTTCGACCGTTAATGATAACAATGTCTTTGAGCCTGCCGGTGACAAATAATTCACCTTGATGGAAAAAACCCAAATCGCCGGTGCGCAGAAAAGGTCCTTCGCCGGTATCGGAGCGATAAACGCAAAAGGTGTTAAAGGTCTCGTCAGGACGGTTCCAGTAACCGGAAGAAACGCTCGGCCCTGAAACCCAAATCTCCCCTACACCCTTTTCAGGACACTCGCATTTGCTCTCAGGATCCACAATCACGACCTTTTGGTCCGGAGCAGATTCGCCGCACCCCACAACTGCTTTAGCATCCCTGGCATCGGCTTCGACCGGAAGAGCAGTATCCTGTTCCAGGGCTTTGCGGTCAAGATGTAAAACCTTGGGACCGGACAAAGCCTTGCCGCCAGTCACAAATAATGTGGCTTCCGCCAGCCCATAGCAGGGATAAAAAGCTTTGCGATTGAACCCACAAGAAGCAAAAGCAGTTGAGAAGCGTTCGATAGTGGCAGGGTGAATCGGTTCAGCGCCGTTAAAAGCAATCTTCCAGCTACTCAGATCCAGAGTGGCTCGCTGCTCGGGAGTGACCTTGCGAAGGCACAACTCATAAGCAAAGTTGGGGCCGCCGGTGATGGTGGCGCGGATCCTGGAGATCGTCTGCAACCAACAATAGGGCTGCTGCAGGAATGCAAACGGCGAGATGATCGTGACCGGAAAACCCGCAAAGACCGGCTGGAGAATCCCTCCTATTAATCCCATATCGTGGTAGGGAGGCAGCCATGAGATGCCCACGCTGGCGGGCTCAGATTCAAATCCACGCATGATCAGACTGGAATTATGCAGCAGGTTCCCGTGCGTGATCATGACGCCGCGAGGCCGGTTGGTTGAGCCTGAAGTGTATTGCAACAGAGTCACAGTCTCGCGATTGATCGTTACAGGGCGCCACATATCGGCAAGCGCAGGGGAGACATCATCGCTGGCAACGATGCAAGGCTGATCCCCGCCAATCACTTCTTGCCAGGCTGCTCTGAACACTGGAGCGGCCTCGGCGCTGGTCAGCACAAACTTGCACTCCGCATCTTTCAGCAGTTCCACAATCTTCGGCAGTCCCTGCTTCAACCTTCCTCGATGGCCGAGATAAGTAGTGACCGCCACTGCTCCTGCGTACAAGCAGCCGAAGAACGCAGTAATGAAGTCAGCGCCCGGCTGATGCAACAGCAAAACCTTGTGTCCGGCGGAAACCCCAGACTCTTGCAGAACAGCGGCAATGGCCCGGGCCTGCTGGTCCAGCGAGGCATAAGAAATGCGGTGGAAATTATCTTCGTCGGAGGAGTGCTCTTGCAGGAAGAGGTAAGCCAGGCGTTCCGGCTCGGTTGTCGCCCTGTATCTCAGAAGTTCGACAAGGCTACGCCATTCCGCCTGGGTGGGCACCCGCGCTGCAACCGCAAACGATTCTTGTAGTCGTTCAGGCATGGGCCACCTTCAGTTCTTTAAGTCCCTCGGTGGAAGCTCCTGCAAGTTCAAGTTTTCCCAAAGCAAAGCCGTGCTTCTGGGCGGCTTCGAGCGCCCAGTTGACCCCCTCAGGCTTAATAGGACCAAACGAAACTGAGTGGGAAATCCCTTCGAGGCCCATAAGAAGAGTTTCAGCCATGCAGGCGAAGACGTATCCGGGCTCGAGGTCGAGACCTGCAATTAGAAAATCGTCATTCCGAGGCAGCTTAACCAATCCACCACGCAGCACGGTGGCCAATGGCCGCTCCAGGGGAACTTCAGGGGAAACATCCGCAGGCACCGCAATGTCGCAAACCACAACCGGCTCGGAGGACAGATGCCGGGCATGGATGAGCGGCTCAGGACTATTAGACGCCGCCGCAATCAAATTGCAATTGTGCAGCTCACGTGAATCATCGGTAACTTCGAGATTGTGGGCGACCCGTCCAATCTCTTCCACCATGCTCTTTACCCGGGGAGAATCGAGATCTCGCACAATCAAAACAACGGTCTCAACCTGAGGCGCCATCATCAATGCCAAGGTAGCGCCGATGTTGCCAGTTGCTCCCAGGACAGCCAGCCTCGATTTTCTAATATCAATGCCGGACTTATCAGCCGCATGTTTCATCCCTTCGATGGCCATGCCTACGGTGAGGGAATTGCCGGACGTCAGGGTAATACCGTCGGTGGTAATTCGTTTGCAGTTTCCAGACAGGATCGAAGTGTAGGCGCCCAGCCCTACAACTTTGCATCCATAATCGCGCGCCTGCGCTACGGCATCTTCTATTTTGTCCATCATCCACTGCGTATCGCGAGCGTAGATGCCCTCCATGATCTGCTTGGGAGTCAGATCGAGGCCGATATAACTCAGATGAACCTCTTCGCCGGTCACGGACTGCACATGGAGCTGGTCGTAAATGGTCCCCTGCAAGATGCGTGAGGGTTTCTCCATGAACTCCCGCATTTTGTGTTTCAACGAGACCAGCGACGCATCCCACAGAAGAGCATGTTCGGGCTGAAGCAGATGGCCGATAAAGGCCACCCGATTTGCAGTGCGAGGCGTCTCCCGGCGACTGAGACGAGACGAGCTGAAATCCACAATCGGACCCGGCTGGCAGCCTACCTGGTAACTTGTAAGATGAGCGACATCTGCGGCCCGCAAGGCTTCGCAGAACAAGTGCAAGGCCTCCACGAAGCGATCAACCTCAGCCCGAGAGATATACGCAGATGGTTGAACTCTCAGGGTAAAACGTTCGCTCAAGGTGGGCGCCACGCGGATGCAGTGAACGTTCAGCAAATACGCAGCGGCCAGATACCCCAGATACTCCTGCTGCGAAAGCATTCTCAACGCATTCGAGGGAGAATCGGAAATGTCATGCAGTTCCATCCCCAGCATGAGCCCCCGGCCGCGCACATCTTTGATCAAATCAGGAAAACTGTCGCGCAGCTCTTGCAGCTTTGCAAACAGATAGCGCCCGGTTTCCTGGGCACGTTTACCCAGTTGTTCGCGTTCGGTGATCTCAATCGTCTTGAGCGCCAGGAAGCAACTGCGGTCGTCCTCAGCAAAGGTAGAGCTGTGCTTGAACGAGAATTCGTCGACAAAACGTTCGCGCTTGATGAGCAGAGCGCCGATCTTTGCTAAGCCGCCGCCCAGCACTTTGGAGAGACAAATATAGTCAGGTTCCAGGCCAAGGTCCTGACAGGCGAGAAAGCTGCCGGTGCGATAGAACCCGGTTTGAATCTCATCGGCGACGATGGGAATGTCGGTCTCGCTTTGGATCTTCCTGATCCATTCCACAAACGGCGCAGGAAGAGGCTTGACTCCGCCTTCCCCTAAAATCGGCTCAATGAAAATTGCGCCAATCTCATCGACAACCGTCTCTACCGCGGACCAGTCGGAGGGATCATTCATATCGATGAAGCGCACCTTCGGGCCCATGTGGACGTAGGGCTCGTAATAGGAATAGGTGAGCTGGACTGCGCCGGTGGTTTTTCCATGGAAAGCGCCGCGGACAGCACAGATCAAGCGTTTTTGCGGCCGTTCCAAGGCCAGATGCTTGAGCGCGGCTTCCACGGTTTCGGTCCCGGTGTTAGCGAAAATTACGATATAGTCGCCGGTACGGGCACACAGCGCTTTGGCCAACAGTGTTGCTCCCCGGCGGCAGGAGCCCTGAGCCATGAGAGGAACGCGTTGCTGTATCAGCCGCAGCTCTTCTGCCACCAGTTCAGGGTGATAGTGTCCGAGCAGATTGACTCCGAACCCACCCACCAGATCGAGAACTTTGACCAGGTGCTCTCCGCGGCGCTGCCAGATATAGTCTCCCTCAGCCCGCTCGTATACCGCATCGAGGCTGAGCGATTGCAGCATGCGCACCAACTCGGGACGGCAATAATGCGCGTAGTCGGAAACGATATCCGGCGCCGTGCCCAGAGGAACTGTTCCTGAGTCCTTTTTTATAGACTGCATCCAGCCCTTCTCCTCACCGAGTTGAGGTTTCAAAAGCCTTTGCCTGCAAGCGCAGTGAGGCTTCGTTCTTGTATCTAGCAGACCATAGCACCGTAACAGCAGAAACCACCACCAGGCCTATTGCGGTCGCGAACACTTGGAACGTCTTGCCCTTGATTCCAAACAATGCAAGTACCCCGGCGATTGGCATAAGGACAATCAAGACCCAGTGGAGCCAGATGGGCAACGGACTGCGGAAAGTCCGGCGCGCATTCGGCTGCGTCTTGCGTAAGCGAAGAACAGCCCACATGAAGGCGGCATAAACACAACATACGATCGCCGATCCGACTACGGCTGCTACCTCTTCAAGTTCAAATGAAACAATGATGACGGAGGCAATCGCGGCCAGGATCCCCAGCGCCAGCACGCCTCCAATGGGCGCTCCTGTGTTGAGTGAAATCTTGCCCCACGATTTTGGAAAATTTCCTTCACGCGCCAGGGCATGAATCAGCCGCGATCCACCCATCACGCCCGCGTTGAAACATGAAACAATCGCCAGGATGGAAAGCGCCAGCCCTATCACACTGCCGCGCGGACCAAAAATCTGAACGAAGTATGGAAGCTGAGGAATAGCGGTCTCTTTGATGGTATTGAGCGGCAGGCGCGTGGCCAGTGCCAGGGAAAAGATGCAATAGGCAACAATATTGGTCAAAATGGCCAGCGGCATAGAGATGGGGATTTTGCGTTCGTAAGCCTTGGCGCTAAAACCCATCATCGTGACCCACTCAAATCCAATGAAGAGGTAAACGGCCGCGCCCATCGCGTCTCCAATTTGGGACAAGGGATGGTCCGAAAATATGCCGGAATTCCAGTGCAGATTGCCCAGATGTGGGGCCGCTCCTGTAATGCCCAAAATCAAAACACTCAAAATCAAGGCCGTAGTAGTGAACATCTGAACACCGCGCGGAAGTTCCAGGCCCAGAAGATTGACAATCACAGTGCAAGCCAGGAGCGTTAAAACCACGGCCAAGGCCGGAAGCTGCGGAAAAAGTTGCCGGACGACCAGAGCGAAGAGGTAACTTTCAATCCCCGCCACCATGATCATGAACATCAAGTACAGGTAAACCAGGAATAGTGAAGTACGCGGAGGCAGCGCGACCTTCAGATAAGTACGGACGCCCGGAGAAGAAGGGTACATGCTGGCCAATTCCGCAATCGAGCTGGAGATTAACATGCAAAGAAGGCCGGCCAGACCAATCGATACGATGAGCCAAAAGCTGTTCGCCACCTTAAACATCTCGGAGAGGATGGTAAAAGAACTAATCCCGAAGGCGATGCCCGCCCCGAACGTTACATAGAAACCCAGTTCAAACGCCTTTTTCATCTCCCCCTCGTAAATGCCCCCAGATGCGTTCTACAGGCCCCAAATGACCATAGCGATGGCTTCCAGCTTTACCTTGTCACGTTCGCTGGAAAAGACCGCCAGGGCGCCATCAATCAATGCGTGGGCCGGGTTGTATTTACCGGTAAAGATCCTGACCAGGGCCTCCTGCGCAGCCTGCAAGGTGATCAGATCCTCGTCGTCCTCGGCAAGTGAGCAGCCTGGAGCAATCGCATTTATGGCAAGCTCCTGGACGGTCACGGTATAGATTTCCCCAGTGTCCGTGGCCTCCGCCTTGAGGTAACGGTTCCAGCCTTTGATCAATTTTTTCACGCGTTGATTTTCATTGAAGGTTTTTTGAAAATCATGCAGCGAATCCAGCAGGCTGCTGGTTTGGATTGCGCTCATTTCCGTGGTAGCCATTGTGACTTATTTCCTCCCTTCCCCATCCCAAGGCTGGGGAATACCTAAGATCTGCCGCCCTACAATCAATTTCAAGGAATCATCGGATGGAGCCATGACCGAGCCTGCTCTGGCATCCCGAACATGGCGCTCAACCGGATGGCCGCGTTTATAGGCCGTACCGCCGCAAACCTGGAAAGCCTTGTTTGCCACCTCAGTCGCAATCTCATTGACTGCAAACTTGAGTTGAGCCAGTTCGATAAAATAAGGATCGTCGGGGTTCTCGCGGATAATCTCATCCAGCAGGTCGGCTGAATGCAGCTCATTAAAGAGCACCATGGCATTGTCCGACATCTGGGCCACGCGGTAGACCATGCAGCGGGCCTCATCGACCCGCATCTTCATCTCTGCAATGTAGCGTTGCACAGTTTCAACCTGCGAGAGCGGCAATTTCGTGTCACTATGGACGCGCTTTTTCACGTGCTCCACCGCTGCGTCGTAGGCTGCCTGGGCAATACCGAGATAGCATGTCGCCAGTCCAACTTGATAGATGGGCAGCGAGTAGGCAAACAGCATGGAAAAACCGCAGGTCGGGGAGCCGAGCCGGGCCATCTCGGGCACATGACATCCCTTAAAGTGGATTGGCATGCTGCAATTGCCTCGGAGTCCCATGCCGTCCCATTTCCCGATGGGCAGAATATTGGGATCTTTTCCATCAATGAGAAAAAGACTGAGTTCTGTGGGCGCAACCGTGGCATCGGCGCGCACCGGAACTACATAAAAATCTGCCTGTCCGCAGCTCGTGCAAAACGACTTAAATGAATCAATCAAATAGCCCGTCCCATTGCGTTGGGCATAACTATCCATGTGCCACAACCGGTTGCCGGAGCCAGGCTCACTCATGGCCAGCGCGCCAATCCAGCGTCCTTCAACAATGGGCTTTACAAAGGCTTCTGTTTGGCCATCCTGCACCAAAGCCGCAATCATCGGCAAGGTGCTCATGTGCATGCAGTAAACCATGGCGGTGGAAGCGCATCCCTGGGCCAACTCCTCCAGCACCATAGCATAGGTCAAGATGCCCTCTCCCGGCCCGCCTTGGCTTTTGGGAATAAGCAGGGCCATCAGACCGGCATCGGCTACGGCTTTCAGGCTTTCACGGGGATAACTACCATCATGATCAACCTGGGCGGCATTGGGCAGCAGCGATTTCTTGGCAACGCTCTTGGCCAGCCTTTTCCACTTTCCCTGATCAACTGTTAATGCAATTCCGGTTAGATTTAATGCATCTGGCATGTATGCTTCATTCCTCTACGAATAATTGGAATTCTTTCTATCGCTTTTTTGGTTTTATTGTACTCAAGTGTGGACACATTGAGATCATAATGCAACGTTGGCCCTGCCATGCTCTTCTACGGGCTTTTCCAGCTCCATATTCAGGCGTTTCGCCAGCCGCTCCATGGTCTCTATCAATCTCCAGGCATGGGCCTCATTATGTGCGGCTGTGCAGGAAATCCGCAGCAGGTTCTGAGTAGCTGCTGGACGGACTACCGGGTTGACGTAAATGCCTTCTTCCAGTAACTGCTTGGCCATCTGGAACAGCATGATGTCGTCCGGTATCACCACTGCCACTACTGGGCTGTTTGCCTGGATCACGTTAAATCCGAGGGACGCCAGTTTAGTTCGGATTTTGTCCGCAACGCTCAGAAGGATTTGACGCCGTTCCGGCTCGGTCCGCAATATTCGCAGGGCAGTCCGGACCGTCTCAACCGAAGCGGGAGGAACGCTGGCTGAGAACACGAAGGGCTGCGCCAGATGTTTCAGGTAGTGGATTACAGGCTCGGTGGATGCCACAAACCCACCCGCAGCCGCCAACGACTTACTGAAAGTGCCCATGATCACATCGACGTCTTTCAGCACGCCTTGTTCTTCGGCAACTCCGGCCCCGGTGGGACCGAAAATGCCGATCCCATGCGCTTCATCCACATAAGTTCTTGCGCCATAGAGATTTGCCAAAGCCGTAAGGCTTTTCAGGTCGGCCATATCGCCTTCCATACTGAAAACGCTTTCAGTAACGATCAGCACGCTCTCTTTGCACTGTTGCAGACGTCGTTCCAGGTGCTGCATGTCGTTGTGGCGAAAACGCACACTGCGCGCCTGCGAGCGAAGCGCACCGTCGACCAGACTGGCATGGAGATTGTGTTCGCACAAAATCACATCTCCCTGTTGCGCAAGCGCGGCTATGACTGCGTAATTGGCCTGAAATCCGGTTCCCAATACGATTGAAGCCTCTTTGCCAACAAACTCAGCCAGCTCCTCTTCCAGTTGTACGTGGATGTCGAGGGTCCCATTCAGCAGCCGCGATCCGCTGCACCCGGAGCCATATTTGCGGATGGCGGCCACGGCAGCTTCTTTCACCCGCGGGTCGTTCGTAAGATCAAGGTAATCGTTCGAACCGAACATCAGGATCTTACGGTTGCCGAGCATAATCTCGCTTGCTCCGCAGCCTTCTTTTGACCCAAAGGACTCAAAATAAAGGTAGAGGCCGGCCTCCTGCAAGGCGCGGGCGCGGTTGAAATTCCAGCATTTCTCGAAAATGTCCTTGCGATTTGACCGTGGGTGACCTGGTTGGGGTGCCACAACATCTTCCATTTGATTCAGCTCCTGAGCTTGACTGCACACCTTGTGGCTTGGCCGACTTGGTAAAACCAAGCTGCGCCGACCTTATGAATAGTATCCAAAATGAATAATATTCAGAAGCCTCATCCAACATGCGATTAGAACGTTAATTGCAGGTTAAACGGAATGCAAAATTGTGCCTTTGATCCCGCTTTCTGGCAAGGCATAAATTCGTTTCTCTTGGCACAAGATCGGAAATCTTGGTTTTCAAACTGGAACCCTATGGTAACATGGATTTTTTGTCAAACAGGGTATTTGCAGTTTTTGTGTGCTCTGAGAGAGTCTCACAAGTTCTACATTAGAAAAGTCAAATATCCATAAAATGAGCTCGCAATCGGTCGCACCAGCTACGGAAAAGCACCCCGTTCCTCTCCTGGACGCAACACTTATTAGGTCTGTGCCATTGTCGTCCTGCGCTCAGCACTTGACGTTTCAGGTAGAAAGAGAGGAGCGGCTGGAGTTCCTGCCCGGGCAGTCTGTTCGCATCGAAATGCCAATGCATGGCAGCCCGATATCGTTTGCGTATTCGATTGCCTCTTCTCCACGTGGAGATAATCGCTTTGAACTGTGCCTTAAGCGTGGCAATAAGGGATCAGCCGCGGATAGCCTTTGCGAATTAAAAGAAGGGACGCAGATCCGCTCCACCCGGCCGCAAGGTGCCTTCGTGCTACAAGAACCGGCAGCCGACGCCATCTTCCTGGCTGCGGGCACCGGGATTGCGCCTATTCGCTCCATGGTCCATTGGTTAATGAGATTCAATGATGACCGAAGCTCCCGGGTTTGGCTGGTTTTTGGCGCCAGAAACAACGATTCACTCTTCTTTGATGATGAATTTCTCCAGTTGGCCCGGCAGCATTCGAATTTTCACTACATCCCCACACTCAGCTCTCCGGACTCGCAATGGGCCGGCGCGTGCGGTTATGTCCAGGACCATCTTCACAGCGTGGTGGATCGTGCAGCTCCTATTCATGCCTACATCTGCGGCCCTGCGGTCATGGTCAGCGGCGTTCGTCGCTCGTTGACTGAATATGGCTGGCCCGATGATTTGGTCCATTACGACCGGCACGAGTTCTAATCAAACCTTGCCCTGATGACTCTGATTAGGCTGATAAACGCCGATCAACCCCGCCACAAGAGATGGCCCATGCGGCTGTATAGTCTGCTTGTTCTGGTCTTGATCTGTTTGCCCAGCGGCGCACAGGACCTTCCCAGACAAAACATCGAAAACCAGCCGACCTCTTTGAGCCAGCCCGCCTCCGCATCAACAACTGCCTACACGCTTCCGCCGGACAAGCTCGAAAAGGCCAAGGCACTTTACACCCTCGAAGGAAGACTACGGATCATCGATCCAATCTATTCAGTGTTGATTTTGTTAGGCTTGCTCTTTTTCGGAATTGCGGCCCGGTACCGGAATTGGGCCGAATCCGTCTCGCGTTGGCGTTTTGTCCAGGCGTTCATCTTCGTTCCTCTGCTGTCGATAACTATTAGCGTTCTCGGATTACCACTGCGTATATACGCGCACCACGTAAGTCTTCAATACGGCCTCTCTGTCCAAGGGTGGAGTTCGTGGTTTGTCGATTTTCTGAAAGGCGAGGGTGTCAGCTCGGTCGTTATGGTGGTCCTGTTGTGGATCCTCACTACCGTAATCCGCAAAAGCCCCCGGCATTGGTGGTTTTATTCGTGGCTCGCCATGCTTCCAATTCTGGTGTTTCTGGTCTTCGTTGCTCCTGTCATTATTGATCCAATATTTAACAAATTCGAACCGCTGGAGCAAAAGCAGCCAAGGCTGGTGGAAGCCATTGAAACCGTAGTGCAACGAGGCGGACTAAGTATCCCCAGAAGCCGTATGTATGAGATGAAGGCCAGCGAAAAGGTCACGACGCTCAATGCTTATGTGACGGGCTTTGGTTCCTCCAAGCGGGTGGTGGTCTGGGACACCACGATCGAAAAGATGACAACCCCTGAGACACTATTCGTGTTTGGCCATGAGATGGGCCACTATGTTCTTAACCACATCATTTATGGACTGATCTTGGGTGCCATCGGTCTGCTGATTGGCCTTTACCTTATTTATCGTCTTTCTGGTTGGGTGCTAAAGCGATTCCAACAACGCTGGCATATTCGCGAACTCGGCGACTGGGCGGCACTGCCAATGATATTTTTGCTTTTTAGCATCTTAGGGTTCTTTGCTGAACCGATAACGAACGTAGTTAGCCGGCACTTCGAGCATGAGGCGGACGTTTATGGACTGGAAGTGACCCATGGTATTAACCCAAATTCACAAGAGGCAGCCGCCCATGCATTCCAGGTACTGGGAGAGCTGAGTCTGGATTATCCCTATCCAAGTAAGTTCGTAGTGCTGTGGTATTACGATCATCCCGCCATCTCTGATCGAGTCCGCTTTGCCCATGAATATGATCCGTGGAGCAAAGGGCAGGCGCCGAAATATGTAAAGTAAATGTGTACTTCAGTAGGCGCGGCCAGAGCTATTCCATATCGGTGACAATCATCGAGGGCCCGGTACAGGTCAACGGGGGAAGGGACATGAATGGTCCAGCTGTGGCTGGCCGTAATCCATGTTCCTCTGTGGGCGCTATGCCGGGAAGCGGCGATTCAGGGATTATGCTCCCGGACGGAGCGCGGCGCAGTCCGAGCGATAGTCCCGGAGTGAGACGTATCAGCTCGCGAAAGTCATGCACCGCATGGAAGTTTCCCATATCAAATGGGCTCTCCGAGTAAATATGCAGGTTGGTATGGCGCCAGTCCGCAAAACTGGGCTCCGCATTCCACGGGCATCGATCCAAACGTGGATCGGCCAAACTCGGAATCGTATATCTCAGGACGTGAACGCTCGCCAGCGAGGTGACCTTATTATTAAGTACGGCGCCGATCTTGCCCGAGAAGATGTTTTGCACCGGGATTCGCTGGCGCGCGTAGATTTGTTCCGGCTTCGGCAAAATGAAGGTGCAATGGCCTCGGTCATCCGGATCTGCTTCCTCAAGGCCAACAGCCTTGGCGGAGATCACAGGGATGGCCGACTCATCGGTTATTTGCATCGGCTTCTGCTCTTTGCTGATAACCAACGAATGGACACCCGGGACCATAGGCTTCTCTTTAAGCCATGTCCCCGCCCCGTATGCGTGCCCTTCCAGCATGGGGGTGACCACTTTGATAAATTCGGGGTAGACGAAGATCATGAAGGGGCCGTGCAACAAAACATTCAGGTGAAAGCCCTCCGGCCGCCGCTGTGCAGTTTTTGCAGGCGCTGCGCTCCTGGATCTTTTCATTTTTCAAGTCCTTCAGAGCTAAACCCACACATGAAAGGTCGCCCAATAATATGGATGCTTATTCACTTCTCTGCCTCTTGAGAGGGCCTCGTGGAGGGCCAGTGGAACTCGCTTTCCCTCAGCGATGCCCTGGTACAACCTCTGAATCAGCATCACCGTAATTTTGGAATCCACGTCCCAATAGGAGCCAATGGCGCGCGGGACGCCCGTTTCTAGAAGCGCCTCAATCAGATTTCCGAAGCCGTCTTCAGTTTCGCCTCCATGCGCGGTCGAGCATGCCGAGAGCACGACTAGGCGCAGATTCTTGAATTCCGTTCGGCGAAAGAGATCGGCATCGATGAATCTTGCTTCCCCGCCAGGTGCCGTGAGCACCAATCGGACGCCGTCGGCCGTCGTGATGGCATGACCGGCAAAATGAAAAATCTCAACATGGGCAAGCTTCTGGAGCAACATCTCCGCCGTAAGATCCTGTGCGTCCATCACTTTAGACCGGCTTAGAATCTTGCCCACGATTTGTGATTCAAGAATGGCATCTGGGAGAGGCTGCAACATCCCCGCGTAGTCGTTCGGAACCAGTGATGAGCCGACCACAAGCGCAGGGCTGTCGGCGCCAGGGTTTTTCGCCTTGAGGGCCTGGAAGTAATGGGCCAAGCTGGGGGTGAAAACAAGGGAGTAACGGGCCCCGAAATACTCATCACGAGAATCAACCAAAGCCTGAATTGCCACTTCCCCGAGAATGCCATCCGGCTCGACAACAATTTGCCGGGAGGACTCAAGGAAGGATTCCACAGGAGCAATCAGCCATTGGTAGAGTCTCTTGCCATTTTGCTGCAACATGGCAATGTCAGACTCAGGATCGGCACATTGCTCGTTAAACCGGCGCACAGCTCTTTCCAATTCATCAGCGGACACCGGGACCATTTTGCTGGTGATTCCGCGGTCATCATAGGCCCAGATGGCCAGTCCATTGGGAAAGATTGCGTATGAAATAAGCGTCTCGTGGCGGAGCAAGGGGAGCCCTTGTCTCACGGAAAACGGTGCTAACAACGAAACTTCCACAGAAGCAGGTGTTTTGGCAGTAGGACTGGTCCGTGCTTCCTGCCGAGCGGACGCAGGTTCGTGCAGCGGGAGTGCGCGATAAGACTCCCATGTTTCCAAGGCTTCCGTAGTCTGATTGTCCCGGGACTGGCTCTCCGCCAATCCTCTATAGGCAGCGTCCGCGAGTCTTTGCCATCCGCGCCGATCGCGCTTGTTATTTAATTTTGAAAACCCTTTTTCGGCTTTTTCAATCGCGGCACGATAACTTTGCTGCGCCAGCTTCATCTCGCCGAGTTTCTTTTCCACGTCTCCTAGTTCCTGGAAATAATTCTGCGCCATAAAATCATTCGAGATGTCCTGCGCCTGCGCTTCCAACTTATTGAGACGATCCAAAGCCAGCGCCGGGTCTCCTTGTGCCGATTCAATACCGGCATTACGAATTTCTGTATCGAGACGGTAAGTCTCTTTGGCCGGACCCGAAGGCAACGCTTCGAAAGCTTTCTCGGCTTTTTCCAGTTCAATTTTGCTTCGTGCCGATTGTCCAGCCATCAGGGCAGCCCGGGACACTCGAAAATGCGCGAGGGCCTTCAGTGATAGATCATCCATCCGTGCAGTCAATATTGCAGCCTCGGCTGAGCAGCCAAGAGCCAATTGCCAATGTCCGTGATTTTCGGCAGGCGCACACAGGTCTGAATAAAATTGATACGCTCTCATTTCTGGGTAGTTTCCCGCCCAAAAATCCGAAAGACCCTTGTAGTAGAGTGACCAGGCAAGCGGTTCATTTCCTTTGGCCGACCACTCCAGAGACGCTTGAAATCCAACCGCCCGTAATGCCATGGAATCGAACTTGGCCTCATCAGCCTTTTTTCGCGCAGCAGTAATAGCGAGATCGGTCTCTTTGAGATCGTCAGTTATCCGAAAGCAAACAGCCTTCTCCAATAAGAGCTGGGCTTCAATCCATGAATATCTTCGTCCCGGCAGCGTGCGCTGTATGGGCGCCGCAGCTTTGAGGCACGCTCCGCCCTGCGAGGCCCGGTGGAGCGCATAGACAAGTTCCAACTGGGCCCTGATCGCTCCCGGAAAATTTTCCGATTGCGAAAACAGGCGGATGGCTTCACTGGCTTCGGTACGGGCGCGGTCTGCATCGCCACCTTTGTCCTTCTCAACGGAATTGCTCAAATGCAGCACGGCAAGAGAGAATGTGCGCGAGGGTCTCTCCTGGATCATGTTCGTGAGCCAGAGATCATCATGTCGCCGCTCAAGGACCAAAGCCAGCCGTCTCAGGGCCGCTTGAGCAGTCAGGGCAGGCTTTTCAGTTCGCTCGGCCGGAAAGGCTTTTGGAAGCCATTCACGGACTGCGGAATCAAGATACTCCTCAATGCGCTGGTCGACGGCCGGCCAGGTGCTTTCATCCGTCGGGCTCACACTGCGTACAAACTCCGCTGGGGTAAGCAGAGGCTCCGCGCGCTTGCGATCGTAGTCTTTAACTTTGTCGCTGGCATCGGACAGACGTTGCTTTGCTTCTGCAGCCCACTCGCCCTTGGAATCAAGCTCCAAATAATGCTTCCAATCGAGTATGGCCTGGCTATAAAAGAACAGGCGGTCGGATACGATGGCGCGATTAAAAAGCGCTATTGGGTCATCCGGATTCTTTGCCAGAACCTCGCCCAGAAGCTGGTAGGCCTTGGTGTAGTCAATGTTTCTACCGCTGGTAGAGGCTGCGTTCTCAAAATGGGCAATCGCAAGATCCAGCTTTAAGGACGGAGTGCTCGGTTCAATTTCCAGGGCCCTCTCAAATGCCCGGATAGCGTCGTGATAGTTCCATTGCAAAAGCTCGACACGACCCTCGGCTTGGAGCAAATTCGAATTGTCCGGCTGTTTTGCGAGTTCACGTTTAATAGTGAGTTCTGCCTCGATCAAAGCTGGCGTGCGATTCACGCGTGAAGCTGCTGCTCCGCGACGGACATGGACCGGAGAGTAGGCCGTTGGAGTGATTCGTAGATCGAGTGTGCGTGGCTGTATATATGCTCTTGCGATGAGGATGTCCGGTGAAACAGGTTGAAGGTAAAAGAAGACTCCTGCTACGACGGCCATTACCAGCGTCGCGGCAGTATAAATCCGCCGTGTAAGCCGGAACATTACGGCGCCACGCTTATGCTTGGATACAACTGCTGTCGAGGAGGCGCTGTCTGGCGGTTTTTGCTTCGACTGTAAATCCAGTTTCCAGGCCAAATCTTCCTGCCAGCCTCGCTGCGTACTCATGAGGCTTCGCTGGAGCTCCGGGCTTGGCGCATCGGCCGCCAGGTCCTCCATCGCATTTTCCAGGTGGGTTGCACAGTCGCCACAATGCCCGGCGTGGTTTAAGTATGGAACCACTTCAGTGCTGGGAAGCAAACCCGCGGCAATCTTGAACCAAAGTGCTGGTGGTGGACAATTCATTGCCTGTCCAGATCTCATGTTGCTTGGTTTTTCCAGTTTCGCCCCTCCTTAGCATTGAAGGAATGGAGCAGATGCCCCTTGCAATTCCCGGCAGAAACCATTCAGGCGGGGCGCCGATCGAAAATCATCTTGAACAAGTCAGGTCTTAATCTTTCGATCTCCCCCTATCCCTCTTAGAACGTCGATTACTGCCGAATCCCTTTTGGGTTTGGCCTTGTTTCCGGGGCGGGCCGTAGCTTCTTGTAATAACTGTTTGAGTCGCTTCAAGCAACTTTCCACGCCCTTGACCGAAAGCTCTACTGCTGGGATTTCGGAAATTGCCTTGGCCGTAAACCCCGAGCGATAGTGGAGCCAGAACACCGCCCTATCTCTGCCGTTTTCAACTATTTCACTCAGGATATCCTCTAGTTCTTTCATCAAAACGGCGTCTTCGAGGGCATGGTGCCCTTGCGTACAAGACTCGGTGGCCGAGCGATTAATATCAACAGCAACTAAAACTGCATTGCCGCGTTTTCGGGCATTGTGCATGCGAAAATAATCCAGAGTCACGGTTGCGGCAACGACTTTCAGAAAACCGAAGATAGCTTCATCGTGCCGGCTTACAAAAGCACGTAACCATTTACATTCATCTTCGCAGAGCCGCAGGTATGTTTCCTGGACTAAGTCATCGACGAGGGGCGCAGAAACCTGCACATTGCGGCGTGCCGTTCTCTCAACCACGGCTGCTATAAGCGGTTGAAAACGACGCACGAACTCCGCCCATGCACTGCGATTTCCCATCGTGGTACATGCTTGTACCAATTCTTGGGGGCTCAAAAGAGTGTAATTCATTGTCGTGCGCGCATTTTATACGAGTGGAATAATTCTTCAAAGTCTCTATTTGCGGAAAAATATTCAATTTCATGACTGTTTTCAGTAACTTGCAATTCTTTGCAGATATACATTGCTCCAGAGCGGGAAACCCCGATAAACGTTCTTTCGTAAGTGGACATTTCATTTTTTTTAAAACTTGGCAATTCACTGGCAACCCTGGAAACGAAGAGTGAAACAAATCCGCCGAAGAGACATGATCAGTGCCAACAACCCGCTGATTGCACTCATGGATGAACGCAGCCAGGCGTTTGGACCGTCTATTCAGGATGTCGCTGCTGCGCTTCAAATCCAAGTCAGTCGCGACTTTGCTCCTCGCTGGGGTCGTAACGCAAAGGTCGTAACCGTGCGGGCAGGCCGAGGTCCCATTGCCGGTTCATGGCTGCTGGTCATCCTGGATTACGCGGGAGGGGGAGCACTGGGACACCACTTTGTAACTCGCGAAGGCTTGCCTCAGGCCGTGGTTGGAGCAGTCACGAGCGGAGAACGATGGCCGACCATTGCCAGCCATGAACTCCTGGAAATGCTGGCGAACCCCTGGCTGGATTCCTGTGTCTATGCTCCAAGCCTGGGTCAGAATATTCCCTGCGAGGTCTGTGATCCATGTGGAAGGGATGCCTACCATCTCAACCCCTCAAACCCTGATTCGATCCGAGTCTCTAATTTCGTTTACCCAAGCTGGTTTGGATCAAAGAAGAAGGGCGCGCCTTACGATCAAATGGGCAGAATCCACCGTTCGTTTGAAGTAAGCCCTAATGGCGGTCACATAGACCCAAGGGGCTGCCTTCAAGTAAATCGGCTGGAGATTTCTTGATCTCTCTTTGCCGGTGAACTTGTAGTGATTCACTGGATCATGACTGGCGATCTGCAATTCACCGCCCCAGGGATAATACTCCGACTCATTCTCAATAACGCCTGAGGCGCTCACCTCCAGGCTGGTCGATCCCAGATGGTCCGACAGGTAGTAATACACGGCATTGCCTGGCAAATCGATGCGTGCCAGCCGCTGGCCGTTGAAGAATATGTACTCCGAGGTCAGAGCGGAGCGTCAGTTGTCGTAAGACTCGGCAAAAACCTCATGCCGCAGGCCAAAACCCGGCGACTCGATCACCTGTTTAGCCCTGGTGAGGAACTGCCACCCCTCTTCATCTGGTTTGTGTTTGAACACCACCTTGATAGCTACGGGCCGATCTTTCGCGTCGGGATAGCTCTCTAGGATTTCGCCGCTTTCCACGAAAGCAAGGTACTTGTTGAATTTCGCCTGCAAGATAGTCTGGTGCCGAACACTGTCAGCCCAATCCAGATGATCGCTTATTGTGAGAATCACCTGTCCGGTCTTCTTGTCGATACTTACTACATCGACGACATCAAGTTGCTCAACAGACATTTGTTAAATTTCCCTTCGGCAGTCCTGTATGAACTTAATCACGGTCGGCTCCTTTCAGTGGCTAACTGCAAAAAAGCATCGTGACTTAGATTGGAAACGGGGTAGCAGAAAACTGTTCAAAACGAAAGCTATAACCGGCATCTTCGATAATCGATTTCACTTTGGCTAGAAACGAATATGCTTCAGGATTAAGCTGATAGTGAAACATCACTTCGATTTTTATAGGGTGGCCTTTCGCCTCCGGATATTTTTCGTAGATCTCACCGCTGTCCAAAAACGCGAGATATGTGTTGATCTTTTCCTGAAGAACGAAGAGATGCTCTTTCGTGTTCTCCCAATTGAGATGGTCTGAGATCGTAAGGATGGTACTGCCTCCTCCGTCCTTGCTCACGATATCGATAACCTGTGGTTGATCTACGGACATTGTCGCCATACCTCCAAAACTGCCGTCTCCGAATTGCCTCTTGCTCTCAGGGCTGCGAGAACTCTCCTGGCTCAATCCGGTTTCTTGACCTCCGTCGGTACTTTTAGAGTTTGACCACGAATTTCCTCGGGAGCATTCTACCAACATAAGTCCCGCCCTGAGTTTCTATTTCAACGTCCTTTGCAGCTTGAGTAGCATTTCGTACTGCATCTCCACTTTTCACTTCGACATTGGTTAGGTTGCCTGTAGCATCTTTCGTGACTATATCAACCCTACGAAGCCCTTGGCCGGTTTTCACTCCAACCTGAGTACCGACAACCTCTCTCCCCTCAGCCTTAAGTGATCCTTCCACTGCTTTTTCCGCTGCTTTACCTTGCGCAGCATTTGCCTTTAATTGATCGGCTTTCCCGCTCGTGTTGCGGCTCTGAGAATTGTTCTGGTTCTTATTGGCATTGTTATTGTTCTGTGGACCCCCAGGGCCAGGACAATGACATCCCGGTATTCCGCCCATAGGGGCACTTGGTATTACTGGCGGAGGGTTCTTATCCATCCAAACAAGTACCGGCACGACTATATGCCCTACCACCCACGCGGCCGCGTCCATAAAGCCATCATGACCATCGGCATCGTACCTAGTCGTCGGAATATTCCGCACATACGTGTACAGGTTGAGCGACTGTGGATCGGCAAAATCGGCATAGGGCACTGCCACCGCCTTGGCAGCCCAGTCCGGCGTGATGAATCTTCCCAACCCATTACTGTAATATCTGGCCCCGAAGTAATCTAGCCCTGATTCGGTATCCCGTTCCTTGCCGGTGAACTTGTAGTGATTCCCTGAATCATGATTGCTGATCTGCAGTTCGCCGCCCCAGGGATAATAATCTGACTCGTTCTCAATCACTCCCGAGGCGCTCACCTCCAGGCTGGTCGATCCCAGATGATCCGACAGATAGTAGTGTACCGCATTGCTCGGCAGATCGACCCGCGCCAGCCGCTGGCCGTTGAAGAATACGTACTCCGAGGTCAGGTTGCCGGCGGCACCCCCTTCCGCCAGCACTTCGCTTCCTGTACCACGCCAGTAGCTCTTCCACCCCGTCCCGTTTTGCCACTTCTGAAACCGCTCTCCATCCGCATCGTACAGATACGTGATGCTTCCTGCGGTCTTCACCATCCCGCCCGCGTCGTAGATGTAGGTATTGGCGCCATCGCTGAGCATGTTCCCGGCGGCATCGTAGCTGTAGCCGGAAAGCCGGTTGTAGGCCGAGATCGGCCAGATTGGAGACGGGGAGAACAGCTAGGCTGCATGTCGCTTCCCACGCCGTCCCGTTGCCTTCTTAGAAGTACCTCTGGGTAGCAGGTTGCAACTTTACATTATTGAATCGTGCTTTGACAGACTGGAGCACATTCTCATCTTGAGTAGTTACAGCCCAGAAAGAGGTATCAACAGCCTGGATCACTAACCTGTAACGTTCGTCATTAGGGTCTAAGGAAGAGTTGGGCACGGGCGTTCCGGGGTCTGTGGCGACAAAGAGCGCGTTCATTGTCTGACTGATATGAGTAGACAGCTCTTTCAAACGCTCCCAACTGAGAGCTTGAACTGCGCCTGCTTCTGACTTCTGCCACAACTCTGTTACCCAACTCGGTGGGGAATGCTTGGCTCTATCCCGTCCGTCAGCGAGTACGGCTGGTTCAAACTCGACAACGTACCATTCCAGCCGTGAAGCGAAGGGCTCAATCACTTCTAGTATGTCATGCAGATCGAAGCTCAAGAAGCCATTCTGTTGATCAAAGATTTCGAGTGTTGGCATTAGCGCCTCCAGTCTAGTTTTTAGGACTCGGTGGTGGTGGTGGCTTTGGTGTCGGTGGGAGCGGCTGTGGTGGCCCAATTTTTCCGTTGTCAGGATCGATTTGGTGTTCGTGCGGATTCGGATGGTCGGCTCGACCGTGATTGGTTTGATCCACCCTCCGCACTGGATTTCCGTTTGCGTCATACTGCATTCCCTGTTTGTACTGCGGATTCCCTGCTTGGCTCTTACTGGTCTTTGTGCCTAGTTGGGTATGTGCCGCGCCCTCAGCTTCGGGGTCTGGTATGGGATTTCCGTTTTTGTCGCGTCGCAGAGGGTCTTGGGCTGTCCAATCATGTCTTCGGATTGAGGATATTCGGTGGTCGATCTTTCACTCCGACATGCTGGACTTGACCATCAAGTTCGACATAACCACCATTAAGGATAGAATTCCCCATATTTGCTCAGCCGTATTCCGATTCTTCCTTTGGATTCACGGAGTTGCGCGCCTAACCCATACGATTGTAGAAGCACGTTTCACTTTGCGTGTTGTAGAGGCAAATGAGCCCAATCCGGCGTGACTGCTTTGCGATCTGGGAATTGGATATCGAAGAATTTTTCGGCGCCAAGCCACTCAATGGCAGCCCGTTGTTTTTGGAGGACTTCAAGACTCCTGCAATCGTCCGGGGACTCGCAGAACTTAAGCGATACTCCGCCACCCGCTAATTTTTTCTGGGCCGCTAGTTCCTTGGGAAGCTCGCGCAAACTGAGCCACTCAGCGTATTCATCGCTGAAAAAATTGATCCAGTAAAAACCTGGAACGCCGGTTGCAAGATCCATACCCGCGTAGCTGTAACTATCCGCAGGACGGTTTTTAGCCTTCAGGTCAACCTCGGTCGTCAGAAGGCTGAAATCCGAACCCGTCACACGAAACATTTTGGACACAAAATCCTCAACCTTCTCGATTCCAACTCGATTGGCCCATTTGCCATCGAACGTTCCTGTCCAATAGTTGGTAAACGGCCCCGCCGGAAAGCGAGTGGTGGGGGGACGGGTCAGGTTCCACATCTCACCAGTGACATAAGCTGGTCGTCCCTTACGATAAAAAAACTCGCCACCCGTCTTAGATAGCCACCGAACCGGCTTGCTGATGTCAGAGGAATCAAACGGGGTCCTGATCGGCTCGAACTCGCTGCATTTATCCGGGCGCATGAGACCATCGCCAAAATCGCTCAGAGCCATAATCTGTTCCCTGGCAACCGACTCCGTCAAGAGGCGTCGCGAGAACAATCGCATTGCCAGTTCATTCTTCATTTTTCTTTTTTTAACGCTTGAATGGCGTCACTTTTTTGACTGCAACCAGGCGGATTGACGCGCACATTGCACACAATCGCAGTGGCCCTACATTCATGCGCACGCGCCATCTTCCGAAACAGCTCCTCCAACGTATTAATCATGTCTTCGGATTGAGGATATTCGGTGGTCGGATCTTTCACTCCGACATGCTGGACTTGACCATCAAGTTCGACATAACCACCATTAAGGATAGAATTCCCCATATTTGCTCAGCCGTATTCCGATTCTTCCTTTGGATTCACGGAGTTGCGCGCCTAACCCATACGATTGTAGAAGCACGTTTCACTTTGCGTGTTGTAGAGGCAAATGAGCCCAATCCGGCGTGACTGCTTTGCGATCTGGGAATTGGATATCGAAGAATTTTTCGGCGCCAAGCCACTCAATGGCAGCCCGTTGTTTTTGGAGGACTTCAAGACTCCTGCAATCGTCCGGGGACTCGCAGAACTTAAGCGATACTCCGCCACCCGCTAATTTTTTCTGGGCCGCTAGTTCC